>Ga0335069_10010655_pt1 | contig 13023 bp, 10 predicted proteins | sample Lox_Sample_11_FD_206714 | JGI IMG/M metagenome (GOLD analysis project Ga0335069, IMG submission 206714) | Soil microbial communities from Loxahatchee National Wildlife Refuge, Florida, United States - Lox_Sample_1.1 | ecosystem: Environmental > Terrestrial > Soil > Wetlands | place: USA... | reverse complement strand
TACATGACTATGGCACCATGATATAATGGCATAAGTACTATGTAAATATATGCAATAGCACTACGTAAAATTGATAACATGACGTAGTAGCTTGGCAGAATTGACAATACCGCTATGTAGTAGTGACAATAGTAGTATGCAACAGTGACGACACCACTATGTCATAGTAACAATAGTGGTATGTTAACATCTGTAGTAGCTTGTTACCATGTTGCCGCGACGTTACCACTTGCAAGCCAGAGATTGTGACAAAGAAGTATTGTGCAAATTATCCAAAGAGGGAGGTGGACCAGAAAATGGAGTACCAAATCATCCTGATACTAGCCATGATGGTATTGCTAACTATGGCCATAGACCAACCGAACAGAATCACCCTGCCTAAGACAAGTAGGGTCCCAAGTCACCATAGTTGTGGGCGAACTATACACGGTATACACAACTCATTTCACCGGCAACCCACTGGCCCATACACGCGCCTATACGGCCATTTCTCACACAGCAAGAGAAAGAGAGCCACAACCGGACACACCCGCCTGAAATCGCAAAAATTCGACTATTCTGAGCCTCCAGAGGGGAATACGTTTAACGAACGCCTGGAACGATCGACGATGTGGGACTTGCCTGGAGGTCAGTTGCCCGAACTGGCACACACATGACCATCCTGCATTCAACCTTTCTCAAAAGACGAGGCCAGGGCTCTCGTCCAGCTCACTCCAGATTCCTGCCCTCAGATCCAACCGGACGGCATACCCAGGCTATTAGTACGATAGGACTATGTACAAATTAACTACACGGCCATCACACCACAAAGGAGGTCCAATATCACTCTGTCAATACGCACAAGAGCACAACGAATTGCCCAAATTTCCCCCTCTCTCAGCAGTCCACCATCGCAAAATAACCACGTCTCTGGCCATCCTGCAGGCACTACGCCCTGGCTCCTCCCTGATCGAGACAGGCCCACTCAAAAGCAGGCCCTCAGGTTATCATAGTTGTGAGCAGACTATACACAGTACACACAACTCATTTTACCGGCAACTCACTTGCCCATACACACGCCTACACGGCCTTTTCTCACACAACCATGAATAACTAGCTGCAACTAGACACACCCGCCTGAAATCACAAAAAACCGGCCATTGTGGGCGTCCAGCAGGGACTACGTTTAACGAACGCACTGACTGGTCTCAACCAAAGAGCGTGCACAAACGCAAGGTCCCAAGTCAGCATAGTTGTGAACTGGCTACACATAGCACACACAACTCATTTTATGGGCAGCCCACTTGCCCATACACACGCAGAAGAGGCTCTCACCGGGATAGGCTGATCAACTACCAACCGGCTGACTTTGCACTCATCCGACACAATGAGATGGCCTAAGTCTGTTAGCTGCAAAAGATCGAACTTCTCGCGCTCATGGGAGAGGTAACGAACGCCAGGTGCATCCTGACGTTTGTTTTTAGGCTCGCTCAAGAGTACCGAGAATGCACTTCAAACCTCCCACTCTAGAAGAGACGGCAACCAGACTGCTGGACAAGACAACCAAACTCATTGATCCATAGGAACCAGAGAAGTAAGATGAAGAGAGAGAAGTATCTGTCATTACTCTCTATTACGTCAGTAGCACCAAGTCACTCCACAGGCGGATGCTCGCACTCTTGACCCATTTGAGAGACATTCATTGCTCATTCAATGTTCCTTTGTCTGCCACATGCTGTACAGTCGGTTTCCATGCACATGACAATCGCCCAGGACGCGGAGAAAGCCACACCAATGCCTCTTAATCTGACAATCCCCTCTCTCCCAATTTAAGCGCAACCTGATGCAACTCTGTTTCAAGCCACTGGTACACAGATTTGAATGAGATTTTACCGTCTGGTCAGGAAATGGAGAGAGGCCCATCTCAGCTCAAACATCTGATGAACGCCCTGGTCCATCTGATCGACCGTTCTGCAGGGCGTTTTACAGACCATCAACCAGGGAGCTGGCAATCAACTGGCCAGCCGGAGCCGGTGGTGATCATCGCCAAAGAGAGAGAGAGACGGCCCGCACCATTGCCCAACACCAGAGATCCAACTCTTCCCAGGAATATCAGCCACAAAAAAAAGACCGACCCTACGGTGGTCTACCACCACAATTATTTCTGAAGCCTTTCCCCACCGAACCAAGCAAGCGGTATTCCTGTTTGTACGCTCGACTTCATCAGTACTTGAGGCTCTTTCTTCATCAGTATTTGAGCAAGCAACCTGTTATCGTGTCACAATGTCCGCCAACCAGAGAAGGAGATTTGCACCCACCTGAGAAGCGAGCTGAGACGAGCACACTCTTGAGGAAAACACGCCAAAACAAGAGGAGACTGAGCGGAAATTACCTTACGCAAAAATCAAGAAATTGCCTCAATTAATTCTGAAGCTTACAAGCAACCGACTGAATAGCAACGCTGCCAGGCCTCAACTACTCAATTGGCAATGATCGCTCACTACTGGATTTACCCCCTTGAATTCTAGCATGGCTTCCAGCCGATGTAACCTCCATCCCTAAAATGGGCTAATTTTTGATCGCGACAAGTCGCGAGTAAAACAGACATTTCACACTCATCACTGGATAACCTCATCAAAACAAGATCATTTCATCATGATGAAATGCACAAGGGCAATCGTCACACCACTTTTGCCCAATTCTGGCAAAGCTCTGGGCACGAGGGCATACCCAATAGCAACAGACCCCTGGGGAACTCACAGCACCCTGCACTCACATTGATGAGCTTATTTTTGAGCCTCACTTCATTTGGTTCGCCGGTCCCTCTCGAATAACTCTTCTAAAATGGCCCAAATTCTCCTCTTTTCTAACCACTGCCATAATCCACCACCTCATCCGCTATACCCGCCTCAAGTCGCAAAAAACCGGCCTTCTTGCCCATCCTGGTAGGGAAAGATCCATCGGACAGATTAAACGTCTTCCCGTTACGCTAGATCTGCAATTGTAACGTCCCACGAGAATACAAGCAAACGTTACGTTAGATCTTATCTGCAACTGTAACGCTTGCAAGAGGAAAACAGCGTGGCGTTACGGTTGCAGATTCGCCACAACATACCAATTGTAACGTGTGATTACTGTGCGCTAGTTACAATAGAATGAGAGGTATGTGATGCAAGCAAGATGTCAACAATGTAACAGAACCATCGAGATTGTCCCAGGCCATAGACCACGTAAGTACTGTAGCAGTGAATGCAGACAGAAAGCCTATAGAAGAAGACACGGGGTAAAACAGAGGCCATATAAAGAATCTCGACTTTCAAAACTAACAACTGCTGTTTGGACTATGGAAAAGAAATGGCCTGATCTAGCTCTTCAAACGTATTTCGTATTATATGATATAGAAGAAAAGTGTGGAGAGAAATTAGCTACAAAAACAGCTGAGAGAATTTTATGGGAAATCGACCATGCAAGAAAGCAATTGTAACGTACACACGTGCGTTACAATTGTTAGCCCAACCTTAGCTATCGTAACGCAAGATGGATATCCTCCGCGAACAAAACAATTGCCTCTTGCTTTCATACCCACCCATTTCGTCATGATGAAATGAGCAATCGTCACACCACTCTTGCGCAAACTTCTGAGGCATACCCAACAGACCATTTTCACGATGGATAGTATGCACAATAGATGGGGCAAAGCAACCATAGTTGTGAGCAGACTCTATAAACTACTCCCAACTCACTATATCACCAACCCGCTTGCCCATCATCGCACCTACAAGGCCATTTTTCACAGCAATGATTACACAGCCTAACCACACACACTCGCCTAAAATCGCAAAAAATCGATCTTTCCGAACATCCAGCAGGGGTTACGTTTAACGAGTACCAGCTTTACGTTGGGTACCATCCAGGCCGGACACTGAGCACAATACAATGCCCTACCTACTCATGAAGTAGGGCTTTTCCTCAATCAATCTCAAACGAGCTTCTTCTGCTATTTAAACAATATGCTGGAGCAAATCAATAATTGAGCACGATCACCGTTTCAATCTCACAGACGAGCTTCCTCCCTAGTCTAACACAACAACCCATTGGATACAACCCAGCCAGAGACTTGGCACGTTTAACGGGTTATGAGCGTGGTGTATACTATACACACAACTCATTTTAATGCGGAACGGAGGGTCAACTCATGCCACGCAGACCAACCGAAAAAGGCGAGCGCAAGATCGAGAAGAGCCAGAAGGGGCGCGTCTATTGGAAACCTGGACAAAAGCATCCGCTTGATGTGCTGCAGAAAGAACTGGACGAGTTGAAGAGCCAACTCCCTGGTCTGATTGACGAGCTGCTCGCCACGGCACAAGAGACCACAGTGCAATTGGGCAAGCTACAGGAGGTCGCGAACGCAAGCGATGATTTGAGCGTACTCTTCGGAGTCTCAGACCACAAAGCCCATATGGCTATTTACGACCGATTCAAAAACCGAAAACATGAGCATCATTTACAACTGGCATTTGCTATCCAGCGACACAAGCGACTCCTTGGCCGATTGCGTACCATCCAGGCTGCGCTCCAGCTTTCCAATAACCTGCTAGCCACAGAGGAGACGCTGAGCCAGGAGTTCATGGAGTCCTGGCAAGCATCGCAACAGGGGCAGCCACAGCAAGATGAAGAGCTAACTGAGGAAAAGCCACCAATGAGCACAGAGGAGGAACGTGTCCAGGGGATAAAAGAACCAATCACCAATATTGTCAGCTCAGTTGACCAGAGCCGCGAACTCCTGCGCCAATTTGAAGCAAGCCTCCCAGATCTTCGCCGGAGGCTGTCGACCGGTACCGGATGGTTTGAGATTTTCTCTGTTCCAAAGCGCAACTACTCAAACAAAGTCATTGCCTACATCAAAGCACTCAAAGCGTGGCGCAAGAAGCAAATACCGATCCCCCCTGAAATTGACCAAGCGCTTAGCGCAAAAGCCAAACGCTTCATTGAGGCAGGGGTAAGCGACTTCCCAAAGGAATTGCATGAAGAGGTCTACGTTACCATCTACGTTGGCCCCTACGTCAAGTACCGCTGGACTGAGGAGAAGCGCACCTACACCATTTCCCTCGGCCTTCTAGAGGATTACCCGCCTTACCCGTTCACACCTGAAGGATTCTAGCGTTGGGCAATCCCCCTGACTGGACCAACCGGCAAAGAGCGCCTTGCGGTTTGTACTGGCATTTCATCATGACGATTTGTCAAGCCCCAAAAATGAGCATTGTTGCCATTGCATGAGGTAAAATGAGGCACTAACAATCTTCAAAGGAGAGGATCAAATGTACCTGGCTGCATACCATTGGCTTCGCCTTCAAGCCATTGCCGACGAAGGCACGCGCCAAGCCGCCATCGAGCAGACAATCTCTCGGTGGATGACGATCCATTGGCAAGTCTCTATCTTTCTTCGGAAATGTGAGGGGATACTCAAGGAAGTCACCATCGGGCAAGTGGGTAATATGAACGAGGCCATATTCACAATCGTGACCACAGAGGCTCAGAAGATCATCACCATTCAGGCTGTTTCTGACTACTTTGTCCCTGTTGAACGCAAACTACGAAAATCGAATAGAATGCCGCCAATTTCCGTTGTCTTGGTGGATGAAGATGACCTGGAATGGCGTGGCTATCGCGTTAAACACATTGACGAACTGGCAGCACTGGAAGCGTTTCTTAAATCTGAGTGGCAATCGGTTGAATGATCATTTGGCTGGTGAGACACGGAGTGTGTAAAACAGATGTGGCTTGTCCCTGGCCAGCACTCGTTCCCTTGACTTGCACCGGGTGGAAGCAAGCCAACGCCATTGCGGCCTCTTGCCAAGAGATCCCTGCGCTGGTGGTCACATCCAGCTTCCTCAGGTCCCAGCAAACGGCCATCCCACTCTTGCAAAAGTTCTCCATCCAGTCCCAGATCTGGCCGGTCCATGAATTCACTTACCTGGGCCGACTCCACGGGCAGCCCTTGTCCAAGCTGCAGCGGCTTCAATTCGTTGAAGCCTACTGGAGCCAACTAGACCCAACACTTACCGATGAGGCCGAATCCTTTGTCACGTTTATGCTCCGCATCCAGGGCATCGTGCAACGGCTTTTATCTCTGGACAAACCATTTATAGTAGTATTCACACATGAAATGGTTATTCGTGCCATCCAATTGGTTTTATCCTCTGATGGCGCTCTGAACATCACACCTACACTTATGGCAGATTTTAGGTGCACACTATTACAGGAACCATTCCCCACTGGCACAATCCTTCCAATTCGCATACAGGATAACCGACCTAGAGGTGACGGGCTAGTGTACCACTAATTACTGTATTAACTGGAATGTCGGGTAATACACTCAACAAAAAGGCTAGCCACTCGGACTAGCCGATTCCGTCATGATGAACTAAACATTTCAAAACGGGTGGTCCTCGATCTCTTCGAGGGCCTCAAGATCATCCAGATGGGCCCTCAAAACCCCGTCCTGGTCGCTGATCTCTGGTACCACCTCCTCCAGCTCCTCATAGGGTTTGCCAAACAGATGACCACGCTCAGACCAGAGATAAGCCACAAGGCGAGCTGCGTCCTCCTCATCAAGCGTGTGGACGTGGCCACCCACCGTGATGTGTATTGTCCCTGCCTCTGCCTTAATCGGGATACCAGCAACAACGAGACCTGCCTCTGGAATTAAGCCTGCATACAGACACACATTGCAGTAGAATTCGTTTTCATGCGGATGGCTCGGATGCCATGTATCCAAGATCCAGCCGCCGCAGGTGCTCTCACCAAAGTAGTTCTGCTGGTTGTAGCAGACTGGCCGTCCGCACCGGAAACAGGCATAGCCACATTCAGGCCGTCCACATAACCAGCAGGGCGCTGGGGGATAAACGGTGACAGTCTGGACCTCTCGCTCTTCCTCTTCGCGTTCACGTTCTTCTTCTTCCTCATCATACCAAGACATCTAATTCTCTCGCTTTCTGTTAATGTTAGAATAGAATTGGATTTTCAGTCTTGCTGTTGCCGGTGGCTGCTACTCACCGGTAACGGCAGCCCAATAGGCGGGTCTCTCCCTCCCGTTTCCATTTTACTCACTTCCCAAAACAGATCCAGACCCTCGCATATCAATGAGCAACAAAAAAGGCCAACGGCTATCTGCTAGCCCTTTTCATCATGACGAAATGGAAATCTTAGCCAAGCCACTATGCCACATTCCTAGTCAGTGACCTTGCCCTACATCTGGGACTTGAGGTCCCTGGGTCCTCAGCTAGTGACTCTGCCGATACAACTCCAAAGCATCAGCAGCAATCTCACTGATTTCACGGCCTTCTTCAATAGCCTGGATCTTTACCCACTTTGCCAGATCTGGAGGCAAATAGACCGTCTGCTGAACACGGCTACCTTTAGCATTCTGGCCTTTTGAAGCCCCAGCAGTCTGAGTTGCCAGAGTTCCCACACTTTGACCATTTGGAAGTCCAGATGGCTGAGTCTTCAGACTTTCAACCTGCTGAACTTCTAGCGGACTAGAAATCCGTCCTCCAATTTTGCCGGTAGTCGCCACCTGCTCCAGCGGATCACCAATTTTCTTTGGAGTCATGCGCTTATCTTTTCCTTTGCTAGCAACATTGCAAGAACATTGAAGTCATCAGCCGCCTTGCTGCGAGGGTCATACTCAAAAACCGTCTGATGCAACGACTGTGCACGGCTAATGGTTGCATCTGTTCTTACTGCGTGAACAACAAGATCCCCAAAGCGTTTCTTCAATGAGGATAAATAGATTTCCGTCATACTATAGCGTTGATCCAACTTGAACGGAACAATTCCTGTGATGGATACTTCATGGTCCAAACCATTAAGCACCTCTGTCAGCTTATTGATCATATCAAGTAGCCCTGTAACTGCATAGGGAGCCAATTCACAAGGAATCAACATTTCATCACTAGCAAGAAGAGCTGTCTCCGTAACTGGGGAATAGCTTGGAGAATGATCAAATAACAGAAAGTCATAGCCTGCAAGCTGCTTAGTCGCATTGCGCAAAATATAGTATGCCCGTGCGCCGGTTGAAGTGATATGGCTAGCCGCCGTATCCAGATCGTTATCCGATGCAATAAGATCCAAATTCGGGCGAATGGATCGCACGGCCTGGACAAGAGATGCTTGGCCTTTAAGAACTTGAGTTAAAGTTGGTCCCTCGCCCGGATCTTGTTCCAAACTGCTTGCATTACGCTGCAGATCACAATCCACCAGGAGGACCCTCTTCCCGGCCAAGGCAAGTGCATAAGAGAGATTTGTTGAGAGACTTGTCTTACCAGTCCCTCCCTTAAAATTCAGGACACTAACACGTCGCATAGAAACCTCCAACAATCTAAGCTGCTGGAAGTCTACCATCCTGGACTGTTGGCAGTCAACAATTCTTGACCACGTTGAGCAGCTCCCTAGTCAGCTCCAACCTCGCAAGGACAAGAAAGGTTCTTATTCATCCAGCCTGCATATCCTTGCTCAACCACGGTAACAAGCATACAATGCCCACTACCAGAGCGTCTTTCAGCGTCTCCTCCATGACCTCAAAGCCAAGAGCTGAATTGGGCAACTGGCTGGCCGGACCCAACCAAACTGGCAACAAAAAAGCCCTGACGCGGATCTCTCCATCAGGGCAACTAACGTGACTTTCCAACTCACACCTGAGCATCACGATTGCAAAGAGTGTCGTTCCAATCCTTACCACGCATACGCCGATCGCGCACTGCATTGGGGCGCATCTGGTAGATCTGCTCCGCATAGACCTTCCCGGCTCGGTCGTTGTCTGTGGCGATGATCTCCTTGGCCCCTGGGTCGCGATTGACCACCCAATCCAGCAGCTCCTCTGCTATCTGTTCTTCGAGCAGGAGAATACGAATACGTTTGCGTTCCTCGTTCGTCTGGAGATAGTCTCGCCGGGCGGCGATCACCGTCTGGTAGACTTCCGGGTTGCCGCAGAAGTACCAGACATGCTGATAGCTTTGCAGGAGGGATGGAAGAATCCCCTCGCCTATCCGAGCGAACTTTTTGCGTGATAGCTCCACCTCGATAGCGATCAGTTGCCCCGGTGTAAGTGGGATCTGCTCAAGGATGTACTCCCACGTTGGAACGGGAACGATCCAGCGGATTGGACACGCAGAACGCCATCAGGTCGGTGTACACGTTCGGCGTGCTCCATGCCTTCCTTACATTGTTGCGCGTAAATGACCCGCTCGCTGATCCATTCGTGGTCTGTTCAAGGCTTCATGATCGGGAACTGGTGACCATTGTCAGGATGGAAGAGGCACGCGACTATCGCGTGTATGGGGATAGTGAAGAGTAGTCGCGTATGTTGGCAAAATCTAACCAGGAACTTGAGGCATCGTGAGAAACGAGCTATACTAGTGACGTTTGACTCGATTAACTTCGCTGTTCCGACTTATATAAATTCTTGTGAATCGCATGGACGCACTCTGGAAGAGAGTTTAGGGCAGCTTGCCGCAGAGTGGTCCTGACGCAATTCTTTTCCAAGCAGCATTGAACCGTTTTTCTCGACCAGTGCGATTCTCTCGCAAAAGAGAAGTACACTGTTTTCCGACACATAACCATTCATGCTACTCAATAAATACGCTCCAGAAGCGGTTCCAAAACGCATCTTTTCTGCTGCATAATTTTTCTTGCTTTTGCTAAAAAGGTCGTTTTGGTGGTCCCAACAGGCAAGAAAATGTTTTGCTTGCTGCAACGAAAAGTTACGTGTCAAAGTGTGCTGGTTTTGCATTTGTGGTTCCTTAATGCCTCGAAAAGATATTCGTCAAACAAGAATTTAAATGCGTCAAACGACAACTAGAGCTAACATTGTCAATACAAGATCGTGAGAGGGACAAGCGAGAAACATGAGCGCCCAACCCACACTGAGAGAAGTGTTCTATTCCTATGCGCATGAAGACGAGATGTTACGAGACGAGATAGAGAAGCATCTCAAGCTCTTACAGAGACAGGGATTAATCACGTCCTGGTATGATCAGCAGATTTTCGCAGGGACAGATTGGGCAAAAGATATAAACACCCATCTAGAAACGGCTTCGCTTATTCTCTTGCTCGTGAGTTCCGACTTCCTGGCTTCCGACTACTGCTATAGCACTGAGATGAAACGGGCACTTGAACGCCACAAGGCAAATGAGGCGCAAGTGATCCCTATTCTGCTCCGGCCTGTTGCATGGAAGGGTGCCCCGTTTGAACATCTTCAGGTATTGCCAACTGACGCTAGACCTGTCACCGAATGGGAAAACCGTGATGCAGCGTTTCGTGACATTGCTATAGGTATCGAGCGGGTTATCAAAGGTCTTCCACTGCTTCCAGCGAGTCTATCCCCTTCCGCGTTGCCTTCCATCTGGAATATCCCCTATCTCCGCAATGTCTTCTTTGCCGGGCGCGAGCACCTCTTGAAACAACTTGCTAACGCACTAAAGAGCGGCCAGCCAATTGCCCTCTCTCAACCACAAGTGATTAGTGGACTGGGCGGGATTGGCAAAACTCAAATCGCAGTGGAGTACGCATACCACTATGCCCACGACTACCAGTTTGTATTCTGGACATTAGCTGATAGCCGCGAGTCACTGGTTTTGGGCTATATCACCATTGCCGGATTGCTAAACCTGCCTGAGAAGGATGCACAGAAACAAGAGGTCGCTATCCATGCTGTCAAGACGTGGCTGCAAACACATGGTTCCTGGTTGCTCATCCTTGATAACGCTGATGACCTCTCACTTGCATACGAGTTCCTTCCGGCGATGGGCGGTCACCTTCTGATTACCACGCGAGCCCAAGTGATCGGTACCCAAGCACAGCGCATCGAGGTAGATGTTTTGCCACGAGAGGTTGGAGCGTTGTTCTTGTTGCATCGTTCCAGGCTTTTTGCGCAAAGTGTTCTGCTTGTAGATATGGATGAGGCTTCTCAGGCGGTTGCTTGCGAGATCTGTAATGAATTGGGTGATTTGCCGTTAGCGCTTGATCAGGCCGGAGCCTTTATCGAAGAAACGCAATGCAGCCTGCAAGATTACCAGAGGCGGTACCGAACTCGTCGTGCCCAACTTTTAGGGCGCCGTGGCGGACCAACACACAATCATCCAGAGCCGGTAGCAACGACGTGGTCCTTATCCTTTGAGAAGGTTGAGAAGAAGAGTCCCATTGCGGCAGACCTGCTCCGTGTCTGTGCATTCCTGCATCCAGATGCCATTCCAGTGGAACTCATCATAAAAGGGGCAGATCATCTTGGACCACTCCTTGCAAAAGTTTCAGAGAATGATTTAGTCCTAGATGAGGCCATTGCAACACTGCTCACCTATTCGCTCATTCGTCGCAATGTGTCAGACCAAGTACTCTCGATCCATCGGTTAGTTCAGGCGGTGCTCAAGGATACGATGGATGAAGAAGCCCGAAAGCAGTGGGCGGAGAGAGCTATGTTGACAGTGAACGAGGTGTTTCCAGAGGTGGAGTTTGAAACGTGGGCGCAGTGTGAACGGTATTTGCCTCATGCACTCATGTGTGCGGAATTGGTTGAGCAAGGACAGATCAGCAGTCAAGAAATAGCACATTTACTCAATAAGGCGGGGTCGTATTTGATCGAACGTGCTCGTCACAGCGAAGCGCAACCACTTTTAGAGTGTGCTTATCAGATGAGCCAACAGGAAAGAGAATCAGAGCATCTCGACACTGCAAGAGACGCAGATGCATTGGCATACGTCTACGAGAAACAGAGTAAGTACGAGGACGCGCAGCCACTCTATGAACGAGCGCTCTCTATTCGTGAACAGCAGCTAGGGGCCAATCATCCAGATACCGCAACAAGCCTCGACAATCTGGCATTGCTCTATCAAGCACAGGGCAAATACGAGCAGGCCGAGCCGTTACAACAGCGTGCCCTTGAAATTTGTGAACAGCAGCTAGGGGCCAATCATCCAGATACCGCAACAAGCCTCGACAATCTGGCATTGCTCTATCGAGCACAGGGCAAATACGAGCAGGCCGAGCCGTTACAACAGCGTGCCCTTGAAATTTGTGAACAGCAGCTAGGGGCCAATCATCCAGATACCGCAACAAGCCTCAATGATCTGGCAGGGATCTATAGTAATCAGGGCAAGTACGAAGAAGCAGGCCTACTCTTCCAGCGAGCACACTCCATTTATAAGCAAGCTTTGGGTGAGGCGCATCCCCACACTGCTACGACCGTATGGTGGTTAGCCTTTGTCTACGAGCAGCAGCACCAGTATGAGAAAGCAGAGCCATTGTATCGGCGTGCCTTCTCAGTTTTTGAGCGAATGTTGGGAAAGACACACCCTCGTACTCAGAACATGCAAAGCCAGTACGTCTCCCTTCTAAGAAAAATGGACCGTGACAAGGAAGCAATCGCACTTGAAACAACAGGCCAATTGCCATCGGAGGAGCACTGATGGCTTGTGCGCTCAATGACGCTGACCCAATAACAGAGAGTCTAAATGGCTGATGAGATCCGACTGGAATTGAAACAGAAGTAACAAAATGAAACATTTGTTACACACGTCTGAGCAAAATAACTTGAGGCATTCATGAGGAATGGCAACCCATCAAAGAGAAAACTATTCGGTAGGAGTGCTACCAGGATAGTTCTTTTTGCGGCAAAATACAGCTTAGCAGTTAAAAAGACCATTTACGCTAATCAGTGTATTGAGTAACTTCTTCTCTGAGAACACGTGTTCAATTTGGGCTAAAACCTCTACAGTAACGTAAGCTCAACAACAAATCCATATGTTTCCATACATTTTCGGGCAACAGTTAACGCCTCCGTAAGAAAGATGTTCCCTGCTGCTTCGCCCCTCATGATCTCCGTCCTGGTACCCCCATCCTGCGTGGCATCGAACAGGCCATTCACCTGCAAGATCAGTTTTTACTTATTCTCTCTTGCCACGCCGTCAATAGTGCCTGGATCGAACGAGAAGTCGATGCTGCTCTTCATCAGGAGATTCGACGGGGCAAAGATGTCCTCTTCCCCATTCG
>Ga0335069_10010654_pt1 | contig 13023 bp, 8 predicted proteins | sample Lox_Sample_11_FD_206714 | JGI IMG/M metagenome (GOLD analysis project Ga0335069, IMG submission 206714) | Soil microbial communities from Loxahatchee National Wildlife Refuge, Florida, United States - Lox_Sample_1.1 | ecosystem: Environmental > Terrestrial > Soil > Wetlands | place: USA: Florida... | reverse complement strand
TCCGGGAAACCCGGCGTTCTCCAGCCTCAATGATGCCTATACACTTTTTCAAACGGCGAGCAAAGGCGGATTGGCCTTATTCCTGCCCTCCGAATGGCGGTAAACGCCTCGGGATGAAGCGCAATCCGCTACTGTTTTGGTTGGCTGTGATCTGGTGGCTGATTCCCTGGGGCCTGAACATTCTGATCGTTCTGTCCAGCCTCGGCGGCTGGTGGCTGGTTCATCGCCGCGTCCACGAACGCGCCCGGCGGCACTCTGGCTCCGTACTGAGCGGCCATGGCGCTTGACACCCGGGCGGAGGCGAACCGCATCTGCCTAAGCGTCTCCTCCGTCGGCTGGCGCATCCACGCCGCATAATTGCGGGCGAAGTTGGCGACGGCCCCCGATCCGGCCGGGGTGGCCATGAAATTGGCCAGCACGCGCCCGCCGCCTACCGTTCCGGCGATCCCGACGAGCGACGTGGCGGCGCGGCCAAGGCTGCCCGATTCCTTGACGGCGTCGAATACGCTGCGGATCAATTCGATCGCGGCGACGACATGGCCGGTTCCGCTTGGATTGCCATATTTGGAGCGCACGCCGGAAGCGACGCCGGACAACGCCTGAATGCTGTCGAGGTTGTCCCTCGTGCTCGCCATGCCGGGGGTTCCGAACAACGCATCCTTGGCCTCCGGAGACATGCGGCCGTAATCCGACATGAACCGGTTGCCGCTGAACTCGCCTGTCTTCGGATCCTGGCCCAGCGTCGATATGACGCCGGACGCCAATTCGTTCCAGTCCTGCGGCGACACGGAAGCCTTGGCCTTCTGCAAGAGGCCGATATTGGCGCTGGCCGTTTCGCTCAAGCCCGAGGCGCGACGAAGCGCCGCATAGACAGCCTCGGGACGATCGGCGTTGGGATCCTTGGAGCCGAGGATTTTCGTCAATTCCGCGCGCCGGATTTGGGTGGCGCGGTTCAGCACGTCCGCCTGTCGCAGAGCGGCGACGGCTTCCGGGCCGCCCGAGTTGAGCGCCGCCTGCATCCGATCATCGGACAGCGCCCCGTAGATCTGCTTGCGCTCGGCTTCCTGGGTTGTGCCTGTAAGGATCGATGGGGAGAGAAGTTGCCCGACTTCGGTGCGCAGCCGCTTCATCCCCTCGTAAGTCAGCCCCGGCTCCTTGACGGCGTATGGAACGCTTCCGGGCGTCGCAGCGTAATCGACGCCCGGAAGCGGGTTGTAATACGGCTTGCCGCCAAGCCGATCGTAATATGCGACTCTTCCGAGATCGTTGGCGTTCTGGATCAGATCAAGCGCCTTGCCGACGGGGGTGTCCCCATAAGTTGCGCGCCGAGCGAACAAGTCCGCCAGTTTGGTGTTCGCGTTCGTGAGCGGCGTGATGGCTGTCGGATTGGTGAGCAGGCTGTCCACTTTGTCGTAAGCGGACTTCACGTTGCCCGTCGAGACGGGGCCAATCCAGTTGCGGATGCCTGCTTGCATCGCGCGGCCGGCCTCCAAGGGCTCCCCCTGCCCGAGATTGGCCGCCTCTCCGGACGCCGCCCGGCCCAGATTGGCGAGGAACTTCTGATTGGCCACATCGATCGGCGTCCCCGCAACAGGGATCGAGTGCATCAATTCGCCCGTCGCTTGCGTTACGGGATTGCCCACCATGTACCGCGGTGGAACGGCCCCGATGTTCTGCCCGGCCGTCACCAAGGCCTGTCGCGCGGGCGACGCCTTGGCGAGCGCGGCGGGGGCATTGGCCAATCCACCAAGGCCCACGCCTCCGGCCATGCTGCCGAGCGTGCCGAGCAGCGCGCTCGCGACGGGATGCTCCTGCGGCGACACCAGATTTGCGCCAGACTCCCCGCCGGCCTGCGAGCCGGCCCCGGCCGCCGCTGCCGATGGAACGGCGGCGGCCGACGGAGCGCCTATCAAAGAGCGCACGAGGGGATAGGCGGACGCTCCAGTCGTCTCCGCAAGCGCGGGAAGCGCAACGGCCGCGCCCGCGCCCATGCCAGCGCCTTGCGCCATGCGCTCCGGCAGGTTGCGGGCCGGGTAATTCTCAGGATTGAGGGCGGGATGGATCTGTCCCGCCCATCGCGTCAACTGGCCGTAGCCAAGCGGAGCCTCTTGCCGCTGCGGCATTCCCAGAACGCCGCGGAGACGGTTCGCCATCCAGTTCGTCGCTTCTGGGATCGCGGCGGCGGCGGCGTAGGGGACTTTCTCTGCTCCCGTTACGAATTGCTGGCCGACGCTCCCCCATGACGGCGATCCCGTGGGGGCAGCCACAGCCGATCCGAACACCTCCTCGTCAGTCATCCCGCGTGGAGCTTGGCCCTGCGCCGGCGGCGCGCCGAAGACATCCTCGTCGGTGAGTCCGTTTATGGCTTCTGCCATGTGCCGCTCTTAGCGTCCCAAACCAGTTCGCCCTTGGGAGTCATGTAATGCTGGCCGTTGAGGCGATCCGGTTTCGGCGGGATGGCCTGCCCGGCGTAGGCGAACTTCAGCGCCTCGGGGGCGATGAACTTCTCCGGCGGATTGTCCTTCAGCCACTTCGCGGCGAATTCGCCCTCGTCATAGGCCCCCGGGTGCTGCTTATGCCAGTCCATGAAGTCTCGGGAGTATTGATCCTGCCAGTTTAGCAATCCCTTCATTTCCGTCAGCATCATGGCGTTCGCCTTCGGCTGCAACTCGGGGCTCGGGTTGCCCATCTCGAACGTCTTGATTTCCGTCACCAGAGGCCGGTTGCCCATGGACTTCACTTGGTTCATCACCAGCTGCATGTGTTCCTTCATGAAGTATTGGAACGCGGCTGGATTGGCCGTTGCGGTGTCGGGCACATTGATGCCGATGCCGCGCAGGGCGGCCACGGCGTCCGCCTTCGCCTTATTGAATGCGCCCGTCTCATAGCCGTGGTTCATCAAGTCGATGATCTGATCGAACCGCTCGCGCGTCTGCGCCCGCTCCTGCATCTGTGCCGGAATTTCGTTGTGGGTTTTCCATAAGTCTTCTTGCTGTTTGGTGACGTATTCCGGCAGCTTGGCTACGGTTTCTCCGGCTTCCGCACCTGCCGCGCCTCCTGCCGGCTGGCCCTGTCCGCCCATGAGGGATGACTTCGGGACAAGGACTGTCGTCCCGTCCGGCTTCTGCACCTGCACCATCTCATAAGGCGCCTTGGCGGCCTCTTCCGCAGATGTCTCGGCCCCCTTGACGGCCGCTCCTGCGGCGGGGTTGTATTTCATGTAGCGATCGATCGCCTGCGCGCCCATTTCATAGTACCGCTGGGCGAGCGCTGGATTGAGGGCGCGGTTCTTGTCGCCCTCGTCGAACAGCACATGCGGATCCGTATGCGGATCGCCGCCCCATGCGGGCGATCCCCTCGGCGGGAGAGAGCCCAGCAGATTGTATTCAGGCGGGCGGGCCGGCCCCTGTTGGGCCGCTGGAGATGGCGCAGCGCCGGCCGGCGCTGCGGGAGCCGCGCCTTTCCCAGGCATAGGCGGAGGCGTTGGCGCGCCCGCCTGTTGCCCGGCGGAGGGCGGAGCCCCCGGCATGCCCCTCGGCGCGGGCAAGGCAGGGGCAATCCCCGGCGTGGGGACGCCCGTCGGGGCTGGGACAGCCGTCGATTCCCCGCTCCCGCCAAGTTCCGGCGGCAATGGCGGGTTGGGCTGGCCAAACGGCGTTGTCGCAACCTTCAGTTTGTACAGTTCGATGTCAAGGTTGCGCGAGATGAGCTGCGTCTGCAAATCCTCGCGACGGTTCTGCGCCTGCAAGAGCCCGATGCGGGCCTGATTCTGCTGCCACTCGCGATCAAGCTGGCGCTGCTTCTGGAACGTCTCCAGTCCGGCCAACGCGCCTTGTCCGATATTGACGGCGGCCCATGGCGAGCGCCCCGCCATCGTCCCGAAGCCGGCCGCCATCAGGGCCTCGCCGATCCGCTGCATCGGCGTCTGCTGATCGCCGCCGTATTCGCCGCCGCCCGGCAATTCACCCGGCGGGAGGTAGCCCTGCGTGCTTGAGGCGAACTTGGAGGGCAGATCGGAAGCGGGCGCGCCTTCGCCAGTGTGGGCCGCCCATTGGCCATAGCCCAGCTTCTTCATCGTCGTCTGCCAGGGCGTCAGGCCCTTTTGCTTCATCTGATCGAGCGCGAAGTCGCTCTGCTCCCGCCAGTAGCGCGGATCATTGGGATCGTGCCCCGTCGCATTGCGATAGTCGTCCCCTAGCCCCGCGTGCGGCATGGCGGGATTGATGCCAGCCTCATGCAGTTGCCATGGGCCGAACGAGGAGCCAGCGTCGCCAATCTGATACGGATCGCGCCCGCCCATCTCGCCCGACAGCACGGAAGTCACAACCTTCGGATCAAGCCCGCGCTGCGCCGCGCCTTGGGCGTTGTAGGCTAGGATTTGCTGCCGCGTGGGCGTAGCTGCTCCCGTATCAGCTGCAGCCGCGTCGCCGCCGTCCTGCATCCCGGCGCGCCCGCCGCGCGCGAGGTTGCCAAGATCGACGACATCCGTCGCGTCCGACAGCATATTGTCCAATCCGGATAACCCGGGCATGGGCGCGGACGTGGCCGTATTCGCGCCGCCCTTCAGATTTGAAGAAATCTTGCCGATGCTCTTGCCGAGGCTTTCGCCCAGCTTGAGGCTCTGATCCGCCGTATTGCCGCTCGGGATGCCCGTCGGAACCGGCGGCAGCGTATGGCCGATCGCCAGCGCCGCGGCGGGCGGAACCCACGACAGGCCCGGCCCAGACTGCCACGGAGCCATGCCGGCGTTGCCGACGATGTTGCCGCCATCCGCATATTGAGCCCGCCCGCCATGCGCAAAGCCGCCATGTCCAACGACGATCGGGGCCAGATTGGCTCTGCCTCCGGATGTCGTCGCGGACGCTCCGGGCTGGGCGGCTGGCGGGGCGAGCGCGATCGCATTCGTCAGCCCGGCCGGAAATCCAAGCGACGCGAATCCGGGGGCGAATCCGAATGGAGAAGCCGAGGATGACGTGCCGGGCGCGGGGGTGGCTGCAACGCCGGGGAAGCCGGGCACGCCCATGTGCGAGGCCGACGTCATGTTCGCGGCGTTCGTCACCGCCGATGGGGACGTTCCGATCGTGGCCTGCCCGATATGAGCCCCGGGAGATGTCGGAGCGCCGAATACGCCATTGCCAAGCGAAGCAAGGCCGGCGGCGGGGAAGCCCATATTGGCCCCGCCATACATGAGATTGAAGGCGTTCATGCGCTGTTGCGCCAGCGCGTCGGCGAGCGATTGCGTCGATACGCTTTCCGCCCCTGTCGGGTTGGCGTTCATGCCAAGCGTGCTTGGCTGCCCGGTGGGAGAGAATCCGGGCGGCGGCGCGCCATACATGGCGTTGAAGGCCGCCGCGCGCTGTTGGGCGAGGGCCGACGATAGCGCCGCTGCGTCCGACACATTCTCCGATTGCACGCCGGGATGTCCATAGCGCAACGCATTGTTGAGGCTGTTGATCGCCGGATAGCCGGCCGCCGTAAGCATGTGGTAAAACGGGCTATAGAACTGCGGCGTGCCGAGCAGGCTGGTTCCGATCTTCCCGGAGGAACCGCCGCCAGCCGTGCCGCTCGCCCCCGTAGAACCGGGAGCGCCGCCGTAGCCGACTGATCCTCCTCCCCCGCCGCCGCCTACTGCGACGCCTTGGCCTCCGATCCCGCCTCCGCCACCACCGACGCCGGGGCCACCGCCATACCCAACGCCGCCGCCTCCATACCCGACTGCGCCGCCAATGCCGCCTGCGGTTGATCCTGTCCCCGGCCCCGTCGCTGGCCCAAGGCCCATGCTTACGCTGCCGACATTGCCGGTGACGCCGGGCGACGCGCCGAACCCCTGCCCCATGCCTGAGGATTCGCCCGGGCCTGCCGCGCCAAGTCCGCCGCCGCCCCAACCCCCTACCGTACTTGTACCCGCCGGAGCGCCAGAGCCAACGCCAACGCTCGCGCCCGTTGCAGAATCGCCGCCGACGCCCTCGCCCACGCCGCCGCCGTCATCGAGATGCGCCCGGCCGCCCGCACGAAAGCCGAGCGTGCCGAGGATCGAGTTCGGCCGATAATAGGGATCGAGCGCGGCTTCATAATTGAAGGGGGCGAGAATGGACGCCAGAGTTTGCTCGCCCGTCGTGAGGCTCCGGCCCGGCGCAGCGGACGGCGCAGCCGCAGGGGCCGCAGCGGCCGAAGCAGGAGCAGTTGGGAACGATTGCGTCGGCTTCGTCTCGATGCCCGGCCGCGCGAGCAGCCCGGCAAGGGAATTTTCCGCGCCCGCCGTCTGGAAGTTCTTCGCCGGATTCTGCCAGTCGATCGGCGGATACGTCATGCCCGGGATGCCGCCGGCCGGATTGGGAGCGGACGGAGCAATTGAGCCGAAGCCAGCGCCCGTCTGCAACCCGGCTGCATTGGCCGCCGCTGGGCTGGCCCCGTAGAACAACGCCGACGCGATGCCGGAATTGGCGGCCGGCGTTCCTGTCCCGCTGGCGATGGCGATCGGAGCCGACAGATCGCCCGTCGAGCCGCCGCCCTGGAAACGCTGCCGGTTGAACAGCATTCCCTCGGGCGTATAGGCCGCTGCGGCGATCGGGGCGCGGCTGGTGCCGGCGAGCGCCTGATTGACGCCCATCATGGCGAGAGCGTCGCGCGGCGACATGGGGGTTGAGCCCGGCAGATTGGGGCCGCCCATCGCTGGGCCGCCGGCCTGGAAATGTCCGCGATGCGCGGCGCTGTCCGTCGCCTCGTGGTAGTCCACCATCTTGTATTCGTGTGGGCCGAGATCGATCACCGCGCCGGGATGCTTGCGCTCCACCTCGTCGGCCATGAGGCCGATCTGGGTGCGCGGATCGCCGCGGTAGCGGAACGAATAGATGTTCTGCCCGTCGAACGTCTTGCCGACGTGGCGCACGTCTTCCTTCGCGCGGCGATCCGACAGGTAGGCCGTGAGCGCGCCTAATCCGGCCGTGCCAAGCCCGAGCAACTGGCTTGTCGTGGACGGCCCCGGCGTCGTCGCCGTGGACGTGCCGCCCATGTTGCTGCCGATGCCCTCGACGATGTTGCCGAGCCATCCCGTCGTCTGGAACGGATAGCCCATGCCGGCCGCGTATTGCTGCATCAGGGCGTTGTCGATCGCCTGCTGCTCCGCCGTCGGGATTGCGCCGGCCTGCAACTGCTGGCCCGCGCCCTGGAGCCCCGCCGTCTGGCTCTGAAGGCCGATGTTGCCGTACTGGCCCGCGAGCGTGCCCTGTAGGCCCGCCGACGCCAATGCCTGCTGGCGGTTGAATTCCTGCGCGGCGAGCTGCTGCGCCTGCTGGGTGTTGAACTCCTGCATCGCCTGCTGCCAGTTGGCCTGATTGAGCCCGGCGATGACGGGAGCCTGCCCCAGTTGCTGCTGATTGGCGAGGATGGCCTGCCCGATCCCCGCCCGATCGCCGCCATAGGCTCCGCTGGAGATGTTAGCGGAATTCAGGAACTGCGCCTGTTGCGCGTTCTGGTTGGCGAACTCGGCCTGCGTCGCGGCGATGACGCTCGCCGTGTATGGGTTCATGAACTCGGCGAGGTTCAGCCCGGTTGAACCGCCAGCCCCGCCCGGGCCACCCGCCGCCCCTCCAGCCCCTCCGCCAGCGCCCCCATGGGGGCCGCCGCCGCCTCCGCCCGCTCCCGCTCCGCCTCCCGGCTGTTGCGGATCAACTCGATGGAATCCATAAGGATTGCCAACGTAGACTCCGCCCGCAGCGCGATCATAATATTGTCCTGTCGTCGGGTTATAAGTAAGATCACTGAAATTTCCAGTATAGTTTGGGGCATAATACAGTGGCTGGCCACGCTTCGTTTCTGACAAATATCCCGCTTGCACCCCAGGCGCTCCGGCCGGAATGTCTCCAGCCGCTTTGTATCCCTGCGCCAATTGAGTGGCTTGTTCGCCAGTCAGATAACCTCCTGGGCTTGTCGTTGCCGAAGAGGCGGGAGCAGGGGCGGCGGGGACTGGCGAGCCATAGCCATAGGCCGCCGCAGATCCATATCCCGGCACGGTGGCGAGATTGCCTACTTGGAACGGAGCAAGCGACACCGGAGCGCCCGCCGCTCCCGCGGCGTTGTAAGCGCCCTGCGTCATAGCGCCGGCCTGCGTCAGGTACGGCTGCGCCGCGTTGGCGTACTGGTTGACGCCGCCAAGCCCCAATTGCGTCTGGTAGCTCAGCGGAGCCACCAACTCGCCTGGATAGGCCTGATAGGGCGTGTTGGCGACGCCCGTGGCGCGATTCACCAGCCCCTGGTATGCGGCGAGGACTTGCGGCGGCGGCGTCGAAATCGATGTCGAGGTTTGCGGGGTTGAGCTGCCCTTGCCCACTTCAGGCCGCCATCACCTCCCTCTTCGTCTCAGCCACACGCCCCTTGGAGGTTGGGACGTGACGATAAAAAGCGCCCATGCGCTCAAGTTGGCGATCGTACAGCCGGCACTTCGCCTCAGTCCGTATATTCGAAAAAACTCCCATTGTCAGATCGATGCCGATCGATTCCGAACATTCGATGCCATAGGCGATCAGATCGCGGGCGTAAGTCGATTTGCGCGCCTCCGGCCGGACATAGTTGAAATACTCGATCAGATGCCAGTCCTGCGAGTACCAGATCGGATCAAGCATCAAAAAAATCGCGGCGACGAGATGGTGGCGCTCGCCGATGACGCCGATGATCCCCCGCCGATCGTCCGTGGGCGCGATGGCGAGCCGGAACATCGCCGACACCTTGGAGATGTCGGAGGGATGATAGGGCTGCTCGGCGTGCATCTGCTGCCACATATCAAGCAGTTGCGGCTCGTCCCATTGATCGGCCATGCGGACGGGGGTTTTGCGCTCCCACTTGATGAGGCCGGTGGAGGGACGGAGCGGTTGCGGACGGCGGCGTGTCACTTCGCCGGCCCCGGCAGTTTCTTGAGCGTCGTGATGGCCTGCTTGCGCAATCCCATCACCCAATGATCAAGCGCCTTGTGGCCCTTGTCGATGTCGCCCCCGCCTCGGCGCTGGACTTCTTCAGGCGGGATTACGAATTCGCCTCCTGACGCCATGATCGGCACCGGCTTGCCGCCCCCATGCGCCGCGCCGCCGCGCGCGTGCTGCACGCCGGCAAGTCCCGTCCCCCCGCCCGCGGTGACGCCGAACGAGGGAAAGCCGCGCACCGGCGGCGGAGCCGGAGGATGCACGCCGGGGCCATGCCGCAGCGGCGGCGATGTCGCGCCCCACGGCGCTCCTTGCGCATGCCATGGCGCGCCGAACATGGCGGTGAGGAGCTTGTGGCCGGCAAGCGAGTTGCCGTCGCCGATGTGCGACACGATGTCGGCTGGGATCACGTAGGCCCCATTCGGAACGTGCATCGGGACATCGTCGCTACGGCCCGCGCCATGCGTCACGATCGGCCCCGTGAACGGCGCGGCGGGCGAATCGACAATGCCGCCGGCCGCCCGGCCAAGATGCGGATGCGGGAAGTGTGCGGCCGGAATATGCGGGGCCGCCCCCAAGCCGCCCGCCTGCGGCAAAGCGACGCGCGGCACATGCGCATTCAGCATGCGGTTGATGGCGATGCGGGGGCCGGTGACGTTAGGAAGGGGCATTAATCACGGTTCCCTTTTTCCTCGGACGCGACTGTCCCTCGTCATAGCCGCGCATCAGCGCATTGGCGAACCACCCGATCATTTCATCCTCGCTGGGGCCATCGGGGTACAGCTTGCAAAACGCCTGGCTCCAATCACGGGCATCAAACGATGGCAGGGGCCAGTCAGATCGTTCGCGGGGATCTGCGCCATCCTTATTGAGTTCGTACTCTAGCTGGTCGCCGCAGAGGATGACAGGATACGCAACATAGTCGCGTTTAACTAAAGGCATGTGCCGCACTCCTCAGGGATCATAGTACGCGACTTTCTTGGTGCTTCCATCCGGGGCCTTGACTTCGAAATAGCCAGTCGGATGCGTCGGCAGCGTGATCGTCGCGCCTCCGGTGGCCGTCGTCGCCGTCCCCTGCGTCTGCGGGAAAATCGCCGCCGTCTGGTTGACGATCGCCTGATTGAGATTGCCGATCGCCACCACGATCTGCTGCATCGTGGTGAGCAGCGTTTGCAGGCCGGCGTCGGAAACCCCAAGAGGCGTCGGCATCAGTTTCTCCCGTCCGGCTGGAAGCGAAAGCGAATGCCGCCAAGCCGGGTGAACGATCCGAGATCGGAGCCGGCCACCTGAATCGAGAAATACCTGCCTCTCGCCCGCGGTTCAATGCCCCCGGTGGCGTTCGTGACGTAATAGGGGCCATACGCCGCCGGCGGACTGTTGGGATTATCCGGATCGTCCTGCGAATAGAGCGTCAGGGCCACTTGCGCGCTCGTCGTCTGTGGCTGGCCTTGCAATCTCCAAGTAAAATCCGGCAGCATATAGTCCACGAACACCTTCTCTTCGCCCTCGGCCAGCGCAAAAAACCCCGTCTTATACGAATAGACGAGCGGCTGGCCGTTGGCGTCGCGCGATGTCTCGTTTTGCATGATGAGCGCCGACGCGCCCGACAAGTCAATCTGAGCGCTGAGCGGCGAGCCGAACACATTATTGTCCACCCATTCCGTCACCGTGAGCGAGCCGTAATCCCACTCTCCGGTGAGGACGTTGAGCTTGACGTAGGTGTCGTTCTCGCCTGAAACGCTGGCGGCGGACGGGAAATGCCACGCGACTTCGTTATAACTCGTGTTGCCCGCCGCGCGGATGTTTTCAGGGAAGTCCATGTTGATGCGTGCGGAGGCGGGGAACGCGATGTCCCACACGTCGCAATTGATCCGCTGCGCCGCGCCGCCTGCGGCGTACATCCAGAACGAATCCAGGCCCATCCAGAACACCGACGGGCCGACGACGGCGATGGCGTTTTTCCCGATCGGGCCGCATTGCTGCGCGATTTCGAAAAACCCCCATACGTCCGGATAGCCGACGTACTGCATGAGCCACAGGCCAAGATCCGTCCATAGCAGCGCCTGTTGCGGAGCTTGCAGGCCGTAGATGATGCGCGAGCCGCGCGGCAGGCGGAAGGAGCCGGCCTGATTCGTCGCCGACGCCACCCATGTCGTGAAATCGCCGTTGTCGCACCAGCGGATTTGCATCGGATCCTGAACCAGGGAATCCTTGAATGTCGAGCCGTTGTTGATGAGCGACGAGCATCCATAGGCGACGATCTGCTGCTGCGGCATGGCGATGAAGAAGCCGGCGCACGCCGTCGGGCCGTTCGGCACGATGCGCGAGCCGCGCAGGCCGGAGTCCACATCCCAATCGAACAGCGGCCCGTTTACGGGATTGGAGATCAGATCCTCGGCGAAGTTATAGATCGTCCAGTCGTTCACCGTGACTTTCGTGCCGCTGTTGGCTGGGGCGGGCAGGGCAGTGCCCCACCCGCCGTCGCCCCACCCGCCTCCGAGGCCCCAACCGCCGGACGCGGCCGGCGGCGGCACCGGGGCCACCCAATAGGTGATCTGCACGTCGCCGCCGTTGTCCGTCACCGTCTGTCCGGTTGTCGCCTGCTCAGCAGCGGCGATGGTGAAGGTGTTGGCGTCGGTGACGGACAGCACGTCGTAGAAGCCGGCTTGCAAGGTGATCCCAGCCGTCGAGAACACTACCGGCATGGCGAGCGGAAACACGCCTCCCGCCGATAGGCCATGGTTCGCCAAGCTGACGCTGATGAAGTTCTGCGCGTTGATGACGGTGAATGTCGCCAGCGTGCCGCCGCCCGTCACGCTGGCCGTGGCGTTCGCGCCCGCATCAATGACGTAGGTTGACGACGACGGGGCTGAGACAACCGAGTATTCGCCATAGATGATGAGGCCGCCGACGGCGACATGGTTGGCGATCACGACGCCGTCGTAGATCGTCGCCTTGGAAACCGTATCCGTCACCAAGACGAGGCTGGAGCCGGCGGTGGTGGTGAAGTTCGGCACCGCGTTCGACTGGTTGTATTGCGGCGTGATGTCCTGGACGTTTTCGCCCCAGTAGACGCTCAGCGTCTCGGTGGTGGCGACGGCGAGGTAGTTGTTGAACCGGAAGTCCGCCCACGGCCACAAGTGCCGACAGATTCCCGCCACCGCTCCCGTCAGGAACTGCATCCAGCCGCCAAGTTTTTCCGGCAGGCCGCCGCGCCAACGGATGCAGTTGCTTGCGGTGAGCGAGGCCTGCAACAGCGTCGGCGTCTGCTCGACATGGACGCCCGGGACGATGCGGACGGTGGCGAAGGGCATTTACGCCCCCGCGGCTGGGGGCGGAGCAGGAGGCGGCGCGCGATCCGACGACAGGCCGGCCCAGCCATGGTAACTCTTACGCAATTCTTCGTCCTGCGCGCTCTTGAGATTTTCCTGATAGCGCATTTCCCAGCTTGTCGCCATGCGCGGATCGTCGGCCTGCGCGCCGAAGTTGTGGCGGTAGCCAGCCGCCGACACCATCGCGGCGGCCAGGAACAGATCGGGCAGAACCGTCGCCAGCCATGTCGTCTGCGTGCCGTCCTGCGGCGCGACGTTATAGATCGGCGTCGGCCTGAACACCCCCGAAATCTCGATGTTGTAGCTGTCGTCCGGGGCCGGGCCGAGGATGACGATGGTGTCGCTCTGCATCGCAAACCGCGTCGGCGGGCCAGCGGCTGCGCCGGAATAGACGGCGTCCAGCACCTCGACGCTCACCGGCGTCAACGGCGGCGCGCTCGTATAGTTGGCGCTGTCCGAGCCCGCCGGCAGCAACAGCCGCATGCGCTCGACGACGACGACATAGGGATCGGCGGCGGAAATATCGAAGATGCGGCTCCCGCCCGTCGCCGGCAATGACTGAACCGAAGTGGCGTAGAGAAGATCGAGATCGCGGTAGCAGCGCTGCTCCGCCTCGTCCACGATCGTCGGCAGGATCGCCTGGAAATTAGCGTCCGAAACGTTGGCGTTGGGGATTATCATCTCCAGCGCCAGCGCCTGCTGGAATGTCGCGTAGGTGTAGCTCATGCCCGCCTGCGCGTCCGATGGCGATGGCGAACCTGTCGCTCGACTGCGCC
>Ga0335069_10010653_pt1 | contig 13023 bp, 9 predicted proteins | sample Lox_Sample_11_FD_206714 | JGI IMG/M metagenome (GOLD analysis project Ga0335069, IMG submission 206714) | Soil microbial communities from Loxahatchee National Wildlife Refuge, Florida, United States - Lox_Sample_1.1 | ecosystem: Environmental > Terrestrial > Soil > Wetlands | place: USA: Florida... | reverse complement strand
CCTATTATTTCGTCGGTGAGCAGGTTTGGTTCTACCGACGATAGTCTTATTCTTTCAATACCCCGGGTATTCACGAGTTCTTTCAGGAGGTCGGTAAAAGTTTCTCCCGTCGACCTTCCGAAATCACCGATATTCACTCCCGTGAGAACGATCTCTTTTATTCCCTGGTCCGCAATTTTCCTGGCCTCTTCCATGAGCAGCCCTATGGATGGATTCCTGCTTTTTCCCCTTGCCATGGGAATCGTGCAGTATGAACAGCCGTAGTCGCACCCGTCCTGGACCTTCAGGAAAGACCTGGTCCTGTCGCCCGAGGAGAACGAAGGGTAAAACCTGTCGTTACCTGACAGGATCCCCGAGTGAACCTCCGCATGCTTATGCTTATCCTGTGCTTCGAGATAGGAAGCCAGGTCGAATTTTTCATTTGACCCGAGAACAAGGTCGACACCTGGAATAGTAGCTATCTCCTGTGGTTTCAGCTGTGAATAGCACCCCACAACCGCAATAAATGCACCGGGGGACCTGTGAATGAATTTTCGTATTGCCTGCCTGCACTTCTTATCGGCAGCATCGGTAACCGAGCATGTGTTGATTATGTAAATATCAGCTGCATCTTCGGCTGTGACTCTCTCAAATCTTTCGGGAGGCAGCGACCTGGCTATAGCGGAAGACTCGGCGAAATTGAGCTTGCATCCAAGCGTATGAAAAGCCACCTTCTTCTTCGGGTAAGCCATCCGGGCAATGTTTTATCAGAATTTTGAGAGCCAGACGTTCCTGAACTCGATGTCTTTTCCTTCGCTCTGAAGGCACACCGAACCGGAGGAAGGTGTCACACCCGTTCCCTTGTTCTGGAGAACGCCGTTGACGTACACTTCGAGTGTTGCACCACGGTTCACCACCTCCATAACGTTCCATTCTCCCGTCTTTTTCTCTGACGATGCGGCAAGCTTTTTCACGAAAGGCGATTTCCTGTCTGTCCATTCATTCATCCCGGCACCGGGCATACAAACGAAATCTCCGGCATTACCGGCCATAAGCTGGCATTCAATGCACTTGAGCCAGATTGTATCGGGAGGCTGTGCGTTTACGAAAACACCGCTGTTGGTAGCTTCCAGGGGCCAGCGCCATTCAACGTGCAGGCGATAATCGGAGTATGAATCCTTTGTTCTCATATATCCGAAAGGTGAGCCTGTTATATGTATCAGGCCTTCCCTGACGGTAAATACAATTTTCGGATCGACTGACTGGTCCTTCAGCCTGAAGACCCAGTTTGAAAGGTCTTTCCCGTTAAAAAGATATACTTTGCTTTCCTTCTGGGCCCTGAGAACGGATGAAGAGAACACTAATGCAAAAAGTGCAAAAATTAAAATCCTGGTCTTCATATCAATTGATTTAAGGTTGGGTTTTCAGAGAAGCTTGCTGGCAAGCTCGGCAAGGAAACTTCTTTCTCCCTTCACCAGGTTGACATGAGCGAAAATATCCTGACCCTTCATCTTATCGGAGAGGTAACTGAGCCCGTTCGAGGCGGTGTCGAGGTAGGGCGAATCGATCTGCTCAATATCACCTGTGAAGACCATTTTCGTACCTTCACCGGCCCTGGTTATGATAGTTTTTATTTCATGCGGGGTGAGGTTCTGTGCTTCATCGACAATGAAAAAAATGCTGGAAAGGCTCCTGCCCCTGATATATGCAAGAGGAGTAATTACAAGTTTCTCTTCCTTGATCATATCGTTGATACGGATGAACTCGGGGCTCTGGTGGCTGAACTTATGCTTAATAACAGTTAGGTTATCAAACAGGGGCTGCATATACGGGTCCATTTTCTCCTTTACATCACCCGGGAGGTAACCCAGGTCGCGGTTCGCGAGAGGGACGATCGGCCTGGCCAGGAAAATCTGCTTGTATCTTTTGTGCTGCTGAAGTGCCGCGGCAAGTGCCAGCAGTGTCTTGCCGGTTCCCGCCTTGCCGGTGAGCGACACAAGCTGTACATCGGGATTCGAAAGCGCCTCCAGTGCGAAAGTCTGCTCTGCATTCCTGGGATCGATCCCATAGGTTGTTTGTTTCATTACCCTCGTGAGAACCTTCGCAACAGGATTATAATGAGCCAGCGCGCTCGACCCGTTATTCTTCAGGATAAAGAACTTGTGCCCTGTAAGATCTGTGTCGAGGGAAAATTCCCCGGCGGTGACCCCTTCAGGCATTTCATAAAGCTTGTTTATAAGCGTAGGGTCGATAGCTTCAATCGTCTTGATCCCCTTATAGAGATCGTCAATGTTGGCTACCTTGTCGTTCTCGTAATCCTGGGCAATAATACCAAGCGACTTTGCCTTCATCCTGAGGTTTATATCCTTGGTGATGAGGACGACAGTCTTATCCTTGTTGGCGGTACAAACATAATCGGCTATTGCCAGTATCCGGTGATCAGAATTTTTCTCTGGAAATGACTGGTTAACCTTTTCAGAAAACTCTTTGCCGGTTTCTATATGAAGGTTTCCAAGATTGTCGCCGAGCGGTATGTTCGATGTAAGGAGCATATCACCCGAAAGCTTATCAAGCTCCCTAGTGAATTCCCGCGCATGAAAATTAATCAGATCGTTGCCCCTCTTGAACCGGTCAAGTTCTTCAAGCACCACTATGGGAATTATGACATCATTTTCTTCAAAATTGTAAATGCATTTATAATCATGCAGCAATACATTGGTGTCGATGATAAAAAGTTTCTTGTTCTGTTTTTTCTTCATCTCTAAATGATTTATTGTCAGGTATATATACCAGATGAAAAAGTTTACTGCCGACTTTCAAAATTAACTAAAATAAAAGTATAAATTGGCAGCCGTTTATAAAGTTGTTAGACTCTCTTTAAAAGTTAATAACAATGGAATTATTCGAAGGTTTACTCACCCGCAGGAGTGTCAGAAAATACAGCGGTGAGAAAATCAATCCGGAGGATATTATCGGGTTGGTTAAAGCAGGAATGTATGCTCCATCGGCAAACAACAGGCGTCCCTGGCACTTTATCATTGTGGATGACCGGAAGATAATGGATGGCATAATGGAAAATCATCCTTACTCTTCAATGCTGAAGGAGGCAAGTCATGCTATCGTTGTGTGCGGTAATAAGGACCTGCAACCTGGCGCAATGTATTACCCACTTGATTGTTCGGCAGCAACACAGAATATCCTGCTGGCAGCGCATTCAAAGGGATATGGTGCTGTATGGCTGGGAGTCTATCCGCGGGAGGAAAGGATAATGCCTGTAAGCAGGCTGCTCGGCCTGCCTGGCAACATCGTCCCCGTGTCGATAATATCTGTCGGGATACCGGCGGGAGCAAGGAACGATCAGCCCGACAGGTTTGAGAAGGAAAAAATAAGCTATAATGGTTGGAAGAGCTGAACATGTTAACCCGATGACACCAGATGAATTACAGTGAAGCCATAGGATTCTTGTACAACCAGTTACCCGTATATCACCGCGTTGGAAAGGCTGCATATAAGGCAAACCTGGATAATACTCTAAAGCTTGACTCCTGCTTTGACTCACCCCACAGGAAATTCAGATCCGTGCATATTGCCGGTACCAACGGGAAAGGTTCGGTATCGCATATGCTCGCTTCCGTTCTTCAGGAGGCAGGGGTTAAGACAGGACTTTACACATCACCTCACCTGAAGGACTTCAGGGAAAGAATAAGAATAAACGGCTCGATGATTCCTGAAAGTGAGGTTATAGATTTCGTAACTCGGAACAGGCATCTCCTTGATGAAATCAGACCTTCATTCTTTGAAATGTCGGTGGCGATGGCTTTCGATTATTTTGCCAGGGAGGAAACCGAAGTGGTTGTCGTGGAAACAGGACTCGGAGGCAGGCTCGATTCGACAAACATAATTACCCCCTTGCTTTCGATTATCACGAATATCGGGTACGACCACATGGACCTGCTCGGCGATACCCTGCCGCAGATTGCTTCGGAGAAAGCCGGGATAATCAAGGAGAAGGTACCGGTGATCATCGGAGAATCTGATCCTGAAACCGATGGTGTTTTCATAAGAATGGCCGGGGAAAAGCTTAGTGACATTCTTTTTGCCGATAAAATTTATTCATGCGACCTTTCTCCCGCTGATAATGAACCGGGCGGTAGAAGATTCGCTGTGACTGGTAAAAGAGATGGAGGGACAATTTCAGGAATTGCAGGCCTTACAGGCGATTACCAGGAAAAAAACCTGCCGGTTGTTGTAACGGCATTCGGCATCCTGAAAGATCATTTCAGTCTGGATGAAGACGACCTCAGGAATGGTATCCGGAATGTTCTCACGAATACCGGACTGCAGGGGAGATGGCAGACTATCGGTCAAAACCCCGTGGTTATCTGCGATACGGGTCACAACGGCCCGGGCCTTAAATGGGTTATCAGGCAGCTTAAATCGTTAAAAGCAGGGAAGATACACTTCGTGATCGGATTTGTAAACGACAAGGATCTCAGCCTAGTGCTGCCTTTGTTCCCGAAAGACTCTGCATACTATTTTACCAGGGCCCAGGTACCAAGGGCCCTCGACCAGGATATTCTCAGGACCCATGCATCTGAATACGGGCTGGCAGGCAATGCATTCGGTTCTGTTGCCGAAGCGCTGGCCGAAGCCCGCAGAAATGCAGCCCCGGGCGACGTAGTATTCGTTGGCGGAAGCACATTTATTGTTGCCGAGGTCCTGTAAGAACAGATCCTTTTTATTAATTTTATTCCGTAAAGTCTGACCCATGAAGAAAATCTGCTCTGCCTTCCTGCTCCTGAATCTGGCTGTATCTGCTGTTTACTGCCAGGATAAAAAGATAGTTATCCTGCATACGAATGACATGCATTCCAGGCTCAATGGGTTTGCTCCAGAGTCTGCATATTCCCCGCTTACCGTCAACGATGATAAGACTATCGGAGGATTCTCAAGGATCGCAACCGTAATAAAATCGGAAAAGCAGAAGAAGGACCAGGTCACCCTCGTCATCGATGCAGGTGATTTTCTGATGGGCACCCTTTTTCATACGGTTGAAGAAAGAACAGGTTTTCAGCTTCCTCTTATGCGAAAAATGGGTTACGACCTGGTTGCTGTCGGGAACCACGAATTTGACTTCGGTCCGAGTGTACTGTATAATATACTGAAAAATTCATCCGAAAATGGTGAGATCCCAGTGATGATGCTTGGCAACGCGATCTACAGCAAAACGGATCGGGCCGATGACGGGCTTGAATCACTCACCGGGAAGGGGATCCTTTGCAGGACTGTCATTAAAGAGGAAGACGGTGTCAGAATCGGTTTTTTTTCGTTGCTTGGCAGGAACGCTGTATTTGTTTCCCCGAACGCGAAACCTGTCACTTTCAAGGACCAGGAGAAATTTGCCGGGGAAGCCGTGAAGGAACTGAGATCGAAGCGGTGCAGCCTTATTATCTGCATTTCACATTCGGGAGTTTCGAAGGGCGAAAACGGGACATGGGAAGGGGAGGATGCTGAACTGGTTAAAAAGGTGGGAGGCATTGATCTGTTAATAAGCGGGCATACGCATACAAAGCTTGATAAACCGCTGGTTGTAAATGGTGTACCTGTCGTACAGGCCGGGGAATATGGTGAGTTTGTGGGTAAGATCACTCTCCGGAAGAATAACGGTGCTTACAGCTTGGAAAGTTATGAGCTTATTCCTGTCGATGATCATATTGCCGGTGACAGGATTGTCGATTCACTGATTAAGGCACAGCAGGAGAAAATATCAGGTCTGGTTCTGAAAAAGGTCAGGCTTGAATACTCCGAGCCTCTAGCCGAATGCAGTGAGATGCTGGAATGCAACGGACAGGTCAATCCCGAAGAAAGCACCCTTGGCCCGCTCCTGGCCGACGCAATTCACTGGTACCTGAATGCCCGGTCCGCTGCCGGCGATGATGTAAGCATGATATCGACAGGTGTCATCCGCGATAAAATGTTGCCGGGGGTACAGTCTGCCGCCGACCTGTTCAGGATAGTACCTCTCGGTTCAGGTAAGGACAGTGTTCCCGGATATCCCCTGGCGAGATTGTATGTTACAGGGAGGGAGCTGAAAAATATTCTTGAAGTCCTCCTTGTAGCGAGAAAAAGCAACCCCGACTATTACTGTTATTTCTCGGGAATCAGGGCAGAATACAATCCTGACAAAGGCCTTCTCAGGAAAGTAAAAAGAATTGAAATCATTAAGGACGGGGACAGGTCAGAGGCTGTGGATTTTTCAAAAAAGAACAAGAAGCTGTACTCTGTTGCCGCCAACTCCTATATGCTCGAATTCATCGGAATTATCAGGAAGAAAACACATGGTATTGTGAATGTTGTGCCAAAGGACATAAATGGTGCAAGAGTGACAGACATGTCAAAGGCGGTGGTGGATATTGATGAAAAAGCGGCCGGGATACAAGAGGGCAAGGAGTGGCTCGCCCTCGTCGGATACCTTGGACAGATGAAGGACCTTAACGGAAACGGCCTGCCCGACCTCGACCCTAAATACTACAAACCGGTTAAAAGCCTGTTTGTTGTGAAAAAATAATCATATTGAATGACTTTAGAATACAGCCATGAAAAATTTCTCAGTTTTACTTTTTTTGACCTGCCTCCTTCCGGTTCCGGAGCTTTCGGCCCAGGGTGCAGGAAATGATACGATAACTTACAGGAACATAGGTGAAGTGATTGTCACCGCCAGCAGAGTTGCAATGCCCCTTAATATGAACCCCGGGGCCGTAAGCCTGGTAAGCGCTCCTGTCCTGTCAACAATGCCGAGAACAGTTGCCGTTGATGAAGCCCTGCGCCTCGTGCCGGGCGTCAGGATCGATAACCAGGCCGATGGGTCGAGGGTCCATCTTTCAATCAGGGGACAGGGGATTTTATCGGAGCACGGGCTTAGAGGAATCAAGGTCCTTCTCGACGGCATACCACTAAATGATCCTTCAGGATTTGCGTCGGACCTTTATGATATAGACTGGGCGGCGGTTAACCGGGTTGAGGTTCTGAGGGGACCCTCGGCGTCACTGTATGGAGGCGGCTCAAATGCCGGGATACTGAACATTGTCACATCTTCCGGAGGTGACCGTCCTTTCGGCGGATCCGTTTTGACAACAGGGGGCTCAAACGGGTTCTATAAGATACATACCGATGCCGGCGGAACTGACGGCAATGTCAGGTATAACCTCAACTTTGCAAATTTCGGAGGGGACGGGTACAGGGACCATACGGCATTCCGGGGGACCATATTCAGCGACAAGGTTACATTCAGCGCAGGCGAGAAGGTTAAGATCACGCAGGTCCTGATTTTTTCACATTATTATAACCAGAATGCGGAAGGACTGAACCTGTCGCAGCTTGATAATCCGAGGCAGTCCAATCCCGATGCAATACCATGCAACGAATACCAGGATACCAAAAGAATGACAGGAGGGCTGATCGCCGGTTACAGGCTGTCGGATAACCAGTCAATCAGTCTGTCAGCTTATGTGAAATCGACTTCATACACTGAGCCGGGTTCTTCTGCCGTTGCTTATAACCGGTACCTGAATCCGGGTGGTACAATTGAGTATGACCTTAATTCCCGCGGTGAAAGTGTGCGGAATCATTTTTCGGCAGGTCTTGATTACCAGTTCCAGGATATCGACGGGTATAAGCTTCCAAATATCAAGGATCCTTCCAGAACTGAAAAGAGGGGTGAGATAAGCTATTACGTAAAGGAAGGTGATTCCCTCCTTGCCAACCAGGATATTAAGCAAAGCTCGTTTGGACTGTTTGCAATCGACAGGATGGAAATCGGTCCGAAGGTTAACACAATTTTCAGCATAAGATATGACAATCTGTCCAACAGGCTGACCGACAGGATGGATAGCCCGGACCTTCTTTCGGGTTCTGCATCGTTTGAGAAGGTATCAGCGAGGATCGGTCTCTCGTACGATGCGGGCCGCTCCGTGAAGATTTATGCCAATGCGGGTCAGGGTTTCCTGCCTCCGTCTACGGAGGAACTGATCAACAACCCTGTTTCATTCGGGGGATTCAACCAGGGTTTAAAGCCGGCCACCTCGCTGGGTGAGGAGGCAGGCATCCGGGGTTACATTTTGAATTCCATGTTTTACGACATCACCGTCTTTAATCTTGATACAAAAAATGATTTCTACCGTTACAGGGTCCCGTCACGGCCGCTTGAAACATTTTACGGCAACGCCGGCTCTAGCAAAAGGATGGGAGCCGAGTTTTTCGTGAACTGGAACATAACAAAGGGCCTTGATTTCCAGCTCGCTTACACGTGGTCGGACTTCAAATATGCCTCCCCTGACAGTATAAAGGGAAATCAACTGCCGAATTCACCGGTGCACCAGCTATATGCCGATGCGGCGTACAGGTTCGGCAAACACCTGACAGCCGGTGTCAGCCTCGAAATGCAGAGTAAATGGTATATCTATACCGATGCTTCCCACGGCAGCATCTCGCAGGATGGGTTTGCCCTTTTCCACGCGAGGATAGCTTATGACCTCATGGCAGGGAAAATTCCCGTTTCCATTTCTCTCAATGCAAAGAATATCGGAAACAAACAATATATAGCCTTTACGGAGCCCGATCCTGATGGGAATTCATACCAGCCTTCCGCCCTCAGGGAAATCTTTGCAGCGGTCAGAATCAGCTTCTGAGGGCTTATTCCTGAACATGTGGCTCGAACCGGGATCATTTTGAATAAAACACTGTTATCTTTACCGCCTGTTCCGGAACCATACTAAGTTATAACGGATTTTGATGGGAGGTACCTGGCTTTTCTGGATAGGTTTTCTTGTGTTTGTGCTTGCAATGCTGGCACTCGACCTTGGTGTGTTTCACCGGAAGGTGGAAAAAGTGCCGGTAAGAGAAGCGGTGATATGGACCGCGATCTGGATCAGCCTTGCTATGGCATTCATGGGCGTTATTTATTTCAGGCTGGGCAGGACCAAAGCGCTTGAATTCCTTACAGGTTATGTTATTGAATATGCCCTGAGCGTTGACAATATCTTTGTCTTTATACTTATTTTTTCATTTTTCAAAGTTGATGAGAGATACCAGCACAAGGTACTGTTCTGGGGTATCATCGGAGCACTTATTATGAGGGGTATATTCATCTTCACCGGGGTGGCCCTCATTAACAGGTTTCACTGGATCATATATATATTCGGCGGGTTTCTTGTCTATACCGGGGTCAGGATGCTGTTCAGGGAGGAGGACCAGGTTGAGCCCGGCCGGAACCCGGTTGTGAAGTTTTTCAGGAAAATACTCCCTGTCACTAATGATTTTCAGGATGACCGTTTTTTCATCAGGGACGGCAGGAAAGCAATGGCAACGCCATTATTTCTTGTCCTGATAATTATTGAATCATCCGACCTGATATTTGCTGTCGACAGCATCCCGGCAATACTGGCAATCACTACCGACTCGTTCATCGTTTATACCTCGAATATCTTTGCGATACTGGGTCTGAGATCTCTCTACTTCGCGATTTCAGGCATCATGGAGTATTTCAGGTACCTGAAGGTGGGTCTTGCCTTCATACTTACATTCGTCGGGCTTAAAATGTGCGTTTCAGGATTCTTCGGGGTGCCCATCTATATCTCACTCGGTGTAATCATTTTCATTCTGATTGTCTCCATAATGGCTTCCATAGTTATAAAAAAGAGGTAATTAAGCCTGCTGGAAAAAATCATCCTGCCGAACAAATTGCAATCCCGGTTTGTTTATTAATCTGTAAACGCGATCTGCTGCGTCCCGAAATATTCTTATAAATAATTATATTTGCACGGTAAAATTCTGTTTTACTGTCTGCATTCTGAATAGATTAATTTGATGAGGCCTGAAAAGGACAGACCACCTTTGCCATGGGCATTGATTGTATTGTTCGTGGTCTTCCCACTGGTACTGGTGACAGGGGGAATCTGGTATTCTTATTACCTGCAGTACCAGGTTGAACTGATGCAGGGGCCGGGAGTGCAGGGCCATCTGCCTGGAAAGCTTAACATCCTGATCCTCATTTTGTTTTCATTTACAGTCATGGCAGCGATTGCCGGCTGGTCGATCTGGAACCATTTTGTGAAGCATTACCGCGGCCTCTTTAAGTCGCGAAATAAAAAAATGCTGGCAGAAAGCCATTTGGATCATATTCATAAATATGCAAATGACATAATCATTCTCACAGACAGCAATCTGGGAATCGTGCAGGTTAATGACAAGGCGCTGACAGCCTATCAGTACGGACAGGATGAGCTTATAAAAATGAATATTAAGGACCTGATTATTCCGGAAATGGTAATGGATTTTACCGAAAAGATGAAAATTGTCAATGCGGATGGCAAGGCGCTCTTCGAATCGATTCACGGTAAAAAGGATGGCACAACTTTTCCCATTGAGGTCAATGTCAGAAAATTCAGGTTTGGGGATGATGAATATTTCCAATGGATTTCGAGGGATATTACCGAACGGAAAAATGCTGCAAGGGAACTTGAAAGCTCATACCTTCTGCTGAAGGCCACAATCGATTCGACAATGGACGGGCTTCTTGTAGTTGATGATTCAGGTAAAATCCTCGTCCACAACAGGAAATTTGCGGAAATGTGGTCCATCCCTGAAGATATCCTTGCTGCAAGAGATGATGAAAGGGCTTTGTCGCATGTACTTACAATGCTTAAGGATCCAGGTGAATTCATCACAAAAGTCAGGGAATTGTACTCTTCGCCGGAGAAAATATCATTCGATACAATTGAATTCCTCGACGGTAGGGTAGTTGAACGCTACTCCCAGGCTCGTCGTCTGAATGAAAATGTTGTGGGCAGGGTTTGGAGCTTCAGGGATGTTTCAGAGAAGTTTCATGCAGGAAGGCAGCTGCTGGTTGCCAAAGAAAAGGCCGAAGAAAGTGACAGGCTTAAAACTGCATTCCTTCACAATATATCGCACGAGATTCGGACCCCAATGAATGCGATTGTCGGTTTCAGCGCGTTACTCGACGATCCTGAACTGGACGAGGAATCGAGGCGGAACTTTACATCGATTATTACCGATAACACTAACCGGCTCCTTGCCCTGATTTCTGATATAGTGGAGATCTCAAATATTGAAGCCGGGCAGGTAAGGCTTACATATTCTGTGGTCAATGTAAACCATCTTTTAAAGGATCTGCATAGCCAGTTCAGTCCCGAGGCAGGGAAGCAAAACCTGCTGTTTGATATAGATGCCTCTTTACCCGACGAGCGCGCGGTTATGAATACAGACAGGGCAAAGCTTTCCAGGATACTCGCGATTTTTATCGATAATGCCCTGAAATTCACTAAGAAAGGTTTTGTGAAAGTGGGGTACAGGATATCAGAGAGTGACCTTGACCTTTATGTTTCAGATTCAGGTATCGGGATTGAACCTTCACTTCATGAAAAAATATTCGACAGGTTTTACCAGGTCGAAGCTGTCACATCAAGGGAATTCAGCGGAGCCGGGCTTGGACTATCAATATCGAAAGCATACGCGGATATGCTGGGATGTAATATTGTCCTGGATTCGACGAAGGGAAAAGGCTCCGAATTCGTCCTCCGCCACCCGCTCTGAATTCAAATCCTCTCTGATTCCGGCAGGCATGGTTTCAGCCAGCAGGTTAATCCGGATCTTCCGGCCCGTTCAGCGCCCTCGGTACGGTCAGGAAACCTCAGCAGACGGCGATCCACGGAGGTATTTATGACAAATCAGAAAAACAATGGGCGTCTTTATTTCTGCCGGGCAGATGTATTGTTGTTTGGAATAAACTCCATAAATTAGATTGGCTGAAAGAACATGGGAAAAGATCTTTTCAAGTTTTTTATTATACCCTCTGATTAAGAAATAATTACCTAATTATGGAGACAGTTGATCAGATATCATTATCAAAGGAACCGGAGAGAATCACTTCTGTTGATTTTTTCAGGGGTTTTACAATGTTCCTCCTTGCAGGTGAGTCGACCTGGCTGTACGATCATTTGCTCGAAAGCCAAAACGGGGTGATCCACTTCTTTGGAACTCAGCTTAGCCACCACCCATGGCACGGTCTCAGGTTCTGGGACCTTATACAGCCATTTTTCATGTTCATTGTGGGAGTGGCGATACCATTCGCTGTCAGGAACAGGCTGAAAAAAGGTGAAGATGCAGGGAAAATAAAGTTGCATGCTTTCAGAAGGGCACTGCTGCTTCTTTTCTTCGGATGGGCCCTATACTTTATCGAAGCCGGCGGGCACCTTGTTTTCCACCTGCAGAATGTACTGGCTCAATTATCAGTCACCTACCTTGTTGCTTTTCTTATCAGGGATAAAAGCTTCAGGTTTCAGCTCGTATTCACTCTTATTCTTCTCTTAGCGATTGATCTGGCTTACAGGTTTTTTCCAGTGGATGGATTCAATAATCCCTGGGTCAGGTTCGGGGACCTTGGCGCCTGGTTTAACCAGGTTCTCGAGGGTCAGAAAGACAGGACAGACTGGGCAACCCTTAACTTTATTTCCACAACTGCTCATACGGTTTGGGGAGTAATGTGCGGCAAGCTGCTGATGAGTGATAAGAAACCCGGTGAAAAAATCAAATGGCTGGCGGCTGCGGGCCTTGCAGCGCTTGTGGCCGGCTATGCTCTTGATCTTCTCGATATAACGCCAATAATTAAAAGAATAGCAACTGTATCCTTTGTCTTTGCCAGCGGAGGCTGGGCAATACTTGTTCTCTGCTTTTGCTACTGGCTCATAGATGTGAAGAAGCTCTTTGTGAAAGGTTCAGTCTTTTTTACCATTGTCGGTACCAACAGCATATTTATTTATCTTTTCTTTTCTGTCGGAGGATCAAGACTTTTAAAAGAGATACTGGAACCGTTCGGCAGACTTTTCTTCTCGTGGGGAGGAGAGATGACTGTCAATATCATGACAAGCCTGATGATATGGGCCGTTCTCTGGTACTTTTGCTACTGGTTATTCAAGAGGAAAATTTTCTTTAAAATCTGACCTGTTCCGGGATGAAGTTTTTACAAGC
>Ga0335069_10010652_pt1 | contig 13024 bp, 13 predicted proteins | sample Lox_Sample_11_FD_206714 | JGI IMG/M metagenome (GOLD analysis project Ga0335069, IMG submission 206714) | Soil microbial communities from Loxahatchee National Wildlife Refuge, Florida, United States - Lox_Sample_1.1 | ecosystem: Environmental > Terrestrial > Soil > Wetlands | place: USA... | reverse complement strand
CCTGGCCGGCGGCGTCCGGACGACCAGCGGCACTGCGGGAAAGCACCACGCCATCTCCGACCGCGACTTGCGCAGCGCGGCGGTGCCGTAACCCTTCTTCCGGTGCTCGGGGTGGATCCAGATCCGCACGTTCACCTCGCCACCGACCAGCTCGCCGAACACCATCCCGACCTTTTCGCCCGAATCGACGGCCACGAACCAAGCCGCCTCCTCGTCCTCGACGCGCCCCAGCGCCGCCCGGATCTCGTCGTCGAGGTTGCCGGCCGGCCCGCCGGACCCGTCCCCGGCGGCGCCCATGTCCTCGGTGCGGGCGGCGAAGATGTCGCGGTCCTCCTCGGCGGAGAAGGGCCGCAGCTCGAGGGTCTCCCCCGAACTCGCCGGACGCTCGCCGAGCGTGAAGCTCAGCTGCTTGTTCAGGTCTTCCAGGTCGGCCTGGATTTTCTTGCGCGAATCCTTGGTGAGCAGATCGAAGGACATGCCCATCACCGCTTCGGCGCCTGTGCGCGACGTGTCGAGCAAGCTGACGATCGCCTGGACCGCGGCCGCCTTGTCCTCGGACTCCACTATGAGGTCGAGTACTTCATGCCGACGTTCGAGGGCTTTCAGCAGGGCGTCCGCGATCTCGCGGCGGGAGGCTTTGCGGTCCTGGTCAGTCATTACATCAGCCTAGAACGCCGCCGGAGGTATGGCGGCGCCAGATCTCCGGTTTCCCAGCTCCAGGAAGCGTTGGTAGCGGTCCGCGGTCGCCGCGGCCCAGGCGGGATCGGGATCGACGGCGCGCTCGATGCGGGCCCACCGCGCGGCGTCGGCAATCGAGGTCTCCAGGCCGGCGGCCATGCGACCCAGGAAGGCCGCGCCCAGCGCCGCCCCCTCGGCCACCGCGGACACCTCCACCGGACGCCCGGTGGCGTCGGCGATGGCCTGCATCCACGGCGCGACCCGGGTGCCGCCGCCCGCGGCCACGATGCGCGCCACCGGCGCCCCGCTCAGCTCGATGAGCTGACGGACTACAAAGCCCGACGCCTCATAGGCGGCCCGCCGCAGCGCGGCGGCGTCGTGGGTGAGGTCCAAGGCGTCGAGCACGGCCCGGCGATCGGGGTCGTGGAACGGCGTGCGCTCCCCGCGGATGTACGGCGACCAGACAGGCACCCGGCGCGGGTCGGCGGCCGCCGGGTCACCTTGTGCGACAACGCGATCCACCCAACCGAGGAACAGGCCGCCCGCGTTGCTGGCGCCGCCGATCTGGTTTTTGCCGGGGGTGGTGTGCGGGATGGTCCACAGGCCGGGCACCTGCCGGGCCTCGGCGATGGTGTTCCACACGATCAGGGTCGTGCCGCACAACACCAGCACGTCGCCGTCGTGGTCGGCGCCGGCCACGATCTGCTCGCACAGCGCGTCGATGGCGCCAATGCCCAGCACGGCCCCGGTGCCGGGGATCTGCCCGACTGCGGCCCCCATGCTCTCGACCCGCGGCATCTGGTCGGGCCGCGCGCCGCGTTCGGCGCACGCCGTGGGATCCCAGCCGGTCCCGTCGAACAGCGGGTACGCGGTGGCGGCGGTCGCGACGTCCATCACCGCCTCGCCCGCCAGGGCATGGTTGGCCACCGCGGGCGCGGGCCAGTACCCGGCGGCGGCGGGCGCCTCGGCGGCCGTCCAGCGCAGGAACTCGGCCGCCTCACCCAGCGCCGGCAGCGGCTGCTCCCGTTCTCCCCGGGACCCCGGACCTCGTCCCCGCGCGTCGCCGTACAGCAGCCCCGGCGTGAGCGGCGTGCCCGCGGCGTCGACGGCGGTCAGCGACGGCACCATCGCCGCGACGGCCACCGCCCTCGCGTCGGGACAGTCCAGCTGCGCGAGGGCGGCCGCCGGCCCCCGCCGCCACGCCTCGTCGGCGTCGTGCTCGAGCCGATCGGGCGCCGGCACCCGCAGCTCGTGCGGGACGCGCGCCCGCGCGGTCACCCGGCCGTCGGCGTCGGCGGCCACCGCCTTGACGGCCGTGCTGCCGACGTCGATGCCGATTGTGACGTCATCACGTGACACGGGCGTCACCGTACGCCAGCATTGACCCTCGTGACTGCAAGACCGCGCGCCCTGGTGACCGCGCCGCTGCGAGGGCCGGGGTTCGACAAGCTGCGGCGGCTGGCCGACGTGGTGTACGACCCGTGGATAGAGCAGACCCCGCTGCGGATCTACAGCGCCGAGCAGCTGGCCGAACGGATCACGGCCGAGCACGCGGATGTCGTTGTGGTGGAAAGCGACTCGGTGCGGGGCCCGGTGTTCGACCGGGGGCTGCGGGTTATCGCGTCCACCCGGGGCGACCCGAACAACGTCGACATCGGCGGAGCCACCGCGGCCCGCATCCCGGTGCTGAACACCCCGGGCCGCAACGCCGACGCGGTGGCCGAGATGGCGGTGGCGCTGCTGCTGGCGGCCACCCGCCACCTGTTGACCGCCGACGCGGATGTCCGCAGCGGCAACACCTTTCGCGACGGCAGCATCCCCTATCAGCGGTTCCGCGGCTGGGAGATCGCCGGGCGCACCGCCGGGCTGGTCGGCCTGGGCGCCGTCGGCCGCGCCACCCGGTGGCGGCTGGCCGGGCTGGGCATGCGGGTGATCGCCCACGACCCGTACAACGACGAGGCCCGCCACGGCCTCGACGAACTGCTGGCCGAGGCCGACGTGGTGTCCCTGCACGCGCCGGTCACCGACGACACCGCCGGCATGATCGGCGCGCGCCAGTTCGCCGCCATGCGCGACGGCGTGGTGTTTCTCAACACGGCCCGGGCGCAGCTGCACGACACCAACGCGCTCGTCGACGCGCTGCGCGACGGCAAGGTGGCCGCCGCCGGCCTGGACCACTTCGTCGGCGAATGGCTGCCGACCGATCACCCGCTCGTGGGCATGCCCAATGTCGTGCTGACGCCCCACATCGGGGGCGCCACATGGAACACTGAGGCTCGGCAGGCGCAGATGGTGGCCGACGATCTGGGAGCGCTGCTGTCCGGCAAAACGCCCGCCCATATCGTCAACCCGGAGGTGCTGGCGTCATGAAGTTCGTGGACAACCCGGAGAACGCGGTGCTGGACGCGGCCAAAGACATGCTGCGGCGAGGCCTGGTCGAGGGAACCGCCGGCAACATCTCGGCGCGGCGCTCCGACGGCAACGTCGTCATCACGCCCTCGTCGGTCGATTATCGCGACATGCGGCTCGACGACCTCGTGCTGATCGACCCGCAGGGCGCGGTGCTGCACGCCGCCGACGGCCGGTCGCCGTCGTCGGAGATGCAGCTGCACCTGGCGTGCTACCGGGCGTTCGACGACATCGGCAGCGTGATCCACAGCCATCCGGTGTGGGCGACCATGTTCGCCATTGCGCACCAGCCGATTCCGGCCTGCATCGACGAGTTCGCCGTCTACTGCGGCGGGGAGGTCCGGTGCACCGACTACGCCGCCTCCGGCACGCCCGAGGTCGGCGCCAATGCGGTCAAGGCGCTCGAGGGCCGCGGGGCCGCCCTGATCGCCAACCACGGCATGGTGGCGGTGGGCCCGCGGCCCGACAAGGTCCTGCACATCACCGCCCTGGTCGAACGGACCGCCCAAATCGTCTGGGGCGCAAGGGCGCTCGGTGGTCCGGTGCCCATCCCCGAGGACGTGAATCACAACTTCGCCGGCGTCTACACCTATCTGCGCGCCAACGCCTGATGCGCCGGCTCCGGTTCGGCCACGCGAGCGTGGCCCGGGTGGCCGAACTCCAGTTCGACCTGCCGACAAGCTCCTTCCCGGGAACGCCACCCTCGGGGTGGCGGGACAACGCCGACCTGCTGGTGCCGGACTTCTTCGACCCGGACACCGATCAGTGGCACATCGCGATCCAGAGCTGGGTCATCGAGGTCGACGGGCTGACCGTCGTCGTGGACACCGGCGTCGGCAACGATCGCGAACGCCCCCACATGCCGCCCCTGGATCACCTGAGCACCGGGTTCCTGGCGGCGCTGCGGTCGGCGGGCATCGACCGCGGCGCGGTGGACGTGGTGGTCAACACCCACATCCACTCCGACCACGTCGGGTGGAACACCATGCGCGAGAACGGCACCTGGGTACCGACGTTCCCCAACGCCCGATACCTGGTGCCGGCCGCCGACTACCGCCACTTCTCACCGGACGGGCCCGCGGGCCGGCAGCCCGGTGACCAGCTCGTGTTCGCCGACAGCGTGCTCCCCATCGATGAGGCCGGGCAACTCGTCTTGTGGTCCGGGGACTTTCAGCTCAGTCAGTCGCTGCGACTGCGGCCCGCCCCCGGGCACACGCCGGGCTCCTCGGTGCTGTGGCTGGACGCCGGTCAGCCGGCTGTCTTCGTCGGTGACCTCACCCACAGCCCGCTGCAGCTACGTCGCCCCGCCGACGCGTGCGCGTTCGACGTGGACGCGTCCGCCGCCGCCGAGACCCGCGGCCGGATCTTCACCGAGGCCGTCCGGGCCAAAGCCGCCGTGATACCCGCCCACTACCCCGGCCGGGGCGGCGCGACGATCCGCGCCGTCGCCGACCAATTCGACGTTGACGATTGGCTGGACATCGAATCCCTTTGACAGCTTAAGCATTTCGTGATCAGCGCACCCGAAGTTCGCGGAACAGCCTCATGCGATGGAGGTTGATCCGATAGAACAGGCCCGGAAACCTGCGGTACAACTGCCAGATCACCTGAACCGCAGCGGGAAACACAATCAGCGGTCGATTCCGGTCCGCGCCGCGCAGGATCGCGCGGGCGGCGGCGTGGGCGCTCATCTGGGGCATCAGGTAGTGGGTGCGCCGACTCAACGCCGCCACCTGCTCGCGCGGCATGTTGACCACGACCATGTTGTCGTAGATTTTCGTCTTCATGTCGCCCGGACATGCCGCACTTACTTTCACCCCGAGATCCGCTCCCTCAGCCCGCAGCGAAAGCGAAAGCCCCACGATGCCATGCTTGCTGGTGCAGTAGGGGACATTGCCCGGCTGGGGAACCAGCCCGCTCAGCGAGGAAATGTTGATGATGTGGCCATGGCCCTGGCGCGCCATGACCTGATAGGCGTGCACCGTCCCATGCACCACACCCAGCAAGTCGACATCGAGCACGCGACGCCACTGCTGCATCGACAGGTCGCGAGAATCCCCGCCGATCGCGATGCCGGCGTTGTTGATCATGTAATCGATGCGTCCGTATTCGGAAAGTGTGTTCCCGATCAGCTGCGCCATCTCGATTTCGCTGGCCACGTCGACCGGCGCGGCAACCGCCGGTGCGCCGGCCTGCACCAGGCGCTCCGCTACCCGACGTGCGGCATCGCCGTCGATATCGGCGACCACGACCGTCGAGCCCCGGCGCCCGAGTTCCTCACATAGCGCCTCGCCCAGACCCATTCCGCCGCCGGTGACGATCGCGACCGCCTTCTCGAACCGCTGCATGTCAGGCCCTCTCCGACGAGCTACGGCGATTTCATTACATTCGCTGTAATATTACATCAGATGTACATCTAGCGGGAAGGGGCGATTACGGCAAACGGGACAAGCCTGCGCGAGCGCAAGCGAAAGCAGACGAGGCGGGAGCTGATCAGCGCGGCTATGCGTCTCTTCGGGGAGAAGGGCTACGAGCAGACCACCGTCGCCGAAATAGCTTATGCCGCAGGAGTTTCCACGAAGACATTCTTCAATTACTTCGCCAGCAAGGACGAGATCCTTTTTCCCCACCTATCCCGCCGGATCGACGCCGCGGTAGCTCTCATCGAGCAGCGCGCACCCGACGATCGGATGGCCGACGTCCTCGTGGCAGCGATGCAGCACATGCTGGCCGATGCCCTGACCGAGGAGGTCGACGGCGGCCTTGCCGCGGTGCGGTTGCCGATGGTCCTGTCGGTGCCCGCCGTCCAAGCCGCCACGCTGCACCGCTACTTCTTGGCCGAAACCCGATTGGCCCGGGCGCTGCACGACGCCTATGCCGACGCGCTCGACCCGGCGGCGGCCGCTGCCGTCATCGGCTCGGTTATGGGGGCGGCGATCGCCGCGGCGCTCGTCTGCCTGCAAGACGGCGGCGGCGCCGAACAGCTGCGCGCCGCAGTCGAACGCGCCATCGATATCGCAGTGCAGGGCGTGCACAGCCTGCCCACTAGTGCGCGCCGCGCCAGGCGCGGGGCGAGGCCCCGTGCGCGCGGCCGAACAGCCGGCTGAAATAGCCGGGATCCGAGACCCCGATCCGGCGGGCCACCTCCGCGACGGGCAGGTCCGTTTCGGCCAGCAGCGCGCGGGCCGCGGTCATCCGGCGTTCGGTGATCCACTCCCCGACGGTGCGCCCGGTGCGGCGCCGCACGACGGTGGTCAGGTGTCCCGCTGTCACGCCGACTTCGCCGGCCACGTCGCGCAGCGACAACGGCTCGGCGTGCCGCCGGTCGATCACCTCGAAGACCTCGGCCAGCAGCGGTTCGCCGCTGCGCCGCAGCCCGGCCACCACCGGGCCCGCCAGCCTCGCCAGGTCGATCAGCAAGAGGGTGAGGTGCGCCAGGACCGCCTGACGATAGCCGTCCTCCCGCGCGAGCAGTTCGGCTTCGATCGACCGGATCGCGGCGTCCCACGCCGAGCGCCGGGTCGTGGGCAACTCCAGGCGCAGGATGCCGCCGGCGTGCCCGTGCAGGAACGGGAACAGCAGCGGGTGCGCCCGCCACGCCGGCCACGGCGATCGGGCGTCTTCACCCAGCGCGGCGGGGTCGAAGAACACCGCAACACCGGGGTCGCGATCCGCCAGCCGCCCCGGGTCGAGCACCTGACCCGCGGCCGCGACGTAGACCAGCCCGGTCGCGGGGAGGTACCACAGCGCCGGAAAGTCGTGGATGTGGCGACCGCGGTCGATGAAATCCTCGGGGCCGGAGCGCACCACCGACACCGGGGGCGTTTCCGGATCCGTCCGGTATTCGTAGATCGGCACCCCCGCGCGCTGCCGAACCAACCGAGCCGGTCGCGTCATGCCGCCAAAAATAGTCCAATTTTCACCGAGGATCACTCAATTCTTCGTCCATTCAGCGGATCACCATGGATTGCGTGACAAAGCATCATCCACATGATTACCTGCCAGCCGCCGGCCACGACTCGCTGCTGCCCGCTTACGATCTGATGTCACGCCTGCTGGGCATGAAAAAGGTCCAAGACGCCCTGATCGCGCAGGCCGAACTCGACGACTGCCAGCGCGTCCTCGAAATCGGTTGCGGCACTGGAAATCTCATCATCGGCGCCAAAAGCGCCTATCCCGACCTGGAGGTGATCGGATGCGATCCCGACCCGCGGGCGCTTGACCGGGCGCGGCGGAAGACGGACGGCATCCGCTTCGATCAGGCCTACGCCGAACGGCTCCCCTACGCCGACGGCGAATTCGACCGGGTGTTGTCGTCGATGATGCTGCACCATGTCCACGACGACGCGAAAACCGCCGCGGCGGCCGAGGTCTTCCGGGTCCTTCGCCCCGGCGGCAGGCTGCACCTGGTCGACATCGGCGGCGACCTGACCACCGACCACGGCCTGATGGCGCGGCTCATCAGGCGCAACCACCACGCGGCCGGAAACCTCGGCGACGCCATACCCCGACTGCTCCGTGCGGCCGGGTTCGACTGCGCCGAGGTCGCATCGCAGCGGCACCGCATCCTCGGCCGATTGAACTTCTATCGCGCCACCCGCCCCGCCTAGGCCGCCGGTTACTGTGGACGCCATGGCGGCCTACCGCGTGGTTCAGTGGTCAACCGGCAACATCGGGAAGCGAGCGCTCGGCATCCTGCTCGACCGCGACGACATCGACGTGGTGGGCGTGCACGCCATGGGCGCGGACAAAGTGGGGTGCGACGCGGGGGTACTCGCGGACAGGCCCCCGGCCGGAGTCACCGCGACGGGCGATGTCGACGCGTTGCTCGACCTTGCGCCGGACTGCGTGAACTACATGCCGCGCGCCATCGACTACGACCTCGTGAAAAGGATGCTGCGCCGCGGCATCAACGTGGTCACCACCGGAGACTTCCTGACCGGCACCCACCACCCGGCCGAACTCCCCGCGCTCGAGGAGGCGGCGCAACAGGGACGCGCAACCTTCCTGGGTACGGGATTCGAGCCCGGCTTCATCAACGTCGTCGCCGGCTTCCTCACCGGCGCATGCCCACGGGTGCGCAGCGTCAAACTCGTCGAAACATTGGACTGCACAACCTATCCCGTGCACGAGGTGTGGAAGGTGCTCGGATTCGGCAAACCACCCCGTCAGCGGGTGACGCAACTCGACCCGGAGACGCAACGCTACGGCCTCGGCTACTTCGAGACCCTGGACATGATCGCCGCGATGCTGGGTGCCGAACTCGACTCGAAGGAGGCCTTCGTCGAGAACGCGGTGCTGACCCGGGACCTGAATCTCGGGTGGACCGACTACGCCGCCGGCACCGCCGGGGGCCAGCGCCGCACCTATCGCGGCTATCGCGGCGGCCGCCCGGTAGTCGAGCTGGCCATCTGCTGGACCATGAGCGACGACGCGCTGGACCCACAGTGGACCGACCCCAAGGGTTTCAGCGTGGTGATCGACGGCGAACCACACGTCGACGCGACGATCCGGTTCGGCAACCCCGGCGAGGACGTGATGACCGTGTTGATGGACAGCACCGCCGTCGCGGCGGTCAACGCCATACCGTCCCTGTGCGAGGCGCCGCCGGGCGTCATCACCCCGATCGACCTTCCTATCACCGGATCCCCGGGCGCTTTGGGCTAGCGCTGGTCGATGCCTACCTTGATAGCGCCACTTTCGGCCTGGTTGGCGATCGCCAGGAAGGCCGCACGCCACTGCTCGAGCCCGAAGGTGTGGGTCAGCATGGGGCGCAGGTCCACCCGGCCGGCGGCGGCCAGGTCCAGGTAGTGGGCGATGGCGTGCTTGCGCCGGCCTTCGACCTCCTCGACACCGAACGCGTTCGACCCGACCCAGCTGATTTCCTTGAAATACAAGGGACTCCACTCCCAGCGGCCCGGCGCGTGCACGCCGGCCTTCACCAGCGTGCCGCGGGCGCGCAGGACCCGGACGCCGACCTCGAAGGTCTCCGGCTTGCCGATGGTGTCGTAGACGACGTCGACCGCGCCCGGGTAGGCCATCGGCAGGCCCAGCAGCGGCTGGCGCAGCCGGCCGCCGCCCCACGCGACCAATTGCTCGATGACGGCCAGGCGCGGCTCGTGCCCTACCACCAGCGCGGCCCCGAACCGGCGGGCCAGCTCGGCCTGGGCGCCGAACCGCGCGACCACCGCGACGGCCACCTCGGGGTAGAGCGCCCGCAGGATCGCGAGCGCGCACAACCCCAACGAGCCGGCCCCATACACCAGCACCCGGCCCGAGCGCGGCGGCGGGTGGCGGGTGATCGCGTGCAGGGACACCGAGAACGGGTCGGCGAACACCGCCAGCTCGTCGGGCACCGAATCCGGGACGGCGAACAGCATGCTGTCGTGGGCCGGCATGAGTTCGGCGTAGCCGCCCGTCACGTCGGCCGACACCCCGGTGTGGATCCCGGGCTTGATGTCGCCGTCGGTGAAGCTCCAGCACAGGCTGTAGTCGCCGCTTTCGCAAGCGGGACACGGCGGTTCGATGCCGCGCGGCCCGCAGGACAGCCACGGGTTGAGCACCACCCGCTGGCCGACCTGCAGCCCGCGGGCCTGCGGCCCCACCGCGACCACGTCGGCGACCACCTCGTGCCCCATCACCTGCGGGAAGGAACAGAAGGCCGACATGGCGTTGTCGGCGTCGGCCTCGCCGAAATCCATCAGGATCTGCTTGGAGTCCGACCCGCAGATGCCGGTCAGCCGCGGCCGGGTGATCACCCAATCCTGGTGCGGCAGTTGCGGATCCGGAACCTGGCGCAGCGCTGTCGGGGTGCGGGCCAGGTTCTGCGTCAGCCTGTTGGCGCCGGCGGGAACCTCGAAGGGTTCCGGCGGCACGCCGTAGACGAGCGCCTTCATCGCGCCATCCCCGCCGAGCCCGCGATGAACGCGTCGAGGTCGGCGTTCTTGCCGTCGACGACCGCTTTCATGTCCGGGATGTAGTGTTCGAACTTCTCGCCGCCGAGGGCCTCGATGATTCCCTCGGCCACCTCGTCGGCCGGCACCTTGGGACCCTGGTAGAGCGGCTCCTCGCTGCCCGGGTGATCCCAGATCTCGGTGTCGACGGGCCCCGGTTCGATCAGCTTCACCGCGACGCCGCTGCCGTGCAGGTCCACGGCCATCGCCTCGCTCCAGCCGCACAACGCGAATTTACTTGCGCAGTAAGCGGTTTCGTGGATGATGCCGAGCCGGCCGCCCACACTGGACACGTTGACGATCAGGCCCGAGCCGCGCGCCAGCATCGGCGGCAACAGGGCCAGGGTCAGCCGCATCGGCGCAAAGAAGTTGACCCGCATGACGTCCTCGACCTCGCCGGGCTCCAGGGCGGTCACGGGACGCCGCTTCGGGATCGCGGCGTTGTTAACCAGCACGTCGATGCCACCGAGCGCGTCCCATGCCCGCAGCGCCAGCTCGGGCAACGCCCGTGTGTCCGCCAGGTCGGCCACCCACATCGCCGATTCTGGCGAGGCCCGCCGGCAGTCGGCCAGCACGTCGGCCAGGCGGTCCCGGCGGCGGGCGATCAGTCCCACCACCGCCCCCCGCTGGGCCAGCTGCCTCGCCAGGGCCGCCCCCAGGCCCGACGAGGCGCCCGTGATGAGGGCCCGTTTGCCCGAGGCCGTGTACGTCATCAGTCAAGGTTGCCGCGAAACGGGGGAAGCGTACAGTAGGAGCAGCTTGTTATATCGGCTAAATATTAGCTTAACTAGATCCGAACAGGGGAATACATGACTTCCACCAGGTATGAGGGCGACACCTGGGACCTGGCGTCGAGCGTCGGGGTGACCGCGACCATGGTGGCCGCGGCCCGCGCCGTGGCGTCCCGCGCCGACCGTCCGCTGATCGACGACCCGTTCGCCGAGCCGCTGGTCCGGGCCGTCGGCGTGGACCTGCTCACCCGGCTGGCGACCGGCGAGGTGAATCCGGATGACTTGAACGACGTGCACGACGGCGCCGGGGCTTCTGCTGCGTCCGTCGGGGCGATGTCCCGGATGGCCGACAACATGGCCGTGCGCACCAAGTTCTTCGACGAGTTCTTCCTGAGCGCCACGCAGGCGGGCATCAAGCAGGTCGTGATCCTGGCGTCGGGCCTGGACTCGCGCGGGTACCGGCTGGCCTGGCCCGCCGGGACCGTGGTCTACGAGGTCGACCAGCCGCAGGTCATCGAGTTCAAGACCGGCACGCTGGCCGAGCTGGGCGCGTCGCCCACCGCCGAGCGGCGGGTGGTGGCCGTCGACCTGCGCGAGGACTGGCCCGCCGCCCTGCGCGCCGCGGGATTCGACCCGGCCCAGCCGACCGCGTGGAGCGCCGAGGGCCTGCTCGGCTACCTGCCCCCGGAGGCACAGGACCGCCTGCTGGACACCATCACCGAACTCAGCGCGCCGGGCAGCCGGTTGGCCACCGAAAGCGCGCCCAACCCCGAGCCCCGGGACGAGGACAAGATGAAACAGCGCATGCAGACCATCTCCGAGCGCTGGCGTGCCCACGGCTTCGACCTGGACATGGCGGGCCTGGTCTACTTCGGCGAGCGCAACGAGGCCGCCCCCTACCTGAGGGAGCGCGGCTGGGCGATGGACGGCATCAGCATCCGGGATCTGTTCGCCGCCAACGGCCTTCCGCCGCTGACGGACGACGACATGCGCATGGGTGACGTGCTCTACGTGAGCGGCAGCCATGAGTGAGGGTCGCACCGACGGGGACAGCTGGGGACCGGCTTCCAGCGTAGGGGCGACGGCGACGATGGTCGCGGCATCGCGCGCGGTGGCCTCGCAGGGCCCCGAGCCGCTGCTCGACGACCCGCTGGCCGATCCGCTGGTCCGCGCCGTCGGGTTGGACCCCTTCATCCGGATCATCGACGGGGAGCTCGATTTCGAGGACGACCCGCTGTTCAACCGCAAGGCCAGGGCGCAGCAGATCACGGTGCGCACCCGGTTTTTCGACGACTTCTTTCTCGGCGCCACCGCGGACGGCGTGCGGCAGGCGGTGATCCTGGCGTCCGGCCTGGACACCCGGGCCTACCGGTTGCGGTGGCCGGCCGGCACGGTGGTCTACGAGATCGACCAGCCACAGGTCATCGCGTTCAAGACCGAGACCCTGGCCAACATCGGCGCCGAACCGACCGCCGAGCGCCGCGCGATCGCCATCGACCTGCGCGACGACTGGCCGGCGGCGTTGCGCAAAGGCGGTTTTGACGTCGCGCTGCCGACCGCATGGAGCGCCGAGGGGCTGCTGCCCTACCTGCCGCCCGAGGCGCAGGACCGGTTGTTCGACAACATCACCGCGCTCAGCGCCGCCGGCAGCCGGCTGGCCACCGAGCACGTGCCCGACCCGAACGCGTTCTCCGACGAGCGCCTGCAGCGCATCTCCGAGCGGTGGCAGCGCTTCGGTTTCGACCTCGACGCGGCCGACCTGTTCTACCGCGGCGAGCGCAACGTCGTCGTCGACTACCTGACCACCCACGGTTGGGACGTGACGCCCCACCCCGTCAGGGACTTGTACGCGCGCAACGGGTTTGACTTCCCCGAGGACGAGATGGCGGCCACGTTCGGTGAGCTGAGCTACGTCGCAGCGACCCTCAAGTAGGGTTGCGCGTATGCCACGCGCTCATGACGACAACTGGGATCTGGCGTCCAGCGTGGGCGTGACCGCGACCATGGTCGCGGCCGCACGCGCGATGGCGACCAGGGATCCCCACGGCCTGATCAACGACCCGTTCGCCGAGCCGCTGATGCGCGCGGTCGGGGTGGATCTGTTCACCAAGCTGATGGACGGCGAAATCGACCTCGACGCCATCGAGAACGCATCGCCCGCGCGCATGCGGGCGATGAGCGACGGAATGGCCGTGCGCACCAAGTACTCGACGACTACTTCATGGACGCGACCGGCACCGGGGTGCGCCAGGC
>Ga0335069_10010650_pt1 | contig 13024 bp, 16 predicted proteins | sample Lox_Sample_11_FD_206714 | JGI IMG/M metagenome (GOLD analysis project Ga0335069, IMG submission 206714) | Soil microbial communities from Loxahatchee National Wildlife Refuge, Florida, United States - Lox_Sample_1.1 | ecosystem: Environmental > Terrestrial > Soil > Wetlands | place: USA... | reverse complement strand
CCGGACGCCGCGTATTCCGCGGCACCAGATCCGGTCGTCATTCGGAGCGTCGCGTTCGCAGAGCGGCTCGTGCGCGTCCTCGACATCCCTGCGGCGCGCTTCGAGTCGCCGCTGCGCGCCCGTGTCGACGCGGGCGGCGCGCGCACGGGCGAGCTCGGCGAGGAGCTGCGCCGCCTCGGCGCCGCCGAGGTCGAGCTGCGGCAGGCGCTGTCGGAGGCGGCCGAGCGCGCGTCGGCGATCGACGTCGAGGCGGCACGCATCGAGGCGGAGGCGGACGAGGCGCGGCGCCGGCTCGTGCAGGCGGGGACGGAGGAGCGCGCGGAAGGCGACGACCGCGCCGCGCTCGCCGCGCGCGTCGAGCAGCTCGAGCGCCGCCGCGAGTCGCTCGGCCAGGTGAACCCGCTCGCGAAGGAGGAGTACGAGGCGGAGAAGACGCGCCTCGACGACCTCGTCGTCCAGCGCACCGACCTCGAGGCGAGCCTCGACGAGCTCGAGAAGCTCCGCGCCGAGCTGACGGAGACGGTCGAGCGGCGCTTCTCCGAGACCTTCGACGCGGTGCAGCAGAACTTCGCCGAGGTGGCGGCGACGCTCTTCCCCGGCGGCGAGGGCCGGCTGCGCCTCGTCGAGTCGGGCGACGACGACGAGGACCGGCCCGGCATCGAGGTCGAGCTGCGGCCGGCCGGGAAGCGCGTGCAGCGGCTCTCGCTCCTCTCCGGCGGCGAGAAGGCGCTCGGCGCGATCTCGTTCCTCTTTGCGCTCTTCCTCGCGCGGCCGTGCCCGTTCTACCTCCTCGACGAGGTCGAGGCCGCGCTCGACGACACGAACATCGGCCGCTTCGTCGAGCTCCTCCGCCGCTACGCCGACCGCGCGCAGTTCGTCGTCATCACGCACCAGAAGCGCACGATGGAGGCTGCCGACGTGCTGTACGGCGTGACCATGGGCGGCGACGGCGTGTCCCAGGTCGTGTCGCGGCGACTGCCGCGCGAGGAAGCGGAAGCGGTCGCGGTGGCGTAATGCCTCACGACGAGGCCACGAAGGTCCCGCGCAAGCTCTACGAGTCGGAGCTGCGCCGGCTGCAGGCCGAGCTCGTGAAGATGAAGGAATGGGTGCGGACGACGGGCGAGCGGCTCGTCGTCGTCTTCGAGGGCCGCGACGCCGCCGGCAAGGGCGGTGTGATCAAGCGGATCACCGAGTACCTCAACCCGCGCGTCGCGCGGATCGTCGCGCTGCCGGCCCCGACCGACCGCCAACGCGGACAGTGGTACTTCCAGCGCTACGTCGAGCACCTGCCGACGAAGGGCGAGATCGTCATCTTCGACCGCAGCTGGTACAACCGCGCCGGCGTCGAGCACGTGATGGGCTTCTGCACCGCGGACGAGTACCGCCGCTTCCTGCAGCAGTGCCCGATCTTCGAGCGGCTGCTCGTCGATGACGGGCTGCGGCTCGTGAAGTACTGGTTCTCGGTCAGCGACGAGGAGCAGGAGCGCCGCTTCCGGTCGCGGCTCGAGGACCCGTTGCGCAGCTGGAAGCTGTCGCCGATGGATCTCGATGCGCGTTCGCGCTGGGTCGAGTACTCGAAGGCGAAGGACGAGATGTTCGTCCACACCGACACCCCCGAGGCGCCGTGGTACGTCGTCGAGGGCGACGACAAGCGCCGCGCCCGCCTGAACTGCATCCACCATCTCCTGACCGTCGTCCCGTACGAGGACGTGGTCGAGGTCCCGCTCGAGCTGCCGCCGCGCCCGAAGGAGAGCGAGTACCAGCGGCCGCCGCGCGACCTCTTCCACTACGTCCCCGACTACACGGCGACGCTGCTCTAGTCTGCGGCGGTGCCGCGCAGCTGGTCGGAGCTACTCGCCGAAGAAGGGGCCGCGCCCGAGCCGGAGACGGAGCGGGCGGGCCTCTTCTCGCGCCTGCGCGACTCGCTGTCGAAGTCGCGGCGCGCGCTCACCGGCGAGATCGCCTCGGCGACGTTCGATCCGGGCGACGACCTCTCCTGGGAACGGCTCGAGGAGGCGCTGCTGCAGGCGGACGTCGGCGTCCCGGCGACGGCGGAGCTCGTCCGCCGGCTCGAGCAGCGCGGCGAGATCGCCGCGCTCCCGGAGGAGGTCGCGGAGCTCTTCGGCGCGCCGGCGACGCTCGACGTGAAGCACGAACCGGCGGTGATCCTCGTCGTCGGCGTGAACGGGACCGGCAAGACGACGACGATCGGCAAGCTCGCGTCGAAGCTCGCCGAGCACGGCCGCTCGGTCGTCGTCGCCGCCGCCGACACGTTCCGCGCCGCGGCCGAGGAGCAGCTCGAGATCTGGGCCGAGCGCGCGGGGGCCGACTTCGTCGGCTCGGAGCGCGGCGCCGATCCCGCCGCGGTCGCGTACGACGCGATCGAGGCGGCGCAGGCCCGGCACCGTGACGTCGTCATCGTCGACACCGCCGGCCGTCTGCACACGCAGACGAACCTCATGGAGGAGCTCGCGAAGGTGCGGCGGGTGATCGAGCGGAGGCTCGAGGGCGCGCCGCACGAGACGCTGCTCGTCGTCGACGCGACCACCGGCCAGAACGGCGTGCAGCAGGCGAAGCTGTTCAACGAGACCGTCGGCGTCACCGGCGTCGCGCTGACGAAGCTCGACGGCTCGGCGAAGGGCGGCGTCGCGATCCCGATCGCGTACGAGCTCGGCCTGCCGGTGAAGCTCGTCGGCGTGGGCGAGCGGATCGACGACCTGAGGCCGTTCGACCCGCTCGACTACGCGCGTGCGCTGCTGACCTAGATGTGCCCGATGATGATGCTGTACTCGGTGATCGGGTTCTCGGCGGAGAACGAGATGTCGAGGATGCGGTAGGTCCCGGGGCCGCGCGACCCCTTCGCCTGCTCCCACGCGCTCTCGATCGCCTTCTCGAACGTCTCGCCGTGTCCGTGCCAGGTGTCGGCGATGGACGCGAACGGTTCCTTCTTCTCGGCCATGGGTCTCCTCCTGCGGGGAAGGAGAGGAGAGCCTAAACCGCGGCATACGCGCGCGCACGCCCGGCGCCGACGACGTTGCCCTTGCGGTCGTACTCCTCCGCCGCCCGCGCTGCGTCCTCTTCGCTGCCGGAGACCACGGCGAGATCGAGGTATGCGCCTGCCCGCAGGTCGAGGAAGTCGGTCGCGGTCGCCAGCTGCACCGCGTCCCGCGCGAGCGCGACCGCCTGCTCCCGCTCGCCGCGGTGCGCGAGCGCACGCGCGCGGGCGCCGCGCCACACCACCTGGGTCACGACGTCGTCGGCGCTCGCGTTCGCCTCGCTCTCGCGCGTGAACTCGATCGCCTCCTCGTCGCGGCCGAGCTCCGCGAGCACGGCCGCGAGGTAGCCGGCGATCGTCGCGCGCACCCACGTCTCGCCCATGCCGGCGAACGTGTCGTAGCCGAGCCGCAGCTCGCGCTCGGCGGCGGCCGGGTCGCCGGCGAGGAGCTCGATGCCCGCCCCGACGAGCGAGCGCGCGGCGCGGCGGTGCTGGAGGCCGAGCCGCTCGTACAGGCCGCGCGCCCGCAGCCACAGCGCACGCGCGCGCTCCGTGTCGCCGCGCATGGCGTACAGCCCGCCGAGCGTGCTCATGAGCGCCGCCGCGAGCGCCGAGTCCTCGGAAGCGTCGGCGAGGAAGGCATGGCAGCGCTCGATCGCCTCCTCGGCCGGCGTAGGCCCGAGGTGGAGCGCCTGGGCGAGGAGCGCGACGAGGCTCGACTGCTCGCGGCGGTTGCCCGCCCGCCGGGCGTAGTGGAGCGCGCGCTCGAGGGCCGTCGTCCGGTCGCCCCAGCGGCCGGCGATCGCGTGCGCCTCGCTCAGGAGGCGCCACGCGCGCGCGAGCCCTGCGTCGTCGCCGAGCTCGCGCAGCACGTCGAGCGCGCGCTCCGCGAGCTCGATGAGCTCCGTCGTCGGGGTGAGACCCGTCATCGCGGCGTGGAACTCGAGCTCGATCTCCGCGCGGATGCGCTGCCTCGCGTCGCCGGTCTCCCGCGCGCGCACGAGCGCGTCGTGTCCGGTGGCGAGCTCGCCGCCCGCCATGCGCGCGCTCCCGAGCAGGATGAGCACGTCCGCGTCGTCTCCCAGGAGCGCGGACGCGCGTTCGAGCAGGGTGGTGGCGGCGCGCACGTCGTCGCGCGCGAACGCGGCGGCGCCGGCGGCGGCGAGCAGCCGGCCCGCGCGTCGCGCGAGCGCGGCGTCCGGCTCTCCGAGCTCCTCGAGACAGTGCGCCGCCTGCTCGAGGTGGTAGCCGACGAGCCCGTCGTCCGCGCCGCGGGCGCCGATCCATTCCGCGAACCGCGCGTGCAGGCCCGCGCGCAGCCGCTTCGGGATCTCGCCGTACGCCGCGTCGCGGATGAGGACGTGGCGGAAGCGAAAGCCGTCGTCGCCCGGGAACTCGTCGGGCGCCGGACGGATGAGCTCCTTGCGCGCGAGCGCGAGGAGCGTCGTCGCGACTGCGGCGCGTTCGTCGGCCGGCGAGAGGTCGGTGACCGCGGCGAGCGAGAACTCGCGCCCCGCGACCGCCGCGCGCTGCAGCACGGCCTGCTCGAACGGCGCGAGGCGGTCGAGGCGCGCCGAGAGCACCGCCTGGATCGTCGGGGGCATCGGCTGCGTGGCGGTGTCCGCGAGCATCGCGACGAGCTGCTCGAGGAACAGCGGGTTGCCCTCCGCGACCTCGGCGATGCGCGCGCGGTCGGTCGGCGTGAGCGGCCACTCCGCCGCGAGCTCGTCGAGCAGGAGGCCCGCCTCCTCGCCGGTGAGCGCGTCGAGCGAGATCGTCTGCCCGGGCCAGCGCGGGCGCTCGTCGTAGAGCTCGGGCCGCGCGAGGCAGAGGAGGAGGACCGGCGCCTCGCGGCTCCAGCCGGAGAGGTATTCGAGGAGATCGAGGAACGCGGGCTGCGCCCAGTGCACGTCGTCGATGCACGCGACCACCGGCTGCGTGCGCGCGTCGTCCTCGAGCCGCCGCCGGACCTCGAGGAACATCTCCTCGGTCGAGGTCGCCTCCAGGTCGCCGACGAGCTCGCGCACCGGCAGGAGCGTGATGCCGACCCCGTAGGGCACGCAGCGCGCCGTCAGCACGCGTGCGCGCGGGGCGACGCGCGAGACGAGCTCGTGCGCGAGCCGCGACTTGCCGATCCCGGCGACCCCGGTGACGGTGACGAGCCTGCACGCGCGCTCGGCGACGGCGGCGTCGAACGCGGCCTGTAGCGCGTCGAGCTCGCGCGTGCGCCCGACGAGCGGGGCGTCCAGCCTCCGAGCGACCGGCATGGCGCCCGGGATGGTCGCGAGCACGCGCCACGCCTCGACCGGCGCGCGCTTCCCCTTCGCCGCGATCGGCCCGGCGGGCTCGAGCTCGGTCGCGTTCGCGACGAGCCGGCGCGTGGCCGCGCCGATGAGGATCTCGCCGGCGGCCGCAGCCTCCTCGAGCCGCTTCGCCGTGTTCACCGCGTCCCCGGTGACGAGCGTCGTCGAGCCGTCGCCGGTGACGACCTCGCCCGTGTTCACGCCGATGCGCACCTGAAGGCCGAGCGGCTCCGCCGCCGAGCGCATCTCGACCGCCGCCTGCACGGCGCGGAACGCGTCGTCCTCGTGGACGGCCGGGATGCCGAACACGGCCATGACGGCGTCGCCGATGAACTTCTCCACGGTGCCGCCCGCGCGCTCGACCGGCGCGCGCATCTCGTCGAACCACCGGGCCATGACCGCGCGCAGCGCCTCGGGATCGAGCTGCTCGCCCAGCTCGGTCGACCCGGCGACGTCGCAGAAGAGCACGCTGACGGTCTTCCGCATGACGGCGGCTGCGGAGGCCATGTTCGAAGTGTGACGCGGGGCGGGGGAGCGCGCTAGCGCGCGCGCTCCCAGACCGTCCAGCCGTGCGCCGTCCTCGAGACGAAGAACGTCAGCTCCGAGAGGCTCGCGCTGACCTTCGCGACGCGGGGGAGCGTGACGTCGACCTCGACGCTGCGCGACGCCACCGCGGCGCCGCAGTCCGCGACGGCCTCGCCGTGGCGTGGCATCGCCGCCCCGAGCGTCGCGGTCGCGCGGGCGCCGGCGACGTCGCGAGGGTCTCCGAAGTAGTGCGCCGGCAGCCAGCGGAGGACGTACGCCGCCGCGCCGCGCGCGGCCGTCAGGGGGATCGCGACCGGGCACGACGGGACGACGAGCCGCCCGAGCTCCTCGCGGGCGGCCACGAGCGCGGCGGCCGACGGGTGCGCCGAGGGGAAGGTGACGGTCGCCTCGACCGCGGTCGCGCCGACGTGCACCCGGAGGCGGCGAACCTTGCCGCCGTCCGGGAGCCGGAGCGGAAGCAGCCGCTGCGGCAGGCCCGGCCGCTCCGACGCCGGGAAGAAGCGGGCGTCGATGCGGATCCCGTTCCCGCTCGTGGCGGTCGTGCCCTCGATCGTCCAGCCGTCCGCGGGCAGGAAGCCCGGCCCGGCGTCGAGCCGCCCCGGCACCTCCTTCACGACGACCTTCGGCTTCGCCTTGCCGCCGGCGGCGACCGCGTAGCCGACGCCGAACGCGCCGCCGGCGATGAGGGCGGCGGCGAGCGCGGGCAGCAGGGGGTGCCGCCTGCGCGCCGCGAGGATCCGGGCGCGGGCGGCGTGGGTCTCGAGATCGGTGGGGCCCGGGAGGCGGTGGCCCGCCTCGCGCAGGCGCCGTTCGAGGTCGTCAGACATTGCGTGCCTCCAGGTCGAGCCTCAGGTCGCGGAGGGCGCGGGCGAGCCGCGAGTTGACCGTCCCGAGCGGGACGCCGAGCACCTCCGCGATCTCCGGGGTGGTGTAGTCGAGCCAGTAGTGGAGCGCGATCACGGCGCGGCGCTCGGGGCCGAGGCGGCGGAGCGCCTCGTGGAGGGCCTCTTCGGCGAGCGGCGGGTCGAACGCGAACGGCTCGGGGAGCGCGTCCTCGCCGGCCTCCCGGCGGCGGGCGCGGACGAGGTCGATCGCCCGGTTGACCGCGATCCGCACGAGCCACGGCTCCACCGGGCGGCGCCGGTCGAAGCGGTGGGTCGCCGCCCTCGCCCGCAGGAACGCGTCCTGCGCCGCGTCGCTCGCAAGCTCCCGGTCGCCCTCCATCACGTCAAATACGCCGTAGGGCCCTCCTTCCTATCCCGGTACCCTGAGGCACTCGTGTTCGACGCCCTCTCCGACAAGCTCCAGAGCGCCCTCGGCGACCTCAAGGGACGCGGGGTCCTCGACGAGGAGGCGATCTCCCGCGCCATGCGGGAGGTCCGCCTCGCGCTGCTCGAGGCCGACGTCAACCTCGACGTCGTCGGTCAGTTCGTCGCGCAGGTGCGCGAGCGCGCGCTCGGCCAGGACGTCTCGAAGAGCCTCACGCCCGGCCAGCAGGTGGTGAAGATCGTCCACGAGGAGCTGACCGCGCTCATGGGCTCCGGCTCGTCGCAGCTCGCGTTCAGCCAACGCCCGCCGACGACGATCCTCCTCGCCGGCCTGCAGGGCTCGGGGAAGACGACCGCGGCGGGAAAGCTCGCCCTGCTGCTGCAGAAGGACGGGCGGAAGGCCGCGCTGGTCGCCGCCGACCTCCAGCGGCCCGCGGCGATCGACCAGCTGATCCAGCTCGGCGCTCAGGTCGGCGTCCCCGTGTACGCGGACGAGCGCTCGGACCCGGTGAAGGCGGTTCGCGACGGGATCGAGCGCGCCAAGGCCGACGGCCGCGACGTCGTCGTCCTCGACACCGCCGGCCGCCTGCACGTCGACGAGCCGCTGATGGAGGAGCTCGCCGCCGTCCGCCGCGAGGCGAAGCCGACGAACGTCCTCCTCGTGCTCGACGCGATGACGGGGCAGGAGGCGGTGAACGTCGCGAAGGCGTTCCAGGAGCGCATCGACTTCGACGGCGTCCTGATGACGAAGCTCGACGGCGACGCGCGCGGCGGCGCGGCGCTGTCGGTGAAGGCGGTCACCGGACGACCCATCAAGCTCGCGTCCGTCGGCGAGAAGCTCGACGCGCTCGAGTGGTTCCACCCCGACCGGATGGCGTCGCGCATCCTCGGCATGGGCGACGTGCTGACGCTCATCGAGCGTGCGGAGGCGGCGGTCGCAGACGACGAGAAGGAAGACCTCGAGCGCCGCATGATGAAGGGCGAGTTCTCCTTCGACGACTTCCTGAAGGCGCAGAAGATGCTGCGCCGCATGGGGCCCCTTCAGGGCGTGATGAAGCTCATCCCGGGGATGGGCGACGTTCCCGAGGTGGACGAGCGCGAGCTTGGGCGGGTGGAGGCGATCATCCTCTCGATGACGCCGCAGGAACGGCGCGTCCCGCACGTGATCGACGGGTCGCGCCGCAAGCGGATCGCGGCGGGCAGCGGGACGACCGTGACCCAGGTGAACCAGCTGCTCGAGGCCCGGAAGCAGATGGCGAAGATGATGAAGATGCTCGGATCGGGCAAGATGCCCCAGTTGCCCGGGCAGCCACCACAGCCGCGGCGGAAGTCCGCGACGAAGAAGCGAAAGAAAGCGAGACGGTAAATGGCAGTGAAGTTGAGGCTGACGCGGGTCGGCTCGAAGAAGAACCCGATCTACCGCGTCGTTGCGGCCGACTCGCGCTCACCGCGCGACGGCAAGTTCATCGAGATCGTCGGCCGGTACAACCCGCAGTCGGAGCCCTCCCTCATCGAGCTCGACGAGGCGAAGGTGAAGGGCTGGCTCGAGAAGGGCGCCCAGCCGACGGGCCCGGTCGCGAAGCTGCTCAAGGCCAAGGGCCTCAAGTAGCGATGGACGAGCTGCTCGCCGAGCTGGCGCGGCGGCTCGTGGACGAGCCCGACGCCGTGCGCGTCGAGCAGGTCGAGGGCGAGGACGGCTCGCTCGTCCTCCGGCTGCACGTCGCCGAGGCGGACATCGGCAAGGTGATCGGCCGCCAGGGCCGCATCGCCCGCGCGCTCCGGACGATCGTGCGCGCCGGCGGCCCGCACGCCGGCCGCCGCCTGCAGCTCGAGATCGCCGACTGACCGGTGGCCGACCTCGTCGCCGTCGGCCGGGTCGGCAAGCCGCACGGCCTCGACGGCGCGTTCTTCGTCGAGTCGCCGAGCACCCGCAAGGGCGTGTTCGCGGTGGGGGCCGAGCTCTGGGCGGCAGGCGTGCCCGCGAAGGTCGTCGTCTCCCGGCACGGCTCCGGCCGCCGCCCCGTCATCAAGCTCGACCGGCCCGTCGAGCGGGGGGCCGAGCTCGCCGTTCCCCGCTCAGCGCTGCCTCCGCTGCCCGAGGGCGAGTACTACGCCTTCCAGCTCGTCGGCCTGCGGGTGGAGGAGGAAGGGGGCCGGTTCCTCGGGAACGTCGCCGACGTGGTCGACTACCCTGCGAACGACGTCCTCGAGCTGGACTCGGGAACGTCCCTGCCGCTCGTCGAAGCCTGCGTGCGGTCGGTGGATCTCGACGACGGCCGGATCGTGGTTGCCCCAGGCTTCGCCGGTGCGGAATGAGAATCGACCTCTTCACGCTCGTCCCCCATGCGTTCGCGTGGCTCACGGAGCAGCGGCCGATTGCAGGGATCCTCGGGGACGAGCTCGAGCTGCGGCTCTTCAACTACCGGGACACGACCCCGCTGCGCGCCGGCCAGGTGGACGACGAGCCGTACGGCGGCGGCGCCGGGATGGTGCTGCGCGTGGACGTGGCCGCGGCCGCGCTCGACGCCGCGTACGGCGGCGTCCCCGAGCACCGGGTGATCGCGCTCACTCCGCAGGGGCGGCCGCTCACGCAGAGCGTGGTGGAGGAGCTCGCGACCGAGGAGACGATCACGCTGCTGTCCTCGCGCTTCGAGGGCTTCGACGAGCGGATCGTCGGCCATCTCTGCAGCGACGCGATCTCGATCGGCCCGTACGTGCTCTCGAACGGCGACCTGGCGGCGATGGTGCTCCTCGATGCGGTCGCGCGGCGGTTGCCCGGGGCGCTCGCGGAGGGCTCGGGCGAGCTGGAGAGCTTCTCCGCCGCGCTCGGCGGCGCGCTCGAGTACCCGCACTACACCCGGCCGCCGGAGTTCCGGGGCTGGACGGTGCCGGACGTCCTCCTGTCCGGCGACCACGCCCGCATCGACGCCTGGCGGAGGGCGAACGTCCGGTGAGGGACCCGCTCGGCCGCCTGTTCCCGAACCTGCCACGCCCGTACCGGGTCGCCCTCGACTGGGTGCTGACGATCGCGGGCGCCGTGCTCATCGTCCTCGCGCTCAAGGCCTGGGTCATCAACCCGTACCGCATCCCGTCCTCCTCGATGGAGCCCACGCTCCACTGCGCGAGGCCCGCGGAGGGCTGCGAGGCGGGCTTCAGCGACCGCGTCCTGGCCTGCAGGGTCTGCCTCGACTTCGCGAGCCCGCACCGGGACCAGATCATCGTCTTCCACACTCCGCCGCTCGCCCTCGTGAAGTGCGGCGCGGGCGGGGTGTTCGTGAAGCGGCTCATCGGCCTGCCCGGGGAGACGATCAAGGAGGACAGCTCGGGGCATCTCTGGATCCGGCCGCCCCAGGGCGCTACGTTCCACATGCTCGACGAGCCCTACATCCAGTCCTCGAGACGCTTGGCAGACACAACCCACTTCGGCAAGAGTTGGCAGGTGCCGCAGGGCGACTACTTCTTCATGGGCGACAACCGCGCCCAGTCGTGCGACTCGCGGGAGTGGGGGGCCGTCCCGCGCAAGAACCTCATCGGAACGGTGGTGTTCGTGTACTGGCCCCCGAGCAGGATCGGCTTCCGCTAGGGCCATGGCCAAGCTGGAGCAGCTGGCGCCGGGCCTTCGCCGCTGGGCGGCGTGGCATCCGGAGTGGCGGCAGGAGGTCGGCGCGGTGGCGGTGGACACCCCCGACGGCCTCGTGCTCATCGACCCGATCGACCCGCCGCCGGAGGTCCGCAACCCGGAGCACGTCCTCGTCACCGTCCACTGGCACGCGCGGACGGCGGGCGAGCTCGACGCCCCCCACGTCTGGGCCGCGACCCGGGAGGTCCGGCGGCTGAAGAACCGGGGCGTCGTCGTCACCGACCCGATCGAGAAGGACACGGAGCTGCCGGGCGGGATCAAGGCCTTCCAGACCGCCCGCGAGGGCGAAGTCGTCTACTGGCTCCCACAGCAGAAGGCGCTCGTGGTCGGGGACGTCCTCCTCGGTGCGGGGGCAAAGCCGAACGCCACCTCCGAGCCGCTCCGCCTCTGCCCCGAGAACTGGCTGGACGGGGCGACCACGAAGCAGCTCGTGAAGTCGCTCCTGCCGGTGTTGGACCTGCCGCTGGAGCGGATCCTCGTTTCCCACGGGGATCCCGTCCTCCAGGGCGGCAAGGACGTCCTGAAGGCGCTCATCGCCCCGGACAAAGAGTGAATTTCCGCTAACCTGCACGTCCGGTCTTCGGGCCGCCTCCGCCATGAGCAAGGTCATCGAGAGCATCGAGCGCGGTCAGCTGCGCCAGGTTCCCCGTTTCAAGGCCGGGGACACGGTTCGGGTCCATTTCCAGGTGATCGAGGGACAGCGCCGCCGCGTGCAGGTGTTCGAGGGGATCGTCATCAAGCGGCAGGGCTCCGGCGCGCGCGAGACGTTCACCGTCCGCAAGCAGTCGTTCGGGGTCGGGGTCGAGCGGACGTTCCCGCTCCACTCGCCGAAGATCGAGAAGATCGACGTCGTCGCGATCGGGGACGTCAACCGGGCCAAGCTCTACTACCTCCGCGGCCGTGTCGGCAAGAAGGCGCGCGTCCGCGAGCGCCGCTACGGCGGCCCGCAGATGGCGGAGCCGGTAGTGCCTGGGGTGTCTGACACCGAGCTGCAAGAGGCTCCGGAGGCCGAGGCCGAGACGGTCGAGGCCGAAGCCGAGACTGTCGCGACGCCCGAGTAGGGCGCTAGTCTCGTGGCCGGTGAAACGGACCGGCCGCAAGCTCCTCACGTTCGACCGCAAGCTCGGGGCGCGGTTCGTCGCCGGCGCGGACGAGGCGGGCCGCGGGTCGCTCGCCGGGCCGCTCGTCGTCGCGGGCGTGCTGCTCGACTACGGCGCGCTGCGCGAGCACAAGGTACCTCAACGACTCGAAGCAGTGCTCCGAGGAACGGCGCGCGGAGCTGTTCCGCGCGGTGCTCGCGTGCGCGGAGAAGGTCGTCGTCCGCGCGATCCCCGCGACCGACATCGACCGCAACGGGCTGCACCGCTCGAACCTCGCGGGCCTGCGCGCGATGCTGCAGGAGCTCTCGCCGCCGGCGGAGGCATGCCTCGTGGACGGGTTCCGGCTCGGCCCGCTCGCGCCCGAGCACACCGCCGTCGTCGACGGCGACGAGAAGAGCGCAGCGATCGCGGCCGCGTCGATCGTCGCGAAGGTGACGCGCGACCGGCTCATGCGCCGGCTCGATGCGCTCTATCCCGCGTACGGGTTCGCGCAGCACGTCGGCTACATCACGCCCGGCCACTCCGCCGTCGTCCGCGAGCGCGGCCCGTCGGCGGTGCACCGCCTGTCGTTCCAAGCCCTGTGTTACGGCGGTGAACTCAGCCGAGCGTAGGGCCGCGCGCTGGTACCGGCTGCGCGGCTGGCGCATCCTCGGCACGAACGTGTGGGCGGGCCGCAACGAGATCGACCTCGTCGCGCGTCGCGGCCGCACGCTCCGCTTCGTCGAGGTGAAGGAGAAGCGCGGGCCGCGCTACGGCGATCCTGCGGAGATGGTGACGGAGGAGAAGCAGCGGCGCGTGCGACGCGCGGCGACGGCGTTCCTCGCGGCGCATCCGGAGCTCGGCGGCCTCGACGTCGCCTTCGACGTCGTCGCCGTGCACGAGGGCAGGCTGCGCAGGATCGCCGACGCCTTTTGAGGTACGCCGGTGTCAGACACCGAACCTCGGTGTCTGACACCGGCCCGACTAGCATCCCGGGCATGGACTGGTACGTGCTGAACGCGCGCGACTGCCCCTGGGTCGAAGGCGACACCGGGCTCTACTGCGGCTTCGAGGACGAGGAGAACAACCCGTTCCCGCAGCTGGGCCTGAACGTCCGCATCCTGCAGCCGGGGCAGGCGATCGGGATGTACCACTACGAGTCCGGCCAGGAGGACTTCCTCGTTCTGGAGGGA
>Ga0335069_10010649_pt1 | contig 13026 bp, 10 predicted proteins | sample Lox_Sample_11_FD_206714 | JGI IMG/M metagenome (GOLD analysis project Ga0335069, IMG submission 206714) | Soil microbial communities from Loxahatchee National Wildlife Refuge, Florida, United States - Lox_Sample_1.1 | ecosystem: Environmental > Terrestrial > Soil > Wetlands | place: USA... | reverse complement strand
CTGTCCCATCACAATCCGGTGACAGAGCGCCAACATCGTGATACATAAAAACAAGCGAGGACGCATCCGGGGTCAAGGTCAGCATAGCAAATGCTGGCCGATCGAGAGAGGCGCACTGGCACGCTCTGGCAACAGGACAACCCGGCTCAGTTCGCTTCCCGGCACGACCGCACGGTCAGCCTGGTCCGGACGTGTTGTCCTGCCATTCCTCCCGCGACTCCATCCCTCTCGAACATTGGATGTCTGCGCCCCCGCAATTGGGCCGCGGACCAACCTGGCGGATACATGGACGCTGTACCGCACCCCAGGGGGAATTCGAGTTGAGTACACTCGGTCAGCCGAACCTGCAACCGGCGTGGAAGCAGGAAGTCAGCCGGCGCATCGCCGCCCACAAGAACCGCAAGGGAGCGCCCGCACCCGAAACCCCGTCCCAGCCTCATCCGCTCGGAGGCAGCCGCGCCGCAGAGGCCGCTGCTCGCGTCGCCGCGCGCTATGCCCACGCCCCCTCCTATAGCCAGATGCAGGCCGAGGAAGCCCGCGTCGCCGTGCGCGCCGCCGAAATTGCCACCAGGGTCGCGCTCGAGGCCCAGGCCGCCGCCGAGTCCGCACTCGCCCAACTCCACGCCGCCGCCACCGAACTGCCCTCCCGCGGCCCCGCCGTCATTGAGAGCATCACCCGCGCGGCGCGCATCGAGCCTCCCGCGCCAGTTGCCGAAGCCGCGCCCGCGTCAACGCCCGAACCGGCAGCCCAGCCGGCGGCCATCGCCGCGCCCCCGGCCCCAGCCGAACCAGAGCCGTCGCAGACAGTCCCATCTCTCGTCGACATTCCCGCGCCCGTCTACATCGAACAGAAGATCGACGGCAGCAGCCTCGGCATTCGCTGGGAGCCCGACACCCCGGTGCGCGCCCTGCAATCCAAACCCGCGAACGCGGCCGATGACTTCGAACTCTCCGCCGAAGACTGGTGGACTCCTGCCCAGGTCAGCGCCACGCTGCACCACGAGCCCATCGCCGTCGACTCGCAACAGACCCACGCCAACCTCATCGAGTTTCCCCGCGAACTGGTGGCCACGCGCAAGATGCGTCCCCGCCTCGCCGAGCCGCTCGCGGCCCAGGCCATCGAGGGCCAGCTCAGCATCTTCGAAGTCGATCCCAGCGCCATCGCCACCGAACCGGAAGCCCCCGCGGCAGGCTCCGCTTCCGCCTGGTCTTCGCCGAATTGGTCCGGGCCCGAGTGGTCCGGCATCGAACTCGACGAGCACCCCCAGCCGCAACCCGTCGTCGAGTCGGATGCCTCACAGTCCACCGAGCGCATCTTTCTCGCCCCCTTCGGCCGCCGCCTTCTGGCCATGGTCGTCGATGGCTGCCTCATCTTCGCCGCCTTCTTCGCCTCTGCCATGATGCTTGCTGCCCGCATGCAGCAGGCGCCCGCACCGCGCAGCGCCCAGGCCATGGTTCTCGCGGGACTCGTCCTCGTCGGCTTGCTCTACAACGCCTTCTTCTTCGCCCTGCGCGTCTCCACGCCTGGCATGCTCTACGCCGGCATTGCCCTCAGCACCTTCGACGACGAGAGCCCCACCCGCGCACAGCTTCGCCGCCGCCTCGGCGCCATGCTCCTCTCGCTCCTCCCCGTCGGCCTCGGCCTCGCCTGGGCCATCTTCGACGAAGACCACCTCACCTGGCACGACCGCATCTCGCAGACCTACCTGCGCAAGCGCTAACGCGGTTCCTCAGTTCTCGCCTCACAAGTGCTCCGTGCCCCATCCTGTCGCCTTTTTTCTGGCGACAGGGCGGGAAGGCACACACTTTCCGGACGCGCTAAACTCAACCAAGATCTCCTCCGCGAGGTACAACGACCGCGGTCCTGGGAATCGACGCAGCTTGGACCCCACACCACCCGAGTGGCATCGCCCTCATCCGGCAAACACCCTCGCGCCATTGGGAGTGTGTTCGGGTTAAGCCGAGCTACCGCAAGTTCCTGGAGGATAGCAACTGGCCCAATGGCGTCCCGGTTGGAGCGCTTGTTGAGGCTGCTCAAACGCGTGGGGGAACGGACGTGATCCTGGTCGCTGCCGATATCCCACTCGCCAAATCGCCAATCACCGGCCGGCGGTTCTGCGACGGGGAAGTTTCGCGCGTCTTCGGGGGCAGGGGCTGCTCCACCCACTCACCAAATGAGAAACGGCCTGGCACTGTCAGCGAGCAAATCCGCGACGGGTTCGGAACTCTAGGTTTCAAGCTGGCGACGAGCTACGACGAGATCACTGGGCCCACTCTCATCGAAACCTATCCTCATCCCGCATTGCTTTCGCTCACGATGGCGTCATATCGGGTCCCCTACAAGGTGTGTAACTCTCGGCGATATTGGCCAAACTGCGATGCTGCGACAAGGCCGAGCAGCATGATTAAAGAGCTAACCCGAATTCGAGATCGCCTCGATGAATTGATCAGTGGAATTTCGATCGATACCTTCGAACACGCCACGTCGTTTCAGCAACTCAAGCCCATCGAAGACATGCTGGATGCTTTGATCTGCGCCTGGCTCGGCACCCTGATTCTTGAACGCAAGGCGACTCCGCTCGGCAACCATGATTCGGCCATCTGGGTCCCAGCAGATTCCATTTCCGGCAAGCCCAAAGATTTCGACGAACTGTTGCATGGGACGCCCGCATCGGAAGCGTTCATGCTGAAAGTCGAAAAACTGCCTGTTCAGGAGCGCTCCTTCCACTGAACTTGTCGCCCCCCGCTCACCAATCCCCCTCCACCCCTGTCTCTCACACTGATCCAGCATTTCATCGGATCATTTTCTCCCCCGCGCGTATCTTCTGGAAACACGCTGGTGAGCACTCGATGCTTCCTCGGCGTCACACAGTAGAATCGTCAACTCCATTCATTGGGAGAATTCCGTGCCCGATCTCCTCGCCGACCTTCGCCACGCCGTCCGCATGTTCTGGAAGAACCCCGGATTCACCGTCGCCGTGGTGGCCGCCCTGGCCCTCGGCATCGGCGCCGATACCGCGATCTTCTCCGTGGTGAACGCTGTTCTGCTCAAGCCGCTCACCTACCCCGAGCCCGACCGCATCGTGCGGTTCCTCAACACCTCCCGCGAGGGCGGCGAATTCTCCGGCGCCTCGGCCACCAAGTTTCATCTGTGGCAGGCGCAGACCAGCGTTGTTCAGGACGTCGCCGCTTACGACTTCAGCGGCAAGGGCCTGAACCTCACCGGCACGGTTCCCGAGCAAATTCACGGCGTCCACGTCACCGAGGCCTTCTTCCGCCTCTTCGGCGCGCGCACCATTCTCGGCCGTACCTTCACTCCGCAGGAAGACCTTCCTCACGGCGGCAACCTCGTCGTCCTCAGCTACGGCTTCTGGAAGCGCAAGTTCGGCGGCGATCCCAACATCGTCGGCCACACCATCTCGCTCAGCGGCGAGCCCTACACCATCCTCGGCGTCACCGGCCAGGATTTCGAATCCGATCCCGTGGCCGATGTCTGGCTCCCGTTCCAGTTCCCGCCCAACTCCACTGACCAGGCGCACTACTTCCAGGCCGCGGGTCGCCTCAAGCCCGGCGTCAGCCTCGACCAGGCCAAAGCCCAGATGAAGCTCGCCTACGCCGAGTTCAAGCGCCGCTATCCTGACGCCGACCCCAACAGCAGCTTCAGCGTAAAGCCGCTCAAGGACGCCATCGTCGGCGACATTCGCAAATCCCTTCTCATCCTCATCGGCGCGGTCAGCTTCGTGCTCCTTATTGCCTGCGCCAACGTCGCCAACCTGCTCATGGTTCGCGCCGCCGGCCGCAAGCGCGAGTTTGCCATCCGCGCCGCCATGGGTGCCCGCCGCGTGCGCATGATCCGCCAACTCCTCACGGAAAGCATTCTGCTCGCGTTCATGGGCGGTGCGCTCGGCCTCGGTCTCGGATTCGTCGGGGTCCGCTGGCTTCTCTCCGTCCGCCCCGGCGGCATCCCGCGCATCGGCGAAGACGGCGCCGGCGTCACCATCGACTGGCGTGTCGCCCTCTTCACCATTGCCGTCTCAATTCTTACCGGAATTCTCTTCGGGCTTCTGCCCGCGGTTGGCGCATCGCGCCCCGACCTCGCCGCCACCATGAACGAGGGCGGCAGCCGCAGCGGATTCGGCCTCCGCCAGAGCAAGGCACGCTCCCTGCTCATCGTGAGCGAAGTCGGCCTCGCGCTCGTCCTCCTCGTCGGCGCCGCCCTGCTCATTCGCACTTTCATTGCCCTGCGCATGGTCAAGCCCGGCTTTGACGCGCACAACGTCATCACCATGGAAATTGCCCTCAACGGTGCCCGTTATGAGAAGACCGCCGGTGTCGCGCAACTCATCCACGACAGCCGCGAGCGCATTCATGCCATTCCCGGCGTCGAAGAAGTCGCCGTAAGCAACACGCTGCCCCTCGATGGTGGGTTCGGCCTGCCGTTCATCATCGTCGGCCGCCCGCTCAAGGGTCCCGCCACCGGCGGAGGCGAATGGAAAGCCACCTCGCCCGGCTACTTCGGCGCCCTGCGCATCCCCATCCTCCGCGGCCGCGACTTCACCGTGAACGATGTCGCCGGTGCACCGCCCGTGGTCATCATCAGTGATGCTTTTGCCAGGAAGAACTGGAAGAAAGACGAAGATCCGATCGGCCAGCAGATGATTATCGGAAAGGGCGTCGGTCCTGAATTTGAAGAACCCGCCCGCACCATCATCGGCATCGTGGGCGATGTCCACGACGGCGCGCTCGACCAACCGGCCGACGAGGTCATGATCATCCCGCTGGCCCAGATGCCCGACGGCATCACACTGCTCAATTCGCACGTTGGCCCGCTTACCTGGATCATTCGCACCCGGACCGATCCCCATCAGGTCATCCCCGCCGTCACCGCGCAGCTCCGTAATGCCAGTGGCGGCTTTCCCGTTGCCCACATCCGGACCATGGATGAAATCGTCGTGCGCTCCACCGCCCGCCAGGACTTCAATATGCTTCTCCTGTCGGTTTTCGGAGTCTCCGCGCTTATGCTCGCCGCCATTGGCATCTACGGCCTCATGGCCTACAGCGTGCAGCAGCGCGTTCGCGAGATAGGCATCCGCATGGCTCTGGGAGCCGACCGGCACCACATCCGCGGCATGGTTGTCTGGCAGGGCATGCGCCTCGCCCTCGCGGGAGTCATTCTCGGCGTCGGAGCGGCATTCGCCCTCACACGCCTCATCGCCAGCTCACTCTACGGAGTCAAAAGCTGGGACCCCGCGGTCTTCGTCAGCGTGCCGATCCTCTTGAGCCTCGTGGCCCTGGCCGCCACCTGGCTTCCCGCCGTCCGCGCCTCAAGGCTGGACCCCATGAAAGCTCTCCGCATCGACTGACCTCGGCTCCCGCAAAAGTCGAAGGATCCCCGTGCCGACTGGCCAGCCTGAAACTTTCCAACATCGGACGCCCCAGCCAGAGACTCTTGGGTGGGCCATACGCCCACTCCGCCCAGTGGCGGCAATCAGGACAGCCCCGAAATAGCCCGACGCCACCGTTCGCAACTCGTCATTTTCGCCCTCGTCAGTGACTGCCAGGCCTTCGGCAACTCGCCAAAGTCTTCTCAGTGACTTTGTGACGAGTCAACTTCCAGGTGAATAGCATCATAAGCTTCGATGGGCATTTGTTTCCCGATCGGGTCAGCGCATGCAGCCTGGACATGCCGTAATCACAAGATGCCGTGGATGCGGCACTCGCGCGGTGAATTCCAGAAGCGTCCAACGCGAACTTGACGAGCGGTTGCTTGAAGGTTGCGTGGCATACGCAGAACAAATTGCAAGGTCGTATTGCTGTTTGCCAGTGCATTCGAGGACTCAAGGAACGGAGGATTCATCCTCGAAAACTCAGACTCTCGGCGTCTCCGTTGATACGGGATGCTTTGCGGATCGCCATACGGATTTTATGCAGAAACGGACTGACGGTCTGACGATGCGATCTATCCGATCCTGGCTCCTCAGGGGAAATGCGATTTGGCGGCACGCACTCGTAATGGCCTTTGTGTCCGGGGCTCTGTTCCTCTCGTTTGCGTTGGAATCATTCGGGAATCCTCATTGGTTCCCTTTTCGCGTCGCAATAGTAGCCGTTAACTGGTTTTGCGGGCCAGGCCCTGGTTGGCTGGCGGCGGCCTTGAGCGTCGCGCTGTTTCAGTACTACTTCATTCCACCAACGCATTCGTTTGCCTTGAGAAGACGAGATCTACCCTCACCTTTCTTTCTCATCTTGCTCCAGGTCACCGCAAATTTGGCGGCCTCCTGGAAAAGACAAATTGAAGCTTCAATCAAATTACTCATTCATCAGATGGCAGAACAGAGACGTACCGAGGAGGCCCTGCAAATAGCACGAGCCGAGCTTGCTCGTGTGGCTCGCATTACGACAGTTGGTCATCTGGCGGCAGCCATTGCGCATGAGGTCAACCAGCCCCTGGCGGCGATTGTGGCGAACACCGACGCGCGTGCGGCGTGGCTGGATGTGCAAACACCAAATCTAGTCGAAGCGCGGGCGGCCGCGGAGCGGGCTGGCCAGGGCGCAATCCGCGCCTCCGAGGTGGTCAGCTGCATACGTGCGCTCATCACCAAGAAACCCACGGAGCGGGATTATGTTCAGCTCAATGAAATCGTTGAGGAGATTGTCGCGCTGGCCGCGGGCCATGCGTCCATCAGTGCCGTTACAGTCGTGGTTGAGCTCGCACCGGGGTTGCCTCTGGTACATGCCGATCGAGTCCAATTACAGCAGGTGATCCTGAACCTGATCCGAAACGGGATCGAAGCCATGTCCGGGATTGAGGGCAGACCGCGGCAGTTGGTCATCAAGACTCAGACGCAGGCGGCTGGCATGGTTTGTTTTTCAATTCAGGACAGCGGAATTGGCGTGAGCGCGGAACACATGCCTCGGCTCTTCGAACCGTTCTTCACCACGCGTACCCAAGGCATCGGAATGGGTCTTTCTATCAGCCACTCTATTATTGAAGCGCATGCGCGTAGACGTTGGGCCGAATCGACCCCTGATCACGGCTCTGTCTTTCAATTCACTCTGCCTTGCGACGCTGGTCATACAGCATGAAAGAAGCCGATCCGATTGTCTACGTAATTGACGATGACGACTTGATCCGCACCGGACTTCATAGCCTCATCAGGTCAGCCGGCTTTTGCGTTCAAGCGTTTCCGTCGGCCCGTGAGTTCATGCTGTGGAAGCGCCCTGACGCTCCGGGCTGTCTGATACTTGATGTGCGCATGCCCGGCTTGAGCGGCCTTGACTTCCAGCGTCAGCTATGCGATGCGGACATCCACATTCCAGTCATCTTCATAACGGGCCACGGCGATATTCCCATGGCCGTGCGCGCAATCAAGGAAGGCGCACTGGATTTCCTTACCAAGCCGATTCTCGGTCAAGACCTGCTCGACGCGGTTGGGAAGGCCGTCGCCCGTGACTGCGAACTCCGGAAAGAGCGTGCGGCGCTCGCCGCTATTCGCGCTCGCTTTGACTCGCTAACCGCGCGTGAGACGCAGGTGCTGAACCTGGTTGTCGCGGGCCTGCTGAATAAGCAAATCGCCGATGAGCTTGGTACAAGTGAGCTGACTGTCAAAACCCATCGCGCGCATGTCATGGAGAAAACCCAGGCGCAGTCCCTTGCTCATCTCGTACAAATGGCCGAGCGGCTCAAGACTTCTCTACGAAAATGACTACGGATCTCCTGCTAAAGCAGGATGGTTTTCGACTGCGTTCGTTGTTAGTCTCGATTGTGTCAGGGCCTTCCGGAGCGACAGATCGGACGGATCGAGTGAGCAGCACAGAAAACAGAATTGGCATGATCGGGATCGTTGACGACGATGAAGCCAGAAGCGGTCTCATAAATGTCTGAGGAGCATATGCAGGCATGCGAGGTGAACGAAGCCGAGGAAGTTTTCGATGTGATATTCCCATCGAGTAACGAGGCGGCGGAAGTTGTGCATCCAGGCGAAGAGCCGTTCGACATTCCAGCGTCGTCTGTAGCGGCGCAGCTTGCGGCCATCCTGAGTCTTGCTTCTGCGCCGGCGGTTGGGCGCGATCATTTCGATGCCGTATTCGTCGGCCAGCTTTTGATCGAGCGGGTCGGAATCGTAGGCCTTGTCGCCGATCAGCCGCGCCGGGAGTTCATCGAGGAAGCTTCCGGCAAGAACCTCTTCCACAAGCTGACACTCGGCAGGCGAAGCGCTTTGGACAGATACGGCGAGAGGAAGACTGTTATCAGCGGCGACAGCGACGATCTTCGTGCCCTTGCCGCGACGGGTGGGCCCGACGGCAAAGCCCCCTTTTTGGCGCTCGCGAAGGTGGCATCGACGAACGCTTCCTCCAAATTCAATTTGCCCTTTGCATGCAGGTGCGCAGCAAGCAGCTGCAGTGTCTGTTCCAGCTTCCCATTGCGGGCCCAGCTCTGGAATCGCCGATGGCAGGTCTGGAAGGGGGGATACTTTTCGGGCAGCTCGCGCCACTGCGCCCCCGTCCCCAAAACCCACAACACACCGTTCAGCACCGGGCGCGTGTCATGCCACGGACGCCCGCGGTTATCGTCTCGACGAGCCGGACGCAAAACCGGCTCCACCACAGCCCATTGTTCATCGTTCAGTTCCCAGCGACCTGCCATCGGCGCGTTCCGAGTTGCACAGAGCACCTCCAGAATGACACCAATCAGTGCATCAGCTGGTTATGAGACTGGTTCTAAGCGTGAGGCCTTCTGGAGCATACTCAAAGCTGCCGATTTCCTGGTTGATAGATTCGCCTCCGCGGAACTCTTTCTGGCCTCGCCTCGCAGACGCGAAATAAAGTGCCTGCTCCTCGATATTCATCAGCCGGGAATGAGCGGCTTTGAACTTCAAAGGCACTTGCATGACGCCGGCGACCCCGTCTCGATTGTATTTGTCACTGCTCACGGGGATGCTTGCCTGCGTGATCTGGGGATGAAAGCCGGAGCATCCGGCTTCCTGAACAAGCCCGTACGAAGCCAGGAGCTCTTGAAGGAAGTTCAACGGGCGCCGGACATGGAGCAACTGGGCTAACTCTCCTGGCGAATATCCATAAGGAATTCGGACATGATTGCCGCACTGATCGCGTTGGAAAGAACAAGTGTCAGATCCGTCATAGCATGCCCAGAGATCGATAACTGAAATGTAAACGTTTCACTTAAGAAGGAGGGTAGTTCAGGGTGCAACTGCTTCGGCCTTGGACTGCTGAATTCATACCACCAACGGACACCTGGAGGCTTATCATGAATCGCCATAGGATATCTTTCGAGGCACGTGAAGAGCGCGAGTTCATCGCGGAAGAAGAAATCAGCGTCGACACGCGTGTAGCTTCTTTGCAATTCCTCGTGGTGGAACTGTTGGAGACAAACGAAAGGCTTCGCCAGACGATAGCATCCCATTGGCCAAATGAAATCGCGTCCTAGCATCGAATCGTGGTGAGCGCTACGAGTGGCTTTTTCCTCAAGAAAGAGCCACCTTGAATTGCCGCCGGAAACGACTTTACCAAGTGCAAAACCGCTCGAAGGCTCAGCTCGTACCGTACGCGAAGCCGAATGATCCGCAGAGCTTAACTTGCACGGATATTTAAGGCACAATCCGCTGGGCGGTGTCGAAGAGTGCGTGCAATCTTCCGGTCAAACGCAAAACCCTGTATCGCCTGCTGCGCAATTTCGGCAGATTCTTGCCGGCTTCTTGATGACCCGCACCACGCGCCTTCTACTCCCTATTCCCCCGCTCCCCGCCTTCACCACGTCAACGCCCGCACCGCGCTCACCCCGGCGCCGATCAGCGCCGTCTCGTCATCCGGCTCCAGCACTTCGAGCGAGAAGCTCTGCAGCGGACTCATCTTCACCATCGTCTCCAGGTGCGCGCGCAGCAGCGACACCTCCAGAAACTTCACGCTATGCCCCGTGAAGTAGAACTTGCCCGGCCCCGCAAGATGGATGAACGAGGCCGTTCCCGCAGCCAGCGCGCGATGCCACAAATCCACAAACTCGCGGCACTTCGCGTCTCCCTGTTTCGCCGCCGCAAACACCTCTTCGGGCTCCCTGTCCAGGAAGCGCAGGCGCATTGCCCGGTAGCCCATGATGCCTTCGAGATGTCCCACGCCCCCGCATCCGCAGAACCGTTCCTTGGGGTCGAGCGTGACGGTAACGTGTCCGCCTTCCCACACTCCCTCGACATAGGGCCACCGCCCGTAACCGATGCCGTTCCCGATCGTCCACACCCGCGTCAGACGATTCAGGTGTCCCCGGGTCGCCGCCACCCCCGCCGCAATCGCATCCGCATCGTTGGCAATGTGCACCGGCGCTGAGATTCCCCGCTCCCGCAATGCCTCGGCGAGGTCGTCTCCAAGATGCATGCCTTTAATCTGGATGAGGTTGGGACTGTCTTCCACGATGTTGTGCCGCACCAGGCCCGGCACCGCCACCCCGATCGCATCCACCTTCTGCGCCCTGTCCCCGGCCAGGCTGGCAACGTGGGAGGCAAGAATCTCCACCAGTTCGCCGCCCGGAATAGCAGTCAGCGCGTCGACTTCATTGATATCGGCAGGGAAACGCACCGGCTCTCCTACCAGTTTGTGATCTTCCAGTCGTCCCGCCACGATGTGTTCCGTCATCACCAGCCCGATCGCTGTTGTCATGGATGCCTCCCGTTCACCCTGCCTGGTACCGGTGCAGGCGGCCGAGCCCGTTGAAGGCCGCTACCTTGTAGCACTCCGCCAGCGTGGGATAGTTGAACACCGTGTCCACGAAATAATCGATGGTCCCTTCCAGGGTCATCACCACCTGGCCGATGTGTACGAGTTCGCTGGCTCCTTCGCCGATAATGTGCACGCCCAGCACCTTGCGCGTGTCACGATGAAAAATCAGCTTCAGGCGCCCCGTTGTATCGCCGCGGATCTGTCCCCGCGCCGTCTCCCGGTAGTACGCCATGCCCACTTCGTAGGGAACATCTTCATCGGTGAGCTGTTCCTCGGTTTTGCCGATAAAGCTGATCTCCGGAATCGTGTAGATCCCGTAAGGGTAGAGGCTCGGGTTGGTCGCGGGAGCATTCTCGTTGAACGCCCGATTGGCTGCGATGCGCCCCTGCTCCATCGACACTGAAGCCAGGGCGGGAAACCCCACAACATCGCCGACAGCGAAAATGTGATTGACCTTGGTGCAGTAGTACGCGTCTACGGGGATGCGTCCGCGCGAGTCCGACTCGATGCCCGCCCCTGCCAGGTTCAGGTCGTCCACGGCGCCCTGCCGGCCCACCGCATACAGCAAGGCATCGCCGGAGACGCGCTTCTTGCTCTCCAGGTTCGCCACTACCCCGCCGTCCGGCAACTCCTCCACGCTCTGCACTTCTTCGCCCAGGCGCAGCGTCACCCGGCTGTCGCGCAGGTGGTAGCTCAGCGCTTCCACAATCTCCTGGTCGGCAAACTCCAGCAGCTTGGCCCGCTTTTCGATGATCGTCACGCGCACCCCCAGAATTGAGAACATGCACGCGTACTCCACCCCGATGACGCCGCCGCCCACCACGATCAGCGACTTCGGCAGCGTGGGCAAGTCCAGCACCTGGTCGCTGTTGATAATCGTCCGCCCGTTGATCGGCACCTTTGGTGAAGAGCTCGGTTTTGTGCCCACGGCAATGATGATGCGATCCGACTCGATCGTGCTTTCGCCCGTCGGGCCTTCCACCCGCACGTGCGTCGGATCGAGAAAGCGGGCCACTCCGTGCACAACGTCGATGCCGTTCCGCGACAATTGCGCTTCGGTCACGTCCACCTCGGTCTTGATCACCGCCTGCACCCGGAACGCCAGATCGCCCATGGTGATCTTTTCCTTCACGCGGTAGTTCATGCCGTAGACCGACCGGTAGTTGTACCCAGAAAGATGCATCACCGCTTCGCGCATGGTCTTGGAGGGGATGGTGCCCGTATTGATGCACACGCCGCCCACCACTGACCGCGCCTCCACCACGGCGACTCGCTTCTTCATCTTGGAAGCGGCCACCGCGGCCCGCTGTCCGGAAGGTCCCGAGCCGATTACGGTCAGGTCGTACTTGGCGGCACTCATGCGTGTTTCTCCCCCAAAGTTTCGATGCAGTCGAGCCGGAAGGGTCTCAAGACAGGGAAACTGCGAACCCCTTCAAACGGAGCCTAACATAGCAAGCCTCTGATGCGGCGCGAAGGGCGGGAGGAGCAGACCACGCGTGAAAAGGAGCAAAAAAAACCGGACTTCGCAGTTGTGTCCGGGAATCTCCGTGTCCCGTCTCCGCGCCCGTTCTGCAATGGAGCTGGCGATTGCAGACGCGAGGGTAAAGGCAGATCGAACGTCGCCACAACTGCGTCTTCCGCACCGGAGACGACTGCTGCCGCTGCGGCCTTTCACTTGCGCGCCTTCGACTCCTGCCTTGCGGCGCACACGGTAAATCGATATTCTTGCCGCGCTCCTTCCAGGGCCAATTCCGGGGGATTTCCCATGTTTTCTCTCCCAACCCGCTGCACGCTGGCTGCTGCTGTTCTCCTTGTTCTCCCGGGACCCGTCCCACTCGCCGCGCAGGCTGCTCGCCCTGCCACGCCTCCGCCGCCGGACTCCGGTTCCGCTGCCGTGCATCGCAGCGCGGAGCAGGACCGTGAACGCCTGCTGGGCCTTCTCGCGCTTAGCGATGCGCGGATGCGCCGCCCGCCCGACTCGGATCCCAAATCGCCGAACGCCACCAACTACGACGAGTCGAAGGCGAACGTCTGTCCGAACCTTCCCGATCCGGTGCTGCTGAAAGACGGCAAGCGAGTCACCACGGCGGAACAGTGGTGGTCCAAGCGGCGGCCGGAGATCGTCGCCGATTACGAGCGCGAAATCCTGGGTCGCGCCCCCGATCATCTGCCCACCGTGACGTGGGAGGTGGTGAGCACCACGCCCGAAAACTGGCGCGGCATCGAGGTCATCACCAAGCGCCTGGTGGGCCACGTCGACAACTCGTCCGATCCGCAGATCGCGGTGCATATCGACCTGGT
>Ga0335069_10010648_pt1 | contig 13027 bp, 9 predicted proteins | sample Lox_Sample_11_FD_206714 | JGI IMG/M metagenome (GOLD analysis project Ga0335069, IMG submission 206714) | Soil microbial communities from Loxahatchee National Wildlife Refuge, Florida, United States - Lox_Sample_1.1 | ecosystem: Environmental > Terrestrial > Soil > Wetlands | place: USA: Florida... | reverse complement strand
CCGCGCTTCTCGCGCGGCCGTCGTTCCTGTGGCTGTTCGTGAAGATCCTGTGGTTCCTGTTCTGCTTCCTGTGGATCCGGGCGACCTTCCCGCGCTACCGCTACGACCAGATCATGCGGCTCGGCTGGAAGGTGTTCATCCCGCTGACGCTCGTCTGGATCGGCGTCGAGTGCGTGATGGCCTGGTACAACTTCGGGCCCTTTGCAAGGCTCTGACGGTGAGCGCGAGGTAGCCATGGGCGCGGTCCGCAATTTCACGAAGACGCTGCTGCTCGGGGAGCTCCTGTCCGGGCTCGGCGTCACGTTCCGCTACATGTGGAAGCCGAAGTTCACGGTCCACTACCCATTCGAGAAGGCGCCGCAGTCGGTCCGCTACCGCGGCCTGCACGCGCTGCGTCGTTACCCGAACGGCGAGGAGCGTTGCATCGCCTGCAAGCTGTGCGAGGCGGTGTGCCCGGCGCTCGCGATCACGATCGAGTCCGGCGTGGCGGCCGACGGCACGCGCCGCACGACGCGCTACGACATCGACCTCTTCAAGTGCATCTACTGCGGCTTCTGCGAGGAGGCCTGCCCGGTCGACGCGATCGTCGAGACGCGGATCCACGAGTACCACATGGAGAACCGCGGCGAGAACATCATGACCAAGGACAAACTGCTCGCGGTCGGCGAGCGCTACGAGGCGATGATCGCGGCCGACAAGACCGCCGACGCGCCGTATCGCTGAGCGCGCGCGGAGCCCACCATCGTGCTGACGACCATCCTCTTCTACCTGTACGCCGCGGTGCTGGTCGGCTCCGCGCTCGGCGTCATTCTCGCGCGCAACCCGGTGCGCGCGGCGCTCTTCCTCGTGCTGGCGTTCTTCACGAGCGCGGTGCTGTGGCTGCTGCTCGAGGCCGAGTTCCTCGGCATCGTGCTGGTGCTCGTCTACGTGGGCGCAGTGATGGTGCTGTTCCTGTTCGTGATCATGATGCTCGACATCAACGTCGCCGAGCTGCGCGCAGGGCTCACGCGCTACGCGCCGCTCGGCGCGCTGGTCGCGGGCCTGATGATCGCCGAGATCTTCTACGTCGTCTGGACGCGCCACCTCGGCGTCGATGCTGCGGACTGGGCGCCGCCGCTGCCGGCCGGCTACTCGAACACGAAGTCCCTGGGCGCCGTGCTCTACACCGACTACGCACTGCCGTTCCAGCTCGCGGCGGTCGTACTGCTGGTTGCGATCGTGGCGGCAATCTCGCTGACGATGCGGCGCCGCGCCGGCTACAAGCAGCAGGACATCGGGCGCCAGGTCGCGGCGCGCAAGGAGGATCGCGTGCGCATCGTCAAGGTCGAGCCGGAGAAGCGCACATGATCGGCCTGTCGCACTTCCTGCTGCTGGCGGGGATCCTGTTCAGCATCGCGGTCGCGGGCGTGTTCCTCAACCGCAAGAACGTGATCCTGCTGCTGATGTGCATCGAGCTGATGCTGCTCGCGGTCAACTTCAACTTCGTCGCCTTCAGCCGCTGGCTCGGCGACCTCGATGGCCAGGTCTTCGTGTTCTTCATCCTGACGGTCGCCGCGGCGGAGTCCGCGATCGGGCTCGCGATCCTGGTGGTGCTGTTCCGCGAACGCAAGAGCATCAACGTCGAGAACCTGGACACGATGCGGGGCTGAGGATGCAGAACGTCTATCTCACGATCGCGCTCGCTCCGCTCCTTGCCGCAATCATCGCCGGGCTCGGCGGGCGGGTCATCGGCCGGGCGGGTGCGCACAGCGTGACGATCGCCGGCGTCGCGCTCTCGTTCGGGCTGTCGGCGTGGGTGCTGTGGCAGCAGCTCGGCGGCGCGCCCGCCTACAACGGGGTGGTCTACACCTGGCTCGTCACCGACGGCATCCCGATGCAGGTCGGCTTCCTGATCGACCGGCTGTCCGCGCTGATGATGGTCGTCGTGACGTTCGTGAGCCTGATGGTGCACGTCTACACCATCGGCTACATGCACGACGACGACGGCTACACGCGGTTCTTCGCGTACATCTCGCTGTTCACGTTCTCGATGCTGATGCTCGTCATGAGCAACAACTTCCTGCAGCTGTTCTTCGGCTGGGAAGCGGTCGGCCTCGTGTCGTACCTGCTGATCGGCTTCTGGTACACGCGCCCGAGCGCGATCTTCGCGAACCTGAAGGCGTTCCTCGTCAACCGCGTCGGCGACTTCGGCTTCCTGCTCGGCATCGCCGCGATCGTGCACTTCACGGGCTCGCTCGACTACGCGCGGGCGTTCCACTTCGCGCCGCAGATCGCCCAGCAGAGCTTCACGCTGTTCGAGGGCCAGGCGTGGAACGCGATGAGCGTGATCTGCATCTGCCTCTTCGTCGGCGCGATGGGCAAGTCGGCGCAGGTGCCGCTGCACGTGTGGCTGCCGGACTCGATGGAAGGCCCGACGCCGATCTCGGCGCTGATCCACGCCGCGACGATGGTGACGGCGGGCATCTTCATGGTGGCGCGGATGTCGCCGCTCTTTGAGCTGTCGACGACGGCGCTCAGCGTCGTGCTCGTGATCGGCGCGACGACGGCGCTCTTCATGGGCTTTCTCGGCATCGTCAACAACGACATCAAGCGCGTGATCGCGTACTCGACGCTGTCGCAGCTCGGCTACATGACGGTCGCACTCGGCGTCTCCGCCTACTCGGCCGGCATCTTCCACCTGATGACCCACGCGTTCTTCAAGGCGCTGCTGTTCCTCGGCGCGGGCTCCGTGATCATCGCGATGCACCACGAGCAGGACATGCGGCGGATGGGCGGGCTCAAGAAGCACCTGCCGATCACGTACTGGACGACGCTCGCCGGGGCGCTCGCGCTGATTGGCTTCCCGGGCTTCTCCGGGTTCTTCTCCAAGGATGCGCTGATCGACGCGGTCGGCGAGTCCCACACGCCGGGTCATGTCTACGCGCTCGTCTGCGTGACGGCGGGCGTCTTCATCACCGCGCTTTACACGTTCCGGCTGATCTTCATGACGTTTCACGGCGAGGAGCGCATGGACGCGCACACCCGCGAGCACCTGCACGAAAGCCCCTGGGTCGTGACGGTGCCGCTCGTGCTGCTCGCGATTCCGTCGGTGATCATCGGCTGGCTGACGGTCGGCCCGGTGCTCTTCCACGGCTACTTCGGCAGCGCGATCGCCGTGCGCCCCGAGCACGACGTGCTCGGCGAGGTCGGCCGCGAGTTCACGACGCCGCTCGCATTCATGCTGCACGCGTTCCTGGGCCTGCCGGTGTACCTCGCCGCGGCAGGCGTCTTGACCGCGTGGTTCCTGTACCTGAAGCGCCCGGAGCTGCCGGCGCGGCTGCGGGAGATGTTCGCCCCCGTTTACCGCGTGCTCGACAACAAGTACTGGTTCGACTGGTTCAACGAGAACGTGATCGCCTCTGGCTGTCGCGCGCTCGGCCGCCTGTTCTGGCGGGGAGGCGATGAGCTCCTGATCGACGGCGTGCTCGTGAACGGTTCGGCGCGCGCGGTTGGCTGGTTCGCCGCAGTCGCGCGCCACGTGCAGTCCGGGTACCTCTACCACTACGCGTTCGCGATGATCATCGGCCTGTCGGCGCTGATCGCGTGGTTCCTCTGGCGGACCTGACCCCGGAATCACGGAACAGACACGATGCATTTTCCCCTGCTGAGCCTGCTGACCTGGTTGCCGATCCTGGGCGGCATCGTCGCGATGCTGATCGGCGACACGCGCCCGAGCCTGGCCCGGTGGTTTTCGCTCGTAGTCGCGATGCTCGCGCTCGGTGCGAGCGTGCCGTTGTACCTCGGGTTTGACGGCTCGAGCGCCGCGCTGCAGTTCGTCGAGCGCGCACCGTGGATCCCGTCACTGCACTCGGACTACTACCTCGGCGTCGACGGCATCGCGCTGCCGCTGATCCTGCTGACGACGTTCTCGACGGTGCTCGTCGTGATCGCCGGCTGGACCGTCATCGAGAAGCGCCCGAGCCAGTACTTCGCGGCGTTCCTGATCATGGAAGGGCTGATGATCGGGGTGTTCTCCGCGGCCGACGCGCTGCTCTTCTACGTGTTCTGGGAAGCAATGCTGATCCCGATGTTCCTGATCATCGGAGTGTGGGGCGGTGCGCGCCGCATCTACGCGACGATCAAGTTCTTCCTGTACACGTTCCTCGGCTCGGTGCTGATGCTGGTCGCGCTCGTCTATCTCTACCTGCGGACCGGGGACTACAGCCTCGCGGCCTTCTACAAGGCGCCGCTGACGATGACCGAGCAGGTGCTGATCTTCCTGGCGTTCTTCGCGGCGTTCGCGGTGAAGGTCCCGATGGTGCCGGTGCACACCTGGCTGCCGGACGCCCACGTCGAGGCGCCGACCGGAGGCTCGGTGATCCTGGCGGCGATCATGCTGAAGATGGGCGGGTACGGTTTCCTGCGCTTCAGCCTGCCGATCACGCCCGACGCCTCGCGGGCGCTCGACGGACTGGTGATCGGGCTCTCGCTGATCGCGGTCGTCTACATCGGGCTGGTCGCGCTCGTGCAGCAGGACATGAAGAAGCTGATCGCCTACTCTTCGATCGCGCACATGGGCTTCGTGACGCTCGGCTGCTTCGTCGGCTACGAGATCGTCGCCGCGACCGGCGGCATTGCCGGTGCCACGCTCGGGCTCTCGGGCGCGATGGTGCAGATGATCTCGCACGGCCTCGTGTCCGGGGCGCTGTTCCTCTGCGTCGGCGTCCTCTACGACCGGTTGCACACGCGCGAGATCGGCGCCTACGGCGGCGTCGTCAACACGATGCCGATCTTCGGCGCGTTCATGGTGTTGTTCGCGATGGCGAATGTCGGCCTGCCGGGCACCTCGGGGTTCGTCGGCGAGTTCCTGGTCATTCTTGCGAGCTTCAAGGCGAGCTTCTGGTACGCATTCGTCGCGGCGCTGACTCTGATCCTCGGTGCGGCCTACACGCTGTGGCTCGTCAAGCGCGTCGTGTTCGGCGCGGTCGCGAACGACGGCGTCGCCTCGCTCAAGGACGTGAACGGCCGCGAGTTCCTCGTGCTCGGCGTGCTCGCCATCGCGGTGCTCGCGCTCGGCCTCTACCCCAAGGCGCTGACCGACGTCATGGAGCCGACGCTGCGCCACCTCGTGCAACAGATGATGGTCAGCAAGCTGTGAGCCGGAGAGGCGAGACGTCATGAACCCGATCCCGGCCTACGATTTCGCGCTCGCAGCTCCCGAGATCTGGCTGCTCGGCGCGAGCTGCCTGATCCTGCTCGTCGACCTGGTGCTGTCCGACCGGCAGCGCTACCTGACGTACCTTCTCAGCCTGCTGACGCTGGCGCTGACGGCGGTGCTGGTCGCGGGCCTCCCCGAAGGGCGGCGCCTCGCGTTCAACGGCATGTTCGTCGTCGACGGGGTCGCGCGGCTCCTGAAGCTGGTCGCGACCGCCACGATCGCGGTCGTGTTCGTCTACTCGCGCGACTATCTCGTGCAGCGCGGGCTCTTTCGCGGCGAGTATTTCGTGCTCACGCTGTTCGCGACGCTCGGCATCTTCGTGATGACGTCGGCCGGCAGCTTCCTGACGCTCTACATGGGCATCGAGCTGCTCGCGCTCTCGCAGTACGCGCTGGTCGCATTCGATCGCGACTCGCCGGTCGCCGCGGAGGCGGCGATGAAGTACTTCGTGCTCGGGGCGATCGCGTCCGGCACGCTCCTCTACGGAATCTCGATCATCTACGGGGTCACCGGCACCTTCGATTTGGGGGCGCTCGCGACGCGCCTCGACGCCGGCGCCGCGAAGCAGATCGGGCTACTCTTCGGGCTCGCGTTCCTGCTCGCCGGCATCGCCTTCAAGTTCGGGGCCGTGCCGTTTCACATGTGGATCCCCGACGTGTACCACGGCGCGCCGACCTCGGTGACGCTGTTCCTCGGCGCCGCGCCGAAGCTCGCGTACTTCGCGCTCGCGCTTCGCGTGCTCGCCGAGGGCCTCGGCAGCGCGGTCGGGGCCTGGCAGGAAATGCTGGTCGTGCTCGCGGTGCTGTCGATGGCGGTCGGGAACGTCGTCGCGGTCGCGCAGACGAATTTGAAGCGCATGCTCGCGTACTCGACGATCTCGAACGTCGGCTTCATCCTGCTTGGGATCCTCGCGGGTACCCCTAGCGGCTATCGCGCGGCACTGTTCTACACGATCACCTACGTCGTGATGGCGCTCGGCTCGTTCGCGATGATCGTGCTCCTGAGCCGCAAGGGCTTTGAGGCCGACCAGATCGAGGACTTCCGCGGGCTCGCGCAGCGCCATCCGTGGTTCGCGTGGATGATGCTGTTCCTGATGGTGAGTACCGCGGGCGTGCCGCCGTTCGTCGGGTTCTTCGCGAAGCTCTACGTGATCCAGGCGGTGCTCGACGTCGGCTTCACGTGGCTCGCGGTCGCCGCGGTCCTGTTCTCGGTGATCGGCGCGTTCTACTACTTGCGGGTCGTGAAGGTCATGTTCTTCGATGCGCCTTCGGGGGATGTCGCCGTGTCGGCAGGTCCCGCGCTGCGAATCCTGCTCAGTCTCAATGCGCTCGCGGTGCTCGCGCTCGGGATCTTCAATTCGGCGCTCGTGGACACCATCGCGAGGGCGTTGCCATGAGAACCAGGGATTGCGGGATTAGGGTATGGGCCGTATAATTAGCGGCTCAACCCGGTGCGGGGTGGAGCAGTCTGGCAGCTCGTCGGGCTCATAACCCGAAGGTCGTAGGTTCAAATCCTACCCCCGCTACCAATTTCACCAGGTCCATTCCGGTTACTTGGGTAGCGGTTTGCACCGGACTCATCCGATGTAATTCGGCGCCCAATAGGTTCTCGGCCCATTCGACGCGTCCGGATTCGTCGTCGACGAAGAGTCACGAGGCCCGCGACGGAGGGCCCTGTCGCTGTTCGGACTCGTGACCACGCCACGCGACGAGGTGGCCTTGCCGAGCCTCCGCGGCCGGGAAATGAGATCGAGCCAGCGGCCACCCATTTGAACGCGCCATGGCCGTGTCGAAGCTCGGTCGCTTGCCAAGAACGCATCGCGACGCGGGTGCAGCCGAGTTCGATTGACGGCAACGATAGCCGGCAGTTCAATTCCAAGCGTTCCGAGTGCATCGTTGGGCGTCCATGAAGGCAGTCGTCCTCTTCGCTGCGCTGAACTTTGCAGGCTGCGCCGCATGCCGCCAGCACCCGGTCATCTGTGCCGCTTCGGCCACGGCTCTGACGGCCGCGGCATTCATTGTCGCGACGCACAATTCGAAACCCACCTTGCAGCAGTATTGCCGGATGCTGCCCGATGGCACCGTGCGATGCGGGCGCGTGCCTGGAGGCTAGTCGGATCTTGCAGACGGCGAGGCGGCCAACCCGACCACGCGTGGGATTGGGGTATCGGCGAATGGGCAGGGGGCGGCGGCCACAATGACTTCGCTCGTCGGACGTTCATGATCCGAGTCACTCCCGCCAATTTCCCACAATGGTCCAATCCGGACCCATCGCTTCTCAATGGATCTGATGCAGGTTAGTCATTGAGCGACCGGTAACAACAACGGTCTCGGCTCGATCTTCGCAATCGCGAGGGAATCCCGATCGCGATGGAGCATCGGCGTGGGAAACCCAATCGCGGCTACGGCAATCAGGCAGTCTCTTGATGGACCGCGGCGTTATGCCCGCTCCGCGATACTGCGCGTCTAAGTGAACCGGACGGCGCGCCGGCCGGTGCGCATTATCCTCGACGAGCGTTGGCAAAGTGCCGAGAACCCGATCCCTTCGCCTGCGTGGCTCCACGCGGTCGGCGCGGTGAAGCATCTCCGGCAGGATCGACGGACGGAGCCGCACCGAGTCTCTGCGCCCAAGCGCTGAGGCGAGGCGGCCGACCTTGGCCACGCGGTCACCGGGCAGAAACGCCACCCATCCCGCTGAATCTACCGGCATCGTGCGTCGATGCTCAGGGCCCGCGATCCTGGAATCGTAACCCTCGACCACACCGCCTACACCACGAAGCGCCGGCACGGACGAGTAGTCGCGACTTCGAACGCAGTGCGCAAGCGCCAATTGAGCCGCATCGCGTCCGTGGTGCAGGAGTCGTCTCGGCTCCCACAGACCCGCGATGCGCCGCCCCAGCGCCTCGTGACTCCGCCACAGCGCGTCGCATGCACTCGTTCGTGGCCGTTGCGCACGGCGCTGTCGAACCTCTAGGGAGCGTCGAACGACTAACGCCGCAGCAACTGCCGGATAGCGACCGAGTCCGGCGACGTGTCTGCGAGGTGCTACATGAAATCCGCGTTCCGCATGGCGTGCCTTTGGGTGGTTGCGCTGGCTCTTGCCGCGTGCAGTTCGACGCCGCCCTCCAGGCCGTCGGGAGAGGACGGCAAGGTGGCGACGCGCGGGTTGCCCGCGACACCCATCGGACAGCTCATCAATCCGATCCAGACGACGCCCACGGTCTGGGTATTCCCGGCGATCCGCGGCACGGTGCTCGGTCCCACGGTTGTCAAAATCGACTGGGTCGGACTCGCCGGGAACTACGCCTACGACGTCTATCGCGGCACCAATCTGGTCGGCAGCGTCAGCGGCAACGGGACGGCACTTTCCGTCAACGATCAGAACGTGACGCCGGGCGGAAGCTATGCGTACAGCGTCGCAGCGCGGCCGGTTGCGACCGTGTCCACCACGCCCGTTCCCGGACAAGCTACGCTGACCGCCAATACCAACCTGGTCACGAGCAGCACGATCACCGTCACTGTGCCTGACTTCGTGCGACCCGCCGGGTTGACCGCGACGCAGAATGCCCAAGGTGGCTTCGCGGTGCAGCTGAGCTGGCCGTCCGCAGCGAGTTATCAGCCGGCCTACGTCGTCCGCCGCAACGGCATCGACGTTGCGACCGTGACGTCGACGGCTTTCGCCGACGCACTGCCGGGTCCCGGGTGGTACACGTACGACGTGTCAAGCGTCGCGCCGGGGCCGAACGGGCAAGTCCTGCGCTCGGCCCCGACCGGACCGGTGACCGTGCACGCGGGGCCGTTCCACGCACTCGCGTTCGGCGACTCGATCATGTGGGGGCAGGGGCTCGCCGAGAGAGCCAAGTTCGTAAACCTGGTCAGCAGCTGGGTCCAGGGACAGCTCGGACTGTCCGTAGTCACCACGAACCTCGCGCATTCCGGGGCGACGGTGGTGCCGCCGTCGCACCTGGCGCCTCCGCTCCTCGGGGTCACTCCAGCCACGTTCGACCCGATGGAAGCCAAGCAAGGCGGAATTCCGAACCGCTTCGGGGAGGCGCCCAATTCGTTCCCGACGATCTCGTATCAGGCGCTGACGATGGGACCGTCGCTGGGGGATCCGCGACTCGTCGACCTAATCCTCGTCGACGGGTGTGCCAACGACGTCGGAATGATCAACGTGCTGGATCCAGGCGTTCCGGCCTCGCAGATGGCCCTCACGGCGCAGGCCGATTGCTTCTCGCCGCTGCAGCAGCTCCTCTGGGGGATCCACACGACGTATCCGAACGCGCGCATCATCCTGACCGGCTACTACAAGGCCATCAGCAGTCAGTCCAATATCGCGGCCACGCAGGACTATACGAAGACGCTGGGCATCGATCAGGCTGGAATCGCCGCCGCGCTGCAGCTCGTTCACACCGTCGCGGCCACGGCGGGCTGGAGCATCAGTGATCTGCTCGCCGACCGCGAGTACCAGTTCTACAACGCGGCCACGGGCTCCATGATGCAGGCGGTCTCCACCTTGCCCGCGACGCCGAAGTTCGCGGATTTTGCCGACCCGCTGCTGAGTGACGCCAATGCCTACGGTGCGCCGCAGACGCACTTGTGGCCGGTTCCGACGAGCCCGCGAAATGCCGACGACGTCTTTGCACAACGCCAGCAGCTATGTGCCTCGCTTCCGCCCTCGGATCCCACGTTCGACCCGTCGACCTGTCCGTACGCATCGATGGGACATCCGAACGAGGCGGGCGCGCAGCAGTACGCCACCGCGATCGAAGGGCGGCTGCAGCAGTTTGTTCCCGGTTGGGCAAAGGCGTTTGCGCCGACCCAGTCGTGGCCGTGAAGACGCACGAGCGCCACTCACGCGCGATGGCACTCCCGACGCAATAGCAAGACGATTGTCAAGCGGGCGAGCGCCGCGCCGGGACGCTCGCTCACGGCACGCGCGGGTTCGTGAGGCGCGCACGCCTGGCCGAGGGAAGCTGGCGCTCAGCTCGCTGGTGCGGCGTCCTGCGCAGAATCGCCGCCAATTGACGACGCCGGGCCCGGCGGTCGCAGCTGGTGAACCCCATCGTCTCTTGCATCCCTTGGGTTGCGGGGCTCACGACATAGTGCGCCGAACGCGAATCGTTCGCGCATCTTGCCTCGTTATGTGCAGCGATCTGCGGCTTCCCACAGCCGACAACGTGTCGCCTGAGCGCAAGAATCCTTCCCTTGCGCGGTGCCTGCCACCCGACGGTGGTCCGGCTGCAGATTTCGCCGTAGCGCGCGGCGCAGTGAAGGGAACGACTTCCATGGGTGCATCGATAACGGCCGAATTCGCGACCGGACGCGAAGCGCCTGGAATCAGAACCGTCGCGCTGGCGAGTGCTATCGGCACAACGATCGAGTGGTACGACTTCCTGTTGTACGGCACCGCAGCCGCCCTGGTCTTCAACAAGCTGTTCTTCCCGAATCTCGATTCGCTCGCGGGTACGCTCGCGTCTCTCGGGACCTATGCGGTCGGCTTCGTCGCGAGGCCGGTCGGCGGCGCGATCTTCGGCCACTTCGGTGATCGCATCGGGCGCACGGCGATGCTGATGCTGACCATGGTGATCATGGGGCTCGGCACGTTCCTGATCGGTTGCCTGCCGACCTATGCGCAGATCGGCATCTGGGCGCCGGTACTACTCGTGACGCTGCGCTTGCTGCAGGGCATAGGCATCGGCGGCGAATGGGGCGGGGCCGTGCTCATGGTGCTCGAGCACTCGAAGAAGGGGCGCCGCGGGCTCCTCGGCAGCCTCGTGCAGATCGGTTTTCCGGCCGGCATGCTGCTGGCGACGCTCGCCTTCCGCGCAGTGTCGAAGATGCCCGAGCCGGATTTGCTGAGCTGGGGCTGGCGGCTGCCGTTCCTCGGTAGCCTGCTGCTAGTATTCATCGGCGTGTTCGTGCGTCTGCGGCTGGTCGAGACGCCGCCCTTCCGCGAGTTGCAGGCCCGGCGCGCCACGCTGGAGCAGCCCGTGCTTCACGTGCTGGTGCGCGAGTGGCGTGCGTTCCTCGTTGCCGTCGGCATGAAGGTGTCCGAGGTGGCCTGGGTCTACATCCTGACGGTATTCGTCGTGATGTACGCGACCGCCCAGCTCAAGATGCCGCGCGCCGTGATCCTCGATGCGGTGCTCTATGCGGCCGCGATCGAACTCGTGACCGTGCCGCTGTTCGGGTGGTTGTCGGATCGCTGGGGGCGACGCCCGCTGTATATCGGCGGATTGCTGCTGTCGGTCGCGATGGCGTTTCCGCTGTTTGCGCTCATCCAGACACGCGATGCCGGCATCATCACGTTGACGCTGGTGATCGCGATGAGCATCGGCCACGCGACGATGTATGGCCCGCAGGCATCGTTCATGCCTGAACTCTTCAGCACCGGCAGTCGTTATAGTGGCGCGTCGCTCGGGTGCCAGGTGTCGGCCGCTCTGAGTGGCGGCTTCGCCCCGATGATCGCGACCGGGCTGCTGGCCTGGAGCGGCAGCACTCACGCGGTCTCCGCGTTCATGGTCGTGCTCGCCCTCATTAGCCTCGTGGCGGTCACCGTGGCGCAGGAGACATCGCACCGGCCCCTCCGCGGCTAAGCGCGGGCTCCAGACGTAGTTACGCGCAGTCCTGACGGCTCGAGTCCGGCGGTGTCGCCGGACCACGACATAATCGGTGCAACGATTCAGGGTTTCCCGGCGCCTCGATCGCAACTATTGCCTGCGACGACCGTCGGCGGGTCCGGGCGAACATAAAAACCGGAAGCATGTCTCAGTTCGCGGCGCGGAGCAGCGCTAGCGTCCGTCTGGTCGCACCGTTGCGCGGGCGACCCCGATCCCGCCGTATCGCCAGGGCACGGCTCGCACATCGAGCGACGCTGCCGGAGCTCCTCATGAGCCTCACCGATCTCGACGACAAGGTGCTGGCCGCCGCGATCGCGGCCGCCGGGACGGTGATTGGGGCGCTGATTCAGCTGCGGGCCGCGTGGCGTCGGGAGGTCGCGGACAGGGCGCGTGGCGCCCCCGTCACCAAGAAGTCACGCCGCGGGCCTTTCCTCGCGGTGGGAATCTTGCTGGTCGCGGCCGCGGGCGGGGGATTCGCGGCGGCGCACTACCTTCAGCGCCAATCCGAACGTGAAACCGCCGCGATGCAGGCCGAGCTCAAGGCCCAGCTCGCGCAGATCAGCGCGACCGCAGAGAGGCTCGCCCAGGTCACTCAGCGCGATCGAGACGTCGCGGCGCCCGTGGCAGATAGTCGCGCCGGGACAATCGTCACCGTGTCGGCGACCGTCGGGCCGTGTCGCCCTCCGGCGAGCCCGTCCTCCGATACCACACCGTCTTGCGGCGAGGCTGACGCAGTGCCGGTGACGCTGTGCGCAAGCCTGCCGGCGGCCGCGTTCGTCACTGACACTGCTCTTTACGCGAGCCCGGCCGAGTCACACCAGCCAATGGACGACAGTCGGGTTGAGGTCGGACAGGACGTTGGGCACGCACGATTCTTGGAGCGTCCGAGCGAACGCGCGGAGCCGGACCAGACGAAGCTCGTCTGCGTGCCGTTTGCCAACTGGGACGCCGAGCACGCTTACCGCGCGCGCCTCGCCGTCAAGCACGTTCCTGGCCGGCGCGCTGACGAGTACTCGAACGCCTCGCTTCTGCCGTCATCCGATTCCCAGTGACGGTATTTGGACGTCGACCGGCGGTGGCCGTGGACGCTCGGGCGATCGGGCTCGCTCGTCCAATCCGGGCACTCACGCCGCTACGCCGAGTCCCGGGATGATCGCGGTGCGCGCGGCGGCACTCGCCTTCAGGATGTTCGGTCGGTTGAACGATAA
>Ga0335069_10010647_pt1 | contig 13028 bp, 10 predicted proteins | sample Lox_Sample_11_FD_206714 | JGI IMG/M metagenome (GOLD analysis project Ga0335069, IMG submission 206714) | Soil microbial communities from Loxahatchee National Wildlife Refuge, Florida, United States - Lox_Sample_1.1 | ecosystem: Environmental > Terrestrial > Soil > Wetlands | place: USA... | reverse complement strand
TGTCGTGTCCAGGGGAACGAGCTTCTTGTTCTGCAAATCGATTTCGAACAGATAGAGAAACGGGGTGGTGGGTGTCGTAGTGGCCCGCGCGGCAAGTCCTTTGGGTGTCGTCGGCAGACCGGCAGCCGTGAGCAAAGTCGGCAGCAACCCAGTGAAGTCCTTCAGTATTTCCTCCGTTTTCGTGTCAAATTCCTCATTGACAGCGACGAGCATCCATCCGTTGGTCAATTGCAATGAACCTTTAAACGTTCCAGTCTTGCCGCCTTCGACCGAAACGGAGTACCGTTCCTTCGTGTCCGGCAGCCAGATGAGCTGTGCCGAGAGTTGCGTTAATGGTGCAGGTTCTCCTGAACTATCGGATTTAGGCGCCTGGGCTGTCACGGTCGGCACTAGCGTCATGTTAGTCACCAGCAGATAAGGCTTCGGCAGATAGTAGCGGAAGCCCTCGACCTCTCTGGCCTCCGGAGTGCTGGGGACTGGGCGCACGCGAAACTGTCCCCCAGCGCACCCTCCTATTGATGATTGCATAATATAGTTACAGCGGAAACAGTTCCGCCTGGTCCCAGAAGGCGTAGACCAGAGTCGGGCGGCGGCGCATCCGGCGTAAGGCCCGGCGAGCGTGCATACTCAGTTGGCCGAAGGTCGTCGGGCAGAAGTTGGGCAGCTCGTGCTGCTTCCAGTGCGACCAAAGGTACTCGACCGGATTCAGTTCCGGCGCATAGCCGGGGAGGAATTCCACCCATAACCGCCCGCGCTGCTGCCGGATGAACTCCCACACCGCGCGGCTGCGGTGTCCCGGCAGCCCGTCCCAGACGATCAGCAGCTTGCCGGGAATGTGCCGCAGCAGATGCGTGAGGAAAAGGATGATCTGCGGACTGCGGATCGCCCCCGGAAACAGCCGGAAGTAGAAGTTCCACCATGTCACCCCTGCCATCGCGGACAGCATCCTCCAGTTGAAGTGGTACTGCAGCATCGGCGTCTGGCCGCGTGGCGCCCACGTCCGACAGCGGTGGGGCCGCTCGCTCAATCCGCTTTCGTCGATGAAGACGATCGTGCGGCCCTGGTTTTTGGCCTTTTTTTTAACTCCGGCCAGCGCTCCTGCTTCCACCGCCGGATCTTGTCTTCGTCCCGCTCGAGCGCCCGTCCGGTGGGCCGCTGACAACTCCATCCCAGCTGCCGCAGAATGCGCCACGCCTGGCTCGGGTGGTACTTTACCCTGCATTCGTGCTCGATCAGATGGGCGACGCGCCACGCCGTCCACAGCCCGGTCTCATAGCCCAAAGCCTCCGGCCCGCGCTGGAGTCCCTTCTCGATGCGCCGCAGATCCTCGGGACGCAAACGCGGGCGGCGCCCGGCGCGTCCCGCCTTCCGCAGCGCCCGCCTGCCGCCCCGCTTCAGCTCCTCGACCCACCGGCTCACCGACTGCCGATGTACTCCGACTCGCCGGGCCACTTCCGCCTGATGAACGCCCTGGCGAAGCAGATCGGCCGCCTGCAGACGACGCTGCTCTAACTTCTCGAAATCTCGCCGCACTCCCGCTGGGTTTCCCATGCCGAGACGATAGCATAGAAACCCAGGAATGTCACTATATTATTCAATACTTAATAGGGCAAGCAGCGCGTCAAGTTTTTTCTCGATTCCATTGGCTTCGTCCAAGAGGCGTTCTCCTTTGGGGTTGATCCCTGGCCCGTTCCGTTTTGCTTCAGCGTCATCTTACGACCCAGGCACGCGCCCGACAATTGCAGGTCCGGAGGCCCGGCGAAACAAAAGTGCTGGCACCGCTGGAGGTGGAAGGCTCTTTCGCCGCCCACGCCTGTGCTAGCATCAACTTGTCCTCACATGCCTGCAGGCAAACTCCAAGTCGTGCCCCTCGGTGGGCTGGGCGAGTTCGGCATGAACTGCATGGCCTTCCGCTGGGGCGATGACATCATCGTCGTCGACGCCGGCATGATGTTCCCCGAGGCCGAGTTGCTCGGCGTAGACATCGTCGTCCCGGACATCACCTACCTCACCGAGAACCGCGACAAAGTCCGCGGCATCGTGCTCACCCACGGCCACGAGGACCACATCGGCGCGCTGCCCTGGGTCCTGGGCGAACTGAACGTGCCGGTCTACGGCACCGAGTTCACGCTCGCCTACGTCGAGAACAAGCTGGAAGAGCACGGCCTGCTGGACGACGCCAAGCTGATCGAGATCCGCGCCGGCGAGCGCGTGAAGATCGGGCCCTTCACCATCCATCCCATTCAGGTGACGCACAGCCTGGTGGATTGCGTGTCGCTCGCCATCCACACGCCGCTGGGAGTGGTGATCCACACCGGCGACTTCAAAGTTGATCCCACGCCCACCGACAATCGGCTGTTCGACCTGCACACCTTCGCCGAGTACGGCAAGGATGGCGTGCTGGCGCTCTTCCAGGACTCGACCAACATCGAGCGCCCGGGCTACACGCCCAGCGAGCGCGCGGTGCGGCGCAAGTTCGAAGAAGTATTCGCGCGGGCCGAGCGGCGGTTGTTCATCTGCTGCTTTTCGTCTTCGATCCATCGCATGAAGCTCACCATCGACACCGCCTTCGAGTACAACCGCAAGGTGGCGCTGGTGGGGCGCTCGATGAACGAGTCGGCAGAGATCGCGCAGGACCTGGGCTACATCGATATCCCCGACGGCGTGCTGATCCATCCCGGGCAGGTGAAGGACTTTCCGCCCGAGCGCGTCTGCGTGCTGATCAGCGGCAGCCAGGGCGAACCCATGTCGGCCCTTTCGCGTGCCGCCGTGGACAGCCACAAGCACGCCAAGATTGAGCGTGGCGACACGGTGGTGCTCAGCTCGCGCATCATCCCTGGCAATGAAAAAGCCATCTACCGCATGATCGACCACCTCTACCGCCGCGAGGCGCTGGTGGTGTATGAAGACGGATCGCATCCGCCGGTACACGTGAGCGGCCACGCCAGCCAGGAAGAGCTCAAGCTGATCATCAACCTGGTGAAGCCGCGTTACTTCATCCCCATCCACGGCGAGTACCGGCAGCTCAGGCGGCACGGAGAGCTGGCGGCTTCAATGCATGGCGCGGTCGGCAAGGTGATCATGCTGGAAAGCGGCGACGTGCTGGAGTTCGACGAACTGGGCGCGCGCAAGACAGGAGAAGTCGCCGTGGGGCGCGTGTGCATCGATTCCGGCTCGCGGACGGACGTGGTCGAGGACCTGGTGATCCGCGACCGCCGGCTGCTGAGCGAAGACGGCATCGTGCTGCCGATCATCGCCATCAACAAGCTGAGCGGGAAGGTGGAGTCGGTGCCGGAGATCGTCACCCGCGGCTTCGCGCCCGCAGGCGCGGAGAACGGCTTCATGGACGCAGCACGGCAGATCGTGGTCGAGGCGCTCGAGCAGTCGAGTAAGGAAGAGAAGGGCGACTGGGGCGTGATGAAGGAAAAAATCCGCCAGGAACTGAAGCGCTACATCCACAAGAACACGTCGCGGCGGCCGCTGATCATGCCGGTGATCTTGGAGATTTGATTGGGGATCACGTGCCAGGGCACGACTTCAGTCGTGCCGAAAGCTGCCTAAGAGGCTCTAGCCCCTGTCGGTTGATCTGCGCAGGGCTAAAGCCCGATGCCAAGGGGACGCGTGGCGGCACGAGTAAACTCGTGCCCTGACACTTCATCGCTCACGAAGCTTTTGGGGGAGTGGCCATCGTCATCCTCGACGACATTCGGCAGTCGCAGCAGCGGTTGCGAGGCGTGGCCGCGCGCACGCCGCTCGTCGGGTACACAGAAAACGGGCGACGGCTGTGGTTCAAGCCGGAGAGCTTTCAGCCCATCGGCTCGTTCAAGCTGCGCGGCGCCTATAACAAGATCGCGTCGCTCTCGGAAGAGGAGCGCCAGCGCGGGGTCATCACCTACTCGAGTGGGAATCACGCACAAGGGGTGGCGTATTCCGCGCGGGCTCTGGGCGCAAAGGCGGTGGTGGTGATGCCGCGTGGCGCGCCAGTGATCAAGATCGAAGCCACCAGGGCCCTGGGGGCGGAGATCGTACGGGTCGGCCCGAGCAGCGGTGAGCGCCAGGCCAAGGCGGAAGAGCTGGCCAGGGAATACGGCTACGTCATCATTCCGCCGTTCAACGACGAGAAGATCATCGCCGGACAAGGCACGATCGGCCTGGAAATTGTCGAAGACCTGCCGGATGTCGAGCTCGTGCTGGTGCCGGTGGGCGGCGGAGGCTTGATCAGCGGGGTGGCCACCGCGGTGAAGCTGCTTCGTCCGCGAGCTAAGGTAATCGGGGTAGAGCCCGAGCTGGCGGCGGATGCGCAGGCCAGCCTGCGTGCTGGCAGGATCGTGGCGTGGGCCGGCGAGCAGGTAGGACGCACGATCGCCGACGGACTGCGAACCCAGCACGTGGGCGAGATCAACTTCGAGCACATCCGCCGCTACGTGGACGACATCGTGACCGTCCGCGAGGACGAGATCCGCGAAGCCATGCGGCGGCTGGCTCTGGGGGCGCGGCTGGTGGCGGAGCCCAGCGGCGCGGTCACTTCTGCGGCGTTTTTCTTCCACGGAGACGAGCTGCCACGTGTCGAAAAGACGGTGGCCATCATCAGCGGCGGCAGCGTAGAGCCGCGACTGCTCGCTTCCGTGATCGAAGGCGGCTGGCTGGAAGCCACGGTCGACGGCGACTGAAAGCGGGCGCGACGGTGTAGAATCCGTTCTGCTGGTCGTGACAAAATCCCCGAGGCCTTGCTGATGAAACATTCTCTTCTGGCCGCCGCAGTGTGTCTGCTGGTCGCCAGCGCAGCCGCCCAGGTAGTTCCGCAAAGGCACAGCGTGCTGGCGCACAAGCCGGCCAAGCCGCCGGCGAAATTCTTCCCGTATCCCATCTACGAAAGGACGCTGGGAAACGGACTGCGCATCCTGATCGTGCCTACGCCCGAGTTCAAGGACATGGTGAGCTACGCCACGCCCGTCTTCGCCGGCTCGCGCAACGAGACGGAAAAGGGCAAGACCGGGCTGGCGCACCTGTTCGAGCACATCATGTTCCGCCACGAATACAGCGGCGTGGCCGGCGGCTATCAGGACATGATGGATCGCCTGGGCTCCTACAACAACGCTTTCACCACCTACGACATGACCTTCTATCATCCGTTCACCTTCTCGCAAAATCTGGTGGGGCCGGTGGAAACGCCGCAGGGGCCAGCGCCGGGCGTGGTCGAGTTGGAAGCCTCGCGTTTCAAGGGACTGAAGCTGGACCAGAAGACCTTCCAGGTGGAAGCCGGAGCGGTGCTGGGGGAGTACCGGCGCATCTACTCCTTTCCGACGCAGAAGATGGTGGAACAAATCTCGCCAGTGGCTTTCCCCAACCATCCTTATGGCCACACGGTGATCGGCTATCTGGACGACGTGGAGAAGATGCCGCAGGCCTGGGACGCGGCCTGGCAGTTCTTCCACAACTACTACACGCCCAACGACGTGGCCATCATCGTGGTGGGGGACGTGAACCCACAGAAGCTGTTCCCGGCGATCGAGAAGGCCTATGCCGACTGGAAACCGGTGCCGACGCCCAAGATCCCGACGCCGCCTGAACCCAGGGAGGCGAAACCGGTCCACGTAGACTGGCAGGCCGAGGTAGCGCCGCGGCTCATGGTCGGCTATCACACGCCGGCGTTTCATCCGGGCACGCCGGAAGCCGCGGTCGCGCTGGTGCTCGACGAACTGCTTACCTCACGCTCGGCGCCGCTCTACCAGAAACTGCGCTACCAGAAGCAGTCGGTAACCTCGTTCACCACCTACATGTCGCCGACCTCCACCGACCCGCATTGGATGATGCTGGCGGCGGAGCTCACCCTGGACCGGTTCCAGAAGGAGGGGACGAGGTACGTGGACGAGGTGCGCAACGATATCTCCAACGGTGCCGAGGCGCTCAGGAACTTCTCTAAGGAGCCGAACGCAGCCAGCACGCTGGCAGTAATCAAAAGCAAGGTCAAGAACGACTTCCTGGCGGGGTGGGACACCACCGACCACATTGCGCAAAGCCTGGCTACGTTCTACCGCTTCAACCGCGATCCCCACGTGCTGGATGTGCTGCTGCAATCGGTCGATGAGCTGCAGCCCTCGGACATCGACGACTACGCCGCCAAGTACTTCACGCGCGATGGACGTGTGGTCGGCACGCTGTGGCACGGCCCGCAGCAGCCGGATGCCGCACCCAGGAAGACGGAGGTGCGGTAATGACGATAGTACCGAGTACCAAGTACCGAGTACCGAGTCTGTGGCGGCTGGCGGTCTGGTTCGCGCTCACGATTTACGCCGCCTCGGCGATGGCCCAGCAAGCAGGGACTAAGCATAAGCCACCGGGCCCGGCCGATCTCCCTGCGAATGTAGCGACTCTGGCATCGCCCTCGCCGTTGTATGAAGTCGAGATCATGGTGTGCGCCGGTTCAGCCCTAGACTCGGTGGGCAAGGAGGGCACCGCCAGCCTGGTGGGCAGAATGATGCTCGAAGGCGGCTTCGGCGATCCCAGGAATCCGGTGACCAAGGAGAAGCTGGCCGAGATCACGCGTCCGTGGGGCGAGGCGGCATACCCGCAGGTGCGCGTCGACAAGGAGACCACTACTTTCAGCATGACCGTACCGCGGGATACGTTTCCCCAATTTGTGGCGCGAGTGCTGAAGCCGATGCTCACGCAGCCACTGTTCCTGGAACCTGAGTTGGAGCGAGTTCGCAAGGAAGCGCTGGTGGCGATCCGGTCGAACCTGCGCTTCGAGCAGCAGGAGCAGCTCGGGTTGCTGGCGCTGGACAACTGGGTGCTCAAGGGCTCGCAATTGGGCCACCTGGCCCAGGGTACCGTCGAGGGTCTGCGGGCAGTGAGTCGCGACGACCTGCAGGCATACTACAAAAAGCACTACCAGGCTCCTGACATATTTGTCGCCGCCAGCATCACCGACCCGGCTACGCTGAAGCTGCTGTTCTCGGCGCTGCCCGCGGCCGGGGCGCAATCTCACTTCAAATCGGAACCCGCGCAGGCTATCGCCGGCCATCATCTGTTGATCATCACTCAGCCCAACGCCATCGCCACCGGGCTGCACCTCGGCTTCCCCATCCCGGTACGGCGCGGCGATCCGGATTACTGGCCGCTGTTCGTCGCCAATGTGTTTCTGGGCACGCACCGCGACAACTTCGGAAGACTGTACAAAGACATCCGCGAAGAGCGCGGGTACAACTACGGTGACTACTCCTACATCGAGTACTACGCGGCGCGGCCGTTTCTGCTGTTCCCGCCGCCGGGGACACCGCGCGACCAGCAATACTTCAGTATCTGGGTCCGACCGGTGGGACACCAGTACGCCCACTTCCTCCTGAAGGCCATGACCTGGGAGCTGGACAACTTCATCAGGAACGGCATGACGCCCGAGCAGGTGACAGCCGCCAAACAGAAGGCGCGCACGCTCTACTTGAGCTACGCCGACAGCAGAGGCCGCCAGTTCGGGTATCGGCTCGACGACATGTTCTATGGCATGAAGGACCACGGTTACCTGACCGAGATGCTGGCCAACATCGACAAGCTGACGGCGGACCAGGTGAATGCGGCGATCCGGAAGCATCTTCAGGTCGCACACCTGAAGTACGTCATCGTGACCAACGAGAGCGTTGCGCAAAAGCTGACGGATGACATCGCCAGCGACACCAACGTCCAGTCCAAAACGCGCGAGGAGTACCACATCTCCGAGCCCGTGCCACCGGAAAAGCAGAAAATGCTGGCCCAGGACGAGGAGTGGAAGGCCTACAAGCTGAACATTCCGCGCGAGAACATCACCATCGTTAAGGCGGAACAGATGTTCGAAACGAGCGCCTTGCCGGGGATGAAGTGACGCATCCTCCAGAGTCCCATCCGAATTGTCATCCCCAGCGAAGCGCAACACGAGCGCAGCGAGAGGAGCGCGAGTCGAGGGACCTTGCGTTTGAATTCCGGCCTTCGAAGCACAAGGTCCCTCGACTCACCTGGAGAACGCGCACGCGTTCTCCAGGTTTGGCTCGGGATGACAATTACAGATGGTTATTGGTTGTGCCCCTCCTGGTGCTTTGCTTTTCTGCCCACCTGCGCGCTGCGCAGGCGGAACGCGCCATCATGGTGCGGGAAGGCTACATCTACCTTTCTCCCGATGAGACTTCCGTCCGCATGGCGAACCTGGCGCGCGGCCAGGAGGTTGCGATCCTGGAAAGAAGCCGCGAGTGGCTGCACATCACGCAAGTGGACGGCAGCGTGACAGGCTGGATCATTGATAAGGGCCTGGTCCGCACTTCCACTCCCGAGGGAGACAAGATTGTCTTCGGTACGGCGGCAGATTCCGAAGCCGAGGCCACCCGGCGCTACGGACGCAAGGGCGCCGACAAGGACGCCATGCGCCTCTACCGTCGCATGGCGGAGTACTTCCCGCAATCGCCGCTGGCGGGCGAGGCGCTCTACCGCGCGGCCGATATCCGCTGGCAACTGGATGCGTATGACGTGAACACCCGCCCTTCGGCGCGAGAGCGCAATCCCCTGCTGCGGGCGCAGATCGAGGAAGACTGGATGCGGGAGGTGATCAAGAAGTTTCCCGGCACCAAGTGGGCCGATCTGGCGGCATATCATCTGATCGAGAACAAGGTGTGCGGCGATTGGGCGGGCGATACCAAGTGTCCGGAGAAGGAAACCGAGCTTTACGAGAAGTACGTGCGCGAGCATCCGCAGTCGCCCAAGGCGGCCGAGGCCCTCTACCAGGCGGCATGGCGGCAGGCGGCGCTGATCCAGATGTATAAAGATGATGGCAACGCGGGCCGCTCCAGCGGGGCGCGCAACAAAGCCATCGGGCTAGCGCGGCAGACTGCCAGTCAGTATCCGCAAACAGACTGGGGAGCGCGAGCGCAGACACTGGTTTACATGATTGAGCAAGACATTCCGACGTATGGCAACCCAATTCAATAATCGGTCCTTCCGGTGAGTGGGGGTTAAAATCGCCGCATGTCACTCTGGCACGTTGTCATCCTTGCTATCGTGCAAGGGCTAACGGAACTGCTTCCGGTATCAAGCTCGGCGCATGTGGTCGTGGCCGAGAAGCTGCTGGGCCTCGATCCCTCTTCGCCTCCCATGACATTACTCCTGGTAATGCTCCACACCGGTACGATGTTTGCGGTAATCGTCTATTTTTGGCGCCAGTGGCGTGAAACCTACTTCCAAAGTGTGCCCGCTTTCAAGAAATTTGCCGGACTTGTGGTTGTAGCCACCATACTGACAGGCCTGGTCGGCGAAGCCATCATCAAGATCATTGAAAAGACCGTTTTTCGAGGTCTCCCGCATGCGGAAATCGAGGACCTGTTCAGACATCTCGAACTCATTGCTCCAGCCCTGGCCGTTGCGGGAATCTTGATTCTGATTGCGGGCATCTCTGACAGGCGGAACCCCGCAGGTAAGACGAATGATCTCAACGCGAAACAGGCCGAGATCATCGGGACTGTGCAGGGACTCTGCCTGCCGTTTCGCGGGTTTTCGCGTTCCGGGGCGACCATCTCTGCCGGGATGCTGGCAGGCGTGGCGAAGCCGCGTGCTGAGACGTTCAGTTTCGCTCTGGCTGTGGTTCTGACCCCGCCGGTTGTGGCCCGCGAAGCGATCCGGCTCGTTCGTGCCGAGCACATCACGGGGACCGCCAGCTTGGCATCAGCCGCATTTCCCAGCCTGCTTGGTGCTGTCTTCGCCTTTCTCGCCGGTCTTGTCGCATTGAAGTGGCTCAGCCGGTGGCTTGCGCACGGACACTGGCACTTTTTTGGCATTTACTGCCTTGCTGCTGCGGCGGCCGTGGGCTATCTGCACTACTTGGGTTACTGACCTTACGGTGATTGCCGTTGCCCTTAATTGTGATGTTCATCACCGTTGAAGGTGCGGCTCGCATCTAAGATTAGACAGGAGGTTGCAAATGTTCGAGGGACTGTTTCAGCCGATGCATCTGCTGGTCATTCTGGTGATCGCACTGCTGGTGTTTGGGCCGAAGAAGCTGGGTGAACTGGGCAAGGGCCTGGGCGATGGGATCCGATCCTTCCGGCAGGCCATGCGAGAAGACACAGCGGCACCCAACAATAAGCCGCCGGATCAGGGCTCCAAACAGAGTTAATTATCCCATGGCGGCTTCCGCTGCGGGCCGCTAGACCCGTATCCAGCAAGGGACTCCCGCGAAAATCCGGTTGGTGCGGCCGCGTGGAGTTTGTCATAATCCTTTTGCTCTGGCGCGATTCGCGCATTTTCCGGCAAGCATTCTTGGTTTGCCTGTCGGCGCTTGGACGCCGGCAGTTAGCCGTGTCTGTGTATGCGGAAGTGCGAAGACGCCACGATGAATCCATTCTCCAGGGTTTACACGCCCACGGGTAACCGGCGGCTGAACGAACTGGTCGGGTTCCTGCTGTTCGTCGCCGCGATCCTCCTTTTCCTCGCCCTGGTGTCGTACTCCCCGGCCGATCGCTCGCTGAACACGGTGGGCCCGCCTCCGGCATCGCGCCCGGCGCAGAACTGGGTGGGCATCCTCGGGGCCTACGGCAGCGATTTGCTGTTCCAAATCGCCGGCATCGCCGCGTTCCTGGTGCCGCTGATCTTCGCTTTCCTGGGCGCGCGCTGGTTCCGTTCGCGCAACGTCGGCTCGCCGGGAGCAAAGTGTACAGGGGCGCTCATGCTGCTGATATTTGCTCCCGGAATGCTGGGCTTGTTGCCGGGACACCTGCGCTGGCGGCATGCGATTCCGATCGAGGGTCTGCTGGGCAGGATCGTCGGTGACGCGCTGATCCACTGGTTCAACCTGGCAGGCGCTTACATCATCTGCGCGGCAGTGCTGGCTGTCGGGCTTTATCTCTCGACCACGTTCTCGTTCGCAACGCTCGAAAACTGGGCGCAGACGCGATTCAGCTTCGTCTTCGCAGTGCTGGAGCGATTCAAGGACTGGCGAATGGCGCGCGCCAAGGCCCGCGCTCTAAAGGAACTCGAGAAGCGCCGGGCGCAGCGGCCGGTGGTGAGCACGCAGGAGACGGAACCTGCGCATCCCACACCGCCGAAGCCCGTCCCGGCGGCAACGCTTCCGGCGAAGACCGGCATCGAGCGCATGGCGGAAGAAGATTTGCCGCCAGCACCGCACGATGTGGCGCCGGAGCCTGTAGCGGCTGAGCCCGCCTTCGGCACGCGCGCGGACAGCACAACGCGTCCCAAGACCACGATGCCGAAGATCCGCGGCACCTACAAGCTGCCCTCGAGCGCACTGCTGCACCGTCCCGATGAGCAGCAACGCGTCAACGAAGACGACCTCAAGCGCCTGGCCCAGGTGCTGGCGGAGAAATGCGCCGAGTTCGAAGTGCACGGCCAGGTGACGCAGATCAATCCCGGGCCGGTGGTGACAACCTACGAATTCAAGCCCGAGGCGGGGATCAAGTACAGCCGCATCACCAGCCTCGCCGATGATCTCTGCCTGGGCCTGCGCGCGGAGAGCATCCTGATCGAGCGCATGGCTGGAAAATCCACCGTGGGGATCCAGGTGCCGAACCGCGAGCGCGAGACCATCTGGCTGCGCGAGATCATTGAGTCGCAGGAATTCGCTGCCTCGAGATCCAAGCTGACGCTTTCGATGGGCAAGGACATCAACGGGCGCACGGTGACCGCCGACCTGGCTGCCATGCCGCACCTGCTCATCGCCGGCTCGACCGGCACGGGCAAGAGCGTGGCCATCAACGCCATGATCATGTCCATGCTCTATAAGGCGACGCCGGACGAGGCGCGCCTGATCCTGGTCGATCCCAAGCGCCTGGAGCTGGGAGTCTACGAAGGCGTGCCGCACCTCTACACGCCGATCATCACCGAGCCGAAGCTGGCGGCCAACGCTCTGCGCAACGCCGTGCGAGAGATGGAGCGGCGATTAAAGCTGCTGGCAGAAAAAGGCGTCCGCAACATCGACCAGTACAACCGCCTGTTTGACGACGAGGAACCCGGCCTCTTCGACGAGCAAACGGAAGAAGAGCGGCGGCTGCCTTACATCATCATTGTGATCGACGAATTGGCTGACCTGATGATGCTCGACCAGGGTAACGTCGAGGAATCCATCACCCGCCTCGCGCAGATGGCGCGCGCCGTGGGCATCCATTTGATCCTGGCCACACAGCGGCCGTCGGTGGACGTGATCACCGGCCTGATCAAGGCCAATTTTCCCGCGCGCATCTCCTTCCGCGTGGCTACGAAAGTCGATTCACGCACTATTCTCGACGCCAACGGAGCAGAATCGCTGCTCGGCCGCGGCGACATGCTCTACCTGCCGGCTGGTTCGGCGCGCGTCCACCGGCTGCACGCTCCCCTGGTCACCGAGAAGGAGATTGCGGCGGTGGTCGAGTTCTGGCGCGGCCAGGCGGTCGCGCAATATGAGGACAAATTCCTGCAAGCGCCCAAAGAAGAGAGGAGCGACGCCAGCGAGATCGAGGGAGACTCCAGCGAAGGCGAGCACGACGATCTCTACGAAGACGCGGTGCGGCTGGTGATCGAGTTCGGCAAGGCTTCCACCTCCCTGCTGCAGCGGCGGCTGCGCATCGGCTACGGCCGCGCCGCCCACCTTATCGACCTCATGGAGAAGGACGGCATCGTGGGCAGCCCCGACGGCCCCAAGCCGCGCGAGGTGCTGAAGAAGCCGGACTGGCTGAGCGAAGTCGAAAACACCTTGCGGTGACAAGCCCACTAGATGGTTGGGTAGAACAGTCAAGAAGGTAAACATTCCAGGCGCAGCGTGTGCCGCCCTCCTCTGGTCCGCCTAAATTCCTGTTCCCGGCGCGGAGCAGCGCGCTCTTATACTGCGCGGCCATGGCTGCTCTGCCCGGGACTGAGATCGTGGCTGTGCCGCTGTCCGAGGCCATCCTGACCCGCCTGGTGAGCGACAACTTAATCAACGTGGCCCTGGGGCTGCGCGACAGGCTGGACCAACCACAGTAGCTGCTACCCGCAGCTTCGATTCTGGCCGTTTTCCTTTTCCAGCCATGCACTCGGGAAAAAAC
>Ga0335069_10010646_pt1 | contig 13029 bp, 12 predicted proteins | sample Lox_Sample_11_FD_206714 | JGI IMG/M metagenome (GOLD analysis project Ga0335069, IMG submission 206714) | Soil microbial communities from Loxahatchee National Wildlife Refuge, Florida, United States - Lox_Sample_1.1 | ecosystem: Environmental > Terrestrial > Soil > Wetlands | place: USA... | reverse complement strand
AGATCGATCCCCCGCCGAAGCGCACGTTCGCCGATTGCACCTCGAGCCTGCGGGCGGCGATCGAGGCGCGGCCTTCCACCGCGAAGCGCGGGTCCTCGAGCGCGAGCTCGAAGCGTTGCGCCTCCTCGTCGCCGGCGATGGAGAGCCGGCCCGCGAGCCGCGTCTTCTCGAGCGCGCCATGCAGCGCCGCGAGATCGACGCCCTCGACCTGCAGGTTCGCGCGCGCGCCGCCGCCGCCCGCGTGAATCGTGCCGCGCACAGTCCCCGCCGGAAGCGCCACTTCCACGCCGGTGAGATCGGTCCCCTGCGAGGAGAACGACGCATCCGCCGTCGCCGAGACGAGCGGCAGCTTGTGGCCGTCCCACGGCCCGGGATCGGCGTTGGCGAGGCGAACGGGGCCCTCGAGGCTTGCGCCGCGCGACTCGAGCTTCGCGTGCGCCGCGATGCGCGTGGAGGGCATCGACGAAGCGAACCGCGCGAGGTCGATGTCGCTCGCATCGATGGCGATCTGCCCGAGCGGCCGCGCGGCGAAGGGTTGCACCGTCGTGCTCGCCGAAGCGCGCGCCCGCGCCACAGAGGCCTCGGCCTTGAGCTCGATCAGCTGCAGCGTTCCCTTCGCGGTGGCGGTCGCGTGGATCGTTTCGCGCCGGACCACGCCCTCGAAGGCCGCCACCGCGTCGAGATCGAACGGCGCTTCCCCCGCGATGGAGCCCGAGAGCTTCGCCTTTCCCCAGGGCGTCGTGACCGCGCCCTCGGAGATCTTCCATCGCGCGCCGGCGCCCTCGCCGCGCAGCACGATGTCCTTCAATACGAGGTCGCCTTCGTGCGATGCGATCGCTCCATAGGTGAACGCGCCCACGGCGCCGTCGTCGAGGCGCAGCGCGAAGGGCGGCGCGAAGCGCGGGGGTGCGGTGGCGGGCGGCGACGGCTGCGCCGCGGGCGCGGTGCGCACCTCGACGCTTCGCGCGTGCAGGCGCCGCACCACGAGGCGCCCCGTGAAGACGGGCGAGACCTGCGCCTCGAGCCCCTCGATGCGCACGAGGAGCCCGGGCCGCGCGATTTCGAAGCGGCGGATCCTGAGCGTGCCCGCCAGCGAGCCCTCCACGCCCTCGATGGTGGTCGCGGCGCCCATGGCCGCCTCGAGCTTGCCGAGGGCGAACTGCGCGCCGCGCTGCGTCTCCAGGAGCCAGGAGATCGCCCCGGCCACCACCACCAGCAAGGCGATGAGGGCGTAGGCGAGATAGCGGAAGGCGCGCCGCATGTCAGAACGCGATCGACACGGAGAAGGACAGCCGGAACTTCTTGTCGCGATCCGCGTACGCGACATCCAGCGCGAAAGGTCCCGCGGGAGTCTTGTAGCGCGCGCCGATGCCGTAGCTCTTCAACGCGTCGAGCTTCTCGGGCGAGTCGGCGGCGGTGCCCACGTCCATGAAGGCCGCCGCGCCCCACGTGTTGTCGAGCCAGTGGACGTACTCGACGGTTCCGGTCTCGAGATAACGCCCGCCCACCACGGCGCTGCCCTGCTGCACGCCCAGGCTCTGGTACGCGTAGCCGCGGTTGGAGCGCGAGCCGCCGGCGGTGAAGAGGAAGTCGTCGGGGATTCCCTCGCGGCTGTCGGCGAACGTGCGCCCGAGCTCGATGCGCAGGAGCAGCTGGTCCATCTTTCCCACCGGATACCAGTACTGGTACTGCATGTACGTCTTGAGGAAATCCTCCCCGGAGCCCAGCGACTTCGATCCCGCGGCGAGCTGCACGTTCAGCACGCCGCCCTTCCTCGGATCGAAGACGCTGTCCACCGGGCGCCACGTGACAGTCACCACGGGCGCGAGCGCCCGCGTGTAGTTCACCGCGGCGCCCGTCGGATACTGCTTCTCGATCTGGTACGAAAGCCCCGCCTGCAGCTCGAACTTCTCGACGTACCAGTGGCGATACGCGGCGAGCGCCAGGCGCGTGAAGTTGTTGTCCTGGATGATGCTGTGCTCGGTGAGCACGCCGAGGCTGTCCTTGTACGGCATCTGCGTGAGCCACGAGCCGGTCCAGATGCCCGGCGGCAGGTACACGTCGGCATATCCGATCTGCTGCTTCTGGCTCGCCTTCACGGAGCTTTGCAGGTCGAGCGCGCGGCCGAGGAAATCGCGATCGCGGTACGTGGCCTCCGCGCGCACCCCGTCATCCGTGCCGTAGCCGAACGACACGCCCGCGTCGCGCGCGGCGCGCTCCACGACGGTGAGCTTCACGGGCGCGTGGTCGGCCTTCGCCGGATCGGGCTCGATCTCCGCCACAACGCTCGAGAACCACGGGCCCGCCTGCACGAGCCGCTGCATCTGCTCGAGGCGGTCGCGGCTGTAGCGCTCGCCAGGCTTGATGTCCACGAGCCGGCGCACGATGTGCTCGGGATAGCGCTCGAGGCCCGCCACGGTGACCTCGCCGAACGTGAAGGGCGGGCCGCTCGAGAGCACCAGCGTGAGCCGGGCCTTCGCGCTCGCCTCGTCCACGTCGGCCCGCGAGCGCAGGAGCGAGCCCGCGGCGTAGTCGCGGTCGGTGAGCGACTGCTCGAGGCGGGTCTTGGCGCCCTCCCAATCGGCGCTGCGGAAAGCCTGCCCGGGCCTCATCGCGAATCCCGAGCGGATCTGCGCGCGGCGCCGCTCGCGCTCCTCGCCCTCGCCGGCGAGATCGCCCTCGAAGGCGATGTCCACGTCGCCCACGACCGTGAGCGGCCCCGGATCGAACCTTACCGTGGCTTCGCCGCGCGATTCGTCGAAGCGCACCTCCACCGTCGAGGAGAAGTACCCCTCGGACGCGGCGATCTCGGGAACGCGCTTTCGCACCTCGATCACCCAGGGACGCCGCAGCTCCGCGGCCCTTCCCTCCTCGCCGCCGGAACGTTTCGGAGGGGGAACGAACTTCTCGAAGAGGTCGCGGAATTCCTTCGGCGCCTCCCACGTGACCGTGAACGCCTCGTCGCGTTCGCGCCGGTCGAGCGGGCCCAGCGCGGCCGCCGGCACCGCCCACACCGCCAGCAACGCAGCGAGCGCAGCGCGCGGAGCGAGGCTTATCCTAATTTTTCGACGCGCCGCTCGAGTCGCTCGACGGCGTCTCGCAGTTCAGCCACCGCGCGGGCGAAGCTCTCGACCTTCACGCGCGAGGCGACGAGCGGGGATTCCTCGGTCCAGTATTCCGCCGCGCCCTCGGCGAGGCGCCGGCCGGCCTCGCGACCCCAGTGATGCAGCGAGCGCGCCGTCGAGACGATGCGGTGCGCGGCGATGTCGCCCACGACGCGCGCGAGATCCTCTTCGACGTCCCAGTCGAGGTTGCGCGCGATGAAGGACACCTCCTGCGCGAACTGCGCGTTGCCCTCCATCCACACCTCGCCCCACGCCGCTTCGTCGCGGGCGGCGAGGCGCGGAAGGATCCGCGGCGGGATGCGCACGTCGAGGTCGCGCGCCGCCTCGTCGCTCGCGGGCGCCACCTCGCCATTGGCCTGCACCGTAAGGGCGAGCGACATCGGGCCCACGTTGAATCGCGCCGTGCGTCCCGCGTGCTTCGCGAGGCGCTCCATCGCGAGCGGCGCCGAACGCAGCACGTGGTTGATGGCGCGGGCGGCGGGCCGCCCTGGAACGGCGCTCATGCCTTGTATCCCCGGTGCAGCGCCACCACGCCCGCGGCGAGGTTGAAGTAGTCGACGCGCTCCAGGCCCGCGGCCTGCATCATCGACTTCAACTGCTCCTGGTCGGGGTGCATGCGGATCGACTCGGCGAGGTAGCGATACGCCGCTTCGTCCTTCGCGACGTACTTGCCGAGCGCGGGCAACACCGAGAACGAGTACGCGTCGTAGGCGCGGGCGAGAGGCTTCCACGGCTTGGAGAACTCGAGCACGATCACGCGCCCTCCCGGCCGCGCGACGCGCGCCATCTCGGCGAGCGCGCGGTCCTTGTGCGTCATGTTGCGAAGGCCGAAGGCGACCGAGACGCAATCGAACGTATTCGAGGCGAACGGCAGCTTTTCCGCGTCGCAGAGCGCGAGCGGCGTGAATACGCCCTGGTCGATCAGCTTGTCGCGGCCCACGGCGAGCATCGCGGCGTTTATGTCCGTCATCCACACCTGGCCCGTCGCGCCCACGCGCTTCGCGAACGCGGCCGCGAGGTCGCCGCTGCCCGAGGCGACGTCGAGCACGCGAGAGCCTTCGCGCACGCCGCTCATCTCGATGGCGAAGCGCTTCCACCAGCGATGCAGCCCCAGCGACATGAGGTCGTTCATCACGTCGTAGCTCGGAGCCACCGAGCGGAACACGTCGCCCACGCGCCGCGCCTTCTCCTCCTCGGGCACCTGGCTGTAGCCGAAATGGGTCTTGTCGCTCATGGGTCGCGGGAAGCGCCCGCCCCTTCGAGGCGCGCGAGGTAGGACTTCCAGTTGGCTTCCTTTTCGCGCCCGAGCTCGTAGAGGTAGTCCCACGAGTAGATGCCGGTGTCGTGGCCGTCGGAGAACGCGAACTTCACCGCGTACGCCCCGACGGGCTCGATCGCCTTGATGGCGACGTTGCGCTTGCCCACCTGGAGCACCTCCTGGCCCGGGCCGTGGCCGCGGACCTCCGCGGAGGGCGAGAACACGCGCAGGTATTCCACGGGAAGGGAAAAATTCGCGCCATCGTCGAACGCCACGTCGAGCACGCCCGATTGCTGGTGTAACGTGATGTCCGTCGGCCGGGGAGATTTGCGATCCATGGCCTCATTATAAGATTGCCGCATGATCGGCATCCTCATCGTCTCCCACGGCGCTTTCGGCGAGTCGCTGATCCACTCGGCGAGCCACGTCCTGGGGCGCCGCCCCGTGTACCTGCGCCAGCTGGGCGTGACCGTGCACGACGATCCCGACGCGCTGATCCCGGTGGCCGAGGACCTGATCCGCTACCTGGACCAGGGGCAGGGCGTGCTCGTCCTCACCGACATGTACGGCGCCACGCCCTCGAACATCGCCTCGAGGCTGCTGAAGCCCGGCAAGGTCGCGGGCATCGCCGGAGTGAACCTGCCGATGCTGATCCGCGCGCTCACCTACCGCGAGGAGCCGCTCGAGTCCGCCCTGGAAAAGGCGCTCTCCGGGGCTTCCGAAGGCGTGATCCGCATGGGCGACCCGTGATCCGGCGCGCCGTGAAGGTGACCAACAAGCTGGGACTGCATGCGCGCGCTTCGGCGAAGCTCACGCAGCTCGCGTCGCGCTTCCAGAGCTCGATCTGGATCGAGCGCAACGGCCGGCGCGTGAACGCGAAGAGCATCATGGGGGTGATGATGCTCGCGGCGGGCATCGGCTCGACGGTGGAGCTCGAGACCGAGGGCGCCGACGAGCTGGCCGCGATCGACGAGATCGAGGCGCTCTTCAACGACAAGTTCGGCGAGGGCGAGTGATGGCGGCCGAGTCCCCCGGCGTTTCCTTCACGATGCACGGCATCGGCGTGTCGGGCGGCATCGCCATCGGCCACGCGCACCTCTTCGCGGGCATGTCGGCCGAGGTGGACCACTACGAGATCGCCGCCGCGGACATCTTCCGCGAGCAGCGCCGCTACGACCGCGCGGTGAAGGAAGTGCGCGACGAGCTGGCGGAGCTCGTTGCGAGCGTGCGCCACAGCGCGTCGGCCGAGCTCGCGCCCTTCGTGAACGTGCACCGCATGCTGCTCGACGACGCCGCGTTCGCCGACGCGCCGCGCGACATCATCCGCAGCGAGCACTGCAATGCGGAATGGGCGCTTCGCAAGCAGCTCGACGAGCTCCTCGCGCAGTTCGGCGACATCGAGGACCCCTACCTCAAGCAGCGCGAGGACGACGTGCGGCAGGTGGCCGAGCGCGTGCTGGGCGCGCTCGCGGGCACGCAGCGGCGCATCGCGGTGAAGCCCACGCGCGAGGATGCCTCGATCCTCGTGGCGCGCGACCTCTCGCCCGCCGACGTGATCCTCTTCCGCGAGCATCCGTTCGCCGCCTTCCTCACCGACCTGGGCGGCGCCACGTCGCACACCGCGATCATCGCCCGGTCCATGAACATCCCGGCGATCGTGGCGCTGCACCACTCGCGCTCCATGGTCCGCGAGGACGAGCTCATCATCGTCGACGGCACGCAGGGCGTGGTGATCGTGAACCCCGACGCCCACGTGCTCGCCGAGTACCGCCTCAAGCAGAACCAGGCGAGGCTCGAGCGCGACAAGCTGAAGCGCCTGAAGAGCGCGCCGGCGGCCACGCTCGACGGAACGCCGGTGCAGCTGCACGCGAACATCGAGCTGCCCGGCGACGTGGACGCGGTGAAGGCGAGCGGCGCCACGGGCATCGGGCTCTTCCGCAGCGAGTTCCTCTTCATGAACCGGCGCGACCTGCCGGACGAGGACGAGCAGTACGAGGCCTACCGCGAGGTGGTCGAGCGCATGAGGGGCCTGCCGGTGACAATCCGCACGCTCGACATCGGCGCCGACAAGCCGATCGAGGGCGGGGAGCCCATGCACGCGGAGGTCAATCCCGCGCTGGGGCTTCGCGCGATCCGCTACTGCCTCGCCGAGCCGCAGGTGTTCAACACGCAGCTTCGCGCGATCCTGCGCGCCTCGCGCCACGGCAAGGTGCTGATCCTGGTCCCGATGCTGTCCACGTGGAACGAGCTCACGCAGACGCTCGCCGCGGTGCAGCACGCCCGCGAGCAGCTTCGCGACGAGAAGGAGAAGTTCGACGAGTACACGCCCGTCGGCGGCATGATCGAGGTCCCCGCGGCGGCGATCGCGCTGCCGATGTTCATCCGCAAGCTCGACTTCCTCTCGGTGGGCACCAACGACCTCATCCAGTACACGCTCGCCATCGATCGCGCCGACGACCGCGTGGCGCACCTGTACGACCCGCTGCATCCGGCGGTGCTGAACCTGCTCGCGGGCGTGATCCGCACCGCGCAGCAAAGCGAGAAGCCGGTGGCGGTGTGCGGCGAGATGGCGGGCGACGTGGACCTCACGCGCATGCTGCTGGGATTCGGGCTCAGGCATTTCTCAATGCACCCGGCGCACCTGCTCGCCGTGAAGCAGCGGGTGCTGATGACGAGCCTTCCGGACATCGCGCCCGTGGTCGCGCGCATCCTCAGGACCGACGAGCCCGACCGCATGCAGGCCCTCATCGAGAAGCTGAACGGCTAGACCCACGCTCCAGACCATGCTCGTCGACCGCGGCGAAAACGACCATCTTCGAGTCCAGGCCCAGCAGGCCGCGCTCTTCGGGCTGCTGAAGGGCGGCATTCCGGTGGCCGAGCCGCGCGCGGCATGGCCCGCGCTCACGGAGGCGCTTGCCACCACGCTCCGGATCCGGCGCGCCTCGGTGTGGCTCTTCAACGAGGACCGCTCGGTGCTTCGCCTGGCGCACGAGCACGACGATTCGGGCAACCCGCGCCCGGGGGCGGAGCTCGAGGCGGTCGCCTATCCCGCGTACTTCCATGCGCTGCTGGGCAACCGCACCATCGTGGCTCCGGACGCCAGGACCGATCCGCGCACGATCGAGTTCAATCCCTACTTCACGAGGGACGACGTGGTCTCGCTCCTCGACGCGGGCATCTGGCGCGAGGGGCAGGCGATCGGCGTGGTGTGCGCGGAGACCGTGGGCGAGCGGCGCGACTGGACCACCGACGAGCAGCTCTTCGCCGGCTCCATCGCGGACCTGGCCGCCGCGGTGCTCAACCACGAGGGGCTCGAACGGGCGCGCGCGGCGCTCGAGGAATCGCAGGAGCTCTTCTCGCGGGCGCTGCGCTCCTCGCCCGACTGGATCTCCGTGGTGCGCATGTCCGACGGCGTGATCCTCGAGGTGAACGAAGCCTTCGAGCGTGAGTCGGGATACCGGGTCGCGGACGTGGTCGGGCGCTCCACGCTCGACATCGGCCTGTGGGTTGACCGGGCGCAGCGCGACGCCTGGATCGAGCGGCTGCGCCGCGACGGCCTCGTCCGGGAGCACGAAGTGCTCTTCCGCAAGAAGTCCGGCGAGATCCGCACCTTCAACCTTTCGGGCCACCGCGTGGTCATCCACGGCGCCGATTGCGCCGTGACAATCAGCCAGGACGTGACCGAGCGGCGCCGGCACGAGCGGGTCGTGCAGGAGATCGCGAGCGGCGTGGGTGCCGCGGTCGGCGAGACCTTCTTCCGCTCGCTCGTGGAGCATCTCGCGCGGCTGCTCAAGGCGGACCTCGCGTTCGTGGGCGAGATCGTGCGCCGCGAGGTGCCCAGCATCCACACCATCGCGGCCGCGGGCGAGGGCGCGGTGAAGGCGGACCAGGAATACGCGCTCGACGGCACGCCCACCGAGGCGGTGCTGGCGACGGGCGTGAGCGTCTTCAGCGAAGGCGTGGCGCGGAGCTTTCCCCGCGACCCGGCGCTCGCGACCCGCGGCATGGAGGCCTACGTCGGCGCGCCGCTCGTGGATTCCCGCGGCAAGGCGCTGGGGATCCTGTCGCTGCTCTTCCGCCGCAAGCTCGAGGATTCGGAATTCACGCGGGACCTGATCCGCATCTTCGCCTCGCGTGCGGGCGCCGAGCTGGAGCGCCAGCAGAACTTCCGCGCGGTGCACCATCTCGCGCACCACGATTCGCTCACGGGGCTGCCCAATCGCCTGCGCATGCGCCAGCGCCTCGAGGACGACCTCGCGCGGCTCGACGACGGAAAGCGCGGCGCGCTGCTGCTGATCGACCTCGATCGCTTCAAGGAAGTGAACGACACGCTGGGCCACCACGTGGGCGACCGGCTCCTCGCGCGCGTGGCGCAGCGCCTCGACCGCGAGATGAAGCGCTTCTCCGGCGGCGAGGTGGCGCGCCTGGGCGGAGACGAGTTCGCGATCTGGATCCCGCTCGTGCATTCGCCGGAAGAGGCGCGGCTCATCGCCTCGCACGCGCATGCGGCCGCCGTGGCGCCCATCGAGATCGACGGGCTTCGGCTGGAGCTGGGTGCGAGCATGGGCATCGCGCTGGCGCCCGACCACGCCGACAACGCGGGCGGACTCATGCGCTGCGCGGACGTGGCGATGTACGCGGCCAAGGAGAGCCACCAGGGCCACGTGCTCTACGACGCGGCGCTCGACCCGTACACGCACGAGCGCCTCGTGCTGCTCTCGGAGCTCGCGGACGCGGTGCGCCGGCGCGAGATCGTCGTGCATTTCCAGCCGCGCGTGAAGCTGGCCGACGGCCGCCTCGCGGGCTTCGAGGCGCTCGCGCGCTGGAACCATCCGCGCCTGGGGCTGCTGCTTCCCGGCCGCTTCATCCCGCTCGCCGAGCTCTCGGACGCGATCGCGCCACTCACGCTGTGCGTCCTCGACAGCGCCCTCGCGGCGCAGTCCCTGTGGGGGCCGGACGTGAAGGTCTCCGTGAACCTGTCGGCACGCCACCTGCTCGACGAGCGCTGCGCGGCGCAGGTGCGCGACGCGCTCCAGCAGCACCGCACGCCGGGCGGATGCCTCGAGCTCGAGATCACCGAGAGCGCGCTCATCCACGATCCGGACCGCGCGCGCAACGTGCTCGAAAGCATCGCTGCCCTCGGCGTGCACGTCTCCATCGACGACTTCGGCACCGGCTACTCGTCGCTTTCGCACCTGCGGCGGCTGCCGCTGAACGCGCTCAAGATCGACTCGTCGTTCGTGCGCCCCATGCTCTCGAATGCCGCCGACCGCACGATCGTGGCCTCCACCGTGGCGCTCGCGCGAAACCTCGGCCTGGGTGTCGCCGCCGAGGGCATCGAGGACGCCGCGACGCTCGAGGCGCTGCGGGCGATGGACTGCGACGAAGGCCAGGGCTTCCACATCGCGCGCCCCATGGACGGCGACGAGGCGCTGCGCTGGGCGCGCGCGCGTTAGCGCGCGGACTTCAGGACCTGGGGCACGCCCTCGGCGATCTTCGTGCCCAGTATCGACTCGAGCGCCGACACTTTCTGCTGGGCATCGAGCTCCTCCCACGGATGCACCGACGACTTCGCGATCCTCGTCTGCGAGGCCACGACGTCCTTCTGCGCGACCACCCTGGGCCCGTCGAGATCGATGAGGGAGATCCGGAAGTAGGCGTAGGGCCCGAGGAAGCCCACGTACTCGGTGCGTTCCGATTCGTCGTCCACGCGGGTGGCGCGATCCACGTAGAACCCCAGGCCCTCCAGGCGCCCCTGGCCCACGTGGCTGCGCGCCGTCTCGAAGGACGCGTCGTGCCGCATCTTGGTGAGCAGCAGGAGGTGCGTGGCGTGCACGCTGTTAAGCGTGCCCGCGAGCATCGGCACCAGCGAAGCGACCGCGGCCCCGTCCTCCAGCGACTTGTCCTGCGCCTGGTAGATCGCGGGGTCGCGGACAAGCAATAGCGCGCTGGTGGCGGCCGCATCGGCCCCGCGCAGGGCCGTGTCCGCCGCGAGGAGCGCGGCCTTGTCGAGGGCCGGCGAGTCGAGCTTGAGATAGCCGTGCGTGGAGTGGTCGACGCTCGTGCCCGTGGTGCTTCCGGGTGCGACGACGGCGAGCTGGTCGCCCAGCAGGGAGACGATGGCGTAGGTGCGCGGGCCCTCGGCCCTCGCGGCGAATGCGATGACGGCGAACAGCGCCGCAATGAGGCGCATTGGAGGCTCCCGGATGTTGGTGCCGCGATTCTATCGGCTTCACGGCGGCGCGCGTCCCACCCCGGCGGGTGGGAGCGCTGCGTTTGATGCCGCGCCGGGAAGGGCATACAATTCCCCCATAGCGCCGATTTGAGCTCAGCTTGCGGGCGCTTAAAAAATACGGCTAAAGCGAGTGGCGGCCCACAAAACCCGACACGACCTTTGGTCCGTCGGGTTTTTGATTTCCACATGAGCGAACTCACTGCACGCTCGGTGGGAGCCGCGGTGGCGCAGCGCGCCGGCTTCCTCGAGCCCCTGATCCTCAAGGCGGGCAAGACGCTCGCCTCGTACGAGCTCGTCTACGAAACGTACGGCACGCTCAACGCGGACCGCTCCAACGCCGTGCTCGTCTGCCACGCGCTTTCAGGCAGCCATCACGTCGCGGGCTACTACGCCGACGACCCGAAGAAGGTGGGCTGGTGGGACAACCTGATCGGCCCCGGAAAGCCCCTCGACACGGACCGCTTCTTCGTGATCGGCGTGAACAACATCGGCGGATGCCACGGCTCGACGGGGCCGGGCTCGATCGATCGCTCCACGGGCAAGCCCTACGGCGCGGCCTTCCCCTTGGTGACGGTCGAGGACTGGGTCGCCTCGCAGGCGCGATTGATGGATCGCCTCGGCATCGGCAAGCTCGCCGCCGCGATCGGCGGGTCGCTCGGCGGGATGCAGGCGCTGCAATGGACGCTGCAATTCCCGGAACGCATCGGCCACGCGTTCGTGATCGCCGCGGCGCCGCGCCTTTCCACGCAGAACATCGCCTTCAACGACGTGGCGCGCCAGGCGATCGTCTCGGACCCGGACTTCCACGGCGGGAACTTCTACGAGCACGACACCGTGCCCGCGAGGGGCCTCAAGCTCGCGCGCATGCTCGGGCACATCACGTACCTGTCCGAGGACCTCCTCATGGAGAAGTTCGGCCGGGTGCTCAAGCGCGACGAGTACGGCTTCAACTACGACGTGGAATTCGAGATCGAGTCGTACCTGCGCTACCAGGGCGACAAGTTCGCGCAGGTGTTCGACGCCAACACGTACCTGCTGATGACCAAGGCGCTCGACTACTTCGACCCGGCGAAGGAGGCGGGCGGCAACCTCGCCCGGGCGCTTTCGACGGCGACCGCGGGTTTCTTCGTCGCCTCGTTCAAGAGCGACTGGCGCTTTCCGCCGGAGCGCTCGCGCGAGATCGTGAAGGCTCTCATGGCCTCGCGCAAGGACGTGACCTACGCCGAGATCGATGCGCCCCACGGCCACGACGCCTTCCTGCTGGACAACGCGCACTATCACCAGCTCATCGCGGCGTACGCCGACAACATCGCCGAGGAGATCGGCGCGGGAGAGCGGCGCCTTCCGCTCGACCTGGGCGGCACCGAGCTCGAGGAGATGAAGGGCTACCGCGGCGAGCACGCAGGCTCGTGATGCAACGCTACGACTACGAGCTCATCGGCTCCTGGATCCCGGAACGGGCGCGGGTCCTGGACCTGGGCTGCGGCGACGGCGTGCTGCTCGCGGGCCTCATGGCCACCCACGGCGCGACCGGCTACGGCATCGAGATCGACGCGGCCCACGTGCTCGCGAGCGTGAAGAACGGCGTGAACGTGGTGCAGGCGGACATCGAAGCGGGCCTCGCCAACTTCGGCGACGATTCCTTCGACTTCGTGATCCTGTCGCAGACGCTGCAGGCGATGCGCAATGCCGAGAGCGTGATCAACGAGATGCTGCGCGTCGGGCGCGAAGGCATCGTCACGTTCCCCAACTTCGGCTACTGGCGCCATCGCCTCGACATCCTGCGCGGCCACATGCCGGTATCGAAGTCGCTGCCCTACAGCTGGTACGACACGCCCAACATCCACCTGTGCACGGTGAAGGACTTCGAGGGGCTGTGCGCGAAAGTGGGCGCCGAGATCCTCGACGAGCGCGTGCTGCACGAGGGCCGGATCGTCAACGTGCTGCCGAACCTACGGGGAAGCCTGGGCGTCTTCCGGTTCCGCCGCCGGCCTTAGGCCTCCGCGCGGATCGCGCCACACCACGACGATGAGCGCCGCCACGGGAATGAGGATCGCCGCGGTGACGGAGAAGAAGGTCGTGTATCCGTAGGCTTCCACCATGAAGCCCGAAGCGCCCGCCACCAGCTTGCCGGGCAGCGCGTACATGGACGAGAGCAGCGCGTACTGCGTCGCCGCGAAACCCGCGCCGGTGAGCCCGGACATGTACGTCACCAGGATCGTGCCGCCGAAGCTCTGGGAGAAATTGTCCATGCTGATGGCGACCACGAGCGCCGGGATGCTCGCGCCCTGTGTCGAGAGCCACGCGAACGCGAGGTGCGAGACGGCTTGCGCCGCGGCGCCGGCGAGCATCGAGCGGAGCAGGCCGTAGCGCACCACCATGAGCCCTCCGGCGAAGGCGCCGATGATCCC
>Ga0335069_10010645_pt1 | contig 13029 bp, 11 predicted proteins | sample Lox_Sample_11_FD_206714 | JGI IMG/M metagenome (GOLD analysis project Ga0335069, IMG submission 206714) | Soil microbial communities from Loxahatchee National Wildlife Refuge, Florida, United States - Lox_Sample_1.1 | ecosystem: Environmental > Terrestrial > Soil > Wetlands | place: USA... | reverse complement strand
TGAATCTCCGCGATCGACGGCGGTGCGGGCAGCTCTCGGCTTCAGGAAAGCCAAGAAACTTGGAGGCAATAGAGTGGAGGCTGGGCCTGGAGCCTTGCCAAAGGGTGCATCTCTCGATTTTTCGTGACTCAAAGCTGCTTGAAGTTGGTCCCATCAAACGACGCGGGTGATCCGGAAGGCAGCGGTCCGAGCATCGAGTCCTCGAGATTGGAAGCGGAAAGATGGGGACGGGTGTCGAGGAGGGGGACGATGCGCCAATTCGGACAATTCGCGAGCGACCGCACAGTCCAGATCGGCGGTCGGCACGGTGCGCACATATGAAGGTGGTGGAGAGCTTGCCGAACATCTATAAGGCCTCCGCTTGTCAAGAAGGCGAGACGGTAGCGTCACGGGGGCGGGGTGGCGCTCGTGTCGGTGAATAACGCGTCGGTGCCGCGGGTCGTGTGCTGACTTCGTTTCGCAGCGGGTGCCGACACAGTGGTCTGCACCAAACACCTATTGAGGCTCGCTCGTCGAAGATCGATGGTGCCGAGTCGACGATGCGCCGTGGTGGAGCGTGCGGCGCGGCCTAGAAACTCATCGGTGCCCTCATACCGGCCGATTCAAAGCGAGCGGGCTCTGCGCATGACCAGTCCCAGTTAGTGCCCGGTTCGGGGGAGGGGCAGCCCAGCGGGTCGGCGGGGACGCCGCGCGTCGAATATGCGCAGAGGGAGGAACGGGTGTCCAATCAAGCCGAAGGGATGCCGAGCCAAGTGCCCAGATGCTCGCACTCGCGGTCTGGGCCGCACACGGATGGAGAGCATCGATGTGGGCTGGGCTCACTGCGGTCCAGTTAGGCGTCGGGCTCACGCGGTCCCCCTCACCGGGTCACGCCGGCAGAAACCGCTGCAGGTCGAACGCCTGCTGCCGGGTGAGCATGTGATACACGGCGCGCGCCAGTTTGTGGGCGAGCACGGTGAGCGCTTTGCCCTTGCCGTGCTTGCGCGTGAGCTTGGCTAAGTACTTCTGCCCCGCGGCGTTCTGCCGTAAGAACAGTACGGCGACTTCCGAGAAGGCCCACTTGAGGTGCGCGTTGCCGATCTTCTTGCCGGAGGTGCCCAAGCGCTTGCCCGCGGATTCCTTCGCACACTTCACAAGCCGGCAATAGGAGGCGAAGTCCTGGACCCGTGGAAAGCGGGCGATGTCGTGGATCTCGTAGAGGATGACCAGGGCCAGGATCTTCCCGATGCCCGGGACCGAGCGCAGGCGATGAAAGACGGTGGGGTCGTGCTGCTTGGCGGTGCGCACGATGGTGAGTTCGACCTCGGTGAGCAGCGTGCCGTAGTGGTCGATCGGTGCCAGGTCCATCGCGATGCTCGCGCGCACGCTCGGATCGGCGAAGCGCTCGACGACGCCGGTGCGGTTGGCCTTGTAAGCGATCTTCTTCCCGAGCGCCGGGAGGTTGTACTGGCGGACCGTGTTCTGGATGTGGGTAAGCAGCTCCGCGCGTTTGTGCATGAGGTGACAGCGTCGGCGCAGCAGGTCGCGGGTGGCGCGCATCGCGGCGGGGTAGACGTAGGCTATGGGCAGCATGCCCCCACGGAGCAGCACGGCAATCTTGTGCGCGTCGATCTTGTCGTTCTTGGCCTTGCCACCGTGGATGGCTTTCATGTACAGGGCGTGACCAAGGACGAACGGGATACCCTCACGGGCACACAGATCGGCCAGCCAGTACCAGGTGAAAATGCACTCGACGGCGACGGCCAAGTCGGTGCGGTACGGCGCGATCAGGCGCAGAAACGCCTCGGGTTCCGCCGGCAGGTCCTTGTGAACCAGGATCGTACCCGTGGCGTCGAGGATGCAGACGTACATGGAGCGCGCGTGCAGATCGATGCCGCAGTAGAAGTGATGTTGCGTGGTGTAGAATCTCATCGAGGTCTCCTCCTTCGTGGGGTGAGTTGTTCGCCACAGCCACCGTACCCCGAACGGGACACGGAGGCGGAGGCCTTGATGAGGATCAAGCCGCCAGAGCCGACGGCGGGTGGGAGCTGGCTCCCGAGATCGAGTGGGTGGTATGCCCGCCGCGGCTCATCGCCAAGGCGTTCGGCGGTGTAGGCAAGCCTCGGCAATGACCGCTCAGCTTGGGACTCATCTCTTCCCCGCAGCATTTTGCGCCGTAGCTCTCAGCGGGTGCGGCGCGCTTCCAGCCTATATGTCCGAACCTCACCAGACCTGGCCCGACTGCTATTACTACGCGGCCACTCGTTTCGATGTGCAGCTGATGAAGGATCAGCCTGCCAATCGCGGCATGGTTGTTCGGACACTTCGCGCTTCTGCGATCGTAGTCGACACGCCGATCAGCGTCGTCGTCGATACCGCCGTTCTGCCGTTCTTGTTGTATTCCGACACGGGCCGCGCCCTGATCTACGGAGAATCAATGTTTGACTGCCAAGTTCCGCGTCGGGGGGCACCGCACGGCAACGGCGCACCTCCTTCTGGAGATCAAGTCACACCAACACCCGCACCGCGGCCGCTGGAGAAACTAGAGGCGACCCCATTGGAGGGCGAGTGAGCGAGGGGACCACGAGCGCACTCTCGTTCGCCGCGCCGCGTATGGGCCGAACCAGCCGTTCCAGGCGGCGGGCAAGCGCGGGCCGCGCCTGAACGGCAAGGCGTTCTACCGCACAATGGAAACACGCATGAGAGAGTGGTCAGGTGTCTTTGTGGCAGTCCTTGCGATGTCCCTCGCCTCCTGTGCCGCGCAACGCGCTGCGCGGCAGACCGATCACCCGAGCACCGCGGACGCCGCTGTGGACTCGGCGTTTCCTCCCACCATGGGAGAGTTGTCATTCGAGAGCGGCGGAAGCAAACTCAATGGGCTCATGTACGTGGCCAACGGGCCCGGTCCGCACCCGACGGTCATCATGCTGCACGGCTACCCCGGCAATGAGCGGAATCTCGACGTGGCGCAGGCTGTGAGACGAGCCGGCATGAACGTGCTGTACTTCAATTATCGGGGCACATGGGGGAGCGGCGGCGAGTTCTCGATCGCACACGCGCTTGAGGACGTGGCCAAGGCTGTGGAGCGGGCGCGCAGTGAGGAGTGGGCGTCGGCGTACCGGGCGGACCCTGATCACGTGGCGCTGGTTGGCCACAGCCTCGGTGGATTCCTCGGTGCGATGACGACCGCCGCGGACGCGCGCATCGCGTGCTTCGCCTTCCTGGCCGGGGCCGATCTTGGGTGGATGGGTCTGCAGGCACGCGAAGACGCCAGCGCCCTGGCAGGGTTGGAGTCCACCTTCCGTCAAGGCATGGACGCAAGGGGCGGTCCAGTCCACGGGGATGCGCGGCGCGTTGCCAGCGAGATAGTGAGCCGTGGGGAGGCGTGGAGCGTCCCGTCCCGCGCGGCCGATTTGGCGACCCGCCCCCTACTCCTGGTGGCGGCCGCGCGTGATGGAGTAACGCCGAAGACCGATCACCACGACAGAGTGATCGCGGCTTTGCGCGAGGTGGGCGCGGCGCGGCTAACGGAGGTGGTCCTCGACGACGACCACGTGTTCTCTGCTCATCGAATTGGGCTGGCGAGGCGGCTCGTAGATTGGCTGCGCGCGGAGTGTTGGCCGGGTGTGCCCGGTATAACAGGCCGTCGAAGCTGACAGTCGCCTTCGGCGCCGGTGATACGGTCGCTGCGTACCCCAGGCGCGGGGTTTGGTACCGTAGTTTCAAGTGTGGAGGTTCAACCCACGATGGCAGACCTTCTGGATCGGATCACCATCAATCCCAACCAGTGCGGTGGCCGCCCGTGTGTCCGCGGCATGCGAATCCGCGTGATCGACGTGCTCGGCCTCTTGGCCGCAGGGCAGACGCGCGAAGAAATCCTCGCCGACTATCCCTACCTTGAAGCCGAGGATATTGCTGCGTGCCTGACCTATGCTGTTCGGCGCTTGGACCACCCGACTCTCGCTGCCTAGATGCCTGAACCAGTCGCGCCGCTGCTCATCTGGGTTGACGCTCAGCTGCCGCCAGTACTGTCGCGATGGATCGAGGAACCACAGAACATTCGAGCCGTCCACGTTTCGGAAATCGGCCTTCTGACTGCGGAGGACCCAGAGATCTACGACAGAGCACGCTCCGCAGGCGGGTAGTGTCCCAATTTGGTTCCGATCGCGCGCGAACCTAACCCCCTGACCCCTTCCCTGCGGGACTGTCGATTTTCGCGGATCCACAGTTGCCATAGTCGAGTCGATGCGACGCCCGGGAATGAATTCCCGGGCTGAGTCGTCGAAAAGTCCCCTCAAGGGGACTCCAGTGATTCGGTGGCAGGGCGACTCAGTCGGGGAATTCCATTCCCCGGCGTCCGCAGCGGTGCGCAGCTTTCCGTTTATCGACCCTCCCCTGCGAGGGAAGGCGGAAACAAGCGCCTTCCCTCCCCGTGTCGGGGAGGGACTGAGGGAGGGGTCGCACCATAACAAGGGCGCCCTTCGAAACTAGGACACCACCCGCAGGCGCTGTTGTGTTGACCAAAGACGAGGACTTCGTTCAGCTCCAGGAACGTCGCGGTGCTCCGCCGCGGCTGGTGTGGTTGACCTGCGGCAATCTCAGCAACCGAAAGCTCAAGCACCTACTTCTTTCACGTTGGGAACGGACGGTCGAGCTGCTCCGTGCCGGCGAGCCCCTGATCGAGATTAACGAGGGGCGAGCGACCGGCCAAACCCGATGATGGACCAGACGCGGGCGCAGCGATCGGCGTGACGGTCAGTCCAGATCCTTGCCGTCCATCCCCGCGTTCTTGCGCGCGCGTGGCAGGAGCTCTGCCACGACCGCGCCGATCCGCGTCGGGTCGTCGACCGGTTTGGCCACCGGGCCGCGGTGCCAGCTCTCGGCGATGGCGAGAACACGACCGGACGCTTCGAAAACTCGCCCCGTGACCTTCGCTGACTCGGTACTGGCCAGCCACGTGACGATCGGCGCGATCCAGCGCGGATGCATGATCGCCTTCTCCTCCTCGCTGCCCCGGCCCATGCCGATGTCTTCGGTCATGCGCGTCAGCGCGCCGGGCGCCACCGCGTTCACGGTGATGCCGTAGCGCCCCAGCTCGCGCGCGGCGATGATGGTGAACGCCGCGATCCCGGCCTTGGCGGCGCCGTAGTTCGTCTGCCCGGGATTGCCGTAGATGCCGGACACCGATGTGGTGTTGATGATGCGCGCGTCGACCGGCTTGCCGGCCTTGGCCTGATCGCGCCAGTAGGCGGCGGCGAAGTGCGCCGGGGCGAAGGTGCCTTTGAGATGCACCTTGATGACCGCGTCCCACTCCGCTTCGCTCATGTTCACCAGCATGCGGTCGCGCAGGATGCCGGCATTGTTCACCAGCACGTCCAGCCGACCGAAGCTGGACACGGCCTGTTCGATCAGGCGTTGCGCGCCGGCCCAGTCGCTGATGTCGTCGCCGTTGGCGATCGCTTCGCCGCCGGCGGCAGCGATTTCTTTCACCACCTCCGACGCCGGTCCCGTCGAGGCCCCCGTGCCGTCGCGTTCGCCGCCGAGATCGTTGACCACGACCTTGGCGCCATGCGCGGCGAGCATCAGCGCATGCTCGCGGCCGATGCCGCGGCCCGCGCCCGTGATGATGACGACCCGACCTTCACACAGCTTGCCCATCGAGAACCTCCTCGCTTGCGACGTCTGCGTTTCGCTTACGTCACGGTCCGTCGAGAATCAACGCCGCGGCGCGCCAGAAAGGTCGTCACCGCCTCTGCGAAGGCTTCCGGCTGCTCGAGGTGCGGGTGGTGCCCGGCGGCGGCGATCGTGATGCGCTCCGCCCGCAATGCCGTCAGCCGCTCTTCGATGTCCGCCTCCGACAAGCGCAGCACGCTGTCCGCTCCTTCGACGTAGAGGACCGGGCAGGCAACCCGCGGCCAGAAGGCGCGCACACATGCCACGGGCATCGGCAGCGGGCTGCGCGTTTGATGCAGCGGATCGAACTTCCAGCGCCATTCGTCGCCGACCCGATACAGCCCGTGCGTGACCAGGTGACGTGCCACCGCCTCCGAGAAATGCGGGAAGCGCTCGCGCATGCGTGCGACAGCGACATCGGGCGACACCGACGCCTGCGGACGGGCGGCGACGCGTTCGAGGTCGTACAGCCAGCCGACGACCCGATCGAGCACGGCGTGTGGGTCGATGTCCGGCAAGCCCAGCCCTTCGACGGAGACCAGGGCGCTGACCCGCTCGGGCTCGGTGCCGGCATAGAGCACGGCGGCGCCGCCACCCATCGAGTGCGCCACCAGAATCACGCGCTCACCCAACTGCCGCGTCAGCGCTGCCAGGTCGGCCACGTAGTCAACGAAGTGGTAGTAGCCGCCGGCGCCGATCCACTCCGAGTCGCCGTGGCCCCGCCAATCGAGCGCGAACACGTGATAGCCCGCGTCGGCCAACGTCGGTGCGACCCAGTCCCACGCATGCGCATGCTCCAGGAAACCGTGCAGCATGAGCAGCACCGGCCCGTGATCGCCCCATTCGAGGAGATGGAGCCGCAGGCGGTTGGCGGTGACGAAGCGGTCGCGTTGCTCCGGCATGGTCGCCGCCGTCACGATCAGTAGCGGACCATGCCGCGCTGATACGCGTAGCCGAGATAGGCGATGCGGCGAAAGCCGAGGTCCATGTCGGCGGCGACCGTGCGCACCGTCTGCGCGTCGGTGATCGCGAACTCCGGCAGCCGGGCGAGGTTCTCGCGCATCTCGTCGGGGATCGGCTGGCGCAGCTCGACGTCGATCGTGTACGGCGCCGGCTCGTCGCTATACGGGCGCAGCTCGCCTGCCTGAGCGCGCTGCACGGCGCGGCGCGCCCCTTCGTGGATGAGCGCGTGGGCGCGCATCGGCGGGATGACGTCGCCGGCGACGTTCGACAGCGCCCGCTTCACTTGCACGCCGTCGACCCAGGGTGCGCGCTGGCGCACCTGCGCGCAGACGACTTGGTCACCGCTGATCAGTCCGACCGGCACGCCGAGCTCCCCGGCGCGAATTGTGAAGATCTCGGGCTCGCCACAATCGCGTCCCGCCACACGCACGGCGCGGAAGCGCTCGTACGACACCGTGTGCGCCATGATACCCGGGCGCGACCCGGCCCGTGCGTGATGGCCGACCAGGAGCACGACACCGGTATCGGCGTCCAGCCCCGCCATCGTCGTGGCGCCGGGACGGCCGGCGCCGCGCACGACGTGGCAGCGCGGGTCGATCTCGTCGAGCAACAGGTCGCACAGCTCTTCGACGCCGTGGTTCTCCTCGACGACGACCTCAGAGGCGCCGCCCTCGAAGGCCCCGGCGACCGCGGCGCTGGCATCCTGGGTCATCAAGCGTCGATTGCGGGCGAAGTCGATGCCCTGCGGAATGACGTCGGCCCAGCGCACGAGCCCCGACACCCCTTCCATGTCGACACTCACGAAAACCTTCATGGGTGACTGTATCGCCCGGAAGCGACCCGCTCGGCAAGAGCGGCTTGCCTCGCCGTGCCGCAATGGCCTACACACCGCGCATGTCGCGCGCCAGGGACACGCCGTGAGCCGCCTGCCGCCCGGTCCGAGCCTCGCGCGGGCTGTGGGGTTCATCCGTGCGCCGTTCGCCTTTCTGGAGGCGTGCGCGCGCCGCTACGGCGACTGCTTCACCGTGCGCTTCCCGGGCGTGCCGCCGTTCGTCTTCACCAGCGACCCCGAGGCCATCCGCGCCATCTTCACCGGCGATCCCGAACAGCTGCGGGCCGGCGAGGCGAACGCGCCGCTCGGCGCCTTCATGGGTCCGCAGTCGCTGCTGTTCCTCGACGGTGCCGCGCACCTGCGCGAGCGCCGTCTGCTGCTGCCGCCGTTTCACGGCGAACGCATGCAGGCGTACGGCCGCACCATCGCTGCGATCACTGATCGCGCCATTGACCGCTGGCCCCTGGGCAAGCCCTTCCCGCTTCACCCGTCGATGCAGGCGATCACGTTCGAAGTGATCCTCAGCACCGTGTTCGGTTTTGAGGAAGAGACACGGCGTGCCGCGCTGCGTGCCTTGCTGACACGGTTGTTCGCGATCTTTTCGAGCCCGCTGGGGAGCGTCCTCGGCGTGCCGCTGTTCCAGGTCGAGCTCGGCGGCGTGACGCCGTGGGGACGCGTCGTGCGCCTCAAGGATGCCATCGATCGGTTGTTGTGTGCCGAGTTCGCCCGCCGCCGGGCCGCGGCTGTCTGGCGTGGGGACGACGTGCTGTCGCTGCTCCTGGCGGCGCGCGACGAGGCCGGGCAGCCGATACCCGACGCCGCATTGCGCGACGAGATGCTCACCCTGACGCTTGCCGGTCACGAGACCACGGCGGCGTCATTGGCCTGGGTGATCGCGCGTTTGCTCGAACGTCCGGACGTTATGGAACGGTTGCGGATCGAGATCGACGCGTTCGGTGCCGCGCCCGAGCGCGTCGGGGCGCGGCCGTATCTCGACGCGGTCGTCAAGGAATCGAGCCGTCTCACGCCGGTGATTCCCAACGTCGGTCGACGCCTGGCGGTGCCACTGCGACTGGGCGGGTACGAGCTGCCCGCCGGTGTCGTCGTGGCCCCCTGCATCTACCTGGCGCATCGACGACGCGATCTCTGGACCGAACCGGAGCGCTTCGATCCGGACCGCTTCGTCGGCACGCGCATCAACCCCGCCGCGTTCCTTCCATTCGGCGGCGGGACGCGCCGTTGCATCGGTGCGGCGTTTGCCACGTACGAGATGAAGGTGGTGCTGACGCGGCTGCTCGCACGCGTCGACTTGCAGATGGCGCCCGGCTACCAACCCAAGCTGGTTCGGCGCAGCATCGCCTTCGCTCCATCGCAGGGGCTGCCAGTGGTCGTCACGACCCGCCGCGCGGCGTCGTGACCTTGCTCAGGTCAGTGTCCCAGTTTTCGATCGGACGGTATGCCTGAAACACGCCAACCTCTCCCCCGGCCCTTCTCCGGCACGGGAGGGTCGATAAACGGAAAGCTGCGCACCGCTGCGGACGCCGGGGAATGGAATTCCCCGGCTGAGTCGCCCAAAGTCGGCTGAAGCCGGGCTGAAGCCGACTGCCACCGAGTCTCTGGAGTCCCCTTGAGGGGACTTTTCGACCACTCAGCCCGGGAATTCATTCCCGGGCGTCGGATCGACTCGACTATGGCAACTGTGGATCCGCGAAAATCGACAGTCCCGCACGGAGAGGGGAGCGAAAGATCAGAGGACTTCTTCCCCCTTCCCTCGCAGCCCTCGCAGGGAAGGGGGCCAGGGGGTTACGCGCGAAGCAGCTCGACGCCAAGTTGAGCCGCCCCCGCGCTCAGTCGATCAGTTGCGCTGCCGAACCGGCAGCGTCAGAAGTGGATCCCTCAAGCAAAGACTTGCGAGCTTGCCGTGATGACCGGCTTGCCCGCAAGCACCTCATCGAGCGCAGTTGCGAGGTAGTGCTGCTTCACGGCGTTGGGATCGCGCGAGTCGTCGAGCGCTCCGTGGTACACCACGACGCCGTTCTTGTCGGCGAGGAACAGCTCGGAGGTACGTTGCGCGTTGAACAGGCGCGCCAGGCGCGCCCCCTGATCGTCGATCAAGCGGCCGCCCAGTTGCTTGTCCTTGTGGAAGGCGAGCTTCGCTTCGCTGGTGTCGTTGTTGTTGGGGTAGATGTAGAGGAAGTCGACGTCCTTTGAACCATACGTCTGCGCCAGCTGCTTGAAGCGATCGGCGTAGGCATTGGTTGCCGGGCAGGTCGTGCCGACGAAGATGTAGGCCGTGACCCGGTTGGTCTTGCTCGAGTCGAACTCGGTCGTTTGCGGCTTGTCGCCGCTGACGTTGATGGCCGGCGCGGTAAAGGCGGGCACATGTTCGCCCGGGTCGGTGCCGGTGCGGAGGCTCGGCGTCGGCGCTTCCGCCGATGCGAGGGAAGCGCACAGCGTCGTGACGAGGAAGGCAATCGAAGCGGTCGTTTTCATGGCGCGAGTATGCTGGAAGTCGCGCGTTGATGCCAGGGTCGCCGCTCAGTGGCTCACCCACGATACGGCCGTGTCGATCGCCGCCTCCAGGCTGCGGCCGATGTGTTCGACGTCGTCGTCGGTGATGATGAACGGCGGGCCCAGGGTGATGACGTCGCGCGCCGGGTCGCAGCCGCCGGGATAGAAGAAGGTTCCCTCGCGCAGCCCGGCGACCACGACCTTGTGGGTCAGTCGTGCCGCCGCCGGGAACGGTTCGAGGGTGGCGCGGTCTTTCACCAGCTCGACGCCGAGCAGCAGGCCGCGGCCGCGCACGTCGGCCACGTTGGGGTGTGACTCGAGGCGTCGCAACCGTTCCCGCAGCTTGCGGCCCATCGCGGCGGCGCGTTCGACGAGCTGCTCGCGTTCCATGATGTCGAGCACCGTATCCGCCACGGCGCAGCAGCCGGGATGCGCCGAGTACGTGTAGAACATCAGCTCGTCGCCGCGGGCGGCGATCGGTGCCACGACGTCCTCGCGCGCGAAGATGCCACCCATCGGCGCGTAGCCGCCGGTGAGCCCCTTGCCGCCGACGAGGATGTCGGGCGTGACGTTCCAGTGTTCGACGGCGAACCGGCGTCCGGTGCGGCCGAACCCGGTCATCACCTCGTCGGCAATCAGCAGCACACCGTGCCGCCGGCAGATCTCGGCGATCGCCGGCCAGTACTCGTCGGGCGGCACCACGGCCCCCGCCGTCGAGCCGACCATGGGCTCGGCGACGAAGGCGGCAATGGTATCGGCGCCTTCCGCTTCGATGATGCGTTCGAGGTCTGCCGCGCACGCCACGCGGCACTCCGGATAGCGTTGCCCCAGCGGACAGCGCAGGCAGTAGCACGCCGGCGCCTTCGGCAGATCGGCCAGCCACGGCTCGAATCCTTCCCGGCGCTTGCTGTGTCCGCCAATCGCCAGGGTGGCGAGCGTCGTCCCGTGATAGGCGAGGCCGCGGCCGATCACCTTCCAGCGTCGCGGGCGGCCGGCTGAGACGTGATGCTGCCGCGCCAGCCGGATGGCGGCGTCCATCGATTCCGAGCCGCCGCTGGTGAACAAGGCGCGCGTCAGGCCGGCAGGCAACCAGCGGCGCCGCAGGCGCTCGACGAGCCGCACGCGACCTTCGGTGACAAAGGGCGGGACGAGGTAGGTGGTCTCGGCCGCCGCACGCGCGAACGCCTCGGCCACCTCGCGACGACCATGTCCGATGTTGACGACGACGGCGCCACCGGCGGCGTCGAGAATGCGATGGCCGTCAGGTGTGATCAGGTAGGCGCCTTCGGTGCGCGCGATGGCGAACGGAATGGCGTCGGGCGGGTTGATGAAGGGGTAGAGCTGGGCACGCTCGAAATCCATGATGCGCTTACGCAGCGGGAACTCACTCCCGGCCGTACGGATCGTCGATGACGAAGCGCCAGCTGCCGTCGGCTTGGCGGCGCATGATCTCGATCGCCTTGCCGGCCATCGTGAATGTAGTTCCGTCGGGCGCCGTGCCGTGGCCGTTCCAGTCGTTGTAGATCATGGCCACGCCGTCGCCGGCTGGAATCATCTTCACGACGTTGAGCGTGAGCGTCGCCTTGAGCCCGATGATCTGCGCCAACGCCTCGCGAATGGCGACGCTGCCGACCACGTTGTCTCCGCCCTTCTGCGGAATGAGGACGGCGTGCGGTTCGTACAGTCCGGTCAATGCGTCGAGATTGCCGCTGTTGACGTACTCTTCGAACAGACGATCACAGTCTTCCGGTGTGCGTGGTCCCATGCCTACTGCCCTCCTTTGTCGGCGCGATGAGCAGGCGCGGTACTGACCATTAGCACACCCTGCGGCGTTCGTGACAGGCGGTGCCGCCGGCCGGTTGTGCGTTGATTTCACGCGTCGTGCGCGGCGACCTAACCCCCTGGCCCCCTTCCCTACGAGGAGCTTTGCACACAAAGTCGACCGCAGCCCACCCGGGGCGTTGCCCCGGGCTCACGTGTTGCCGCCCTTTCAGGGCTGTGATCCTGCAACCCGCGACGTTTCTTGCGTTCAGCCCTGAAAGGGCGGCCAGACCATAGCCTAGGGCAACGCCCTGGGCGCTGCGGTCGCTGCATCGCTCCCGACTTTGTGTGCAAAGCCCGCGAAGCGGCTACCCTGGGCGGGCGCTCGTCGACATTGCGCTCAATTGGATAAACTGCGGCAATGCCTCAGTCACTCTCAAACGTGTTACTGCACATTGTGTTCTCCACGAAAGACATTGCAGCGGTCTCAGCACAGCTGCGCTGCCCGGTGATCACGGTCGGTGGCGTAGAAGACCACGTCCACATTCTGGCGCGACAGGCGCGCACCATCACGCTTGCCAGCTGGATCAGGGAGCTCAAGCGCGCCTCGTCGTTGTGGCTGAAGGAGCTACCCGAGGGGTCGAACAGTTTCCAATGGCAGACGGGATACGGGGCCTTTTCCGTCAGTCAGTCCCGGAGCGCCGCGGCGGAACGGTACATTGCGCGGCAACAGGAGCATCATCGTAGCGTCACGTTTCAAGATGAACTCCGTACGCTGCTCGACCGGCACCAGATCGCGTATGACGAACGGCATCTGTGGGACTGAGGACCGCCGACGGAGCGAGACCAGGCCACCCGCCATCCGCCCAGGGTAGCCGCTTTGCGGCAAGCCTGGGCTGTGATCCACAACGCCTTCGGCGTAAAGCGCGCCGATGACCTGTCCACCGCTACGACGAGGGCGTCGCCAGCTCCGCCTCGATGTGCCGGAGCTCGGCCTCGGTGGCGTGCGGCGGGCCGCTGAAGCGATGGCGCGCATCGACCACCCAGTAGGCCGCCATGAACAGACCGAGCAGGATGATCGACCAGCCCGCCAGCTCGTTCGGCGGGATGGAAAACAGCACCGTGATGCACGCGACCCATGCCAGGGCGATGCCGTTGATCAGCAGGCCCCAGCGCCGCAAGCTCCATGGCGCCGTCTGCAGCGTAGTGAACTCGCCGCGCTGCCGCAGCTTGTTGCGCATGTTCAGGTAGATCGGAATGGCGTAGGCAACGTAGAGCGCCGTGGTGCTGAGCGCGACGACCACGGAGTA
>Ga0335069_10010644_pt1 | contig 13029 bp, 12 predicted proteins | sample Lox_Sample_11_FD_206714 | JGI IMG/M metagenome (GOLD analysis project Ga0335069, IMG submission 206714) | Soil microbial communities from Loxahatchee National Wildlife Refuge, Florida, United States - Lox_Sample_1.1 | ecosystem: Environmental > Terrestrial > Soil > Wetlands | place: USA... | reverse complement strand
GTGGCTCCTCCAGCAACCGATAACGTGGCGGTCATGAGCGGCCAGCATCCGCGCATCTTCGGCTCGAGCTTCGTCGAGGACTGGATCTTCGAGTGCTACGAGAACGGCGATCCCATGCGGATCATCGCCAAGGGCGGCATGCTCCCCTTCCAGATCCAGGTCATGAAGGGCGCGAACGGCGACCGGATCTTCATCCGGGACCTGATGCGCGTGCGGGAATGGTTCCCGGCGGAGAATCGGTACGAGACGCTGGCCCACGCCTCGTTCTGGCAATACGCCCAGGACAAGTTCTTCGACCACGGCTACAAACGCTACGACCCGGCGAAGATCAACTGGACTTCCAGCTTCGAAGAGTACCTGACGATTCCGTGCGGCAAGATCTTTCAACCCACGGCCGAAGGCCACTTTCTGGTCGGCGGCGCCATGGTGGAGACCTTCGGGAGCCGTATCGTGCTCTTCGACATCGAAAACCGGAAGGCGCTCCGGACCGTCGCGGATCTCGGCGATGCCCACGATGCCATCATGGTCGGCAAGGATATTTACGTCATCACCGGCCCCGCAGAGAACCCCAACTTCGAATGGCCTCTCCCAGGGGTAAGGATCCTCAAGGTCACGCCGGACGACAAGCGGGAGATCGTGTTCACGGGCGGCACGAACCTCGTCGCTTTCGCCACTCGCCATGACCTCGCTTTCGTCAGCGATGCCGATACCGGGATCATCTACCAGGTAGTCAAGGACGGCAAATGGCTTCCCAAGCCGGTCGAGTTTCTCACCGGTCTGAAAGGCCCGCAGGGTTTGACGTTCGCCAACGACGGCAACCTGCTGGTGATGGAGAACAACGAAGGCCACAACGGCCGCATGCTGCGGGTCGATCTCAAGACCAAGGAGGTCACGGTTCTGGCAGACGGCTTAGGCGTGAATTGGAAACTGAACACACGCGACTGGAAGGTGCTCTTCCCGATCTCGCAGGCGGCGCAAGCCTCCGACGGGTCGATCTACTTCACCGAACCCGGCACCAAGAGCTTCAGCGTGCTACGGGCAGGCTGACAACTGGAAGGCGGCACGCGAAGGCCGCTCGCGAAGCTACTGACTTCGCGAGCGGCAGGCGGGTGGCCGCCGTTCGGCAGTGTTGAACGGCAAGGGGAGGCCTGCGAAGTCCGCCGGCTTCCCCGATCCCGAGTACCTGCGGAAGGAGATTGCGCTGCGTGGGCTGACAGACTGCCTTGGGGCAGGAATCCAAGCAGCTGGCCTAGAGGTTCAGCTTATTCCTTTGGCCGCTGATTTGAGGTAGAAGCCTGGCGTGAATAGAATGCTGGAACAAGACTACCGGGTCCCTTTCACGACAACCACCGGACTACGCTCGCCGATTGCAGATCCCGACGCGGAAGGGAATGTGTCCGGGCGTGCGAAAAGATGGCGGCGCCAGGCGCAACGACTCCAAAAGGAGGCGTTAGTTTTCTATTTTGTATTCAAACATCCCCGCGTGACTTGGTTCCCAAAATGGGTCGCCGCATGCGTAGCGGCCTATCTGCTCAGTCCCGTCCAACTGATCCCGAGCTACATTCCTGTTATTGGATTCTTAGACGACATCGTAGTTCTTTTCCTGGGCGTAAAGCTGCTTCGGAGAATTATTCCCAAAGACGTGTTCGCCGAATGCCGTCAACGGGCCGAGGTCGTCGAGGCGCAGAGAAAGGAAAAAATCAGATCGATGGCCGCCACTGTTGGCTTAGTCGCAGTCATATTGTTGTGGCTCCTCGTGGCAGTCGTAGGCAGCGCTTTGATAATCAAGTATATCCATAGACACAACTAACGAAAGCACGAAAGCGGCGGAGACCCGTTGCGGCTCTGACAGTCGCTCTGCCCCGCGGGCTCACCCCGATCGCGTCGGTCCCGGGTCGAGTTGTCCAGCGTGTTGCCATGGTAGACAAGCGTTCGCGAGTCGATGACCTGGCCACTCCGGATCATGCAATCCGGGGGCGGCTGTCACCGCCAGTGGCTGCAGCGTTCGCCGGCGAGTTGAGCCAAGCGCGGTTGGAATCTACTGACTGGCACTCTACGTAAACTGCCGGTCAACGCCACATGGTTCCTGAATCGCTCTTTGAATCTGGTGGCGGCATTCGGTCGGCACTCATCGGGAAGGTTTATTCCCTTGAGCGGGAATAAACGCAATGACCAGCTCCTGTCAGTTCTGACAGTAGTTTTGCCTGTTAGGAGCGGCTTACTATCACATTGGAGCCGAGCGAACCTGGAGCGGGAGCCGGGCCAAAGTGATGACGACCGGGGTCAGCGCTGACCAGGTCGAGATGTCGCTGATGCCGTCCGCCTGGCCAGACCCGATCGCGTCGGTCCCCGGGTCGAGCTATCCGGCGTGGCTGCCACGCTTGGTGGCAAGACGTCACGGTTCGGAACTGTGTGGATCAACGTTGCGCGGGAGGTTGTTCTGGGGCTTTGATAACCATGCTACAGAGTTTCGTTTTGCTGGCAATGATCGAAGGCGCCCACATTCCGACACTGACTGCTCCTGAGATCGTGGAGAAGTTGGTCCGAGCGGATCAGGAGAGACTCGAGGCATTTGGCGGGTATACAGGCATTCGCCGTTACCGATTCGAGAACAAAGGTTTCAACAAGCGAGCCGAGCTGACGGCCCACGTGGCGTGCGACCGCAGCGGCGCAAAGACCTTCGAGGTGAAAGCCGAAAGCGGCTCCGGATTCGTGCGAAATCATATTATCCGCAGGATGATCGACGCAGAACAGCAAGCCAGCCAGAAAGGCGCGCACGAACAAACGCGCATCGTCCCCGATAACTATGACTTCCGCCTGATCGGCACGGCCACACTGGATGGACGCCCCAGTTTTGTGCTCGAGATTAGTCCGAGGAGGCGAAACAAATTCCTGATACGCGGACGGATATGGGTGGATGTTGATGATTTTGCAATCGCTCGGATTGAAGGGCAGCCCGCCCAGAATCCCTCGCTGTGGATACGTAGCGTTCAGGTGGTTCAACAGTACGAACGCATCGGACGATTTTGGCTGCCCGTAAGGAACGAGTCGAAAGCGCGGGTGAAGATCTTCGGCGAGACGGAAGTATCGATTGAATACTTCGATTACTCCACGAGCGTTCGAACGACACGCGCTTATCGCGAACGGCCTTTGTTTTGATTTTTGTTATTGGGAGGGTTTCTCATGGTAGCTCCGGCACAACAGACATTCCGCATAGATGCAGCATCAAACGATCTGCTCCTGCACTCGAGTGCTCACCCACCGTCGCCGGCGCAGTCCAAAGGGGCCACGTTGCCGGAACCCGTGTTCCCGCAATATCCAGACCTGCTCACAAACCCGGGGCCGGCAATTACTCCCGAGAAACGCCTTTGGACGCGGGATCAAATCGTGCGCAAGGCGCGCGGCTGGCTGGTTCCCTACATTCGTTCGCGCGTGATGGCGGGCGATTTTCACCCGATTATCGCGTACTTGTTTGTCGAATACAAGTGCAATATCGACTGTTGGTACTGCTGGTCCTTTAACAACCAAGTCAAAGGAATGACCGAAGATGTGGCGCGGCGCGCGATCGACTGGCTGTATGACCACGGCTGCCGAGTACTGGCTCTAATGGGCGGCGAGCCACTGCTGCGCCCCCAGATGGCGCACAAAATCGTCTATTATGCCGCCAAGAAAGGGTTCTGGGTTTATATCGGCACCAATGGCCGGTTGCTCCGGCCGGAACTGACGGACCGGCTTGGTGACGCAGGCACCGCGGTCTTCAATTTTGCGCTGGACGCCTGGGATGAAAAGCCCGGGCTTCCCAAGGCGCTGGCGCCTGCCCGTAAGAACCTGGAGTACCTGATGCGGAAGCAGTACGTGTACGGCTCCATGGTGTTCTTCAACATGAACATCTGCCGGAATAACATTGAAGACATCCGCCTGCTTACCGAGTACGCCCGTGAACATCGCCTGGCCACCGACTATCACATCAATGAAACGCCTATGGTGGAGCAGGACGGTCACTTCAAGCATCTGCACGAAAACCCGACCTACATCTACCCGGGAGACTGGCGTGCGGTAGATGGGTTGATCGACTGGCTCATCGAGAAGAACAAGTCAGGCTACCAGATGGTGAATTCCGTGGCACGACTACGAGAAATGAAGGCATTCATGCGTATGTCATCTGGCCGCGACCTACGCCAGGTGGGGTGGAACGGCGACGGCAGCGCCGCCGGTGAACAAGAGGAGCACCTGGCGCAGATGCCGGGTATCGTTCGAGACCAAAACGGTGCCCTGCGGTTCACCGGCTGGAATTGTCGCGGGGGTCAGAACAACGTCATCATCCGCACCGACGGCACGGTGGGTCCCTGTTTTCCTATGTACGCTGCGACCTATGATTGGGGAACGATCGACAGCCATAATTTTGACGGAAGGCAACTGCAGGAAATGAAGAAGACCTGCGAAAAGCACTGCTTCTCGACGTTGAATCACAATCTCGGCTACTGCTACAACGATGCACGGGTGATCAAATGGCTTTGGCAGCAGGTCCGCAACGGTCTACAAGGGGGAGCCCGCAGCTTCGACGACTAAGGCAGGCATCCGTGGCGTGGAGTTCTATCTCGCCTCTAGCCTAGACTAGCAGGCTGCTGAAATTCTAGCTGAAACATGTGACGTCAGGATTGTTTCGGGCGTCTTATGTACATGCGCGGAAAAGACCAGCAGCAAGACGAGCTATTCAGTTACGGATCGCTTGAAGAGCGCATTCCAGCCAGTCATCCGTTGCGCCCCATCCGAACCATGGTGGATGCCGCCTTGAAGGGCATGGGGAAACGCTTCGATGAGATCTACGGGGAGGATGGCCGTCAATCCGTCCCGCCGGAGCGGTTGCTCCGCGCCCTCCTGTTGCAGATGCTCTACTCGATCCGTAGCGAGCGGATGCTCATGGAACAGTTGGAATATAACCTGCTGTTCCGTTGGTTTGTGGGGCTGTCGGTAAGCGACCCGGTGTGGCATCCGACGGTGTTTTCCAAAAACCGGGAGCGGCTGTTGCAAGGGGTAGTAGCCGACGAGTTCTTTTCGCTGATCGTCCTGCAAGCACGCAGTCTGAAGTTACTTTCGGACGAGCATTTCACCGTGGACGGGACGCTGATCGAGGCATGGGCTGGGCAGAAGAGCTTTCAGCGCAAGCAGAACGAGGGCTCCGGGAGTAAGCCTCCCTCCGACCCAGGCAGCAACCCGACAGTCAATTTTCACAAAGAGAAACGGAGCAATGCCACGCATCAATCCACGACCGATCCGGAAGCGCGGCTGGCGTTTATGGGGCATTTGACAACGGAAAACCGCAATGGACTGGTGGTGGATACGCGCACGACGCAGGCCACGGGCACGGCGGAACGGGAAGCGGCGATCGAAATGCTAAGCCATAAACCGGCATCGGATAGAGCCACCGTGGGTGCGGACCGCGCCTATGATACCCGGAGCTTCGTGGAGCAGGCACGCGATCTGCATGTGACACCACATGTGGCGCAGAATGATACCAACCGGCGCAGTGCGATTGACCCACGGACGACGCGACACGCGGGCTACGCGATAAGCCAGCGGAAGCGCAAACGAGTGGAAGAAGTCTTTGGATGGATCAAGACGATTGCGTTGCAACGCAAGACCCGGTTTCGCGGAGTCGCGCGGGTGGGTTGGATGTTCACCCTAGCGGCGGCCGCGTACAATCTGGTTCGGATGCGCAACCTCCAAACTGCAAGTGCATAGGGAGAAGTGTGTCCAAAGGCCGATAAATGTGGCCTACGCGAAGTGCAAATCCCACAATTGATACACCCACGAGCCTAGTCGGCCTCCTCATTATGCTGTAATGTACTCTCCGTTGCAATGCACAGCGCTATGAACCCAGCTTTTCAGCAGCCTGCTAAAGGCGAAACCGCAACGCGCCTGCGCGGAGAAAGGAGTCCTTGTTCCAGGCCCGGCTCGTGTCCCGATAATTCGCGTTGTGTCCCGTTTTCTGGGGCAGCCTCCAAGCCGACAGGACAATCGCAATACGCTGAGAACGTAACGCGAGCGGCGGCAGACGAAAGAGCTGAAGAAGCTCGACAATTTGGACTTGCGTAGGTGAGAGATTAGCTAGGCAGGCCGTGCCAGTCGGGCATTTCCATTAGCAAGTTGCGCCCACCGGCGACCGGCACCCAGACGCGTCAACGAGAATAGCGACGATACGAACTGATCAGGGTAGGTCAGCGGCCTCGCTTGAACCAGCGGACTGATCAGCAATCTTGATCTTCGCCAAAAGATTTTGACGCACCCACGCTCGCCCAAGGCATCAAGTGAACGGATGCCGGCGGTACACGGGCGACGTCCTGCTATAGGAGGTTTTTCTATTTTGCGAACACGATCCGTACGCTGGGTGGCGCTTATGTGTGTTTTTGGCGCCACTTCTGAACTAGTGGCTGCAGACGATTCGGCGCTTAATTCAGCAGAACAATTGATCCGTTGTGGTAAGTATGCCGTGGCGGAAGCCCTGTTGCGGGACACATCACAGGATTTGGCGAAATCAGAGCATAAGAACCCAAGCACCCTGGCACGCACTCTAAACGATTTGGGATTGTTAGCTGCATACAGAGGTAACTATCTGGAGGCCGCCGACTACTATCGCCGTTCGCTGAGCACTCTGGAGGCCACCTACGGTAACGACGGTGCGGAGAGCGCGCAAACGCTAAACAACCTGGCTTCTGTGTATTTGGCCGTTGGGCGTATAGCCGAATCGGAGCGAATGCGCCGGCACGCGCTGGAGATCTACACCCGGTCACTAGGGCCGGACGACCCAAAAGTGGCAGCGGTGCTGAACGGTCTCGCAATAGTCGCCGTGAGACGTAACCAGAATACGGAGGCGGTTGCACTGCTCCGTCGGGCGCTGGCCATTTTCCAGGTGAACCAGACGAGCGACACTGTGGAGGCGGCCAGCATCGACAATTCGCTGGGGGTGGTGGCGTTAGCCGATGGAGACTGCCAGGGCAGCCGCCTTCATTTCCAGAGTACGTTGGTGATTTACGAGAAAGCTTGGGGCCCGGATAATCCCCAGTTAATTAAGCCGCTGGCCAACTTGGGCGTAGCCGACGTTTTCTGCGGGTGTCCCCTCGAAGGTGTAACGGAGTTGACTAAGGCTCTGAATCTTGCCGAGCGCGTGCTGGGCTCCGAGCATCCCGAGGTGGCGCAAGTGCTGAGCAATTACGCTATGGCGCTTCGTAGGCTCAAGCGAAAATCCGACGCGAAGCGCATGGAGAAACGCGCCCGAGAAATTCTGGCGCAGTCTTCTGGAGACGCGCTCGGACGCTACACCGTGGACATCGGCGACCTAGCCCGATCCGGCGCGCAGTAGGGCCAGGCTCAGTTGATTCTGCGTTCAATTATTGGCGAATCTCTGCCATCTCCGAAAGAAACATGTTGACCAAAGCGTCCGGGACCTACCAGGCGATGAGCCCTGGGGCGGCCGCTGGTGGAGGATGTGCCGGCTGAGGCTTGCCAGACTTTTGGGTCGACGGGTCCCTGCCAATGTGTTCGGAGCGAAGGCATTCAGGGCGCGCGGTGTGAAAACCGGACACTTCGTCTCCTCTCCAAAGCGCGATTTGTCAAATCAAGACAATGAGGCAGGACATCAATAAATGTGCGTTGGCGTAAGCGTGCGAGGATCCCCGGGATGGCCAAGAGCCAAAGCCCGGCCTGATGCGGGAAAATATCCTTAAAGCCGGATGAAGGGATGGACTCCAGCCAGTCGGCGCAGCCGTCTTTCGGTGGCGCTGTCGTCGATTGCGGAGCTAATATCAGATAGGAGCGTCTGAAGGATGGGCGACTCAAAAGCTCAACTGGGCCCAAAAGATGATACGGAAGGGCCGGACGAAGGTGCCGAATCGGGTGGCGCCGAACCCTCTGGGTCTCCACAATTCCACGAGCCTGCAGGCGAACCTACGTCCGCTGTATTAGTCGTCGGTGTAGGCGCGTCCGCCGGAGGACTGGAGGCGTTCTCGGAGTTGCTTCGGAATTAGCCGGCCAACACCGGGATGGCTTTCGTTCTGGTACAGCACTTTGATCCGCATCACGAAAGCACCCTCGCAGACTTGCTCGGCAACTATACACGCATGCCGGTGATGCAGGTGCACGGGGAGGTGCCCGTTAAGCCCGATCGTGTCTATGTGATCCCACCCAACGCCACAATGGTCATCGTGGACGGCATTTTTAGCGTGAGCCGCCCGTGCAAGACCTCTCTTTATCAACGAAAGCCCATCGATGCATTCTTTACGTCAATCGCTGAGAACATGCGCAACCGGGCCATCGGGGTCATCTTATCGGGAGCCACCTCTGACGGAACACTTGGTTTGAAAGCTATCAAGGCCGAAGGCGGCATCACATTTGCGCAGGATACCACCGCAAAGTTCGACGGCATGCCGCGAAGTGCGGTTGCCTCGGGGTTGTCAATTTTGTCTCACGCCGCAGCGCATCGCCAGGAATTGGCGGCTATACCGTGCCTCCCAATATCCCGTCCCACCCCAGAGCGGCTATTTGACGACTCGACCGTAAAGGACGATATTCTCGAAGTGGTTCGGAGGAGAAACGGAGTCGATTTCGGGCTATACAAGCAGGCGACTATCCCGGCGGCTGGGGCACCGGATGGCGGTGCAAAAAACGGAGACATTGACGGACTATTTCGACCTTTTGCAGCGCGACTCACGCGAAACGGATGCCCTTTTCGACGGCTTGCCCATCAAAGTGACCGAGTTTTTTCGCGATGCCCCGGAATTCGAGGCACTCAAGGAAACGGCTTTTCTTTGTAAGCGCCTGAGAATCACCGGAATGAGCCAGCGGTAAGTCCGTCCGGATGATTGCCGATCTTTGGGATCAAGCCTGGGCAGGCGTCCAGTTGTGCGGGAGTAATTCGGCGAGCCGGGTAATGGGGTGCACGGCGATGCGGGAGAGGACATCCCGGAGCCAGGTGAAGGGATCGATTCCGACCCGCTGGCAGGTTGCGACGAAGCTCCGCAACACCGCAGCTGTTTTGCGGCCCCGGTCGCTGCCAAAAAAGATCCAGTTGTTGCGACCCACAGCCGCACCGCGGATCGCGCGCTCCGTGGCATTGTTGTCGATTTCTAGAGATCTCCGTCCTCGGTCATAACCGGTCAACTCACTGGATGGCGGAGACGCTCATCCCTGTCTGCTTCATCTCCTCGAGATTGTCCACGTCTTTCCCCCTAAGCACCTCGCCGGACCTCCTCCGAATGGAGTCGATGCAGGTATACACCACCTTACGGGGGCAGGGGAATTTTCGACCGGCACTTTGGGGATTATTGCACCGGCGGTGACACAAAGCATTCCTTGCCCTCCCGTCCGAAATACCGAAAACGGAAGGCGCGCAGCAGCCTTGGAAGTTCAGAGCGCTCCTCACAGGGGGCATCAAGCTCAAGAAAGTGTCACGGAAACTGATATTTTGAGTCTTCTGGCAGGCGTTTTCATCGTTTGAAGTGGCAGAATTCAAGGGAGGGCGGTGCTTTGTTCCAAACGAGCCGGCTTGGTCCCACGCGTGAAGTTCCCGGCAGGACCGACCGGCTCGAACGGGGCGCCCCTATCCGCTACCCAAGGAGACACCATGGCGACGACAGCAGAACGCCTTGATTCAGGCGCTCAAGCCGTAGATATCGACAATCGCATCGCCACGGTTACAATCCGGTGGCCAGTCCTTGGCTTACGCGCTCAACAGAAAGGCCGGGAAGCACAAAGACTGACTCGCATGGTTCGCAAATGAAGAACAAGATCGTTATAGCGGCCGTCGTAGTAATCGCTGTATTTCTCATTGGATTCGTCCCGCAGTATGTGAAAGTGAACCGGCTGGAAGCGGAACTGCGAAAATGGCAGCTGGAGAACGCAGGATTCCAGCTTCGCGAACTGATCAGCCTAACCTATTTTCAGGCGACTCAAAAGAACTTCGGCCTCGCCGCCGAGACCAGCAGCCAGTTCTTTCGCCGTGCCCGTGAAATCACAAACCATGCGCAGGACGCGACGAGCAGAAAGGCTCTGGAGAGTCTCCTCGCGACTCGGGACAAGGTGACCGCAACTCTGGCGAAAGGCGATCCGGCGGCAGTGGACGACCTGCAAGAACTCTTCGTCAAGACATGGCAGGCGACGGGAAATCTGTGCCATCCGTAGGCACTGCAGTTGCTCCTGTTGAGGTTGGCCGAAACCGCCGCCGATCCCTGTTTCCAATATCGGTTCAGGAACCATATACCGGAGGGAGACCAATCTGATCCCCCGTGCCGCGCAGGCTTCCGCAACCGACCTGATGAAGATGAACGGACCGGCAGGCCACGTTAGAATGCCAGTCAGTAGATGTCATCCACGCTTGGCTCAAGTCGCGGGTGAACGCTTCAGCCGCTGGCGGTTGACAGCCGCCGCGATACGCATGGCGGGGGTGGGCCGGTTCATCGACTCGCGAACGTGCTGCTCCAATTCGATCCGGGGACCGGCACGATCGGGTTGAGCCCACGTGGCAGAGCGGATGTCAGAGCCACAACCGTCTTCACCACTCCGTGTTTCGTCATCAATCGCGACCAGGCCAACGGTGACGGCCCCCGATCTGATCTCTTCACTTGTCCGAGTCTCGACAAATTCGGCGCGCCGACCGCATTCGGCCAGCACGTCTGTCGGAATGACCTACCGAAGCAGCTTTACACCCAGAAGAAGAACCAATAGCTCGTCTAAGAATCCGATGACAGGAATGTAGCTCAGTTTGAGGCGGACGGGAGATGATTTTGCTCGCGAATCGCACCCCAAGCCAGAATTTTGCTGGTGGAGGTGGATGCCCCGACATCGACGAATCCGGCCTTCATGGACGCAGTGGAGCTCGCGGCGCGAAGCGCAATCGTGGTATCGATGAGTTTCGGCGTCCCGGAATTTTCCGGCGAGCTCAGGTTTTGACTCGCATTTTGCGGTTCCTGGTGTGATGTTCTGTGCCGCATCAGGCAATCGCGACCGCGGCGTGCATATACTCACCTTGACTGTCGACCTGAAGCGCCGTGCCTCCAAGTGCCACCACCAGCGGCGATGCGGCGGGGTATATTAGCGAGTCGCGTGGAAAAGCAGCGGCGGGGACCTCTCTAGTCTAGATGAGGATGGCGTCTACGATCCGGCGAGCTTCAACGACCGGCTCCTGCTGGGACTCAAAGGAACCATGAGCGAAGCCGAGCTGCATATCCTCAAAGCCAGATTGCGTGGCGGCATCCTCAACAAAGTGCGCCGCGGCGAGTATCGTTGTCCGCTACCCACTGGCTTCGTCTACGACGACACTGGTAACGTGGTTCTGGATCCCGACGCACAGATCCGGGAGGCTATCACTTATTTCTTCGAGACCTTCTCGCGCGTCGGCTCGGCCAGCCAGACGGTGAAAGTATTTCGGACGGGGGGCCTGGTTTTCCCATCTCGACTCCGCATCGGCGACAGGACTGTTTTTCGACCGCTGACGGCATCGACGGCGATGCGTACGCTGAACAATCCGCGATATGCAGGCGCGTATGTGTACGGACGCCGGCGATATCGACGCGCTGCTGATGGCAAGAAGATAATCCAACGGAAGCGCGAGCAGGATGACTGGCTCGCTTGCATTCCGAACGCGCACCCCGGCTACATCAGTTGGGAGCGTTTTCAGGAGAACCTGAAGATCCTCGAAACCAACGGTCGTCCATATGAAGTGGCGCGGGCATCGCCGCCGCGAGAAGGCGCAGCTTTATTGCAAGGACGCGCCGTATGCGGTCGTTGTGGAAGGCATTTCCGTGTCCGATATGTGACGCGCCGGGGCAAGCAGGAGGCCTGGTATGTGTGCGACCGCGGGCACACCAGTCGTGGCGAGCCGAACTGCCAGTCGATCGCCGCAAAGCCCATTGATCAGGCGATTGGAACGCTCGTCACCGAGAGCATGACGCCCGCGGCTGTCGAACTGGCTTTGGAAATCCGGCGAGAGATCGAGGCTCGGTACGAGGAGGCCGATCAGCTGCGCTGCCGCGCCGTTCAGCGTGCGGAGATCGATGCTGATCTCGCGCAACGGCGATTTATGCTGGTGGATCCGAATAACCGTCTCGTGGCGGACACCCTCGAGAGCGAATGGAACGATAGGCTACGCGCGCTGGCCAAGACGCGCGACGAACGAGAGCACGCGCGACAGCGGGACCAACTCATCGTTGACGCTGCGGTTCGCCAGCGGTTAGTGGCCATGACGGCGGATTTCCGGAAGCTGTGGGATGATGTCAGCACGCCGAACCGCGAGCGCAAGCGGCTGCTCGACTACATCATCGAGGATGCCACGCTGATTAAGATTTCGGCCGAACGAGTCACGCGTATCCATGTGCGATTCAAAGGTGGCAAGACTGAAACTCTCACCACACTGAACCCCAAATCATCCGCGCAACAAATCCAGACGCCTTCCGAAGTCGTCGCGTTAGTCGACAAACTTCTCGATGACCATACTTATTCCGAAATCGCGGACATGCTCAACAAACAAGGACATCGCCCTGGCGGGTCGGCTCGACCGGGCCGCAGCGATACGCGCTTCACCGCCCTGCGCGTTGCGTATCTGGTGCACGAATACCGCCTACGGCTTCGCTACGATCGGCTGCGCGAACGTGGAATGCTAACCAAGAGTGAGGCGGCCGCGCGCCTCGGCATCCACGCGGAAACAGTTGTCCGCTGGGCAGACTACGGGCTTGTTACCAGGCACGCATACAATGGCCACGCCTGGCTGTACGAACTGCCAGATCCGAACTTGCCGGTTAAGCATTCCAGCCGGTGGGATCGCCTCGATAATCGATCGGCAGCCTTCAAACCAGCCATGGCGTCAAGACCCGCTACTCCAAACGAAAGAGGTGTAGTATGAAGAACATTAGTTGCTCCAGATCGCGAAACCGTCCCGTTCCCAATATAAGATCTTCAGGCGATCTCGCCGCCGGCTGGCGAACACAAACAAGTGGCCGGCGAAAGCATCCAATTCCAGGTGATCGCGCACTAAAGCGT
>Ga0335069_10010643_pt1 | contig 13029 bp, 13 predicted proteins | sample Lox_Sample_11_FD_206714 | JGI IMG/M metagenome (GOLD analysis project Ga0335069, IMG submission 206714) | Soil microbial communities from Loxahatchee National Wildlife Refuge, Florida, United States - Lox_Sample_1.1 | ecosystem: Environmental > Terrestrial > Soil > Wetlands | place: USA... | reverse complement strand
CGAGCATCCATTCGGCGGTCAGTCGCTCGGGGAATTCGCACTGTGCGTCTTCGAAATTCAGCATGAGCCACTGGTGGCCGGCATCCAGCGCGCGCTGCACGCGCGTCATCTCCATCTCGCTCAGGTCAGCTGTGTTCCTGCCCGCGATGCGCTGGTACAACCACAGTCCCATGCGCACCTTCAGAGCGCTCCGCTGGCTGTTCTCGTTGAGCAGGAAAAGAAAATGAATGGGGTGGACCAGGTGGGAGCGCTCGCGCAGCAGGCGTTCGCGCTCGTGGATCGACTCGCGAACCAGGCCAAGCTCGCCATGCTCCAGATAACGCAGCCCCCCGTGGATGATTCGTGTGGATCGGCTGGTGACGCCCGAGCCGAAATCATTCTGCTCGAGCAGCAGGGTGCGCTTGCCGGTGCGTGCGCACTCGCGCGCAACGGCGACACCATTGATGCCTCCTCCGATGACCACCACGTGGAAGTGCTGGCCGTCCAGCGAGGGCCGGGGTTTTACGGCTAAGGCCATATTTTTACTTCAGATACAGAATGCCAAAGTCCGGCAGGAACCCGCCGGCGAACACGTCGAGCTCTCTTGATTCTGCGCTTCCGGGAAACTTTGCAGAAAGTGACGATGGTTCAGGCGACTCCGGCGCAAAGCCACCTATGAAAATGATACCGAAAGTAACGTCTTAAATCTCGTTCGGAGGTTAGGCGGGGACAGCCGAGGTGGCTGTCCCCACATAGGCTTGCGAGCGCTGATTGCAAAAGGCATTGCTGCAGGTAGCTGACCCTCCTCTAAGCGATCTTTCGGGCCGGGGCTGCTTCCCGCGACGCCTCACTGAACATCTGGATCATCTCGCGGTTGAAGGCGGGAATGTCATCCGGCTTGCGGCTGGTGACCACCCGGCCATCGCGTACGACTTGCTGATCCACCCAACGCGCGCCGGCATTTGTGAGGTCAGTTTTCAACGAGGGCCACGACGTGATGGTGCGGCCGTTCACGGCGCCGGCCTCGATCAGGGTCCACGGTCCGTGGCAGATCGCGGCCACCGGCTTGTCGGAATCGACGAACTCTCTGACGAATTCCACCGCCTCGGGCATCATGCGCAGCTTATCGGGATTGATAACGCCTCCGGGGAGCAGCAGGGCATCGAAATTTCCGGCCTTGGCACTGTCGAGCGGCACATCGACGGGCACTTCCTCGCCCCACTCCTTGAAGTTCCACCCTTTTACTTTGTTCTTTGCAGGAGAGACAACTTGCGTCTGGGCGCCCGCCTGGTCGAGCGACTTGCGGGGCTCGAGCAACTCTACTTGTTCAAAACCGTCAGCGACCAGGATGGCGACTTTCTTTCCTTGAAGATTATTGTTGGCCATGATTCTTGTTCCTTTCGGGAAGTAGTTGAATAAACGTTGGTTGCAAGATTCGGTAGCGGTAGGATGCGATACCCCGCGCGCCGGTTGGCGTAGAAGGGCCCGCCGATCGCGACAGGTGCGGGCGCATTGCTTCGCGCCTTCGCCGTCATTTACATTGGTTGCCGGATGCCCACCACAGGAGAGCGTTTCGAACGAGCGGTCGCCATTATGGAACGATTGCGGGCTCCCGGAGGGTGTCCCTGGGACCGCGAACAAACCTTCGACACGATCAAGCCCTACACGCTGGAAGAAACCTACGAAGTTTTGGAAGCCATCGATAACCGCGACTGGCCGGAACTTGCCGGCGAACTCGGCGACCTACTGCTACAGATTCTTTTCTACGCTGAAATGGCGAAGGAGCAATCGACTTTTTCCATCGACGACGTTCTCGACCGGCTCTCGACCAAGTTGATCGACCGGCATCCGCATGTGTTCGGCGACGTCAAGGCCGACACCTCTGACCAGGTCAAACGCAACTGGGAAGCTCTCAAACAGGAAGAGAGAAAGAAGAAACAAAGCGGCGTTGCTGATCACGCCGAGAAGAGATCAATTCTGGCCGGAGTCTCGACCGCCATGCCCTCGCTGCTGGAGGCGCAGAAGCTGAGTTCGCGCGCCGCGCAGATTGGGTTCGACTGGCCCGATATCGACGGCTTGTTCGACAAGCTGCACGAAGAAGTCGACGAGTTACGAGCAGAGCTGAAGAGTTTTCCTGCACCAGGACCCCGTCCGCAGGGAAGAGGCGTTGCCGGATCCGGCCGTCCTGCAGCCCCAGAGAAGTTGCAGACGCACCTCGAAGAAGAAGTCGGAGACTTGTTCTTTGTGCTGGTCAACATCGCTCGCTATCTTTCAGTCGATCCGGAATCCGCTCTGCGCAAGACCAACCGGAAATTCCGGCGCCGTTTTCAGTGGATGGAGGCGCGGCTGCACGAAGCGGGCCGCTCAGCGGAGGACGCATCCATGGAGGAACTTGAATCGCTATGGCAGCAGGCCAAGGAGCACGAGCCCGAGGCGGGAGAAAAGACGGCGTGAGCGCCGATTCTATTCAACTTCGACGCTGTCACGGCATCGAAGAATTCCGCGCCTGCGTTACCCTGCAGAAGGAAGTCTGGAACTTCACCGACGCCGAACTGGTGCCACTGCGGATGTTCGTCGTGGCCGATAAAGTGGGCGGACAAGTCATGGGCGCCTTCGATGGCAACACCATGGTCGGCTTCGCATTGGCGGTTCCCGGCACGCGCTCCGGGCACGTGTACCTGCACTCGCACATGCTTGCGGTCCAGAAACAGTATCGCAATAGCGGGCTGGGACGACGGCTCAAGCTGATGCAACGGGAAGAGGCGCTCTCGCGCGGCATCGAGCTGATCGAATGGACGTTTGATCCGCTGGAAATCAAGAATGCGTATCTGAACATTGAAAAACTGGGCGCGATCGTCCGCAGGTATAACATCAACCAGTACGGGATCACATCGTCTCCACTGCAGGGAGGATTGCCCAGTGACCGGCTCATCGCGGAATGGTGGCTGAAGTCAAGACGCGTAGAGACGCTGCTGAGCACGGGGACACATCCTACCATCCAGGCGGAAACGTCGATCTGCGTCCCCGCGCAGATCTATGAGTGGAAAGCCGGAGCCGAAACGCGGATTAAAGCGCAAGAAGTGCAGGAGCGCAACCGCGAAGGCTTCCTGCGCTGCTTTGCGCGGGGTCTCGCGGTTCTGGGTTACGAGCGCGATGCCGAAGGCAATGGCAAGTTTTTGCTCGGACACTGGGATGAAAAATGGTCGTATGCGGCGGAAAAGTAGAAATGCAAGTTTCAAAGTTTCGAGGTTTCAAAGTTTCAACGCTTTGAAGTCATCTCAAGGGCAGCTCGGTACAGCACGAGCGTAAACGAATTCCTTTTGTCCAGCTTCGTGCTGTTTGTGGTTTCCGGTCTTTGAAACTTTGAAACCCTGAAACTTTCACCATGAAGATCGAAGCCATCACCCTGCGCGAAATCCACTTGCCGTTAGTCCATTTTTTTGAGACGAGCTTCCATCGCCTCTATCACCGCCGCATTGTGCTCGTGACCGTGCACAGCGATGGCATTGAAGGCTGGGGAGAGAGCGTTTTCGGAGAAGATCCGTTTTACAGCAGTGAGTGGATCGAGAGCGCCTGGCCCACGCTGACGCAATATCTGATTCCCTGTCTGCTCGGGCAGAAGATCGAATCCGGACGCGAGTGTCCGGCTCTGTTTGCCCGAGTCCGCGGTCATCGCATGGCGAAAGCCGCTCTGGAAAACGCCGTTTGGGATGCAGAGGCGATTGAAAAGAAGCTGCCGCTGTGGAAGCTACTGGGCGGCACGCGCACTGAGATCCCTTGCGGTGTTTCGATCGGCATTCAGGATTCCGTCGAGCAACTGCTCGAGAAAATCGAGACGGAACTCGCCGCCGGATATCGCCGGATCAAGGTCAAGGTGAAGCCCGGCTGGGACCTCAATGTGCTCGAGAAAATCCGATCCAGATGGGCTGATGTTACCTTAAGCTGCGATGCGAACTCAGCCTACACACTGGACGAGACTGAGCACCTGCGCAAGTTCGATCAATTTCATCTGCTGATGATCGAGCAGCCGCTATGGTACGACGAAATCTACTACCACGCGCGCCTGCAGAAGGAGTTGCGCACCGCGATCTGCCTTGACGAATCCATCGTCAGCGCGCGCAGCGCCGCATTCGCGACCGAGATCGGCGCCTGCCGCATCATCAATATAAAAGTCGGACGCGTGGGCGGCTTCTCTGAAGCCATCAGCATTCACGACGTCTGCCAGGCGAACAAGATCCCAGTCTGGTGCGGAGGCATGCTCGAGACCGGCATTGGCCGGGCGCACAACATCGCACTCTCTACGCTGCCGAATTTCAGCCTGCCGGGAGATGTCTCCGCGTCCAAACGTTATTGGAAAGAGGACATCATCGAACCGGAAGTGGAAGTATCGAAGCAGGGAACCATCCCCATCAGCGACCGGCCGGGCAGGGGATACGAACTGAAGCCAGACTTGATTGAGAAATTGACGGTCCGTAAAGAAACGCTGCGGGCGTAGCTTCACGCCAGCTGCGATTACTGCCGCTTTTCGGTCGCAGCGGCCTGCGGTGCCCGATTGCGGGCCAGCTTCTCCTGCTCGTTCTCCAGCATCTGCACACCCTGGGCGAAGGTCAGAGTTTCAGGCACCGCACGAAAATCGCTGAACTTCTCGTCGGAAATCATGCTGAGGCTTTTGAACATTAGAATCTTGCCCGTCATTTTTAGATTCATGGACGTGATGTCCCAGCATCCGTCGCCCACGTCGGCCTGCTGCACACGGAAGTGACCGCCCCTGTCGAGATGGCCGATAATCCCCCAGCCGAATGTGACCTCGCGGAATAACACACCATCAATGAGTGCTAACCTACGTGCCGAACCATCGATGAGCACGTATCCCTGCATGCCTTGCAGTACCTGCTCCACATGCGATGGCGGCGAATAGGCGGGATTGGGCGTGAAGTTCAGCTTCACAAGTTCCTCTCCAGTTTTGCCGAGTTCTGAAGTTGCCTTCTCGGTTCCGGCATATTCGAAGCGGAATGCGTCGGGAAGAGCTTTGAGGATGCGCAGCGTTCGATCCGCGTCTTCTTTTTCGCGCGTATGCTTCTTGCGCAGTTGATCGGGATTGCCCGCCAGTCCCGCAAGACGATCCTTTTCTCCCTGCAACTGGTAAGGCGAAACCGGCTGATCATTCACCGCGATCAGCATGCCCGCCATTGCGTCCTTGGTCTCGATGTAGAGCTTGGTTTGCGTTCCCTTGGGCGTCTCTCGGCGAGATCGGAACATGTGGGCGTGCTTGGGATGGTCGGCCGCGGCCACTTCCTGAGCGATGGTCTGGCGCACCAGGTCGTTCGCCGACACCTGAAGCTGGGGTTCACCGGCGTGCAGCATGCAGGCGCTCACAAAATACGCCAACACGCATACCGCGGTTTTCACGGGGAAGCAAGACATGCACAGTTAGTGTAGCAATCGGCTACAAAGGGTTGCAGATGCAGCTAGTACCTGAGATGCGACATCCAGCTCTCTTGCCGCCCGCTCTCGGACTTGGGTATAGTCGAAGGCAGCGGTGGCCGTCCCGAACCTGCCTTCCCAGAATTCCGGCAGTTCCCGCTTCCAAAGGAGAAATATCCATGAGTGCTCCGTTGTCGGCAGACTTGGCGCAAATCGGTAAATCCGTGGTCATCAAAGGTGAGTTGTCGGGTAGCGAAGACCTTTACGTCGATGGTCAGGTCGAGGGCAGCATTTCGCTCAAGAACAATAGCTTAACGGTTGGCCCGCACGGACAGGTGAAGGCTTCGGTGGAAGCCAAAGGTCTGGTGGTGCAAGGCAAGCTCGAGGGCAACATACAAGCCAGCGATCGCGTCGAATTACGCAAATCGGCCGTGGTCACCGGCGACATTTCCACCCAACGCATCTCCATTGAGGAAGGCGCTTACCTGAAAGGAAAGGTTGACATCTCAGGAAAGGCTGAAAAGGCCGCAGGAAAGTAACTTCTGCCCGGCCGCGGCGCAGGTTAAAGTTTTGGTTGCAACGATTCTTTCAAGTCCCAGAGCACTCGTTGCCTCGGACGTACGGGAGTTAGTCTGATGGCATCAGTGACGCACAATTTCATGAAGCTTTTTCGCGGTTCATCGAGCGGAGCGCCAGCGGAGACGCCGCAGGTTCAGCAGAAGCTCACACGGCGTTCCAGCGGCTTGGCCGAACTCTCTCGGTTATGGGACTCCGAAAACCCGCTCTGCGTGCTCGATCTGGGATCGACCTCGGCCACGAACATTACCTTTTTCACCGAGCGCAGCCACAAAATCTACAGCGAAGATCTGCTCGTTGCCTCGACGGAGCCGCAGCTGGTCACTAAAGACGAGCAGGGCAATGTCGTTCTCGACAGTCGCAGATTTCTGGCGGATAACCTGCTCTATCCCGCAGCGCATTTCGATGTCGTGCTTTGCTGGAATCTTGCCGACTATCTCGATGAGAGCCTGGTGCGTCCGGTCATGGGACGCTTGTGGTCGGTTCTAAAGCCCGGCGGCATGCTGCTTGCTTTCTTCCATACCAAGGACGCCGGGCCGGATTCTCCCTGCTATCGCTTTCACATCGTCGGTAAAGACGTACTGGAGATGCAGCGCATCGTGATGCGCCGCGAAGCGCGCCGCGGGCCCACCGGCGCCATTCATACCGCGATCGCCGACAGCTTCCGCCTGCAGCGCGTCTTCAACAACCGTCATATTGAAACCCTGTTCCGCGACTTCGCTTCCATCAAGTTCTTCCTCGCGCGCGACAACGTGAGGGAAGTGCTGGTCGTGCGGTAGCAAACAGATCGTTTATGCTGTTGACCCATCGGACACTGAAGAGATCAAATAGACTCCGTTACTCGCCGTAGAAACGGCCACCCCCATCCAAACCAAAGGGGACGCATGTTCTCAGTTCTGGCCGATTGCAAGACTGCAGCACACCCTCTGACGAGATTCTCTCGTTTGGCCGCGCGTGGCAGTCTGCTGTTGTTTCTTGGCTGTCTTGTCGCCGCACGGAGCGGGGCGCAATCGGCAGAGGAGAACCAGCCCCGGAAAATCAGCGGCACGGTCATCAACTCGGTCACGAAAGCGCCCATCCCGCGCGCCCTTGTTTCCACCAGCGACAACCGTTTCGCCATGCTGACCGACGGGGAGGGGCATTTCGAGTTCACGGTGCCTGGTGATAACGCGGGCGCAACAGGCACCTTTGTATTCGGCACGCCCTTTCGTTTCGGAAACTGCTGGGTGACGGCGCGGAAGCCGGGATTTTTTTACGACTGCAATGAACAGACCGGCGGGGCCAGATCTTCCTCCGATGAACAGACGGTCGCGCTCGTTCCAGAGGGTCTCATCTACGGTCACGTGACTCTGGGCGCCAGCGATACGCTCGCCGGAACGGCCGTCCATCTCTTCTTTAAGGACGTCGTCGAAGGGCTTCCCAGATGGACTCCCGCATCAGTGGCGCAAACGAATTCCGCCGGAGAATTCCGCTTTGCCGAGCTTCGCGCCGGCGAATACAAGATGTTCACGTATGAACGAGCCGATGAGGATTCTTCGTTCATGAATGAGCAAGGGGAAGCGTATGGATATCCGCCGGCCTACTATCCGGCAGCCGCTGACTTGGCCTCGGCAGCAATAGTCCGCGTTTCCGCAGGGCAGGCGGTACAGGCGGACTTCGCGGTTGCGCGCCAGCGCTACTACCGCGTCCGCATCCCAGTTTCGAATGAAGACATCAGCTTCGGGATGAATGTGACGGTCAATGCACAGTCCGGCCCGGGCTTTTCGCTCGGCTACAACAGCAACACCAAGGGCATCGAGGGCTTTCTTCCGAACGGCAATTATGTTGTGCAAGCGACGGCCTATTCCGGGAATGTCGCCACCGGCATCGTGAATCTGAGGGTCAACAGTGCCGCGGTCGAAGGCCCACCCATGACGCTCGTGCCCGCCAGTTCGATCACCCTGGACGTGAAGGAAGAATTCTCAGAACAAGTATCAGGCGACAGGTTTCAATGGAGCGATGGCAGGCGAAACGTCACGGTGCACGGACCTCGCGCACACCTGCAGGCCAACGTTATAAGTGCAGATGAGTTTCATCAGTCGCGGGGGGCGGCGCTGCGTCCGCCCACCGCTCCCGATGACAATTCGATGGTGCTGGAAAATCTCGAGCCGGGCAGATACTGGTTGCAACTCTACCCGTCGCGGGGCTACATAGCGTCGGCCCGTATGGGAGACCTTGACGTGCTCCACGAGCCCATTGAGATGACGGCAGGCCATTCTGCGCGTGTCGAAATCGAAATGCGCGACGACACCGCAGAAATCGATGGAAGCGTGACAGGCGCTGCGGAGCCTGTGGAGGCAGTAGCCGGATTGGCTGCGCCGCTGGCGTGGATCTATTGCGTTCCTCTGCCTGATAGCGCGGGGCAATTTCAGCGGCTGATTGCGTCCGAGGAGGGAAAGTTCAATTCTCCATCCATCGCTCCGGGCGCATACCGCATTCTAGCCTTCTCGACGCCCAAGGAACATCTGCCCTATCGCGATGCCGAAGCCATGAAGGCGTACGAGACCAAGGGGCCGGTGGTGCATCTTTCGGCAGGTCAGAAACTGAGCGTGCAGGTTCCTCTGATCAGCGAAGACGTGTCGGAGAAGTAAGCCATGACGAAGCGCGGCGCAACCATACGAGCGACTCTCGGCTTGGTTGTTTGTGGCTCGATCCTCCTCGCCCACGCGCAAACAAAGCCCTCTGCCGCATCGAGCGTCCCGACCAGGTACCGTGTCTCGGGCGTCGTAGTGAGCAAAACTGACGGACATCCGCTCGATCGTGCCCACGTGTTCCTTGCTGATACCAACAATCGGAGAGAACCCCGCGTAGTCATCGCTTCCGAAGATGGCAGATTTGTTTTTGATGACGTCAGAGCAGGAAAGTACTCGCTTGAGGGCATAAAACGCGGTTTCATTTCGGCCGCTTATGAGCAGCACGATCAATTTTCCACCGCCATCGTGACCGGCGCTGGGCTCGACACCGAAAATCTGATCCTGAAGCTGTCGCCTGAGGCCATCATCTCCGGCAGAATTCTTGATGAAGCCGGTGAACCGGTTCGACATGCCGCGGTTACGCTCCATCGTGACGATCATTCGCAGGGTGTCGATCAGGTCTATGCGTTTCGCAGGGCTACCACCGACGACTTGGGAGCGTATGAACTGACGTCTGTGACGCCCGGGACCTACTTCCTGTCGGTTACTGCGCAGCCGTGGTATGCGGTGCATCCGCTCTCTGCGTCGGAGCCGGCTGGCCCGGATGGAAGGGGTAATCCGGAAGTAGATCGAAGTCTCGATGTTACATATCCCGTCACGTATTACCAGAATGCGACCGAGAGCGACGATGCTACTCCCATCGAGATTCGCGGCGGCGAGCGCGTGCAGATCGAAATGAACCTTAACCCGGTTCCAGCTCTCCGCTTGATCTTCCACGAAACCATCAAAGGCACAGGACTTTTCGCGCCGCCGCAGCTCGAACGCAGCGACTTCGACGGCTCTACCTACATCCAAGGGATCGCGCAATCGCTTTCATCGGGCACGATGGAACTCACAGGCATCCCGGCAGGACGCTACAACATCCGCATCCCCGGGCAGAACTCGGTGACCATGCTGAAGGGTGTGGAACTCACTAAGGACGGCGAAATTGATACTTCCGCCGCCGAAGCTGTTGGGACGGTGAAGATATCTGTTACGGCCCCCGGTGAAGCGGCGCTGCCCCAGGATTTGGTAGTCACGTTGATTCCAATGGTGAGGAACTTCTACCGGGGAGCCCAGCGGCTGGGCGCCAAAGGAGAGGTAGAACTCCGCGATGTTGTTGCCGGGACCTACGATGTGCGTGTGATGGGCGGCGCCAAGCCCTACGTGGTGACCGCTCTCAGCGCCGAGGGGGCTCAGGTCAAGGGGCACTCCATCACGGTGCCCGCGGGCGCATCAGCGACGCTTGCCCTGACTGTTGCGCGCGGTGTTGACGTTCAGGGCGTCGCGAAGAAAGCCGGCAAGCCATTTGCCCAGGCGATGGTTGTGCTTGTTCCCAAGGAACTCGAGGGAAACCGCGATCTTTTCCGCCGCGATCAAAGCGATCTCGATGGCACGTTCAGTCTTCACGGTGTGGTTCCCGGGTCCTATACCCTAGTGGCCATTGAAGACGGCTGGAATATGGACTGGGCGCAGCCTGAGATCATCGCAGCCTACGTAAAGCGCGGGCGAGCGGTCGAGGTGCCTGGGGGAACCTCCGGTTCGATGCAGGTGAAAGATCCTGTCGAGGTTCAAGCGAGATAGCGACGCCAGACCGGTGAGGTTACTGGTCGCCATTGACTCACTCCGTATATTGGTCAGGCGAGGATTTGCGTGGACCCAGATACAGCCATCGGCGGGCCTGCGGGCCAGTTTCCCTCGACTCGCGTGTCTCTGCTTGAAGCCGCGGCATCAGGCCTATCCGAGACGGCGATGGATCAGGTGATCGCGCTCTACTGGAAGCCCGTATATCGTTTCCTCCGGCTGAAGTTTCAGAAGTCCAATGAAGACGCCAAAGATCTGACGCAAGGCTTCTTCGCCTCTGCGCTGCAGCGCGAGTTTTTCTCACGCTTCGATCCCGAGAACGCTTCGTTTCGAACCTACTTGCGTATGGCCGTCGAGCGTTATGCGGCGAATGAGCACTCGGCGCAGAATCGTCAGAAGCGCGGCGGCGACGTCCAGTTCGAGCCCGTCGACGAGCAGCAGATCGCCACCGAATCTCCCGAACAGGAATTTGAGCGCGAGTGGCGGCGCCAGCTTTTTCGCCTCGCGCTCGACGATCTGCGAGCACACTGCGAGCGGGAAGGGAAGCAGCTCCAGTTCGGCATCTTTGAAGACTACGATCTCACCGACCGTGACCGGCTCTCGTATTCGGATCTGGCCGTCAAGTACGGCATCTCAGAAACTGCGGTGACGAATCATTTGGCATGGGTACGCCGCACCTTGCGCGTATTTATCACTGAGCGCCTGCGGGCGACGACCTCAGGTGAGAGAGAACTTCGCGAGGAGGTGCGCCGGCTGTGGAAGTAAGCGACTCCGTACTTGAGCATCTGCGGCAGGTTACTGCGCTGCCTGACCTCACCGGCACTCGCTATGAGCTTGAATGCGAGATCGGCCGCGGCGGCATGGGTGTGGTCTACGCAGCCCGCGACCGAGAGCTCAACCGGCGCGTTGCGTTGAAAGTGCTCGAAGTGCCGCTCTCCGGTGAAGCGCAGTTGATCGCCCGTCTGGAGCATCCCTCCATCGTGCCCATCTTCGAAACCGGCACGCTCGCGGATGGACGCTCCTTTTACGCGATGAAGTTGGTCAGCGGCACCCGGCTGGATTTCTACGCCGAAGCTGATCACCCCCTTGTCGAACGCTTGCGCGTGATTCGGCGTGTGGCAGAAGCCCTGGCCTTTGCGCACTCGCGCGCTGTGATCCATCGCGACCTGAAGCCGCAGAACATCATGGTCGGGGAATTTGGCGAAGTTTACGTGATGGACTGGGGCGTGGAGGCAGTCGCGGGAACCCCAGGTTTCCGCGCTCCGGAGGCGACTCTCGATCAGAGCTCTGACACTTATTCGCTCGGCGCAGCGCTGAAATTCCTCTTACCCAAGCTGGCTCCTCCGGCCCTGAGCGCCGTTGCCGAAAAAGCAATGCAGAATGATCGCCAGCAACGTTACGCATCGGTAAATGCTTTGCTTGCTGATATCGATCGATTCGAGCAAGGCCTCGCCGTCGAAGCCTGGTCAGAACCGGTGTGGCATCGCGTGCAACGGTTTGCTTCCCGCAACGCGGTGCTCCTTGGGCTCCTGGCCGCCTACACGCTAGTAAAATTCCTACTGTTTCTCTGGCGAAAGTTTTAAAGGAATTCCCGCCGATCTGGAATTGTTAGACAGGAGGGAAATTCAAGTGAACAAAATCGTCGTGGGATTGATCTTCGGGTTGGTGTTGGGGGCGCTCGACGGAGCAACTGCCTGGTTTTATCCGGAAACGCGCCCGGTAATCGCCGGGATCATGATCGGCTCCTCATTCAAAGGCATGCTGGTCGGACTTTTCAGCGGATGGTTCGCGCGCAAAGTCCACTCCACAGGATGGGGAATCGTCGTGGGCTCCGCGCTGGGTCTGCTGTTTGCCTATATCGTGGCAGCTTTGGACGCAACCAAGGGCAAGCCACACTATCTGGAAATCATGCTGCCCGGTTTCGTCGTCGGTGCCATCGTCGGCTTCCTTACGCAAAGAATGGGAACACCCGCCGCGGCAAGAAGCTGAGGTGGAATGGAGCTGAAAGTCTAGTCGGCGGCCAGGCTCTGCGAGACCGCCGGTCTCGGGGCTTTCCATACGATGACTCCCATGCGGAACAGGTAATGCCGGGAGATTTCGATGCGATCCTCGGGGTCGACTCCCCGGGCGAGCATCTGCCGCATCTCTTCCGAGATATAGGCCCGTTTGACCGAAGTTACGCCATCGACACGCGAGACGTAGCTGCGCATCAGCGGAAAGCCGGCATAGACAAGTGCCAGGTGCAGTGGGTGGCGGATCAGATCGTTGATCAGTACGGCATGCCGGCACACGCGCGTGGCTTCGCGCGCGAAGCGAGTCACTTCGTCCGGTCGCAGATGGTGAGTGAACAAACTGCAGCTCACCACATCAAAGCTGTCGTCGCAGAAGGGAAGAGCCAGCGCGTCGGCCACCAGCGCGCGGTGACCGCGGCGCAGATGGGTCGCAACGCGGTCGAGATCAGTAATGTCGACCGTGATACCTTTTCGGGCCAGTTGCGACGCGGCGATCCGCGGCACTTCGCCGAATCCGGCCGCGACTTCCAGCACAGATAATTGTTTGCGGCCCGCCTGGCGCGCAACCTTCTCGAGGAGCGCGCGTGTGGTGCCCACTCCGCCGAACCAGCGGTTGATGCGGCAAAGATCGCGCAGCGAGGTTTTCACCTCGGGCGCGGGACACTGATCGGAGTCCAGGATTTCTTCCGAGTCGACGCGTTGCATGCAGACAGTGGCTTACCCCAGTTGCCGAAGAGTATAGA
>Ga0335069_10010642_pt1 | contig 13031 bp, 12 predicted proteins | sample Lox_Sample_11_FD_206714 | JGI IMG/M metagenome (GOLD analysis project Ga0335069, IMG submission 206714) | Soil microbial communities from Loxahatchee National Wildlife Refuge, Florida, United States - Lox_Sample_1.1 | ecosystem: Environmental > Terrestrial > Soil > Wetlands | place: USA... | reverse complement strand
CTTTGCTGTCGGGGTGACGTTGCTGCTCGCGGCCTGCGTGGTCGAAGCCGTACGCGTCGAGTTGTCGGTCCCGAAAGGAGTCGTTTCAAGTGGAGCATCATCCGTTTAATTGGGTATCGATCATTCCGGGCCTCAATCTGCTGCCGGTGCATACGGCAACCGCCACGGTCGTCATTGCCGGTTTGCTGGTTTGGGCATTGGTCGCCCGGCGACAGTTGCAGGCAGCCAAAGACCCTGTCGTGCCTGACGGGACGTTGACGGCGCGCAACAGCCTGGAGATTTTCGTTGAATGGTTCGTCGGGTTCATCGAAGGCTTGCTCGGACCGAAAGGCCGCAACTACGTGCACGTGTACGCCTCGTTCTTCTTGTTCATCCTCGTGGCGAATCTCATCGGTCTAGTCCCTGGATTCACGCCACCGACGAGTGACTTCAACGTCACCTTCGCGCTCGGCGTCACGTCGTTCCTGGTTTACAACTACTACGGGTTTCGCGCCAAAGGGACATCGTATCTGAAGCATTTTCTGGGGCCCATCTGGTGGCTCGCGTTCCTCATGCTGCCGTTGGAATTGATCGACAACTTCGTACGGCCCGTGTCGTTGGCATTGCGTCTTTTCGGCAACATGACGGGTGACCATCTGGTCCTGGAGATTTTCACCGGCCTCACCAAAATCGGCGTGCCGGTCGTTTTCTACGCGCTCGGTGCCTTTGTCTCGCTGATCCAAGCTTTCGTGTTCACGATCCTGAGCATCATCTATTTGTCTTTGGCGCTGGAGGAGCACGAGAGCCATGCGGAGCATGCGCCAGCACATCACTGATAGATACGGGGCACCGGGTTCAGGTGACCGATGAGAATCGTTGAACCCCGGATGAGTACCCCGATTTTTTGCATAGGAGCCATGCGGCCGAGGAGTGGCGAGGAGGACAGAGAGGCGTGGCCAGCCGGTTCCTAAATCTCACAGAAAGGAGGACCTGAAGATGCGCAAACGATGGATGGCTCCAGTACTCGGCGTACTGAGCGTGTTGTTCGTGCAAGCCCCGGCATTTGCCGCGGATGGCGCGATGGGCGACAGAGGCATGGTCGCTCTCGCTGCCGGTTTGGCCATCGGCATTGCAGCAGTTGGTGCCGGGTTGGGCCAAGGGCGCGCGGTGGCGGCGGCCATGGAATCGATCGGCCGCAACCCCAACGCCGCCGATCGCATCCAGACGCCCATGATCATCGGTATCGCCTTCATGGAAGCTCTGGCGATTTACGCACTGGTAATCGCGTTCTTCCTGCAAGGGAAGATCTGACGCTTCATGCCAAATTCAGCAACAAGGGGGGCGGAGGTAACTTCCCCCCCCTTGTTGCTTTCACGCCTGGCTCCGCAGCTTGCTGGGGCGGCGTCCTTCCGGCGGACCGCTCTCTGTTGGGTCGCTCAGGCCTGGACCAAGTCTGACCGGCTGCTAGGATCGCGGCTCCGATGCGCGCCGTCGTCATCTTCCTGGCTTCCGCCGCATATGTCGGGTACATCCCCGTAGCGTCCGGCACCTTCGGATCGTTGGTGGCCATCCCTCTGTTTTGGACCTTCGATGGTCTGCGTGTCACCTCTGCGGCTCTATACCTGCTCACCTATGTTGCTGCGGTCGCCGCCGCCTGCTGGATCGCGGGCGAGGCTGAGCGGCACTTGCACGAACACGACAGCCACAAGATCGTTATTGACGAGGTCGTCGGGTATCTGGCGGCGACGCTCTTTCTCACGCCGACGTGGACGCATGCACTGCTCGCGTTCTTTATCTTCCGGGCACTCGACGTCATCAAGCCCTTCCCCGCCAACTACATCGACGCCAACCTTCCGGGGGGCGCGGGCGTGGTGCTCGACGACGTTGTATCCGGCCTCTATTCGAACGCCATCCTATGGGCACTGATCGGGACGCATCTCATCGCATGATCCAGTCCGCCGCCATTCTCAGCACCGGGGACGAGCTAACCACGGGGCGTACGCTCGATACGAATGCCAATTTCATTGCCGACAGATTAGGAGCCGCGGGATTTGATGTCGTGACGATCCTGGTGGTCGGCGACTACCCGGAGCGCATGCTGTGGGCGTGGCGCGAAGCCCTGCGGCTTGCCGATGTGGTTATCTCGACCGGCGGTCTGGGTCCCACCGCCGACGATCTCACCACCGAAACAGTCGCTCAGCTCACCGGCCGGAAATTGGTCCTCGATCAATCGGTCGCCGCGCGGATCCAGCAGATGTTCGAAGCAATGGGACGTGTGATGCCGGAGAACAATATCAAGCAGGCGCAGTTTCCTGAAGGCTCTGAGATCATTCCCAACGCATTCGGGACGGCTCCCGGATTTCGTTTGGATTTGCCGACCGAGCACGGGCCGCGGCACCTCATCGTCCTGCCGGGAGTCCCCCGCGAGATGAAACCGATGATCGAGGAACAGGTGTTGCCTTGGCTCGAGCGGCATCGGGGCACGACCGATGTCTATCGCAGCCATGTCTTTCAGACATTCGGTATCAGCGAATCGGCGCTCGACGAGGTCGTCGCCGGCAGTGTGACACCTGAAGAGGGCCGGATCGCCTTTCGTGCCGCGTTCCCGCAGATCTCCGTGCGGCTGACGGTACACGGCGCACCCGACGAGGCCCCGCAGCGTCTGGAACAACTCGCGGCGCGCCTGCGGGAACGCATCGGCAGCTATGCCTATGGTGAAGGCGACACCACGATGGAAGCTGTTGTCGGCACCATGCTGGCAGCGCGCGGCATCAAGCTGGCGCTCGCTGAATCGTGTACTGGGGGCCTCATCGGCCACCGCATGACCAACGTGCCCGGCAGCTCGAAGTACCTCAAGGGTGGGGTGATCGCGTATTCAGACAAGATCAAACAACGTCAACTGGGTGTCGCACCCGCGACGCTGAGGACGTACGGCGCCGTCAGCGAGCAGACCGCCGCGGAGATGGCCACGGGCGTACGCGGTCGATTCGCTGCCGATCTCGGGCTGGCGATTACCGGTATCGCCGGCCCCGACGGAGGCTCGGCCGAAAAACCGGTCGGCACCGTGTGCGTCGCCCTGGCTGCGCCGGAGCGCGTCTTCAGCCGGCGTTACCAGCTGTGGGGCACTCGCGACTGGGTGAAATTGCTGTCGTCCCAGGTCGCGCTGGATTGGATTCGTCGCTACCTATTGGGTTTGGATCCGACAGAGTCGGGGATTCTGCGGCGCTAGGCTTGCGGCCAGTGTTTCGGCAGCCCTGGGGTCTGGACGCGCAGGCTCCGATAGGCCCCCGGGGCAGAAGAAAACGGTAGACTCGGTGCCCGAGGCGTATTACCCTGGCGGACCGCGGTGGGGCACGGTGTCGGAAGACCAGAGCCGTCTTCGTAGTTTTGTGGCGGTGAATGTGACGGCGGAGATACGAGCGGCGATCGTGACACTGCTCGACAAGTTGGAGGAAGCTGGTGGAGATGTTCGCTGGGTACGGCCGGAAGCGATGCACGCGACGCTGAAATTCTTCGGCTGGGTCGAGGCAGCGCTGTTGCAGCGCGTGCACGCGACGCTGCAGACCGCCCTGGAGCGTCGGCCGGCGCTGTCGGTGCATGTGCGTGGACTCGGAGGATTCCCATCCTTTCGACGGCCGCGCGTGGTGTGGGTCGGACTGCACGGCAGCGGCCTCGTCGAGTTGGCGGCCTGCATTGACGCTGCCTTGCAGCCGTTGGGCTTCGCGCCGGAGCGCCGTGCGTTCACGCCACATATCACCCTCGGCCGGGTGCGCAGTTGGCGTGGCTGGTCGCGTGTGGAAGATGCTGTGGCAGCGCATCGCGATGACGAGTTTGGCAACGCACCGGTTGACGCCGTCACCGTCTACCGCAGTACGTTGCGTCCTGATGCAGCCATGTACACTCCACTCTGGACAATTCAGTTGGCCGGGAATAAGGGAGCAATCGCATGACGTTGGACGCGAATCGCGCACGCGCGCTGGATCTTGCCGTCAGTCAAATCGAGAAGCAGTTCGGCAAGGGTGCGATCATGAAGCTCGGCGAGCAGACGCAGGTGCGCGACCTCGCCGTGATCTCGACGGGGTCGCTGGGCCTCGACTTGGCCCTCGGTGTCGGCGGGGTGCCGCGCGGGCGTGTCATCGAGATATATGGACCGGAGTCGTCGGGCAAAACCACACTGGCGCTGTCGATCTTGGCGCAGGCGCAAAAGACCGGCGGTGTCGGTGCCTTCATTGACGCCGAGCACGCGCTCGACGTCAGCTATGCGCGCAAGCTTGGGGTCAAGACCGAAGATTTATTGATTTCGCAGCCGGACAATGGCGAACAGGCATTGGAAATCGCAGAGACTCTGGTGCGCAGCGGCGCCGTCGACGTCTTGGTGGTCGACTCGGTGGCAGCGCTCGTGCCGCGCGCCGAGCTCGAAGGCGAGATGGGCGATCCGCAAATGGGTCTGCAAGCCCGGCTCATGTCACAAGCGCTGCGCAAACTTACGGGCACCATCTCACGCTCACATACAGTGCTCATCTTCATCAATCAGATCCGTATGAAGATCGGTGTCATGTTCGGCAACCCGGAGACCACGACCGGCGGAAACGCCCTCAAATTCTACGCGTCCGTGCGGCTCGACATCCGTCGCGTGGGCGCCATCAAGCAAGGCGACGAGGTCATCGGCAGTCGAACGAAGGTTCGCGTCGTCAAAAACAAGGTGGCGCCGCCCTTCAAAGACGCCGAATTCGATCTCCTGTACGGCACGGGGATCTCGAAGGAAGGCGAGCTCGTCGATCTTGGTGCCGAGATGGGTGCTGTGGAGAAGAGCGGCGCCTGGTATGCCGTCGACGGCGAGCGCATCGGCCAGGGGCGGGAGAATACCAAGGAGTTCTTGCGCGAGCATCGCGACGTGGCTGACACCATCGAGCGCAAGCTGCGGGCACGCTTTGCGCTTCCGGCCGACAAGCCGGACGATTCCACGGCGACGGCCGCGCCCGCGGAGAGCAGCAGAGCCGAGACGAAGAAGACCGGAAAAACGGGGTGAGAGCCGTCCAGAGCGGCTCGGACATGCGCGTACCTCACGGACACACACAGACGATGGAAATCGACGACATCCTACGAGCCGCCATAAAGCTCGACGCTTCGGACGTCCTCTTGAAGACCGGCGTGCCGCCCGGGTTGCGCACCCAGGGCGATCTCGTGCCGTTGCCAGACGCCCCGGTAATGACTTCGGATATGGTGCAAAGCGCCATCGACGTGCTGATGGACGATTACCATCGTCGGCGTTTCGCTACCGAGCTGCAGGCGGACCTTGCGTACGAGACCGCCGAACTAGGACGCTTCCGCGTCAACGTGTTTCGCCAACGCGGCAACCTGAGTGTCGTCATTCGCGTGATTCCGAATCGCATCCGATCGGTTGCCGAGCTGAATCTCCCAGCGATCGTCGAGAAGGTTGCGAACGAGCGTCGAGGCTTGATTCTGGTCACCGGTACGACCGGGAGCGGCAAAAGCACTACGCTGGCGGCGATGATCGACTACATCAATCAAACGCGGCATTCGCACATCATCACCATCGAAGACCCGATCGAATACACCCACAGTGATCAGCTCAGCTTCATCAATCAACGCGAAGTCGGTTTCGATGCCACCAGCTTCCCCGCGGCGCTGAAGGCGGCACTGCGGCAGAACCCGGATGTCATCCTGGTCGGCGAAATGCGCGATCTCGAAACCATCGAGACCGCGATTCTCGCGGCGGAGACCGGGCACCTGGTGATGAGCACACTGCACACCCTCGATGCGCCCGAAACGATCACGCGTGCGATCAGCACGTTTCCTGAACACCAGCGCGATCAAGTGCGGCTCATTCTGTCCAGCGTGTTGAAGGGCATCATCAGCCAGCGATTGATTCCGCGCGCCGATTCGGAAGGCATGGTCCCGGCCGTCGAAGTCCTGGTTTCAACGGCGCGCATCCGCGAATACATCGCCGACAAGGACAAACTGCGGGATCTCCGCGATGTCATTGCCCAGGGACACATCACCTACGGTATGCAGACGTTTGATCAGTCGCTCATGGCGTTGTTGAAGAGTGGGCTGATCACCCGTGACGAAGCCTTGGGGAACGCCACCAACCCAGCCGACTTCGAGCTGAAACTGCGTGGCATTTCGTCGACCAGCGACAGTCGCTGGGATGATTTCGAATCTCGTGACAGCAGCGAAACGGCGAAGCCGAAGGTCGAAATCGAGCGTTTCTGATCCGCCTGAGGATCCCACCCCGGCGCTGTGGGCGCGCGCGATCCGCCTGCTCGCTGCACATGATCGCAGCGCACAGGAACTGCGCGAACGGCTGGCGCTCACTGGCGCTCCCGCTGTGCTGGTGCACGACATCGTGCAACGCCTGGTGGCGCTGCGCTACGTCGATGACGCGCGCTTGGCGATGGACACCGCGGAGAGCGCCGCACGTCGCGGTCATGGCAGCGAGTACGTGCGCGCCGCGCTCGGTGCCAAGGGTGTTGCGGAGTCGCTGATCGAGGCTGGCATCGACCACGCGTTGGCTGACGAGGTCAGTGTCGCGCGACGTGTGATGGCGCAACGCTACGCGGTGCCGCCGTGTCTCCCCGCGGAACGCGCCAAGGCCGCACGTTTCCTGTTGCAACGCGGCTTTCCAGAGAGCGTGGTGCTCGCCATTCTTGGGGAAGGCTGCTAAGCATGAACGCAATGACCGGTGCGGAAATTCGCTCGGGATTTCTCGAATTTTTCCGCCAGCGCGGGCATGAAGTCGTGCGCAGCGCGCCCCTGGTTCCCGAAAAGGATCCCACGTTGCTGTTCACCAACGCGGGCATGGTGCAGTTCAAGGACATCTTCCTTGGCGTTGAGAGGCGCGCCAACCCGCGTGCCGTCGACTCGCAGAAGTGCTTGCGTCTGAGCGGCAAACACAACGACCTCGAAGAAGTCGGCCGCGACACCTACCACCACACGTTCTTCGAGATGCTGGGCAACTGGTCCTTCGGTGATTACTACAAGCGTGAAGCCATCGCTTGGGCCTGGGAACTGCTCACCAAGGAGTGGCGTCTACCCAAAGACCGCCTGTACGCCACGGTGTTCACTACCGACGATGACGCCGAGGCATTTTGGCGCAGTGAGACGGACATCGGACATGATCGCATTCTGAGGTTCGGCGAGAAGGACAATTTCTGGGAAATGGGCGAGACCGGCCCGTGTGGGCCGTGCTCGGAAATCCACATCGACCGCGGCGCCGAAAGCTGCGATCACCAGCAGGTGGCCGGGCATCAGTGCGGTGTCAATGCCGGCTGTGCGCGCTACATCGAGCTGTGGAACCTCGTCTTCATCCAGTACAATCGTACGGCAACCGGCGTGTTGGAGGAGCTCGGAGCCAAACACGTAGACACCGGTGCCGGCCTTGAGCGCTTGGCTGCCGTGTTACAAGACGTACGCTCGAACTACGATACCGATCTGTTTCGGACGCTGATCCGTTTCACGGAAGAACACGCGAGGCGTCGATACGGGGCCAACGAAGCGGACGATCTGTCCTTCAGGGTCATTGCCGACCACGCCCGAGCGTTGAGCTTCATGATTGCCGACGGCGTGGCACCCAGCAACGACGGCCGTGGGTACGTGCTGCGTCGCATCCTACGCCGCGCCGCGCGCCATGCGCGCCAGCTCGGCTTCACCGAGCCCTACCTCTGGCATGTTACCAAGGCCGTAGCGCAAACGATGGGAGTCGCCTATCCGGAGATCATCGCGCGGCAAAGCCATATCGAGGAAGTGATCCGCAGCGAGGAAGAGCGTTTCGCCGAAACCTTGGACAAGGGACTCGCGCTCCTGCAACAGGAGCGTGCGACTCTCCGCGCCCGTGGCGCCAGACAGCTGCCTGGGGAGGTGGCGTTCCGGCTCTACGATACCTACGGTTTTCCGGTGGATATGACCGCCGATATCTTGCGCGAGGATGGGCTGGCCATCGACACCGCCGGTTTCGAACGCAGCATGGAGGAGCAGCGCCGGCGCGGCCGGGAGGCGCGCAAGGCCGGTACGGAAGTCGGCGTGTCGCACCGGGCATTTGCGACGCGATTTGCGGGCGATCGGGTCTACGAGCTCGAGGCCGAAATTCTCGCGCTCTACCGTGACGGTGAAGAACATACGGAAGTCCGCGAAGGCGACGCGGTGCAGGTGGTCACTGTGGAGACACCCTTCTATGGCGAGTCGGGCGGCCAAGTCGGTGATCGCGGCGACATCGAAGCACCTGACGGCGCCCTCATCGAGATCACGGATACCCAGAAGTCGCGCGCCGATTTGACGGTGCACATCGGGGTCGTCCGTCGCGGCGCGGTGCACACCGGCCAGCGCGTGCGCTTGCAGATCGACCGCGCTTGGCGTGAAGCGACGCGGCTGAACCACTCGGCGACACATATCGTGCACGCCGTGCTGCGCGAACGTCTCGGCACGCACGTGCGCCAGGCGGGGTCGCTCGTGTCACCGGAGCGGCTACGTTTCGACTTCACGCATCCGGCGGCCATCGACGAGTCAGTGCTGACGGCGATCGAAGAACAGTCCAACGCCTATATTCGCGACAACGCCGACGTTACAGAAACGGAGATGGGCTACGACGACGCGATCAAGAAAGGGGCGCTAGCATTCTTTGGCGACAAGTACGGCGACCGAGTCCGCGTCGTCCAGATGGGCGACTTCTCCGTCGAGCTCTGCGGCGGAACACACGTGCGCCGCACCGGGGACATCGGCGTGTTCAAGGTGCGCAGCGAGACCGGCGTGGCCGCCGGTGTGCGCCGGCTCGAAGCCATGACCGGCAGCGGCGCCCTGGCGGCAATTCGCGAACGCGAACTGACACTGCGCCAGCTCGGCGAGTTGGTAAAGGGCAGTGAATCCGAGGTGACTGAAAAAGTGGAACGCCTCCTCGTGCAGCAGCGCGACCTGGAACGACAGCTGCAACAGCTGCGCAGTCAAGTGGCGGGATCGCAGAGCGCAGATCTGCTGAGCCATGCCTTCACGACGCGCCAGGGATTCAAAGTGGTGACCGCCGAGGTTGCGGGCGCGGAGCAGAAACCCCTGCTGGAGATGGCTGATGCCCTGCGCGAGCGCATGGGCAGCGGCGTGGTCATTCTCGCGAGCGGCATTGACGGTCGGGTGAATCTGCTGGCTGCCGTGACGAAGGATCTGGCGCAACAGTACAACGCAGGCAAAATCATCAGTCAGCTTGCGCCCATCGTCGGCGGCCGCGGTGGCGGGCGGCCGGAGCTGGCGCAGGCCGGTGGCAAGGAGCCGTCGAAAATTCCCGAAGCGCTGCAGGCGGCACGCCAGCTGTTCACTGCGGAGTGAGCCCCGTTTGCAAACCGCACCGACGCCCACGCTCGAGCTACATCTCGCCGACGACCGGCTGATCCACGCCCTCTTCGGCAACAACGACGAGCACCTCAAGGCAATCGAACGCACACTCGGCGTGCGTGTCGGCACCGCCGGGCAGACGGTGATCATCGAAGGCGACGACGTCGAGCGCGAACTGGCGGGTCGTGTGCTGACGCAACTTTATACCTTAGTGGAAAACGGCTATCCGGTGTATGCGAGTGACGTCGATTACGCGATTCGTATCCTCAGTCGTGATCGCAATGCGAACCTCCGGGAGATCTTTCTCGATACCATCTACATCTCGTCGCATAAGCGCGTCATCACGCCGAAGAGCCTGGCGCAGAAAGCATATATCGACGCGATCCGTCACTACGACATAGTTTTCGGCATCGGACCCGCGGGCACCGGCAAAACCTACCTGGCCATGGCGATGGCCGTGGCCGAGCTGATGCGCAACAACTTCGCACGCATGATCCTGACCCGGCCGGCGGTAGAAGCCGGTGAAAAGCTCGGATTCTTGCCAGGCGATTTGGCGGAGAAGGTGAATCCCTACCTGCGCCCGCTGTACGACGCGCTGCATGACATGGTCGACTTCGATCGTGCCCAGAAGATGCTGGAACGCGGGGTCATCGAAGTCGCACCGCTCGCCTTCATGCGTGGTCGCACGCTCAACGATTCGTTCGTGATACTCGACGAAGCACAGAACACGACCGGTGAACAGATGAAGATGTTTCTGACGCGCCTCGGCTACGGGTCGAAAGCGGTGATTACGGGTGACGTCACGCAAGTAGACCTGCCGGCTGGCCGTACGTCTGGTTTGAAGGAAGCACAGCTGATCCTTGCGGGTATCGAGGGGATGCGCTTCTGCATGTTCACCGAGCGTGACGTGGTGCGCCACCGGCTCGTCCAGGACATCATTTCCGCATACGACCGGTTCGAGAGCCGCCGCGACCAAACCCGCAGCGGCAGTAGCTCGTAAGGCGAGCGCTGCCAAGGACGGCACATGCCCGTGAGTGTGGTCCGGCGCTGTAAGATCGCCGGCGTGCGGGTTGCCGATGTCGCCGCCGCGGCCCGGCGGATTTTACTGGCGCTGGGTGAAGCCGACGCGGAGCTGACGATTAGCTTGGTCAACGACGCGCAGATCCGACGCCTCAATGGAGCGTACCGCGGCAAAGACCGACCGACCGACGTGCTGGCGTTCGCGATGCGCGAAGGCCGGCGTGCGCCCGGAGATAACGCGCTGCTCGGCGACGTGGTGATCTCCGTAGAAACCGCTGCCCGGCAGGCCGAGGGGCGCGGCGCTCCGATTGCGCAAGAAGTCCGGATACTCTTGATCCACGCCGTTCTCCACCTGTTGGGCTACGATCACGAACGCTCCGTGGAGGAGGCCCGTGACATGCGCGCGATGGAGCACCGCCTGCAGAAGCTGCTGCCGGAGTAGCGGCGGTTTTCTCCGCGCGCTATAGAGAACGCGCTATGGACGAGATCTCACTCAAGGACCACATCCGCATACTCCAAGAGCGGCTGGACATGTTCCGGGGGTATCTTTGACGTCGCCGGCCGCGAAACGCGTATCGCCGCGCTCGATGCCCAAGCCGCTGCGCCGGATTTCTGGAACGACAGCGAGCAAGCTCAAAAGGTTCTGAAGGAACGCTCGGAACTGTCCGAGCCGCTCTCTGTGTGGCGCAAGCAACTGCAGGAACTTGATGACGCCAAGGTGTTCGCCGAGGTGGCGGCCGAGGGTGACGGCGACGCGGCCACGGAAGCAACGGCCAAGCTCGCCGAGATCGAGGCCGCCCTCGACCGCATGGAGTTGCACCGCAAGCTCGGCGGCGAGCATGACGCCGGAAATGCTGTCCTGAGGCTGCAGCCCGGTGCCGGCGGTACCGAGGCACAGGACTGGGCGGAGATGCTCCTGCGCATGTACACACGGTGGGCGGAGCGCCACGGTTTCAAGACCGACATGGTCGACGTACAGCCGGGTGAGGGCGCGGGAATCAAGAACGCCACGATTACCGTCGAAGGACCGTACGCCTACGGGTACCTGCGAGCCGAGGCCGGCATCCATCGTCTGGTGCGGATCTCGCCGTTCGATGCGAATGCCAGGCGCCACACCTCATTCGCCTCGGTGTTTGTGTACCCCGACATTGATGACGAGATCGAGGTCGAAATCGACGAGGCCGATCTGCGGGTCGACACCTACCGGTCCAGCGGCGCTGGCGGTCAACACGTGAACAAAACCGATTCCGCCGTGCGCCTGACTCATCTGCCGACGGGTATCGTGGTTGCCTGTCAAAATGAGCGCTCGCAACACAAGAACAAATCGATGGCCATGAAAATCCTGCGGGCCCGCCTCTACGAGTTGGAACAGGAAAAGCAACGGGAGAGAATGGCGGAGCTCAGCAAGACAAAAAAGGACATCGCGTGGGGCAGCCAGATCCGTTCCTATGTGCTGCACCCGTATCGTCTCGTCAAAGACCATCGGACCGGTGTCGAAATCGGCAACGCCGACGGCGTGCTCGACGGCGACCTGGATCAGTTCATCGAGGCCTATCTGCAGGCGCAAGCCGCCTGAGACGACTGTAAACTCTTTGCTGACAAGGGCGCCCGATGCGCGAAAAGCTGTACGGGTATCTGCTCGAGCGTCCTGCCGGCGCCTCGCCGCGCGAGCTTCTCGACGTGGTGTTTACGCAACCCGGCGCCGATCCGGAATTCGGCCCGCGATTCTTGCATACGTTGCTGGGAGCGGACACGCGCTTTCTGTGGCGCGCCGAGGATGGCCACTGGACGGTGCGGGTACATGATCTGTTGGCGTGCCCCCTGTCCGACACCGAATTCGTCATCGTCGATCTGGAGACCACCGGTGTTACACACACGCCCGCTGCCATCATCGAGGTCGGCGCGGCGCGGGTCCGCAGCGGCCGAGTGGTTGCGGAATTCCAACAACTTATCAATCCGGGCGTGCGCCTGCCGCCGTTCATCACGGCGCTCACGGGGATCGATGACGCGTTGTTGGCGCACCAGCCCACGCTGGACGTCGTCTGGCCCCAGATCCGGACGTTCCTCGGGGACAACGTGATCGTCGCGCACAATGCGCGCTTCGATCTGGGGCTTCTCGACGCCGCGGCGCTCATGTACGACGGCCGGGCATTTGCCCAGCCGCATCTGTGCACGCAAAAGCTGGCACGCCGTCTCCTCCCGGGCGTACGCCGTCGCGGCCTCGATGCGCTGGCGGCGCACTTCGCGATCCCGCAGACCGACCGCCACCGTGCCCTCGGCGATGTGCGGATCACCGTCGAGGTCCTGTTTCAGTTGATCGAGCACATGACGGCGCGTGGCGTGCTGCGACTCGATCAGGCCTTGGATCTGCAGCAGGCCGCGCGCGATGGGCGTCGCTTCGTCTGCCTTTTGCCACGCGATCACGTCGACCAACTGCCGGCGTCACCAGGTATCTATCGCTTCTATGGTGCCGACGGGCGCCAGCTGTACGTCGGCAAGGCCAAGAATCTGCGCGAGCGGGTTGGCAGCTACTTGAGCAACACCCGTGGGCACTCGAACAAGACGTTGGACCTCATCCGCCACTGCCGCGATGTGCGTGTCGACGTATTGGGGTCGGAACTCGAAGCCGCTCTTGAAGAGGCGGCCGCCATCCGCCGGGATAAACCGCCTTACAATCGGCTGGGTAAGCATTT
>Ga0335069_10010641_pt1 | contig 13031 bp, 12 predicted proteins | sample Lox_Sample_11_FD_206714 | JGI IMG/M metagenome (GOLD analysis project Ga0335069, IMG submission 206714) | Soil microbial communities from Loxahatchee National Wildlife Refuge, Florida, United States - Lox_Sample_1.1 | ecosystem: Environmental > Terrestrial > Soil > Wetlands | place: USA... | reverse complement strand
CGCGCTCGCCGGCACCCACGACCTCGCCGAGCTGCTGCGCGAGATCGGTCCGGCCTACGAGACGCCCTTCGACCGCTCGCGCCCGCTGTGGGAGGCGCGGGTGTACGAGGGCCTCTCGGTCGGTCGCGCCGCGATCTTCTTCAAGCTCCACCACGCGGTCGCCGACGGCGTGGGCGCGAACGCCATCTTCGCCGCCATGACCGACTGGGCGGCCGACGACGACGAGCAGCTCGAGGTCCCCGAGCTGCCGCAGGACAAAGGGCCGTGGGGACACACGCCGGGTCTCGCCCACCGCGTCGCCGACGCCCTCCGGGACCGGGCGGCGCTCGATCTCCAGCGCGCCCGCCAGGCGGCGAACGTGCTGCTCGACACCGCCCTGCACCCCTCGCAGGTCGCGCGCGCGCTCGCGGCCATGCGCTCGTTCTTCGACGTGCTGCGCTTCGACAGCCACTCGCCGCTCAGGCGCGACGGGGTCTGCGGGCGCGCCCGGCGGCTCGACGGCTTCGACCTGCCCTTCGAGGACATCCGCCGCATCCGCCGCGCCCTCGGCGGATCGATGATCGACGTCGTGCTCACCATCATGGCGCAGGCGATCGGACGCTGGCACGAGAAGCACGGGCTCGACCAGGTGCAGGAGCTGATGACGCTCGTTCCGGTGAACCTGCGCCGGCCCGAGGAATGGACCGAGCAGGCGGCGACCGGCAACGTCGCGACCGGGCTGCTCGTCCCGCTGCCGATCCGTCTCCCGCGCATCCGGGACACCTTCGTCGAGGTGCACCGTCGCGTGGAGCGGGCGAAGGCCGACCCGGCCGCCGGCGCAACCCCGATGCTCGCCCAGCTGCTCGGGACGCTCGGGCGCCGCTTCATCACGTGGGCGGGCGAGATCACGTTCGGCGCCGTCGACTTCATCGTCACGAACGTCCCCGGCATCCTCGCGCCGCGCTACCTGGCCGGCGCGGAGATCCTCGCGGCCTACCCGTTCGCGCCGGTCGCGCTCAGGAGCCCCGCCAGCGTCGCGCTCTACGGCTACCGCGACCGCCTCTTCATCGGCATCGACGCCGACGAGACCACCATGCCCGACGTCGACTTCTTCGAGGACGCGATCGTCGACGCGTTCCTGGACCTCGTCGCCGTCAGCGGCCTGGCGTGATCCGCAAGCGGACCGCACGTCGCTCCCCCTGTGGCCCCCCATGGTCACCGTGCCGGGGGGGGCTGTCCCATGTGGCGCGCGTGGCACGCGATCGTCGAGCCGATGACGGTCCGATCACGGTTTTGACGCTTCGGCACGCCCCCTGCTCACGGCCGGTATGCTCACGCGCCTTGGCAAGCCGCTGACGCTCGGGCTTCTGCTGTTCGGTGTGCACGCGGCGCACGCGGGCGAGGTGCCCGTGCGGACCTGCCTTCCCTCCGCGCCCGACGGGCCGGCCGGGGGAGCGACGAACGAGGCGCCGCTGATCCAGCGGCTCGCCCACAAGATGGACGCCGTCGGCCGGGAGGTCGGCGTGTCGCCGGCGTTGCTCCAGGCCGTCGTGATGCAGGAGTCGAGCGGCCGCCGGAATGCGGTCAGCGAGGCCGGCGCCGTCGGACTCACCCAGCTGATGCCGGTTGCGATCCGGCAGTACGCCCCCGAGGCGGCGCGCGTGCTCGGGCGTCCCGTCCACGCCACCCGGGCACACGACAACCTGGTGCTCGGCGCCCTCTACTACCGGGACGCCCTCCGCCAGACCCACGGCGACGTGGAGGCGGCCGCCCGCCTGTATCACGGCGGGCCGAACCTGGCGCTGCACGGCCCCCGCACGCTCGCCTACGGCAAGGCGGTCGCGGGATGCTACCGGCAGATCGCCCGCTCGTGGCGGCGCGCCAGGATCGGGAACGTCCCCAGGATGGTGCGGGCCCCGCGCGCGAACTCGCTGGCGCTGGTCGGGCCGCAGGAGCGGCCGTCGACGCCCTGGACCGGGACGAACACCTAGGCTCCCGCGCGACGTTTCGCCGCCCCGTCGCCGTCTGCTACGGGACGCGGGTGCCCGACGTCCCGGCCCCGAGCGTCCCCGCCTGGCTCCCCGCGCGCGTACAGCGGTGGCTCGCGCCGCTGCTCCGCATTCCCCCGCTCCGGCCCTGGCGCATCACGGCCGCCTTCGCGGTGGCGGTCGCCACGGACGCGGCGCAGCTCGCGCTCGGCTGGTGGGTCGCCGACGAGGCGCTCGACCTGGCCGCCATGGCGCTCACGATCTGGCTGCTCGGCTTCCACGTCCTGCTCCTGCCGACGTTCGCGATCGAGCTCATCCCCGTCGCCGACATGCTACCGACCTGGACCGGCTGCGTCGGGCTCGTCGTCGCCCACCGGCGGCAGCAGGCGCGGAGGGCCGCCGACGCCGCGCGCGGCACGGCCGCCTGAACCCGCTCAGCGCCGGCCCGCGTCCCCGATGCCGAACGCGCGCCGGCTGCGATCTTCCCACCCGGTGAGCGGGAGCTGGTCGCGGAGCGCCTTCACGCGCGCCAGCATCTCCATTCCCTCGGCGCCCGCGCCCGACCACTCGCGCGCGAAGGTGCCGTCCTGGATCTCCCGCAGGATCGTACGCATCCGGCTTTCGAGATCCAGGTCGCCGAAGCGCGCGCTGCGGGTGAGCGAGCCGTACTGCGAGGTGTGGGAGTGGAAGTCCATCTGGCGCATCATCCCCACCTCGCGGATCTTCTCGAACGCGTAGCCCAGCTCGCCCGAGAGGTAGAGCTCGAGCAGCACGGCCTCCGGCGGGTAGCCGGCGCCGACCAGCGTCTCGATCGCGGCCATGAACACGCGGCCGAACGCCGGCCCGAACGCCTGCTCGGTGAAGAGATCGAGCGTCGCCTCGTCGTGCATCGACATGAGGATGCAGCCGGCCCTCGTCGAGCCGAGCGCGTGCGCCAGCGCGAGCAGGCGGCGCATGCCGTCCCCGCTCGCGTCCTGATGGAGCGCGACGAACGACGGGAACCCGCGCCCGGCGACGTAGGTGTCGCGGACCCCGGGCCCGATCATGCGGGGCGCGATCAGCACGACGTCGATCCCGGGTGGCGGGACGACGAGCCCGAAGGCCACCGTGTAGCCGGAGGCGAAGTCGAGCATCGCCCCCGGCCGGAGGTGCGGCCGGACGCTCGTCTCGTAGACCGCCGGCATGACCTCGTCCGGCACGAGCAGCAGCACGACGTCGGCGCGTGCGCAGGCGTCGGCGATGGGCAGCACGGTGAAGCCGTCGGCGCGGGCGCGCGCGGCGTACTCGTCGTCGACGTTGCCGACGATCGTCGCGAGGCCGCTGTCGCGCAGGTTCAGCGCCTGCGACCCTCCCTGGTTGCCGTAGCCGATCACCGCCACCGTCTTGCCGGCGAGCGCGGTCGGGTCGGCGTCGGCGTCGTGGAAGATGCGGGCGGGGGCGTCGGCCATCGCGGGGTCCTCCGTGGGTTCGTTCGCCGTTAGCACAGGCGGCGCCCGCGCGACCACGGGGGGGGCGCAAGCGGCATTTTGCGTCTTGAAGCCTCACGGTTGCTCTGGAAGAGCGGTCTCGGATCGATTCGATCGGTCCGAGCGATCCGGAGGGCGAGGTCATGGAGGTGACCCGGCGCAGCTTCCTGCAGACGGCAGCGGCCTCGACGCTGCTGCTCTCGCTGGATCGACTCGCCTTCGTCGCCGCGCCGGGACGCGCCGTCGCCGCGCCGCCGCCCATCCCCGACTACCGGAGCTGGGAGGACTTGTACCGCAGCAAGTGGACGTGGGACCAGGTGGTCCGCAGCTCGCACTTCGTGAACTGTTGGTACCAGGCGCACTGCGCCTGGAACGTCTTCGTGAAGGACGGGATGGTGTGGCGCGAGGAGCAGGCGGCCGACTACCCGGCGATCCGGAGCGACACCCCGGACTTCAATCCGCGCGGCTGTCAGAAAGGCGCCTGCTACAGCGCCCGCATGTACGACCCGACCCGCGTGAAGTACCCGCTGAAGCGCGTCGGCGAGCGGGGCTCGGGGAAGTGGCAGCGCATCTCGTGGGACCAGGCCCTCGCCGAGATCGCCGACCTGATGCTCGACACCATCACCGCCGAGGGAACGGACCGGATCGTCTGGTCGCTCGGCCCGCTCTACGGCACCCACACCGCCGGGCAGATGCGCCTCGCGTTCATGCTCGACTCGTCGAGCCTCGACATGAACACCGAGATCGGCGACGGTCATCCCGGCGCTGCCGTCACGTTCGGCAAGATCGTCGCCGAGCGCTCGCTCGACGACTACTTCTTCTCCGACGTCATCCTGGTCTGGGGCTGCAACCCGCTCTACACCCAGATCCCGAACGCGCACTTCTTCACCGAGGCGCGCTACAAGGGCGCGCACGTCGTCGCGATCGCGCCCGACTACAACGCCTCGTCGATCCACGCCGACCAGTGGATCCCGCTCAACCCCGGCACCGACGCCGCCTTCGCGCTTTCGCTGGCCCACGTCATCGTCGGCGAGAAGCTGCACGACGCGGCCTTCCTGCGCGAGCAGACCGACCTGCCGTTCCTGGTGCGCGCCAACGACGGCCGCTTCCTCCGCCAGCGCGATCTCCAGAAGGACGGCTCGGCCGACGTGCTGTACGTCTACGACCAGCGCGCGGGGCGGATCGTCGAGGCGCCGCGCGACACGCTGGCGCTGGGCGCCCTCGAGCCCGCGCTCGAGGGGACGTTCGAGGCCCACACGTCGGCGGGCCCCGTGCAGGTGCGCCCCGTGTTCGCGCTGCTGCGCGAACGCCTCGAGCGCGACTACGCCCCCGAGCAGACGGCGGCGATCACCGGCGTGCACCCCGACGTCGTCCGCGACCTCGCCCGCCGCATCGGCACGGCCAAGGCGGTCGCGAACGTCACGTCGAGCAACCTGGCCAAGTTCTACCACGGCAACCTGATGGAGCGGGCGCAGATCCTGGTGTTCGCGCTCTGCGGCCACATGGGGAAGCGGGGCAGCGGCTTCTCGGCGTTCCCCTTCCTCACCCACGACGGCGCCGACACCTTCGCGATGCTCCACCGTACCGGCTGGATCGGGAAGCTCCGGCTGATGGCCGACATCTGGCCCATGCTGCGCGAGGCGAAGAAGCCCGGGATGACCGACGAGATGCTGCACTACGAGCTCGGCAACCGCGGGCTGCAGGCCGGCCTCACGGTCTCGGGCGTGATGTTCTGGAACGTGCACGGCGGGCTGCTCGAGGTGAGCGGGCGCTCGCAGGAGTGGGACCCGCACCTCAAGCGGCCGGTCGCCGAATACCTCCAAGAGTCGCTCGACAAGGGCTACCAGTACGTCTGGCCGAAACCGGGCAACCCGCCGCGGATCCTGTTCGAGTACGGCAGCAACATCCTGCGGCGGCTGCGCGGCTACCCGAGCGTCGTGAAGCACCTGTTCCCGCAGTTGAAGGCGCTGGTGACGATCGACTGGCGCATGACCTCGACCGCGCTCGCGTCGGACTACGTGCTGCCCGCGGCCGGGTGGTACGAGAAGGCAGAGCACAAGTGGGGCACGCCGCTCATGCCCTACATCCACGCCGGCTCGAAGGCGGCGAGCTTCCACGAGGCGAAGTCGGACTGGGAGATCTGCTCGCGGCTCGCGCGCGCCGTCGACGAGCGGGCCCGCGCCCGCGGCCTCGCGTCGTTCAAGGACCGTCACGGCGGCGAGCGCCCGTTCGAGGCGTTCTACGACGCGTTCACCATGCAGGGGGAGTTCGGCGAGACCGACGACGAGAAGGTCGCCGCCGAGCTGCTGCGGCTGTCATCGAACCTGAAGAGGGTGGACTGGCAGCAGCTCAAGGAGAAGGGCTACGCACGCTTCACGGGCGTCGGGACGTCGGCGGTGTCGATCGGCAACGCGTGCGAGGTCCCGGCCGACGACACGGTGCGGCCGTTCGAGAACCACGTCGCGCACAAGGTGCCGTACCCGACGCAGACCGGACGGATACAGTTCTACATCGACCACCCGTTCTACCTCGAGCTGGGCGAGACGCTGCCGGTGCACAAGGCGCCGCCCAAGGCGGGCGGCGACTACCCGCTCACGCTGACCGGTGGCCACACGCGCTGGTCGATCCACTCCGCGTGGCGCGACGACGCCCGCATGCTCCGCCTCCAGCGCGGCCGCCCGGTGATGTACATGAGCGTCGCCGACGCGGACGCCCGCGGGATCCGGGACGGCGACACCGTCGAGGTGCGGAACGACCTCGACGACTTCCGCATCCAGGCCAAGATCTCCCCGGCGGTCCGCCCCGGCCAGGTGATCATCTACCACGCGTGGGAGAACTATCAGTTCGAAGGGGGCAAGGGGTTCCAGAACCTGATCCCGAGCCCGCTCAACCCGGTCGAGCTGGCGGGCGGCGAGGGGCACCTCAGGCCGATCCCGATCTGCCTCCAGCCGAGCCAGAACGACCGCGACACGCGCGTCGAGGTCCGGCGCGTCGACGCGACGAGGCCCGCGTGACGAATCCCGCCGTCGCCCGCGTCCTCGCACACGCGACGCACCTGGCAGCGTTCGTCGTGCTGCTCGTGACCGGCCTGCTCCTCCTCGCGCCGACGCTGCGGTCGGCGATCACCGGCGGGCACGCGCTGACGCTCGGCGCCGTGCACCGCTGGGCCGGCGTCGCGTTCGTCGGCCTCCCGGCCGCGATCGTGCTCGCGGGCGGCGTGCGGGCCGTGCTGGCGCCCGCGGGCCCGGGCCGGGTGCGGGCGTCGGTGCAGGCGCTCCACGTCGTCGTGACGGTGGCGATGGTCGCCGGGCTCGCGGTCACCGGCGCGATCGTCTGGGCCCGCAGCGCCGTCCCGGCCGGCGTCTTCGACCACGCGCAGGATCTCCACGACCAGCTGACGTACGCGGCGGCGCTGCTGCTCGGCGTCCACCTGCTCGACGTCGCGGTGGTCGCGCTGCACGGGCGCTGGCAGGCGGCGCGCGAGGCCGGGAGGCGGTGAGCGATGCGCTGCACGGGTAGCCCGGTCCCGACCGCGACGCTGCTCGACCCCGGGGCGGCGGCGTGGAGCGCGGTGCCGGCCGAGCTGATCGACCTGGGCGGCACGCCGCTCGCGAACCAGCCCTCGGGCTTCGTGCGCAGCTACGACCCGGCCCGCGTCGGTCGCGTGAAGCGTCTCGAGGTGCGCACGACCCACGCCGACGACACCATCCTCTTCCGGCTGTTGTGGGCCGACGACACCCGCAACCTCGAGGTCACCGACAACGACACCTTCCCCGACGGCTGCGGCATCCTCTTTCCGCTCGCCGACGGCGACGTGCCGATCCAGGAGATGGGCGGGCCCGGCAAGCCGGTGAACGCCTGGTTCTGGCGCGCCGACTTCGAGGACCGGCCGCGGAACGTCGTCGCCGAGGGGCTCGGAACGACGCGCGCGACGGCGCGCTCGCTCGTCTCCGCACGTTCACGCTGGGAGGGTGGCGGCTGGCAGGTCGTGCTGGCGCGGCCGCTCGCGGTTCCCGAGCAGCTCGGCGAAGCGGTGCAGCTCGCGGTGGGGTCGTCGACCAAGGTCGGCTTCGCCGTGTGGGAGGGGAGCAACGGCGAGCGCGGCGGGATCAAGGCCTTCTCGCGCGAGTGGCGCCGGCTGGAGATCGCATAGGAGCGCGAAGGATGTCGACGTACGGCGACAAGCAGACGCTGCGGGCGGCCAAACGGCAGGTCGCGATGGTGTTCGACCTGAACAAGTGCCTCGGCTGCCAGACCTGCGTGGTCGCGTGCAAGCGCCAATGGACCCGCGACGAAGGCATGGAGTACATGTGGTGGGCCACCGTGAACACCCAGCCCGGCAAGGGCACGCCGCGCGACTGGGAGAACATGGGAGGCGGCTTCCGGGACGGCGTCGCCCAGTCCGGCCGGCTGCCGACGCGCCCCGACTTCGGCGACGCCTGGGACTTCAACTACGACGAGGTCTTCGCGGGCGGGAAAGGGAGCAGCGCGCACCTGGTGCCGAGCGGCGACCCCGACTGGGGCCCCAACTGGGACGAGGACCAGGGCGGCGGCCAGTACCCGAACTCGTTCTACTTCTACCTGCCGCGCATCTGTAACCACTGCACGAACCCGGCCTGTCTCGAGGCGTGCCCGCGCAACGCCATCTACAAGCGCGACGAGGACGGCATCGTGCTCATCAACGAAGAGCGCTGCCGGGGCTACCGCTTCTGCATGGAGGCGTGCCCGTACAAGAAGATCTACTTCAACCACGTCCGGCAGATCTCGCAGAAGTGCATCTTCTGCTTCCCGCGAGTCGAGAAGGGGGTGGCCCCCGCGTGCGCGCGCCAGTGCCCGGGGCGGCTGCGCTTCGTCGGCTACCTCGACGACGAAACGGGGCCCATCCACAAGCTGGTCCACGTCTGGAAGGTGGCGCTCCCCCTCCATCCCGAGTACGGGACGCAGCCCAACGTCTACTACGTACCGCCCATCTCGCCGCCGCGGTTCGGGCCCGACGGGCGCGTCGACACGTCGAAGCCCCGCATCCCGACCGAGTACCTCCGCTACCTCTTCGGCGACGCCGTCGACGGCGCGTTGGCCACGCTCGAGGCGGAGATGGCGAAGACCAAGGCCGGCGGGCGCTCGGAGATCCTCGACACGCTGATCGTGTACGAGTGGAAGCAGCTGCTCGGGCCGTTCACCCGCGACCCGGCGACCGTCGAGCCGCGGAAGGCGTGAGGCGATGGAGCACGTCGAGGTCGGGAGCCGTCTCGCGCCGGGCGCCGCGGCGCGCTCGCGCGTCTACCAGCTCCTGGCGCTCGGGTTCTCGTTCCCCGACCAGGACCTCTTCGACGCGATCCGCGACGGCGTGTTCGCGGACGCGCTCGACGCGGCGCACGGCGCCCTGCCGTGGGCGTCGCCCGCGCTCGCCGGGAGCGACCTCGCGCGTCCCGGCGACACGTACGACGGCTTCGAGGCCGAGTACATCCGGCTCTTCGACGTCGGGCCCGGCGGCGCCCCCTGTCCGCTCTACGGCGGCGTCTACGTCGGCGACCGGATGAAGGTGATGGAGGAGGCGATCCGGTTCTACGACCTGTTCCACCTCCGGCTGACGCCCCGTCTCCGCGACATGCCGGACCACGTGGCGACCGAGCTCGAGTTCCTGCACTACCTCACGTTCCGCGAAGCCGAACGGCGCGCGGCCGGCGACGACCCGACGCCGCTGCTGCGCGCGGAGCGGGATTTCCTGGAGCGGCACCTCCGGCGCTGGCTGCCGGTCATGCAGGACCGTCTCCGTCGCCAGGACACCCTGCCCTTCTTCCCGGCGCTGGTCGGGTACGCGGTCGGGCACGTGCGGGCCGACCACGGGTATCTGACCGCGGAGCTCCATGGCGGCTGACGGGCACGGGTGGCGTCGGGCGGCGGCGATCGTCGCGCTGGTCGCCGCGCTGCTGCCGCAGGCGTCCCGCGCCGAGGTCCGCCCGAACGCGCTCGGCCCGCCGCTCGACACGCTCGCCGTCAAGCTCGCCGACCGCCGCTGGCTGACCGCGTTCCTGCTGAAGCCGGCCCGCTGGCTCCCCGGCACGGCGATGCCGGACAGCGGCCTCGGCGAGCAGGACGCGGCCGACATGACGGCGGCGCTCCGCGCGCTCGGGACGGCGACGCCGTCGCGCGGCGCGCTCGCGAGCGGTGGCGACGCGGCGCGCGGCGCGGGGCTGTTCGTCGCACGCGGGTGCGCGGGGTGCCACGCTGTCGTGCCGGGCGAGCCCGGGCTCGGGCCCAACCTGTCGGCGAGTGGGCTCAAGCTCGCGCCGGGCTGGCTGCGCGCCTGGCTGCGCGACCCGCGCGCCTATCACCCGCAGACCCCGATGCCGAAGCCGGCGCTCGCCGACGCCGAGATCGCCGACCTGGCGTCGTATCTGCTCACGCTGCGCGCCGGCCGCGAGGACCTCGAGCGCGTCGGGGACCTCGCGGCGCGCGGGAGCGTGCGGCACGGCCGGGAGCTGCTGCTCCAGTACGAATGCCACTCGTGCCACCGCATCCCCGGCTTCCCGGCGCCGCCGGCGCCGGTCGTCTTGCCGCCCACGGAGACGCTGCTCGCGTCGCGCGAGGCGACGCTGGACGTCGGGCGGGCGCTGGTCGCGTGGCACCGCTGTCGTGGCTGCCACCGGATCGAGGGAGAGGGGGGCGTGATCGCGCAGAAGCTCGAGCGCGAGACGCTGGCGCCGCCGCCGCTCGACGGCGAGGGGGCGCGCGTGCAGCCGAGCTGGCTGATCGGCTATCTGCGCCGGCCGGACACGCTCCGCTCGTGGCTCGAGATCCGGATGCCGGACTGCGGCCTCGCCGACGAGGAGGCGCGCGCCCTCGCCCTCTACTTCGCGGCGAGCGCCGACGCGACGCCGGAGGACGAGCCCGCTCCCGCGCCGGCGCCCGAGGTGGTCGCGGCGGGCGCCGTCCGCTTCGAGAGCTACCGCTGCGCGCAGTGCCACCCGACGTCGCCGGCAGCGGCGGCCGCGATCGCCGTCGAGGACCGCTCGATCGACCTCTCGCTCGCGCGGCGACGGCTCCGGCCGTCGTGGATCACGCGCTTCCTCGCCAAGCCGAGCGAGTACGCGGGCCCGGCGACGCGCATGCCGGCCGTGTTCTTCGACGTCGACGGCTCGCCGAAGGTCGCGCGGCCCGAGGACGAAATGGCGGCCCTGCAGGCGTACCTCCTGGCCATGCCGGCACGACCGCCGGCGTCGCGGAGCGCGGCGCCCGCGCCGGTGGATTGGACGAAGGTGCAGTACTAGCCGGACCGCGTGGCGTTGCCCTACGCTGCGCCGTCAGAGGCACCCGGGGACGCCGGGGTCGGTGCGGCTCGTACGCTTGAACGTGTAGAAGCAGGAGCCCCCTTCCGTCCCGGAGCTGTCCACCTCCTGATAGACCGACGTCCCCTTGAACGACGCGGCGTCCTTGCCCGCCTTCGTCTTGACGACGCCCGCGATCATCTCGGCGAACCCCGTCGACGGGACGTCGTCGGTCCGGCACTCGACCAGGATCGCCTGCCCCTTCTGGGAATCGCCCGCGTCGTCGATCGACGCGCCGGCGAAGTGGAAGTTGGCGTTGTCCAGGACGACGCTCAACGTGGAACCGCTCTGCGAGACGAGCATCGTCACCCGTCCCGCCTTCACCTTGAACGGGCCGCCGTCGAATCCCTTGCAGGAGTAGCCGCCCTTCCACGTGCCGGTCGCGTCGAACGCCTGCGCAGGGACGGCCGCCGCGAGCACGAGCAGCGTCAGACCACGGGCCAGTCGAGTCCGGAGCTCCACGTCCGCCTCCTTCGTGCTCGTCACACCACACATCCGATCAGCTTCGGGCTGGTCCTGCTCGTGCGCTTGTACTTGTACTTGCACGTCCCGAACTGGCGGCCGTTGCCGGCCCCGAGGTCGCCGTCGAGGACCGAGAAGCCGACGAGCGTGCCCGCGTCCGCGGCGGCCGACGCCTTCACCGCGGCGCGCAGGATCTCGGCGTTGCCCTGGGCCGGCAGGTTGTCGGTGCCGCATCGCGTGAGGAACATCTGCCCCTTGGCAACTCCCTTCTTCCCGTCGTCGATCGCGTACCCGGCGTAGCTGACGGCGTTGTCGAGGCTCACCACGACCGTGGAGCCGCTCTGCGAGATCGCGAGCGAGCTCGGGGTGCTCGTCACCTGGGCGGTCGTGCCGTTGAACAACTTGCACGAGTACTGTCCCGACCACACGCCCGACGCGTCGAACGCGTGGACGGACGGCGCCGCCAGCGCGACCGCCAACAGCGCCCGGACGACGTGTCCGGACGACACCCGCTGCCCCATGACGTCCCTCCTTGTGGCGGGCGAGCCCGCCCGCGGCGCGGTGATACCATCAACTGTCGAGCGGGCATAGCGCGAGAACGCCGCGAGCGCTTCGGCTGGCCCCTCGGGCGGCAGCTCTTGAGTGCGCCCGGGCGCTCGCGTACCTCAGGTCGACGTGCGGATCGTCGCAGCCGTGCTCGGCGTGGTGTTCACCGCGGTCGCCGCCTGCGTCGTGTGGGTCCTCGTCCACGGCAGTCGCGTGGACTCCGCGCGCAGACCGGGCCCGTTTTCTCCGGCCGCTCCGGCGCAACCCTAGACGACGCGAGCCGTCGCGGGGCGAGCGCCACGACGCGCCCGCCCCGCGGCACCGATCTCAGTCGACGAACGCCCCGCTTGGCGAGCCGCAGACGCGCGCACAGCTCTGGGCGTCGTCGATGCATTGCTGCGCTCCGCTCTTCGCGGTCTGCGCGCAGCCGCGGAGGCAGCTTCCGGTCTGTCCCGCGACCCGGAAGACGCAGAGCAGCGGCTGCGGGTCGGTCCGGCACGCCGCCGCCGCGTCGTGCCCGTCGCTCAGGCACGTCGTGCCGCAGCTCGTGGCGGTGTCCGAGACGGTCTTGAGGCACGCCCGCCCCTGCGCGACGCAGCTCCCCTGACACGGCGGAGGCGGCTGCGGCTGGCACGCGGCGCGGCAGTCCGCGAGCGCCGTCTTGCAGGTGGCGCGCGCCGCGGCGAGATCCGCCCGGCACGCGGCGCGGCAGTCTGCGGGGGAGCCCGCGGCGATGCAGTCCTGGCGGCAGGCGCTCAGCGCCTGGAGCCCGGCAGTCACGCACACCTTCTTGGCTCCGACGCACGTCAGACGGCAGTCGTCGGCGGTCGCCGGTGCGACCCACGTCGACAGGCCCACGAGCACGAGCGCGGCAATCACGAGTCGGCGAACCATGGCAACCCTCCAGCGTCCGAGAACGAGTCCGTCTTCGCTGGCGTTGCGTACCGCTTGCCGCGCCCGCCGTCAACGCCAAATGCCGGCACCTGGAGCGGCGCGCCCGCTCCGGCTATGAGCCCGCCATGGACCTCGGACTGGCGGGCGCCGCCGTCTGCGTGCAGGGCGGCACCAAGGGCATGGGACGCGCGGCCGCGGAATGCTTCGCCGCCGACGGCGCGCGCGTCGTCGTCCTGGCGCGGGGCCAGGCCGGCATCGACGAGACCGTGGAGGCGTTGCGCCGCCGGGGCAGCCCCGACGCGTGGGGCATCGCCGTCGACCTGCTGGCGCCGGCGGCGGTCGACGCGGCGTTCGCCGAGATCGGGCGC
>Ga0335069_10010640_pt1 | contig 13031 bp, 19 predicted proteins | sample Lox_Sample_11_FD_206714 | JGI IMG/M metagenome (GOLD analysis project Ga0335069, IMG submission 206714) | Soil microbial communities from Loxahatchee National Wildlife Refuge, Florida, United States - Lox_Sample_1.1 | ecosystem: Environmental > Terrestrial > Soil > Wetlands | place: USA... | reverse complement strand
CCTGGGACGCGCGGATACTGCAGTCCCGGCCACAGTCCATCTTTCACAAGCACATCACTGTGGCAGATGCCGCAGGCTTTGACCTGAATGCGTATCTGTCCAGCGCTGGGCGTGGGAACCGGACGCTCCACAATTTCAAAATCCCCTCTGGGCTTGGAGATCTGCGCGGACTTCATGGTGGCTGCTTCTGGTTTCGGTGCGACTTTCAACGTTGCCATGATTGCTCCTATCGGTGATTCTCGTTCGACACGAGGCGAGAATCCCACTACGCTCTTTCTAAGTTAAAGACCTGGCTTATCTCCTGCATGAACGCAGGCAAATCGAGAGTTACACCTGCTCAATGCAGCCACCACAATTCAAGCCGCCTTTGCCGACGCAGTGAATGCCGCACTATTTCTTCTGACGAATTCCTGAACGCTCATCGGTTGCTGCCCCGTCAGCATCAGCACGTCGCCGGTCATCCGGTCGAACCGTCCGGCGCGGTGCAGGTCCGCCATGGTCGCGAGGTGCTTCACCAGGTGAACAGGCAAGCCCCGAGCAAGCAGCGCTTCCCGCCACGGCTCGACTGGAATGTCCTGATAAGTGATGGTGCGGCCAAGCGCTTTCGAATACTCCTGGGCATAGAAATTCATGTTTTCGGACTGCGGACCGGTCAGGTGGTAGATCTTGCCTATATGCGACTGCGGCTTTTCAAGCACCTCGGCAATCACGCGTGCAACGTCTTCCACTCCGACCGGCGAAGTCTTGCCCTCGCCGAACGGTAATCTGATTTGATTTGATTGCCTGACCGAATCTTTAGTTAAGAGCAGCAAAACACCTTCGAGAAATAGGGTCGGCCGTATGTGCACGATCGGCAAACCAGACCAGTTCAACGCCTGCTCGGCGAGCCATTGAAGCTTGTGCTGCGGGCTCTCTGTACTCTCGGTGATGCTCATCTGCGAGACCGTCATCTGCGACATGTTGACGAACGCCTTCACTCCGTAATGCTTTGCTACGGCCGCCGTATTAACTGTCGCTGTCAGATAGGTATCCGAAACCGACATGCCAAAGTACATCGTCCCGCAGCCAGCAATCACTCTATGCATTGACTCAAGATCGAGCAGATCACCGATCACGACCTCTGCACCGATGTCTCGCAAGGCCTGCGCACGTTCGTCTTCATTGCGTACCATCGCTCGCACCGCTTTGCCTTGCTTCAGCAACAGTTCAGTGACGATGCGGCCGACGCCGCCCACGCGACCAGCTGCACCGGTAACCAGAATCAAATCGCCCATTTTTGTCCTCCTATGTGAAGGCTTCCAAACCGGCCTGCCTGGCCCGCCCGGGAAATGATTGCGTCGAAGTGTGTCATCGCGACGATCAGTGGCCTTCGATGTGGAGCTTGCCTTCTTTGGCTGCTTCTTCCGGCGTCTTTCCTTCCAGGCGGGCTACGATGTAGGCGGCATACCAGCCAGACCAGTGGTGTTTCGGTGCGGTCGGTTCGTACTCGCCATGATGCTGCTCTGTCTCGCGTAAGAGTTCAGTCATCGTGGCCACGTCTGGATTGCTGAGCCCTCGTCCGGGCAACCGTGTTGTGATCTCCTGAAACAACCAAGTGTTGCCGTCGGGGTCATCGAATGTGGCAAAGGAGAAGTAACTGCCGTGGTCGGGTGCGGGCCCGCTGACGCGACCGTTGCTGTCGGGCCGGAACTGGGCTCCGGGCCTTGAAGTGTGAAAAACTTCACTTACTTCGATTCCGCGAGTGACGAGTTCATTGCGCGCAGCCTCCACGTCGGAAACGATGAGGTAAAGGGCTTGGGCGGAGCCTGGCGCGGCTGTCGTCATCTTCGTACCGAACTGCACCGAACACCCCGACCCTGGTGGCGTGAACTGCACGACCCGAAAGCCGTTGTCGAATGGGAAGTCGGCATCGAGCCGCCATCCCAGTTTGCTGTAGAACGCCTTCGAGCGATCAACATCGGTGACCGGAATGACGACAACTTCGAACTTCATGCCCACTCGTTCTGCCTTAGGGGCTCCGGCTGGTTCGCTATCGATTGCACTTGTAGTTGCCATTTCCCCTCCCATCTATGCCACTGAATCGGAAACTCAAGTTCTTGAGGACCTGTCCTGGCGCCACTTGATCGGCGGACGGGTGAATCCGCTGATACTGCAATTGGATCACGCGGCACCTACCTCTCTCGCGACGCCGTTCCTGGCTCCAATAGCCTTGACGGAATTTCTGAACGCCTTGGCCAACACCCCCTTCCCGACCGTTCCCAGCACCAATCCGAGCAGCCGTCCTTTGAGGTTCTTGCCCTCGCGTACGGTGACCAGGTCTATATCGGTCAAACCGTCGGACCGGCGGGTAAACGTGTAGGTGTGGCTCGACGCGCCTCCCCAGGTATTGGAGTCGGTCGTGGTGAGGACGACGTGGTTGGGATCGGACCAATCGTAGTGCAGGCGCTCCCAAATGCCTCCCGAGCCTTCCGTGACGTCCGCTTGCGCGGGCCCGCGGCTATGGACCTTCATGTATTCGTCGGCGCTATTACCGAAGAGCTTCGAGCGACCAGGTCCGAAATCGGTGAGTCCGGCGATATACTGCCCAGGTGTTAACGTCGTTGTTTGATGCATGTGGATTGTGGACATAAGTGCCCCTTTCGCTCCCGGAGACATCCGGGATTCTGATTCAGAATTTTCGCTGCGATCGATACTACCCACACTGGCTTCTTTCGCGACCCCCCTGCGAACAGCCATAGGCAGGCGCCGGCCGAGTCCACACAGTCACGAGAGTCATTCCAGCGCATGCCGTAGTGCACGTTCCAGTGCAAGGTCGAGCCCACGAGCAACACCGTCTACCTGTTGGTCGCGGAATTGTCCGAACAGGGAAGACGGTTGGTCGTATTCAAAAACCGAACCGCCTTCTTGATCTTCATAGAGCAAGACGCGCAGGGGAGCATACAACCCAGCTGCCAATTGATGACGCGTCATCTTGGAAGCAGTAAGTGGGTTTCCAATCTCGTACTGCACCGCCTTCCGTGCGTCACCCGCGATTCGCAACAGGCTTCCGTGATCACGGGACAGAAAGATGGACAGCTCAGGTCCGGCCTCGAGTGTTTCCCGCAACTGCTTTGCATCTGCCTTAGCAATTAGGGAGGAGACTTCCGGATTGAGCAGAGGCACCGAGTGTTCGAGTGCTGCTCGCACTTCTGCAAAGCTTTTCGTTGATCGCATGACCACATGCTCGACTTGGATGGCACGAGCGGTCTTAGTCACAGGCGTGGCTCCTTCGACGCCATTTGTCGAATGCATTCTGGGATACATCTCGCAAGCCCAAGGCCGAATGCACATTCCCCAATTGCCGTTCGTGATTGCACGGACGTTGAAAGCATAGTTTTATGGCGATCGTCACCGCCCACACGTTTTGCTAGGCGGCGACGAACTGCTGTCCGCCGTCGATATCGTAAGTTGCGCCCGTAAGAGCAGTGTTCGTCATAATGTGTACGGCCAGTGCAGCTACGTCGGCCGGCCCGACGACGCGTCCGATGGGAAGCGTAGTGCGAAGTTGATTGCGGCGCTTTTCGATTTGATCGCCGAGCAGTTGCGCAGACAAGGGTGTGTCCACGAAACCGGCAGCGATAAGGTTGACTCGCACGGGTGCGATCTCCACCGCGAGGCTCGCGACCAGGGCTGGAAACGCAGCTGTCATTGCGGAAGCTATGCTTAGCCCGATAGCTGGACGCCGGGCGCCGGTTCCGCCCATGAAGATAAGAGTTCCTCCCGGCGTCACTTTGCCACTGGCGTTGCGCGCCACGTAGAGTGCCTGCAGAAGGTGCTGACCGAAGACGTCGCGTATCGTCGTGAAATCCATCTCAACGAGGCGAGCGTAGTAGGGCCGACCGGCTGTCACTAACACGTGATCAATGGTCGGCAGGTCGCGAAAAAAGCGCTCGATTGCAACTGGGTCTGTGGCATCGAAGCTAGCAGTGCTCAATGCATCGATCTCATTGGCGGCATGCTTGAGACGCTCTGGATTACGCGCCGCCAAAATGACCTTGGCACCCTGAGCACGTGCTCGCCGCGCGGTCTCAAGTCCAATGCCGGAGCTACCACCGATGACCACGACAGTTTGGTCCAAAAGTTCTGGCTTACGTTGGGTAGTGTGCGCGATGGCTGATGTACTCATGTTTTCTCCGGTCCAAGCCTGGTGCCTAACAGGAAAGGCGAACTCAGGTGGCACGATTGGTTACTATCGCGGATCACGCGTTCAACGTTTCTGGTACGGATGAAAGATGTAGTCCTTCGCTTTCACAGCCACGTGGCACGTGTGTCCACAGTCTGAGTAGCTATTAGGATCAGGGGTAAACTTATCCGAGGCTGGCTCATAGTTGAACACCGCGTATCCCCATCCTCCGGTCTTCGGAAATCTCTTGCTGTCCTTTTCCATTACGAAAGCTTGGCTAAACACGTCTGGCACATCCACGACGAAAGGGGCCTCCGTGCTTTTCTTCGGCTTCCACTGGAGCTTCACGACCATTGAGCCATCCGGGAAAGATTGACCGTTAACCGGAGCGCCGGCTTTGTACGCATTGATCATTGTCGGATTGGCAACAATCACCTTTAACACTTCGTTCGGGCAGAAGAGACCACCGACCAGTCTTCGTATCCCCTGAAATCCGAAAATGCGATTCCGCCAGGCGATTTCAGGGAATACTTGTCCTGCGCATACAGGGCAGTGACTACGAGCACGATGAGCGCTGTTATCGCCATGAGAATTAACTTGTTTTTTCGATTCATGTCCCAATCCTCCTTGGGTTCGATCACTACTGGACCAGTTCACCCAGCATGCGGGCCAAGGTCATTTCCGCGTTTCGGGTCTGGAAGCCACGCTTTAGCGCAATCTGCGTCCGGCCTTGGCTTTCAGGATTACGAGCACAGTCCAGGAAGAGATCTGAATCACGACGGAAGTCTTCCGCAGAGGCAAGGGCAATCGCGTTGACCCGCTCCTTGATCACCTCACGACCCGCACTCGGGAAGGTAGCTATCCGATGAGCGAGGGATTTGACGAAGTCGCCCAGTTCGGCTGCCGGCAAAGCCCGATTGATCCAGCCGTAGGTCTCCGCCAGTTCCGCGTTGTAATCCTCCGCGCTCAACAGCACCTCGAGGGCCCGGCCGCGTCCCATGAGGCGAGTAAGGTGCTGGATTGCGCCAGCCCCTTGAATCAGGCCGAATGCTGCTTCCAATTGACCAAAAATTGCAGACTCTCGCGCAGCAAAGCGCATGTCGCAAGCCAAAACAAATTCGCTACCCGCTCCGCGCACGCGACCTTCGATCTGCGCGATCGTCACCAGCCGGCTTGCGCTCAAATACCGGAATAGCAAGCCCAGTGAGGGTTCTCCCGCTAGCTGCCGTGCCGCTTCCCGGTACTCGTTGACCCGCATCACGTCAACATGGGCGATGAAGTAGTCAGGGTCTCCACTCTTGAACACGAGCACCTGAACTGTATCGTCGGCCTCGGCTTGCTGAATGAGATCAACCAGATCCCGGACCAATTCTGGCCCTAGAAGATTCATGGGCGGGGCGAGGATCTCTGCGAATAAGACGGGACCTTCCTTACGCGCGGAGATTGTTTCGTGTACGGGCTGCTCCGTTCGTCTGGCGCCACTTGATTTCTCGAGCAATTTACCTCCCTGATCAGGCTCAGTTGCCCTCAGCCACCTAAGAATTGGCGCCCTCAAATCCAACGCCCAATGCACGCTATGTTCGACCGAGTTTGGTGTTGATTTAGCCAGATGAGGAGGGCCGAGTCTATTAGACGAACGTATCGACCAATACCAAGGTATCGGTTGGACAATACATACGGAGCTGGTGCATCCTTACTGCCAAACGCGGCGCGGTGGAAATCCTTGGGAAGTTTTCATCGTGGGGGATCCGGGAACTCATGCGGTTTAGTGCCTCACCACTTCGCAGTGACCTGCTCCCCGTTTTCCGAACAAGTCCGAGTATGATTTCGGACGAAGGAAAGGGGAAGAGCGATGTCGAAGAGCAGGCATACGGAAGCGGAGATGATCGGGGCGCTGAAACAGATCGAGGCGGGGCGCAAGGCGGAAGATGTGGCCAGAGAGGTGGGCGTGTCGAAGCACACGCCTGGAAGGCGAAGTACGGGGGGATGGACGTGAGCCAGGCGCAAGAGGCCAAGCAGTTGCGCGATGAGAACACGCGACTGCGCAAGCTGGTGGCGGATCTGAGCCTGGACAAGGACATGTTGCAGGCGGTGATCGCAAAAAACGGGTGGGGCTCGTAGACCAGCGGTCGGATGCGCGCTGGTTGCAGAGTCACTACGCAACCAGTGAGCGCCGGGTTTGCGGGCTGATAGGGATGGCGGTATCGAGTTATCGCTATGCGAGTAAGCGCACGGACGAACCGCGAACGAACTCCGAGCAACTTCTGCCTGTTGTGCGAACCCACGGAGAATGGAAGACCGATCCGGAAAAGATCCACATCCAGCCCGGATCGGTAGCCATCACGTCCGGCATCTGGCCCGACGCGGTAACGAGCATCGAACCCACCTATTGGGGAGTTGGAAGTAATATATTCGCGCTGCTAGGAACCTACCATCAGCGAGGCGAGCAGAAGCATCCGTTCGAGTCCTGGCTGAAAGAAGTGTTCGAACACCCAGAAGTGCTCATCGCCGGTGACCCTCGCCACTGGTCCGAGCGGTCCTTCGTCGCGCTATGCATGCAAACGACTGACACTTCCATTGATCTGTACTGGAAGGACGGCCTGCTTCGGAGCAGGCCAGGCCAAGGCAAACCTCCCTCGGTCCACATCCTGATCGTCGAGGAAGTTGTCGACCGCCTGGCAAAGAAGCTGAACTTCGGCGTGGGGGCGATGTTCACTGAAGTCATTAACCGTAATGCCTCAGCTCATTTTGTGGGTGGGATCCCTATCGCGGATAGCAGTGAGCGAGGGGCCGTCGACCCCTACCAGCGGGTGTTTGGTCAGCCAGGCCTTCACGTTATGGATGGGAGCGTAATGCCTGCCAACCCTGGCGTGAACCCGTCACTCATGATCACGGCATTGGCGGAGCGCGCAATGTCGCTTTGGCCGAATAAAGGAGACGCAGACGGCCGTCCTCCCTTGGGCTCGGGCTACGATCGCATTACTCCCGTCATGCCACATCGTCCAATGGTACCCGCGGGCGCGCTCGGCGAGCTCCGGCTCGACGCGAAGAAGTCGGACATGATCCCGGAATACCCATATTGACTCACGAATAAACAGGGAGAGCCCATGACTGAGTTCGCTACTCAAGCTGCTACAAACTCTTTCCGGACGATGGGGCCAAGCGAGGCCATACCCAATGATCACGTGGTTCCGTACTACCTCGACGATCGCAAGCTGCGGATCTCAATCGCACGCGTCAAAGGTCGCCTTTACGCCTTCGACGATCTCTGCACCTGTGTGGCTGAATCCTGCCCGCTGTCCGGAGGTCTTCTTACAGGTACGACGCTCATGTGCCAATGCCACGGTTCCCGGTTTGACATCATTACCGGAGCCGCAATCAACGGTCCGGCCACCCAAGCTCTCACCGTGTACGAGGTGCAAGATCTCGATGGCGAGATTCGAGTTCGAGCCTGACAAGTGTCAAAGCCGGCCGACAAAGTCATTTATGGAAGGAAAGGAGAACGTCAGTATGTTAGCCACATCTACTGCCAGCGACACCAGCGTACCTACGCAGTTTCTCGAAACGAATAACGAGAGATACGCCTATCGCCGTTTCGGAGAGGGACGCGGGCTTCCATTGCTTTTTCTCCAGCACTTCACAGGTACGCTCGACAACTGGGACTCCGCAGTGACTGATCCGCTCGCAGCGAGGGGGGAAGTCATTCTCTTCGACAGCGCCGGCATTGGGCGGTCCAGCGGCAAGGTACCCAATACAATCCGCGAGATGGCAATGCACGCCTTAGCGTTCTTGGATGGCCTGGGCATCACCGCATGCGACGTCCTGGGTTTTTCGCTGGGAGGGATGGTCGCTCAACAGATGGTTCTTGATCGTCCGTCCATCTTCCGGCGAATCATTCTTGTTGGAACCGCGCCACAGGGAGGAGCGGACATCATGCACCTGGAGAAACCCAGCCTAGCCAAACACTTTCATGATCCGAGCCTGAAGGGTTATGCCATCTTGCAGAAGATCTTCTTTGCCCCGACACAGCCAAGCCAGGCAGCTGGAGCGAGCTTCATCCAAAGGCTGGCACAACGAATAGAGGATAGGGATGTCCCCTCAGGGCCCGAGGTGACCGCAGCTCAGATTTCGGCATTTCGTGATTGGGAGAAATACACCGGCGAACGGTTCGTGGGCCTAAGGGGCATCCGCCAACCGACGCTTGTGGTGAATGGAGTTCACGACGAAATGATTCCCGTTTCAAACTCTTACTTTTTGACTGAGAACCTGCCTAACGCTGTCCTGTTGACGTATCCGGACTCCGGACACGGCTCTCTCTTTCAATTTCATGATTCGTTTACTCGGCAAGCAGCGGCATTTCTTGCCTCCGACTCGCCCTTCGCGCCTTATTGAGTTGAAGCTCGAAGTCCGGGAAGGAGACTCAAACGAGGAAATCAGCGGCGACTGGACAACTGGGAAACCCCACCTCGATAACTCACGTCTAAGCTTGCAGCCATTTTCTGTGGTCGTTGAGTCGCCGAAGCGAACCCCGCGGCTCCTGCCTGAACAGCATAGCTCTGAATTCCTATCGGGAATCGAGCATAGATATCGCTCGGATACATCTGACACACTCACCGACCGCCCATTCCGAGCAAACTGAAATCTCTAGATTCTGGCGCTGGACCTCCGTGCCTTTGCCGACGTTAAGTTGAGCATTTTGCGGGGGCCGCTGAATAGCGGGAGAGCCGGACGTTCAAGTACAGTGCTGTGTTTACAATCGGTGAGCGTACAAGCCACAAAGGGCCTCCCGGGCGAGATTCTTAAATGGTCCCGCATAACGGGCAACTAGGAAACTGCCGGTGCGATGCGTACTCGACCGAGGGTTCGATAAGGGTTCGATAAGAGTTCCAAAGCGTTCCTTTTCGCTCTATTCGTTGCGATCCGTGCCTTTGATTTCAGTTATTTACGACTGTCCGTATCTCTTTCACGGCGGTAACACGGGTTCAAATCCCGTCGGGGACGCCAAACACAACATCCTCTTTGCGTGCGCCTCCCTCTCGTCTTTCAGCGAGCTGCCTTTTACAAGTCGTGTCGGCTCTTTGGGTAGCTTGCACTTGGCCTTACGTAGTACCCCTCCGGACACTACAGAAATAAGGGTATTTGCAGCTGTGTATGTTCTCCGAAAAATGGACTGTCCTCAACCTGATTTGGGGAGCCGTACTGTCAGTTCCCGCTCGAGACGACAACGAAAGGAGTGGATTGCAGCTTCCGCATGTTGCAAGAACAAATCACACCCGCAATCACACGCTGTAGTTCCGGATGTTCAGGTCTCGACGATGTATTAGGTGGTGGTCTCCCCGTCGGGCACTTCTATCTCATCGAGGGAGAACCCGGAACTGGCAAGACGACCCTGGCCTTGCAATTCATCTGCGAAGGTATCAAACAGGGCGAAAAAGTCCTTTATGTGACCCTCTCCGAATCTCGCCGTGAGTTGCTTGCCACGGCCGAGAGTCACGGTCTCAAGGTGCAGGAATCTGCCGTACTCGAAGTCCGGCCCAGCGAGCAGGATTTGAAGCCAGAGGGTCAGTACACGGTCTTCCACCCGGCCCGAAGTCGAACTGAACGATCGCGTACAAACCATCATGGCTGAGGTGAACCGGCGCAAGCCGAGTCGTCTCGTCATTGATGCTCTTTCCGAAGTGCGCATGCTTGCCAAGGACCCCCTGCGGTACCGCCGCCAGGTTCTCTCGCTGAAGGAATATGCGCCTGAAAACTGTACGGTGATGCTGTTGGACGACCGCAGCAGCCGGTATGTGGATCTGGAACTTCACAGCATCGTGCATGGAGTCGTGTCGATGGATCGAGTTTCGCGGGAATACGGCAAGACCATGCGTCGCGTCGAGGTCACGAAGCTCCGAGGCTGTGCGTTTCGTGAGGGCTATCACGATTATCTAATCCGCCGCGGAGGAGTCCACGTCTTTCCGCGGCTGGTTGCCGCCGAGTATCAGGACGAGCGTGAGGATGGCAGCTTAGCCAGCAGTGGCATTCCTGAACTCGACACGCTGGCTGGCGGCGGTCTGGGCCGCGGTACTAGTACCCTGTTCATCGGACCCGCCGGTTGCGGTAAGACCACCCTGGCGCTGCGCTGGCTGATGACGGCCGCACAGCGAGGAGAAAACTCCGTCGCCTTCATCTTCGAAGAAACAGTTAACACCCTGATGGGGCGAGCTGCGGGCCTCGGCATGGACCTTGCACCCTTCGTGCGAGACGGGCGTATCAAGCTTGCCCACTTGGATCCGGCAGAGGTTTCTCCCGGCGAATTCGTCGATATGGTGCGGGAATCCATAGAGAAGCAAGACGTTCGTGCCGTGCTGATCGACAGCTTGAACGGATTTCTGCAAGCGATGCCCGGGGAGCAATTCCTGGCGCTGCACCTGCACGAATTGTTGACCTACCTCAACAATCGTGGGGTTCTGACGCTGATGGTACTCGCCCAAATGGGGCTGGTCGGAAGCGCCATGCAGACGCCTATTGATGTGAGCTATCTTGCAGACAACATCCTCGTGCTCCGCTACTTCGAGGTAAACGGTGAGGTCCGGCAAGCCATTTCCATGATGAAGAAGCGCAGCGGGGGCCACGAGCGATCAATCCGGGAACTGCGTTTCGGCGAGGGCACGATCAAGGTTGGAGGACCAATAACGGACTTTCAGGGGATACTCTCGGGCAGTCTCACTGCGCTTGCTACAACGGTTGCAAGAGGTCGGCTCAATGACTGAGCCGGGCAAACCCAAACTCCCTGTCCTGGTATTCGCACCTTTCGGGAAAGATGCTGCGCTTATCGAGCGCGTGTTGGCCCAGTCAGCCATTCCAACGCGGAGTGTGGCAACGGTCGAGGAACTTGCGGACGCAATTTGCGAAGATGCAGGCGCAGCGGTGATCGCGGAAGAAGTCCTTCAGAACGGATCCATCGCGATGCTGGCGCGGAGACTTTCGTCACAGCCCCCCTGGTCCGATTTCCCCATTCTCGTGCTGACAGGGAGCGGCATAAGCACCGAGTCAACCGAGTTAGCGGTGCGGTCCAGAGCGCCATTAGGAAACGTTACGCTGCTCGAGCGTCCGTTGCGCCCCATCACGCTGATCAGCGCTGTACGGAGTGCGTTAATCGGGCGACGCCGCCAATACGAGTTGCGCGATCATCTCCGCGAGCGGACAGCGGCTGAGGACGCTTTGCGCCGCGCTCATGATGCCCTTGAGTCTCTGGTCGAGCAGCGAACAACCACATTGCGGCGACTTTCGGTGAAGCTGCTTCGGGTGCAGGACGAGGAGCGACGAAGGATTGCGCGCGAGCTTCACGACAGCCTCGGGCAGGACCTCACCGCCGCTAAAATCAGCCTTGACATGCTGGCGCAGGAATGGAAGCTCGACTCGGCGCACTTGCGCGACGCTCGCGCGCTCGTGGATCGCTCCATCTCCGATACGCGGACGCTCTCGCACTTGTTGCATCCTCCTCTGCTGGATGAGGCGGGATTTCTTTCCGCGGCCAAGTGGTACGTTGACGGCTTCGGCCAACGCAGTGGGATTGCAACGAAGCTCGACCTGCCGTCGCAGGTGCACCGATTGCCGCGACGGACGGAAACGGCGCTGTTCCGTATTCTCCAGGAGGCCCTCACCAATGTTCACCGCCATTCCGGCAGCCGAGCAGTAAACGTGTGCGTCGCCTTGGACGACACCACAGTGATTCTGAAAGTGCAAGACTTTGGGACGGGAGTCCCACGCGAGGTACTCGATCGCTTCTGGAAGACGGGAAGTGTGGGAGTCGGCCTCGCAGGCATTCGAGAGCGGCTGAAGGAACTCGGGGGATCCCTCGAAATCTCGGCAAATAGCGACGGCACAACCCTCACCGCCAGAGTTCCGCTCACCACCTCTGAGACGAAGCCCACCGACCAGACTACGGTGATGTCTGCGCAGGAGCTTTCATCGGGTTTCTCGGCGGACTAGCGTCCATGATCCCCCATTCATGTACCCTTCTGTGCGTGCGGTTACAATAAAGGAAAAGTACGTCTTCCTATGGCCGATCCCCTTTACCTCAGCTTGTGGTTTTCCGATTTCAGCGGTCCAGCGATGCTCCCGCACATCCTCGCGGTGCTGCAGCAGTTCCCTTTTTCCGAGCAGCGTCCCGGTGTCACCTACCTCGCCGTACAACCGGTATCCTGGAGCGAAGCCAGTGTTCTTGAGCGCCGGTTTTCACCCGGGATCACTCCCCAGGAAGCGGCCGTGGTTGCGGCCGATTTGGTGCATGATGATTACGCGTATGTATTCGACGTGTATTGGGACATGTGGACCGTAGACGCGAGCGGAAAGTGGAGCCTAGTTCCCAGTCCCGTAAGAATCATCGCGCAAGGCGAAGAGTTTGAGGACGGAGTGCAGGAAGAAACCGGCCACATCCAGGTGGACTTCGGGCTGGACTCGTTATTCGTACAGGAAGCCGCGGAACTAACGGAGGAAAGCCAGGCGCGCATTCGGGAAAATGTTCTCCGGTTGATCGAGTTCACTAAGAAGCTCGAGACCAACACGCGAGCGACTTCGCGCCGCTTGTGGTCGGAGTCGGACGAGAGCCTCCCACAGAAATTGATCGCGAGGCTGCAGAGAGTGCAGTGAGTCACAACGCAGAGGACGCTGAGGCCACAGAGAATTTGGGACGGGAGTTGATGACTCTCTTGATGCCGTCCCTGAGATGTTCGACATTGAAGTTGATTAGTAGACCAGCCTGATTGCCGCTAAGGCGAAGATACGAAGCAATTGAGCTTTGCGGACGTCTAGTACGGCCTCCACCGACTTGAGTTCCACAAGGAGGGCTTCGATGACAAGATCTGCCTTATAACCTATATCT
>Ga0335069_10010639_pt1 | contig 13031 bp, 16 predicted proteins | sample Lox_Sample_11_FD_206714 | JGI IMG/M metagenome (GOLD analysis project Ga0335069, IMG submission 206714) | Soil microbial communities from Loxahatchee National Wildlife Refuge, Florida, United States - Lox_Sample_1.1 | ecosystem: Environmental > Terrestrial > Soil > Wetlands | place: USA... | reverse complement strand
CCTTTACGCCGACATCTTCTCCATCGCTGGTCCTTACGTCAATCGAGTCGGTCATCATTCCAGAACCGATGGTGACGCAGTGAGCCGCAGTCAAGGCGTAGATGTCTGAGATGACTGTGGCTGAGCAGTGGAATTGATTTCGATAAAGGAGCTTGATGACCGCCATGAATCTTTGATTTGGATTGACAGCCACTTCTGACATTTTTAGGGGAGGAAGATCCGCCGCTCTCTGAGCATTTTGGTAGTACGGAGCTTTCCCGGCCAGCGTGAAGACGGCTATTGTCGCGATCATCAGTAGAAGTCCAGTGCAGATCCGCGCAACGGTCATACAGGCTTCTTCAAGATAGTCGATGAACGTTGCAAGAAGTCTTGAAACAAAGCCGACTAACCACAAAACGGTCCAGAAGAGGATTCGGACAGTGCCGAATCCTACTTTGAAAATTCCTTTTGTTACAGACCATAGGGCCTTGAGAAATTTCATAACAGTCCTTTTACGAATTCGTCGATTTGCGCTCTCACGCCTTCGACGGTTTGGTTTGCATCGACTTCGACGATTTTCACGTCGCCTTGAGTTTCATTCTCAAGCATCATTCTGTGGATGTCAAAGCTCTTGCGAACTTTCTCTTGGAACTCGACGCCCTTCATTTCGATGACATCCATTTTTTCACCGCGTCGTACACGGCGCTTGAGGGCGGTTTCGGTGTTCACGGACAGGTAAGCGATGACGTTCGGATATTCCGTCAGGGGCTGAACGACATTGTAGTAGAAATCATCGGTGAACTGTTGGCTGACGTTGTGATCGGTGTATGCCAGATGAGAGAGCCAGCCGCGATCTGAAACGATGTAGTCGTATTGGTCGCCGACTTGTTTGTAGAACTTTTGGTTTTGGATGCGCATGGCGGCGAAGATGAACTCCATCGCGGTTCCTTCAAGTCCTGATTCCGGATCGAGGACGATTTCGCGCAATTTCACGCAAACCGGCAGATTGGGATTGCCAACTTCGCGGGTTTCGAGCACTGTTTTGCCAGCAGCACGCAGGCTCTCGATCAAATACTTGAGAGCAGTGGTTTTTCCGGCGCCGTCCGTTCCTTCAACTTCGATGACTTTTGCTTTCATTTCTTTTCTCCAAATAAGTGGTTATAAAGCATTTCTTCGCACAACGCATTTATCTTACTCCGATTCACAGAATAAGGCAATGCAGATTTTTCCTTGACGCTACGCAGTTCCGTGAGGATATTTTCGATCTCGTCAAAATAGTCGGCATGGTACTCACCGGCACGGATTTTCTTCAAGAAGTCCGTCGTTTCCTTGGGCAGCGGGAATCGAAGCTCACCTTCCGTCAAGAGCATCCTAGCCTCAAAGAGAAGGCGATATGCGTGAGAGAGCGATTTGAAGTCATATCCAACTTCGGCGGCGGCTTCAGACCGTGATCCGTACTTCTTCTCGATCTTCTTCAGCTTTTGAAGAACGTATCGGATCTGTTGGGTGAACTCATATTGGCGACCGGCCAATACGACGCTGGGCACGTTTCCTTCGCTGGTGACGTACTTGAGCGGCACAGAACCTCTCGTGTTGTCGTACATCAGTGCTGTGATGGCCCCGTCTTGGAGTGCATCCCCAATCGTGTCGTATTTATTGTGCGATGAAAGGAACAGGATCATATCGCGTAAAATATTCAAATTGTCGCCCTTGACCGTCGCCCGGTAAGCCTGAGCCTTGGCGAACCCGATGAACGGCATGATGGCACCCTTGGACACGAACAGTTCGCGGTTTTGGATGATCGTTGACCACTCACACTTCATCGGGCGTGTGGGAAAGAGCCAACACTTTCGAGGAGCGAAGAGCATCTCAAGCTGGAGTGATTGTCCTTCAGCCAGGAGGTTAAGGAACGAACGAAGGGAGTAGTATTTGCGGTTGACATCACCCTTTGTATTTCGATCTCCGGTGGAAAGTTTTTTGTCGGCAGACCACTCACTTGGAGGATTTTCCAGCCCAAGGAATTCTTCGGTTGAGGGCATGAAGACGCCCATGTAATCTTCATCGCTGTCTGGACGATTGGTTCCATACAGATTACTCCCAACAATGGTTTCATAAATGATTCTGCGTTCGACTTTCACTTGCGCTTCCTCAATTTTTTCTTCATAAAAGCAATCACTTGCTCAAATCCAACGCCGTCGATGATCCTGTAAAGCTCGGCCAATTCCTTCGGCTCAAAGCCTTTATAATCCTTCACGCGGCGAATTCGCATGACATCGTGGCCCATGTTATCAGGAAATTCTTTCAAATGCACGATTCCGGGGTATTTTTGATCCTCAGAAAGAGTGCCAACGTCGCCGGGCATCATTGCTCCAGTGCGGCCCCAATGATTGGAGCCGTAAAGCCTAAAAACCTTTTCGCCTTTTTTCCACATAAATCCTCACATCAAGCCGTGTGCAATCCATCCAAACAGTAGCGCGAAGAGAGGCGCCAACATCAGTCCAATGAACTGACCTATCGCTTCGCCTTTGCTCTCAGTCTTCTGGACCTTACTGGTCGTGAACAGACCGATAAGTATTGCCAATCCCCAGGCGTGCGCGAGTCCGATTGGAGCGATTCCAAGCGGAACCATGAACCAAGCCCACAATTTATGAAGCACGAAGGCATTCATCAGGATGCTGAGAGGGATCATGACCAAGAGGCCAAAAATCAAGAGGCCGATCAAAATTAACGCTTCCATTCACTTCTCCTTTTTGAATTCCTTTGGGAATTTTGATTCAAACAGTTCCAAGATCGTTCCATCAAATTCATCGTGTGTGCTGACATTAGTTTCTTCCATGGAACCACGAAATTTGATTGACCAAACTTTCATGTCGCGGCAATCAATGATCGGATGGATGTACTTAATGAGAGGTGTCGCTCCAGGTTTGCCGGAAAATCCGCCATGGCTGAAATCGAACTTGATTTCGGCGTCTTCTTCGCCTTTTTCGTAGCCTGTGAACCACGTCTTATCGACATTTTTCTTGAGCCATTCTCCGAACTCTTTCAGCGTAACCGATTTTGCGCGCAACATTTCAATCTCCGAGAAAGAAAGCCCAGGCCGCAGGGGGGGGTAAGCGGCCCAGGCAGGGGGGATTATATTAAGTGGCCATCACAAGGGCGGTTTTCAACGCCTTCTTGTTCAGCGTCATGCCGGTGCCGAACCACGTTTGGTCCAGGCGGCCAGCTTCGTCTTTGCCGCGACGGTACTGGACGAATTCGGTGATCGCGTTGTAGGCGGCCCAGTAGGTTCCGGCGACGCCCGGCAGATCGTTTCCTTGACCGCTGGTGAACAGCGTTTTGATGTCTTCGATCACGCGATTGCCAGAATTCAACTCTTCCGGCGAAGCGGCTTCTTTTTGCTGCTTGTTCGTGGCGAACACGATTTTGACGAATTTTTCCAGGTCGGCTTCGCTGATGGCCTTGGAAGCCAGGTACTTGTACTGCTCGGCAGTGGCCTCAAACTGGCTGTTGGCGGTGTCCATGACTTTGCGGACTTCTTCGAGGTTTTTCGTGATGTTTCCGCGATGGAACACACGGATCAAGGAGCTATTTTCGCTGTCGTGGGCGAGAGTCAAGGTGTTGTTGCAGACAACACGGATCGGAGTGAATCCGACGCGGATGGCCATTGTGCCATCGTGGCTGTTGCTCAGGAGGACGTACTTGGAAATTCGGTCATCGGCTTTCGGCACGATCACGGAATCGGCGCGGTTGATTTTTGCGAGAACCCACACGCGGCGGCCATCTTTGAGGGAGCCAGCGGTTTCGAGTGACGCTTCTTTGCTGTCGAGAAAAGGCTGGAAGAACTCGAAGGCTTCCACGTTCTGGAGGGGCTTGTAACCCGTTCCGACAACGCCCAAGATGGTGTTGTCATCTTTGCGGAATGTGGCGAGTGCAGGAGCGGTTTCACCTTCGGCGGTGAAGAGCGGCTTGGTGCCGACTTCCCAGCCAAGGCCAGAAGCGGCAATGGCTTGCTTTACGTCCGGAGCGGCATTGAGAACGACTCCCAGTTTGTGCCAGGGCACTTCATTGACGCTGAACATATTGTCTTTGGCGCGCAGTTCGTGTGACATCTTATACCTCCTCTTGGTATGAAATCAGTCTATCGAACCTTTCCTGTAATTGCAACAATCACAGAAATCATTCTCAAAATAGGTCATCTTCCTCGTCTTTTTCTTCCGGGCGCTCAAACACGTTCTGATTTGAGACACGTTCTTTTACTGGATCTTCTTTCTCGAAGATCACGCCGCCGATTTGTTCGAGCATATCGTTGCTCAGGATCGTTCTGGCCTTTTGCAACATGGTCTGGTCGGTTTTTCGGCGGAAAATCATCTTGGCCATGCGGATTGCAAAAGTTTCAGCTTTGCCACGAGTATTGAATCCCGGCGCATAGGTGTTTCCGTCAGGACCGATCACTCGGTATGCTTCGCCATCCCATGCGGTCATGTAATGGACTGCACCTTCGACGCGCTTCTTATCTTCCAGCAATTTGATCTTTTGAACCATTTTCATTTTCATGACTTACCGCCAAGGGCCTTGGTCGGCCCTTCATTTCGTTCTCCTAAGCCCATCGAGATGCGAATGTTCTTGCCCTGCTCAATTCCGTCTTTGAAAGCTGATGGATCAACTTGGCCGACATGGCGCGCAGGAACTTTTGTAGTTTTTCCAACCATGTCAGAGATGAACTTGTCGATGCCGGGATCTTTCACGACCACAAGGCCAGTTTCGTTCTCGACCTTCTTCTTTCCAGCGTCCAAGACTTCGGCCAATCCACGATAGAGTCCCATGTAGAATGATTTGCGGCTGGTGCGCGAAGTTTCGTTGTGTTTGCGATACTCTTCGTAAAGATCGTGGAACGTCCTGTCAAGGAAGGCGAAAACGTAGTGAGCAATCTGGACGTTGTGCTGCTGGCCGAAGAATGACCAAGTGATGAATTTTTTGGGCATTCCGGTTTTGGGATCGTAACCGACTTTGCGACCGCGCACGACTTGAACGAAGAAGAAGCGTTGTAAAATGCCGAACACGTATTTGTGTTCTGCGGGCATACGCGATGTGGAACCGGCGTAGTGCAAAAAGTCATATTCACGCTGAGTAGTCTCGACTTCCTGCATGGACAGGTTGTACTTGGTGAGAAGCTCGGTCGCTTTCTGGGCGGCCAATTTGGCTTCGTGCTCATTTGAACTGTTTGCAAGGGCCAAGAGCTTCTGTATCTTTTCGATAATGTCTTTACGATCCACGAATCCCCTCCAGATTTGCAATCATTGATGTACACATATCGGCAGCTTTGGGGGAAAACTTTAGAGCTTTTTTCAGTTCTGGCAATAAATGTTTGTAGGGTTTCTCGGATCGAGACAGTTGCACGACTTCCATGAGCAATTCAAAGGCTTTGTTGTCTGCATCAAATTGTGCCGCTTTTTTGCGAATCTCATCCTCAGTCATTCCTGGATAAACCAGGACGGAGCATTCTTTTATGTGCTTATGAGTGTATTCTTGCTCAAAGTTCACACGAGTTGTGGCGTTAGGATAAACATATTCCACACGGCAAAGTTTACGATCTGGCTTTGATCCTTTTCCTACGATCACGAAATCGAAATCTTGAGTCTGATTCGGGCGTCTGACTGCCCATCGCTCCCCTATCTGCCAAATCATAAAAGCTCCACCTTCTCGTTTGAAAGGTCCATCGGCAGGTACAGCATACCGTCATTCGGGATCGGCAATTGTTTGCCATCGTTGTCGTATTTTTCGGTGATGTAGATGGCGTAGCGTGGCGAATCAAATTGATACACGCCATTGGGTGCGCTCTTCATCGGAACTTCAGTCACGTTCTTTGCGCGAACGATTCCGACCATGCGAACTGTGGGGCTTTGAGTGTAAAGAATGCGATCTAGGATTTCGAGAGTTTTGAGATACATTTGCCCCTCCATGAGTCGAGATTACCACACCGGCAATGACTTTCAAGAAAAATAAAAACCCCGTCCAGGAACTGGACGGGGAACAAGAGGAGGACTCAGGCCAGATTGGAGGTACGCTCTGGCCTAATAAAACCGTATCATATTGATCCAGGGGATGTCAACTACAGTCCGCAAACTCCATTGACGCAGTTGTTGCCATTTTCTTCAAAAACTGTCCCTTCGTTCGCCAAGGCTTCTTCGATGGGAACTCTGTTGAGCGGCTGTCCAGCCCGGCATCCATCGGGATAAACAGTGAACCCGCGCAGGCGTTTTGCGTATTTCAAGAGCGTCTTTGCATTTTTTTCAAGAGTTGATTCATTGTTCTCGGCACTTCCCCACTTGGGCATGTTGCAAGTGGAAGAAATGGCCATATCGACGTAGTTCTGAATGTCAGCTTGGAATTTTACGCGCTGCTTAAATGTCAGATCGTAAGCGTCCTTGATGTCTTCCATCTTCACGCCAGCTTCCATCAAGCGTTTCACGGTGCCATCAATGACATATTGATAGGATCGCTTACCGCCGCCGTCTTCAGAAAGATAGAGACGTTTGTAGGCTTTACAAAAAAGAGGCTCGATTCCCGTGGTACTTTCGCCAATGATTCCGATTGTTCCGTTGGGAGCAACTGCGCGCACGCCCTTCGGAACTGCGACGCCAAGCTCTTTAGCCATTATGAATGCCATCGCGCTCGATTCTTGTTCGTAAGCCGACATCCACTTGTGAAGCTCCGGCACGACTTCATAACCGTAACCTCTCATCATCAACCATTCGTGGATTCCAGCGAGTCCAAGTCCGATGCGATTGTTCTTCAAACCAATCTGGCGAATTTTTTCATTCGGCACATCAGAATAGATTCCGCCACACATCAGAAATTTTATCGCGCACCGCACAACGTCAATGAATTCGTTCTTGTCTTTGCAGCGGAACATCCAGATACTTCCAAGATTGCACTTGTCTGAATCATCTTCAGTCGTGACTTCCGTGCAGGCGTTGCGAAGAGACTCGTTGTCTTTCGTAAAGTTGAAACTCATGCCGGGTTCAGCAGTCGAGAATGCTTGGCGGCAATTCTCCATGTAGACTTTCCATGCAAGCTGATTGAGCGGATGATCTTCGTTCTCGATGGCGATGAAAAATTCCGTATCATAAATCACGGAGATGTTGGTGCCTTCCATCGGAAGCGGAAAGTTGTAATCTTTTTCTTTCATCGCTTTCATGTCGGGCGTGTAATCTTTGATGTGGATGAACTTAAAGATGTCAGGATGTTTCCAGTTGAGGCCAGCCCATATCGCGCTGCGACGTTGACCGCCTTGCATGATGTAACGCCCAGCTTCGTTGACCATGTTCATGAGTGCGCACGGTCCAGTGGCCTTCCCGCCAGTACGTTTTACATTCGCACCTTCTTCGCGCACGAGAGAATAGTCGATTCCGATACCGCCGCCTGTCATAAGAGACGAAGTGGCTTTCTGCATGATGTCGGCCCATCCCTCACGACTGTCTTCTGCTCTGAAAAGAAAGCAGTTGTTAACTTGGTGAAACGGACGGCCAGCAGAAAAAAGATAGCGACCGCCAGGAATAAATTTCCTGTCGATCATGTACTTGAGAATTTTTGATTTGTCTTTCGGAGAAAGAAGTTGTCCGCAGACTGCCTCAACAACTCGCTTGCAAGTGTCTTCCCATTTTTCTTGCCGGTCCATTGAGTATTTGTGAAGAAATGTGTCGTGTGAATACTTGTTGGTGAAAACGTCAAACTGCACTGTGCCTCCTCTTGGTGTGCGATTGCAATTTTCAAAATTAAGATTGATTTCTAAGGGTGCGAAAACGGAAACCTATTTTCGCCATCTTTCCCATTGAGAAAGTTTCGTGCGATTTTGCGGCGTGATTCCGAATGTAGAGAGCTTCGCTTCGAGAGACTTCACGGCTTCGTTTGCTTCTTCTGCACTGGAGAATTTTACATCTTTACGAGCTTCGACTTCCATGAAGCGACCTTTTTCTTTCATCTCTTCGTCGTAAACGATGTAGTACACCGTGTCAGTTTTTTCATAGACGTAAATGCTACACCACTTGAAGATTCTGAAATTTTCTTTGAAGTTGAACTGAGCGCAATATTCATTCACAATTTCTTCGATCTCTTCTTGTGACGTACCGGGATCAATCGGAAGATCGACTTCAATCCTGTCATTGTTGTTCGTTGTTGTAGTTTTTACTTTGATCGTGAGTTGCGGCTTGCTTCCCATGCGAAGGCGCATGAACTCGAACGGAAGCCCCATGTCTTTTGTTGGGGCGTAGTAGATGTCCCAGGAGCCGACTTCGATTCTTTGAAAATTCGGTTCGACTTCTTCGGCCCATTTCTCAAACTGCGTAAGTTTTACGCCAGCTTTGTCAGCGTCGTACTTGAACTCGATCTCTCTGACCTTTATGTTAAAATTTTCCAAGTGACACCACTACCAAAGCCGCGATTTGTAGGAGCAGAATGATAGCGGCGGCAATGCGCATCGCTCTGCTTTTTTCATGGACTTCCCCTTTGGGCAGGGGAATGACTTTTCCCGTATGTTTCGATCCAGGCACGTTCAATGGATACCTCAATGAAAGAATTTCCTCGTTTAATCATAAGCACCATGGACCGTGGTCCATCGCCTCTGACTTGATTTTTAACAGAAAGCGGCTGATTGTCAATCATAAATATCAGATCGCCGGTCTGAATCCCGGCTCTTTCCGCAGGATTGCCCTTCACGGCGGCGGAAACTCGATCTCCCCAGTAAGTAAGGCCATTGTAAAAGACCACTTCGCCGCCAACAAATCCGCTCTGGTAGACACCGATTCCCCAGTATCCATCCTTGCTATGTTTGGTTTCTTTTTTCTGCTCACGCTTGAAGATGCCTTTTTTGTCGGGAGGAGGAGCATCCACTAGAGTAACTTCTACATTCTTTTCCACGATCTTTTTGAAGTCATCCTGATGCTGTTGTGTAACTTTTTCTTGTCCGGCAGGTTTGCCATCGGGATGCGCTTTTCCCGGTACGCCGCCGCTGCACTGAAACAGCCCCGCCAGATTGGCAAGCAATAGGAAGTGGATCGTAAGAGATGTCAGAAGATACTTACCGTCTTTTCTTTCTATCACGCTTCGCCTTCTTTACTGGTCGTGCGGCCATGACTGCGCCCATGAATTCTCGCTGAACTTTCATGCGCTCAAGTTGGTTTCGCATCGTTCGATCTTCCCCAATTTCACGCTTTGCGGCGCGGTCAGTGAAAAAGATACATTTGTCCTGGAAAGCGATTTCGGTTTCCAGTTTTTCGTTGTCCATGGCCAGGACTTTATCCTTAAACGTCTGAAATTCCTGGCTTTCCTTGTACTCCTGCACAGTCCTCTCCTTGTCAAATGGCATTATTACACGATTCTCAAAACAATGCAAGCCGTTAAATCTCGAATAAGATCAATCATTTAGGCTAAAATCTTAATAATGAAGATGTCAACATGGGTTGATGGGCGCAAGCTCTGGATAGGATAGGACAATATGGCATACGAGCGACTTTGGGCCGCCGTGGTTCGACCGTTTTCTTCAGACGGCACCGCGAGAGGCACATTACAAGTTAGCAATTACACTGGATTCTTTGTAAAACAAAGTGTAAGCCTTACGTCCAACACCAAACCCAGTCTCACTTTACAAATCCAAAGAATTGATCCTGACGGAACCATTTACGTCGGCAACAAAGGCGACATCAACAGCCGCGTTGACGTTTCTGCATATCTCGTCGCCGACGCCGCCCAAATCATGGCTCCCGAACAGTCCTACAGCCCGGTCAAGCCGGACGAAATTATCAACGCCGTTTATGAGCGCGATCCCGTCAAAGCAATCCGAACCGAAAACGTTGATCCTCAAGGTACGCCCATTGATTCAGTCGTAGGCCCGGACGGCAAAAACCGCATGGCTGTGGATGCCCAAGTGAATGTTGAAGTGAACAGCGTGGCTCTTTTCACTAAGCCTTATGATGCAATCGTTCCATCATATCCAAGTCCAACTCAAGAACTGTATCAGTCAAAAGTTGGCGGTATTTCCGGAACAAACGTTCAACTTGTGACGGTGAACTACACCGATTCCTCAAAAAATCTGATTCTCAATGCTTTTAGGATAGACAACTAATGCCGTACAAGCTCAATCCATTCAGTGGAAATCTCGACTATTACATCGCCGCAAGCGGCAACGTCAGCGGTGTTCCGCCTACTACCGACAAAGCTATTGCACGATGGTTGGGCACAGGCGGCAATCAGATTCAGAATAGCCAAACGATCCTTCAGGACGGTGGGAGCATTGAAGCTCAAGGTTTTATAACAAGGAGGTTGGTCACGGACAACATCACAATCAATGGTGATGAGTCGATGACTACCGACGCAGTTTCTATCGAAGATACGGGAGAAATTGTAATCGAAGGCGATGGAGAACTAAACTTAGTTTAATCTTATGGCAGCACTAATTCCAGGAACAGTCAGAGCGAAAGCATTGGGCACGACGCCAAGCGCGCCGCCGTCTGGCTATGTGATTCTTTATTTCAAAACAGATAACGTCCTTTATATCCAAGGCTCAGATGCAGTCGAGCACGCTATCGGAACGGTCAACGACATCACGGCTCTTCATGGTGATGTCATGGCGACTGGTCCGGGCGATGTTGAAGCGACCGTAGTTCAGGTTGGCGGTAAACTCGCCGCTGATATTGCTCAGTCAGTAACAGATACGCAAAACGCTACGGCACTGAATGTCATAAATACAATAGTTAAGCGCGACTCTTCCGGCAATATTTTCGTCACTCAAATCAATGGCGTCACTATTGAGGCTCATGCTTCTCGCCACTTGCCCAATGGCGCCGATCCTATTACGACTGCGGCTCCAGCCTCCGATCTTACGGCCAATACGACGAATGCTACCGGAACTGCCAATTCTCTCGCACGTTCAGATCACTCGCACGCCATCGACACTGGCGCACCATCGACGCAACATCCTGACCAAATCAACGCTGCCGGTACGTCACCGAACTTGGCAAGAGCCGATCACGTCCATGATATTCCCACTGCGGCTCCGACTACCGATCTGACTTCTACAACTCCGAATGCACAAGGATCGGCGAATACTTTTGCGCGTTCCGACCATACTCACGCAATCGACACTGATGTTCCAGTTACTCAGGGAACCGACAATTCCAACGCTGCCGGTGTATCTCCCAGCTTAGCTAAAGCTGACCATATTCACAACATTCCGACTGATGTGCCCGTTCAAGTCAATGCGAATGGTAGCAACGTTCAAGGTTCATCTGCAAAATTTGCACGCGCTGACCATAAGCATGATATTGCGACTGACGTTCCAGTTACTCAGCCGCCTAATCATTCCAATGCGGCTGGATCTTCTGCAAGTTTGGCAAGGGCCGATCACGTTCACACCATACCGACTGCGGCTCCGATAACACAAGGCCCTGATAACTCCAACGCAGACGGTTCAGCCACGACATTCTCGAAGTCAGATCACGTCCATGATATTCCGACTGATGTTGCATCTGGACTGGATTCTACCAGCACGAACACCAAAGGAAGCAGTTCTTCATTCGCAAGAGCCGACCATACTCACGCAATAGCTTCTGGTGCTCCAGCGACTCAAACTCCCGATCAATCGAACTCCGCTGGAACTTCTCCAAATTTTGCCAAAGCTGACCACATTCACGACATCCCTACTGGTACGCCGGTTGATGTCGGATCTTCAAACGCCCAAGGAACAGCCGCTGCGTTTGCTCGTCAAGATCACGTTCACAAAGGCGTTCATAGTGTCAATGCCAATGGCGGAACTCAAGAATTTGGCGATATTTCTTTGCAAGATGGCTCAGGCGTTCATGTTTCTGATTTAGGCGGCGGTGCCTTCAAAATCTCCGCTACGAATGCTGCCGGAGAATTTGTCACAACAATTGGCGCTGGCCTGTCAGTCAATTATACTGCCGGTACTGTTCTCATCAACGGAACCTATACGTCCATAGCTTCTGGAAGCATCTCGGTTGGCCCATCCATTACCAACGGATGGATTTATGTCACAACCGCTGGAGCAGTAGCTTCAGGATCTTCGTTGCCAGCCGCCGCAATTGCTCTTGCTCAATTCACTAGCGATGCTACCAACGTAACCGTTTTGGCAGATCGTCGCACCTTCTTGGATCAAAACATTCAGTACGGAACTCCAAGTACCGATCTGACCGCTACAACGACGAATTCTCAGGGAACGAATGATGCAATCGCTCGCTCCGATCATACTCACGCAATCGACACCGGAACTCCTTCAACTCAGAATACCGATCAATCCAATGCGACTGGAACTTCTCCGAACTTAGCTCGCGCCGATCATATCCACAACATTCCGACTGATGTTCCTGTTCAGGTGAATGCTAACGGAACCAATGCTCAAGGTTCGTCTACAAAATTTGCTAAAGCCGACCACAAGCATGACATCGCAACTGATGTTCCGGTAACGCAAACTCCCGATCAATCAAACGCCGCTGGCTCCTCATCCAGCTTGGCAAGAGCCGATCACGTTCATGATATTCCAAGCGCAACGCCCGTCCAAATAGGGACCAGTAACAGTCGCGGATCAGCCGCTTCGTTTGCCCTTTCCGATCACGTACACGATCATGGCGCACAAACTTCCCCGACCTTACACGCAGTAGCGACGGATTCAGTCAATGGATTCATGTCTGCTGCCGATAAGACTAAGCTCGATGCGGCCACTCCTCTCGACACAGCCAGCACAATCATGTCGCGTGACTCGAACAAAAAGTCGGCCATCGGTGAAATGGAGTTTGAAAGCGACGCTCTATTCGATAATCAGGCTTCCGCTCCTTCTAATCCGTCTTCTGGAGTGAAGGTTTATACCAGCCAGACAAACGGCTTCAATCGCCTCAGAATGTTGAATGCAGACGGAACCATCTTTGCCTTCAATCGTGATATATTTTACATTTGCTATAACAACACCGGATCGTCACTCGCAAAAGGCCAACTGGTTTACATAAACGGCACGTTTGGAACGGTTCCGACTGTCGCTCTAGCCA
>Ga0335069_10010638_pt1 | contig 13032 bp, 9 predicted proteins | sample Lox_Sample_11_FD_206714 | JGI IMG/M metagenome (GOLD analysis project Ga0335069, IMG submission 206714) | Soil microbial communities from Loxahatchee National Wildlife Refuge, Florida, United States - Lox_Sample_1.1 | ecosystem: Environmental > Terrestrial > Soil > Wetlands | place: USA: Florida... | reverse complement strand
CTGATCCCTACCGCGATTACGCTCGCCCCGGCCTTTTGGACGCTCTACTATTTCTACCCTTCTTCGGTGAGCAGCCCGCTTTCGCTGGCGGCGTCGGGATTGATGTGCGTCGCGCTCACCTATCTGGCGTCGATGTATGTGCGCGATCTCGGGGTGCGCTTTGCCGGCAAGTTCTGGAAAGAACGCGATGGCCTGCCTTCCACCCGTCTCGTCCGCATGCGCGACCAGTTTCTGAGTGCCGGGCAGAAGCGACGCATTCACCAGGCGGTGCAGGCACGGTTCGGGATTGAGTTGCTCCCGCCGGAGGATGAAACTTACTACGCGAGCGTGGCTGACCGAAAAATTATCGACGCGTTCCGCGAGATCAAGGAATTCCTGCGGCGCCACGATTCGTCAGGGCTGGTGGCCAAACACGCGGCCGAGTACGGATTCGCCCGGAACTTGTGTGGCGGACGTTTAGTGTTTGTAGCAGAAGCTGCAATCTGGATTGTGGTATGCGGCTTCAGGGAACATGGGCCGCACTGGGCGCTCACGCCCGGGGTTGTCGTCAACCTGCTTCTTCTTGCTTTGTGGGTGCCGTTTGCGTGGCGCGCTTTGCCGCGCATGCTCGAGCTCTGTGCAAACGCCTACGCAGAGCGCGCATGGATTACGTTCCTGAGTTTGACGGAGGATGCGGGCAAGAAGATGAGCGTCTCGGTGGGAACGACAACTGTCCTGCAAAATCGTTTCGGATGAAATCTGCCATCTGGCGTTCATTGCCTCATATACACTGTTTGCCTATGAGCATGCCAACGCCGCCTAATATCAAGCTGGTAAATTCCGCCGACTACCGCGAAAACTACGCCAATAGCGTCCAGGTTCGCGTCAATGTGTGGGACTTTTTCCTCGTCTTCGGGACTTTGCAGCAGCAGACGGAAACCCAGGTCGAGGTTAAGAATTTCCAGGGCGTCTATTTGAGCCCGCAGCAGGCCAAAGCCCTGATGTCCATTCTGCAGCAGAACATTACCGGGTACGAAAGCGCGTTTGGCGAGATCAAGCTCGACCCGCGCATGGCCGCCGCCGGCCCGATTCACTAACCGCCAGTGAACTGCGAGACTGAATCGCGCCGCGGCTCGACCGCGCTGTTGTTCACGCTGTTCTTTATCACGCTGTTCGCGCTGCACCTCCCGGTACTGCGGCTTCCCTACTTTTGGGATGAGGGCGGGTACTACGTGCCCGCCGCCCGCGACCTGTGGCTGACCGGCTCGCTGATTCCGCACTCCACTCCGTCGAACGCGCATCCTCCGCTGGTGATGGCGTACCTCGCGCTGGCATGGAAGATTTTTGGTTACGCGCCGGTAGTGACGCGCACGGCGATGCTGGCGGTCGCGGCGTTTTCTCTGCTCGGTTTGTTCCGGCTGGCGCAGCGGGTGGCGAACACGCCGGTGGCCATTGCGACAATCATCTGCACGGCTATCTATCCAGTCTTTTTTTCGCAAAGCTCCCTCGCGCACGTGGACCTCGCGGCCGCGGGCTTAAGTTGGTGGGGCATTCTCGCTTACATCGAAGATCGCAAACTCGCGATGGTGACGTGGCTATCCCTGGCCGCACTGGCGAAAGAAACTGCAATCCTGGCGGCGGGGGCTCTGTCTGCATGGGAACTGCTGCGGATGTTCCTGAAGCCTGAGCTCTCCGACGCAGGAGAGTCGCGGAGACCACGGTTTTTGCTGCTGGCGCCGCTACTTCCTCTAGCGGCCTGGTATGCCTACCACTACCATCGCACCGGCTTCGTCTTCGGCAACCCGGAATTCTTTCGCTACAACGTGCAGGCTACAGTGCAGCCGCTGCGCATTCTCATCGCAATCTTTCTGCGGTCGTGGCAGGTGCTTGCGTACCTGAACCTTTATTTCCTGACCCTGGCGGCTTTGTTCGCGATGTTTCGCTCGCCAGTGGCGGATCGCGGCATCGAGCGCAAACGCATTGCCTTGCCAGTGCAGATCGCTTTTCTGTCGATAATTACGGCTTACGTGCTGGCGATGGCAGTCATCGGCGGCGCGGTCCTTGCGCGCTACATGCTTACGGCAGTTCCGTTGGTGATTATGGTTTCAGTCTCGACCATCCGTCGCCGCGTGCGCTTGTGGCCTGTGGTAATTGCGATTGTTACGTTCACGTTTGTGGTCGGGATATTCGTGAACCCGCCGTACGGATTTTCCGTCGAAGATAATCTCGCCTACCGCGACTACATCCGGCTGCACCAGGCCGCGGAAACTTATCTCGAAACGCGAGCGCCGATGGCTCGTGTGTTGACGGCGTGGCCGGCGAGCAGTGAACTCACCACTCCGGAACTGGGATTTAACACTAGGCCAATGAAAGTAGTGCGCATCGAAAACTTCACCGCGGAGCAATTGTTCGCAGCAGCCGAACTGCGGCCGCAATTCGATTATGCCCTGGTTTTCTCCACCAAGTATCAGCCGCCGAACGCGTGGTTCGCACATTGGAATGCGTGGCAGCGCTGGAAGACAGAATTCTTCGATTATCATCGCGACCTGCCTCCGGCCGCAGCCGCGCAGATTTTAGGCGGAGAAATTATTTATGAGCAGCACCGCAAAGGCCAATGGATAGCGGTGATTGAAATGACAGGAATCGAAGAGGCACAAGCCCGCGCTCCTACGCGGCCATGAGGTGGCATGAGTAAGTTTTGATCACCAGCCAGACTTCCTTGCCCGGCTGTAAGGAGAGCGAATCCCGCGCGGCCAGGGTCAAGTGAACTTCAAAAGTCACCTCGCATTCGACTTTAGCGACCACGATCATGTCTTTCTGCTCGAGCGAAATGATTCTGCCACGAATCAGATTGCGTGCGCTTAATCCAACGGGGTTGACAGTCGCGAGCATGATGTCGCCGGCGCGGATACCCACTCTGAGCTTCGCTCCACTTTCCGCGCGCACCAGCGGCGTTTCCAGGTCCACTTTACTGCCAGACAACTGGCACGTCATGGTGCCGCGGTCTTCATGTGCGGCGACAACCATGGCATCGAATATGTTTTCGAAGCCGGCCAGTTGGGCTACGGTCTCGGCCCTCGGCGCCGACATCACCTGATGCGGTGTGCCGTCTGCAAGGATTCGTCCGTTTTCCAGCACGATGACACGCTCACCGAGCGCGAATACTTCCTCCCGGCTGTGGGTAACGTAGAGGACCGGGATTCTGTGCTGCTCGTTCCAGGCGCGCAGATCGTCGATGATCTTCGATTTGGTCGGCGCGTCCAGCGCGGCTAAGGGCTCGTCCAGCAACAGGACCCGCGGATCGCGTACCAACGCCCGTGCCAAAGCCACTCGCTGACGCTCGCCCCCGGAAATATCGCGCGGCTTGCGATTCCGGACGGCTGAGATGCGAAACGATTCGAGGATCTGATCGACGCGGCTTTGTCCCGCTGTTCTTTTGTCTTTTCGCAACCCGTACGCGACATTCTCTTCGGCGGTCAGATGCGGAAACAACGCCAGGTCCTGAAAAACGTAACCGACGTCTCGAGATCGAACGGGCACGTCGATGCCCTTTGCGCGATCAACCACAACCTTGTCATCAACGGTGACTTTGCCGGAGTCGGGACACGTTAAACCTGCAACGATGTCCAGCAGCGTGGTCTTCCCTGCACCTGAAGCGCCGAACAAAACCGTGAATCCGTTTGCAATCTCGAACCCGACGTCCAGACTGAAGCCGTTCAAAATCTTCTGAACAGCCACACAGAGACGGCTTGTTATGTTGGATTGCGCCGGGGATGGACGATTGTCGTCTCTCATTATTATTGATGAGCCACGGAGTCGGAACGGCGGCCGGAGTTCCACCAATCTCCCCAAGGCTTGCGGTTCAAGGCGTAAATCAGGCACAAAGACGAGAAAGATATCGCCAGCAACACCAGGGCGGTAACGTTCGCACCAGCATAGTCGAAGCTCTGCACCCGGTCGTAAATGTCGATCGACACCGTACGCGTGATGCCGGGGATGTTTCCGCCGACCATCAGGACGACCCCGAACTCTCCCATGGTGTGCGCGAAACTTAGCGCCAAGCCGGTTACCAGTCCGGGCACAGATAACGGCAAAATAATTCGGCGGAAGGTTTCGAATCGAGTTGCACCCAAGGTTGCCGATGCCGCCATCAGCCGCGAGTCAACTTGCGCGAACGCCGCGGCGAAGGGCTGCACTGCAAATGGCAGGCTATAAATTAATGACCCGATTACCAACCCGGCGAAGCTGAATGCCAGCGTGTGCCCGGTGAAGGATTGCCACCAGCGCCCCAAGGGGCTGCGCGATCCCAGCGCCACCAGCACGTAGAATCCGAGAACGGTCGGGGGCAACACGATAGGCAATGCCACGACCGCTTCGACGATGAACTTCCACCGCCAGCGCGAATAGGCGATCCAGTGCGCGATCGGCAATCCTGCGACGAAAAGAATTGCCGCCACCACTACCGCCAGACGAATTGTCAGCCAAAACGCTTCCCAGTCCATGAGCACCGGTCAAGTACGCCAGTATAGACAAACCATTCCCGTTTCGGGTCATCCTCATGCGGAAATGTTCACTCGTCACAAAGTTCTGAAAGAGCTTTTCGCGATACTGCGTGAGAGGTCCATGATCGATGCAGATCGAAGAAGCTATCCAGGTCGTCCGCGCACTGGCAAACGGACAGAACCCTGAGACGAAACAGGCGGTTGAGGAGAGTTCTGTTTGCCGACTGCCGCTGGCTGTGAAGGCGCTGAATCGCGCGTTGGCAGCGCTGGTCGCGCAGCAGGAGCGCGAACGCACCCGTCCCACGAATTCCGGCAGATCGTGGTCACGCACGGAAGACGAGCAGATTTGCGAAGCGCTGCGACTTGGCACTGACTTTCGGGAGATCGCCAAGACCCACAACCGCAGCGTTGCCGCAATCCTTGCCCGATTGGTCAAGCTTGGCAAGATCACTCCCGGCAAAGCCGACAAGCCTGCCTCCAACAAGGTGGCGTAAGTGAAGACTCTCGCCGCATTCGCCATGCTGCTTGTGGTTTCGCCGCTCAGCGCACAGAACCTCCCCAGTGCACAACAGAGAATTCGCGGACAAGAATGGTTTTTACGAGGTCGGACCTTGTCTGGCCAATCCGCAGCCCTCTTGCGCCATCGCGCTTATCGGGAGAAGTTGCGAATGCGTGGAATCGCGCAGAAGAACGCTCTCGGAGCTCCGGCAAATCCCGGCACCGGTTGGGCTCCGCTCGGCCCGTTGCCCTTGGCTTCCGACGCGAGTGGCAATGGGCAGCAGGATTACAACTGGGTATCCGGGCGCGTAACTGCAATTGCAGTCGACCCGGCCGATCCCACAGCCAACACAGTTTATGCCGGAGGCGCATATGGAGGAGTCTGGAAGTCAACGAACGCGGCAGCTTCCGACCCCAGCACCGTAATATGGACGCCGACCACTGATGATCAGGCGACGCTCGCGATCGGAGCATTGGCGGTCCAGCCCCAGCTATCGAATCCTGATCCAACTCACAGCCTAATTCTTGCCGGTACTGGCGAAGCTGACAGCTCTACGGACTCCTACTATGGCCTGGGCATCTTGCGCTCTGTGAATGCAGGCGAAACCTGGTCGCTGATCACATCCGACGTCACGCAAACTCGATCATTTGCCGGGATGGCGTTCAGCAAGATTGCGTTCAGCTCCATCAATCCTAGCCTCGTCGTCGCAGCTACGGCGGGAGCCTCGCAAGGAATTCTGGAAGGTCTGGCGAATCCGCTGACAGCTAACCTCGGAATCTACATTTCGAGCGATGGTGGACAGTCGTGGACCTTCAGCAATATTAAAGACGGGAACGTCAGCACGGCTCCCGGTTCGGTCTCTTCTCTTGCATACAACACAGTGGCCGGGGAATTCTTTGCCGCGCTCCGCTATCACGGCTTCTATTCTTCGAGCGATGGGGTCAACTGGAGTCGTCTCGCCACTCAGCCCGGAGTTGGGCTGACCACGCAAGCATGTCCGCCGAATCCATATTCGATTGCTTGCCCGATCTATCGCGGAGAAATTTCGGTTGTCCCCGGGCGAAATGAAATGTATGTCTGGTACGTCGATGCCAACGACAACGACCAAGGCATTTGGGAAAGTACAAACGGCGGCACGACTTGGAGTCAGATCAACGACTCCGGTATCACGAACTGTGGAGATCAAGCGGGTTGCGGCACTGTCAATGGAACTTACAATCTGGAACTCGCCGCCGTACCCAACGGCGGCGCTACCGATCTCTATGCCGGTACCGTCAACCTTTATAAGTGCCAGGTCAACATCGCTTCCCCGAATTGCAGCGGAACCGGTGCGAACACGTTCCTTAATGTCACGCACGCTTACGGATGCAGTTCGATCGCGCGAGTCCATCCGGCGCAGCACGCCTTGTCATTTCTTTTGACCAACATTAATGCGCAGGACGTGATGTATTTCGCCAACGACGGCGGCCTGTATCGCGCCCTCGACGGTTATTCGGGACTGGATACAGGCTCGTGCTCCGGCTCAAATCAATTCGACAGCCTCAACCAGACTCTCGGATCACTGACACAGTTCGTTTCTTTTTCTGAGCCGCCAGGCGACTTTAATACCGTACTTGGTGGCGCCCAGGGCAATGGATCACCCGCGACGCAGTCCGCCTTGGCGAATACCAGTTGGCTGAATGTGAACGCCGGCGATGGCGGCTACACCCAGATCAATCCGGCGAATCCGGAAGAATGGTTTGTTTCGAGTCCACCGAATGTTGAATCTGGCGTCAACATTTTCCGTTGCGCCTTAGGGATCAATTGCCACACCGAAGATTTTCAAAACGACCAGGTGGTGAGCAGCGCGACCGTGGGCGGTGACACTGGCGCTTACTACCCGCCATTCATGCTGGACCCACAACATGCGTCGACGCTCCTCGTCGGCACTTGCCGGATCTGGCGCGGCGGTGGTGATGGTTCCACGTTTTCGGTGTTAAGTCCAAACTTCGAAACCGGCGGCTCGGGAACGTGTACGGGGCAAGAAAGCAACACCGTTCGCTCAATCGCCGCGGGAGGGCCAGTCGACAATCAGAACTTCTCGAACGTAATTTACGCGGGAACTGATGGCTACGGGCCGTTGATTCCCACCATTCCCCCTGGCGGCCACGTTTGGGTGACCACGAATGCTGCCGGTGGACCTGCAACCTGGTTCGACCGGACTGGCGGAATCAATCCCGACGCTTATCCGATCTCTGCCATCGCGCTCGATCCGTCCGACACGACTGGCCTGACGGCTTACGTAACGATCATGGGCTTTCACGCCTCCCACTTGTGGAAGACAAGCGATGGCGGAGTCTCATGGACCGACTTCACCGCCAATCTGCCGGATGCGCCCGCGAATACAGTCGCGATCGATCCCGGGCCCAATCCCCTGACTGGCACGATTTACGTGGGCACAGACGTTGGTGTTTTCTCGAGCAGTACCGCGGCGGCAAACTGGACGGAAGTTGGCCCGGCTCCGAATAGCGGACAAGCGGGATACCTTCCGAATGTCGCCGTGACCTCGCTGCAGATCGTGAAGGACGGCAACAACGAAATGCTCCGCGCATCCACTTATGGACGCGGCATTTGGCAATTCCCTCTCGTCTCGTCTGCCGACTATCTTTTTTATGTCGTGAACACGCCGTTAACGATTTTTGCCGGCACTCAAGGCTTGTTTCAGGGAGAAATCTTTTCGCAAGGCGGCTACGCCGGCGCAGTGCAACTCTCTTGCGTCATGGGCGACACCGCGGCACCACAGACTTGTACAGTTAGTCCAGCTAATCCAACGCCGACGGCGAACGGGACGCCGTTCACGATCACGTCAGCGGACCGGCCCGGATCGTACGATTTCCATCTGCATGGCGTCGGTTCTGATCCTGGCCACACGGCCCACGACTCTCCCGTGACTTTGAACGTAATTGACTTCAACCTGACTGCGCCGTCGCCCAATAGCGTCACGGTCGGGCCCGGAGACATATCCCCTCCGATCCAGTTTCGAGTCACTGCCGCCGGCCCTTTTCAAGACACGGTCAACCTTTCCTGTTCGGGATTGCCATTGGGAACATCGTGTAGTTTCATGCCGTCGAGCGCAGTGCAGCCGACGTCAAACAAACCAGTTTCCGTAACACTCACAATTGATGCGCAGTCCAATGCCGCTGCCGGGCAGTTCGCGGCTTTGATCACCGGTTCGATACACGACGGGCCCACAAAGACGCAAGCGCTTACCCTGACAGTCACGACAGATTACTCTTTGTCGATCACCAATCCTTCGCAGACCGCTTATCAAAACGCCGTCGCGACATTTCACGGCTCACTGACTTCCCTCAACGGCTACGCGAACCCGGCAAATCTCAGCTGTGGGCCGGGCGCTCCGCCCACCTGCAGCGTTGCTCCCGCCAGTGTCACTCCCACTGCCGATGGGGCACAGTTCACCGTGAGCGTCAGCAGCAACCAGTGCGGGCAGTACAACTTCAACATCGTCGCCAAAGGAACCGACCCGCTGGCTACAACTCACTCTTTTCCAGTCGTCTTCACTTCGCAAAGCCTGGCGCCGCCCAATTACACCCTGGCCATTGATAATCCTTCGCTCACCACCAACGTCAACACTCCGACGGTGTTCTCCGGCAGCCTGACCGGCACAGCCTGCTACAGCTATCCGGTACAGCTGACTTGCGGCTCCGGCGCTCCCCCCACGTGCTCGATTTCGCCGGCTTCGCCAGTTCCCTCAGCGGCCGGAACTTCATTTAGCGTCAAGGTGAGCAGCGACAGGATTCAGAAATACAACTTCAGCATTTCCGCAGTCGGAAGTGACCCCAACAAGATCGAACACGTTGCTCTCGCATCGCTCGACGTCGTCGCGCCGAACGACTCCGACTTCTCATTCACCGATATCTCCGGGTCCGAATCTGTCACCGCTGGTAACAAAGCCACATTTGACCTGAGTGTCACTCCCTCCAACGGGAAGTTTCCGCACAGCGTCGCTCTGTCATATTCAGCCTGTCCGCCTGTCAGCACCTGCGTCCTCACTCCGACGAACATCAATTCCGGGTCAGGCATCACGACGGCGCATCTCACCGTGCAGACGACTGCGCCCATCGCCGCTCGCGTTCGCCGCGGAGATCGGGCGTTCTATTGCCTATTGCTCTTCCTGCCGATGATTTTCACGGTTGGTGGAACAAAGTCGCGCCGACGGTTGCTGAGTTTCGTCTTCACTTTCCTGATTATCCTCACCGCATGCGGAGGCGGCCATCTTGAAGGTGGATCGACAGCCTCAGCACAGCCCGGGACTCCCACCGGCGTCTACACCATGACGGTCACGGCAATCATGGAATCTGGGCCGACCAAAACCGTTAACGTGACGCTTATCGTCAATTGAGCCAAACATTGTCGGGCCACGATGCGAGGAGGCAAAGCGGACCACATCTGTCCTCGACACAAGTCGTGAAATATAGGACGATGACAGTGCATGACGGACCAACGTTTTGACATTATCGTAGTCGGCGGAGGCATCGTCGGCCTCTCCACCGCACTGCATCTGACTCGCCAGTTTCCCAAGCTCCGCCTGCTGCTTGCCGAAAAAGAAGACGGAGTCGGGCGGCATCAGAGCGGCCATAACAGCGGCGTCATTCATTCCGGAATTTATTACAAGCCCGGCTCGCTGAAGGCGAAGCTGTGCGTCCAAGGCGCGGCAGCGATGGTCCAATTCTGCCGCGAGCAAGGCGTTCCTCACGAGATTTGCGGGAAGGTGATCGTTGCCATCACCGACGAAGAAGTCCCTCGTCTCAAATCACTGATGGAACGGGGCATCACGAACGGCCTGCAGGGTCTGAAGATGCTCGATCGCTCTGAGGTTCTGGAAATCGAGCCCAACATCGCCGGTGTTGCATGGCTGCGAGTGCCGAGCACTGGCATCACGGATTATGCAACGGTGTGCGCGAAATATGCCGAACTGATTTCCGCGCAAGGTGGCACCGTAAGCACGAAGACGGGTGTCACCCGCATCGCGCAGAGCAACGGCGAAATGATCGTCGAGACGACCCGCGGAGCGTTTGCCACTCGCTTCGTCATCAATTGCGCCGGATTGCAAAGCGACCGGGTAACGCGCATGGCCAACCAAACGCCGGAAGTGCAGATCGTCCCCTTCCGCGGAGAGTATTACGACCTGACTCCGGAACGCGAGCACCTTGTCAAGAATCTTATCTACCCCGTGCCGGACATGCGTTTTCCATTCCTGGGTGTTCACTTCACGCGCAGGGTTCGTGGCGGCGTCGATGCCGGACCAAACGCGGTGCTTGCCTTCAAACGCGAAGGGTATCGCCGCACCGATCTCAATTTGAGGGACTTGGCCGGAACACTCAGCTACCCCGGTTTTTGGCGGATGGCGGCCAAATACTGGCAAAGCGGCGCGGCGGAATTCTATCGCTCGTTCAGCAAGCAGGCGTTTGTGGCGGCTTTACAGCGCCTGGTTCCAACGGTTCAAAACCAGGACCTGGTTTCCGACGGTTCCGGAGTGCGCGCGCAAGCACTGCGTAAAGACGGTTCGCTGGTAGACGACTTTCAATTCGTCTGCGCCAAGAATATTTTGCATGTCTGGAATGTGCCGTCGCCAGCCGCAACTGCTTCTCTTGCAATTGGAAACGAGATCGCGCGCATGGCGCAGCAGGGATTTGGGCTTAACTCGAACTAGAACGGCCCGTTCACGGTATCAAAAAAGTTACCGCCAATCGATAACCCTTGAAAAGCCGCGCCAGATAAGGCGTTTGCCCCATAGATTCAACGCATTAGGCTTTGCGACTGCAGCTTTTTACAGGAACTTCCGAGTAAGTTACCGATCTTCCTTAGCACCAAAGTGCCATTTACAATGAGTCCACGTGAGAATAAAGTCCCAAACACGATAGCCGTGAGGGTTAGCGGCTAGGGGTGGGCATTCTCCTCCCAAGCTTTTGGGCCCGTCTCGCTGTTCGCATCGTTCCAACAAATCAGACCCTGGGAGCAGATCTTTGGCACACGCGATTACCTTGCCGGAAGTTCCAGCAGCAGTAATTCGAGTATTAGCGGCTGACAGTACCAGAATGAATAGTCAGCTGCTAGCCAGTGCCTTGGAGCGCGACAAGCGTTTTCAAGTGCTTGATTCGGCTGCCGACGCCCGCGGCTTTATCGCTAGCGTCCTCAAAGAGCAGCCGGTGGTAGTGATTATTAGCGCCGAAATCGATGGTTTGCCTCGGAAGGGATTCGAAGTAGCCCGAGAGATCCACGCTTTGCGGCCGGAAACCCGAATTGTGATGTTATTGGATTCCTCCGAACGCAGCCAGGTCGTCGAAGCCTTTCGCGCTGGCGCACGGGGAGTCTTCTCCCGCAGCGAATCGCTGCGATCGCTTGCCAAATGCATTTATTGCGTGAGCCAGGGCCAAGTTTGGGCTAACAGCAAGGAATTGCGGTACTTGCTGGAAGCGTTGGGCGAAGCGTTGCCACTCAAGGTCATCGACGCCCGCGGAGCTGAGCTGCTGTCTCGCCGTGAACAGGAGGTCGTGCGTTGCGTGGCCGAAGGACTTTCGAACCGCGAAATCGCGCAGCGTCTCGGCCTGACCGAACATACGGTAAAAAATTACCTGTTCCGGATCTTCGACAAGCTCGGCGTATCAAAACGAGTGGAAGTTGTTCTGTATGCCTACAGCCTGGGCAGCGGTCATGAACTGAATGCTCCGGCTCCAGCCCCGAAACCAATGCCAGCTGCTACCGCCGCCGCTACTGCCGCCGCGAAGGTGCGCATACCCGCTACAGCAATGCTTAGTGGCGCAACTAACTAATTAGGGATGAAAATTGGCCTGGATCCGAAGGGGTCCAGGCCAATTTAACCGTCGGTCCGGATCGGCCTTTGACGCCGTGGAGTGGAACTCAAGGTCTTGTCCATCGACTGCTGCCAGTTCTTCAACTTTAACGCGACTTCCTGCATATAAGCGGCCGCCTCGGATGGACTCAACTCCTCCCGCGGCCGTTCTTCTTTTTTCTTGGCCACAGCCACGGGTCGAGGCGCGGGTGCCTCATAGTAGTCATCTTCCATTTCTACTTCTACATCAACCTGCCGGCGGCCCGTGGTATGCCGCGAGATGTCGAGGTCGGAGATAACTTCCTTCACAATGTCGGAATCAACCAGTTTTTTCTGCAGTGCATAAGTGAGCGACAGTGCATTGAAGCAGAAGTTATTGATATTGCGCGGGATGCCTTCGGTAAAGTCCGCGATAGACTCATACGCATCCGCTGTGAAGATCGGATCGCCCTGATATCCTGCGATCTTCAGCCGATGCTCAACGTAGTTCTTGATCTCCCAGGAGGGCAGCGGTTCCAGCCCATGCAGGATTGAGACTCTTTGCCGCAATTGCGAGAGCCCCGGACTTGCCAGCTTATCCGCCAACTCGGGCTGGCCTGACAAAATGATGTGCATGAGCTTGGCCTGCGGCGTCTCGAAATCCGAGAGCAGGCGAACAGTTTCAAGAACAGATGGATCGAGATTTTGGGCTTCGTCGATCACTACAATCAGGCGATTTCCCGCCCGCGCTTCCTGCAGCAGACGGCGGTTGAACTCCTCGTGCATGCGGACGAAGTCCTGGGTGTCACCCTCGTACCCTAGCTCCGCCAGCAGGTAACGCATGAATTCCCGGGAATTGCACTGGGTCTGGAAGAGAAATGCAGTTCTGGCGGTAGTGCGAAACCTTTCCAGCAGATGGAAGAGAAGGGTGGTCTTTCCCATCCCTGGCTTGGCGACCAGGCACAAAAATCCGCGGTTCGCCTCGATCCCATAATAGAGAGACGCGAACGCCTCGCGGTGCGCCGCTCCCATATACAGGTAGCGTGGATCGGGCGTCACTCCAAAGGGTTGCTCCCGCAACCCAAAGTAGCTCAAATACATGTCCGATTCCCCACTTTCATCCGCACTCCTCAAGCATATCTGACGAGCCTGATCACGCCCACTGCCCGGCGGACAAGCCCTTTGGAACCTTTATTTACAGAACCGTCCTCGCCAGGGAAACC
>Ga0335069_10010636_pt1 | contig 13033 bp, 9 predicted proteins | sample Lox_Sample_11_FD_206714 | JGI IMG/M metagenome (GOLD analysis project Ga0335069, IMG submission 206714) | Soil microbial communities from Loxahatchee National Wildlife Refuge, Florida, United States - Lox_Sample_1.1 | ecosystem: Environmental > Terrestrial > Soil > Wetlands | place: USA: Florida... | reverse complement strand
TCGAAGCCTCCTTGGCCGCGGCGAAATCCGCCGCACCAGCCTATCCGGACCTGCGCGAGCGCGTGAAGACCCTCGAGTCGGACCTCGCCGCGGCCCGCAAACCCGTGCCGCCCGCGTACCCGGATCTGCGGCAGGAAGTCGCCGCGCTGCAGACCCAGCTCGCCGCCGCCCAGAAATCGGCCGCGCCGGCTTACCCGGATCTGTCCGGCCGGGTGAAGGAACTTGAGACGCAGCTCGCTGCCGCCAAGTCGGCGGCTCCGGCTTACCCGGATCTGCGCGAATCGGTGGCCGCCTTGCAGGCCCAGTTGTCCGCCGCGCAACAGGCCGCGGCGGCGAAGCCCGCCGCACCGGCTTACCCCGACCTCAGCGGCAAGGTAAAGGAGCTCGAGGCCCAACTCGCCGCCGCGCCCAAGACCGGCGCGCCCGGTTATCCAGACCTGCGCGAGCGCGTGAAGACCCTCGAATCCGGCGCCACCGCCGACCGGAAGGCACTCGCCGATGCGCGCGACAACGCCCGCGCGCTGTCCGCCCGCGCAACCGAACTGGAGCAGCAGCTCGCTGCCGCGAAGGCGGAGCGCCCGGACCAGAGCGGCCGCGTGAAAGAGCTCGAGGCCCAGGTTGCCGCGCTGAATGCCGACGCGGCCAAGTCCAAGCAGCAGATTGCCTCGCTGGTGAAGGCCAACGAGGATTCCCTGAAGGTGCGGCGCACCGTCACGCCCAGCTATCCCGACCTGTCGGGCCGCGTGAAGGAGCTCGAGGCTCAACTCGCCGCCGCCCAAAAATCGCCGTCGCCCGCCGCCGAGCTCCAAAATCGTGTGACCGATCTCGAGGCCCAGCTCACCGAAGCCAGGCAGGCGGCGGCGGCCGCCCAACAGACTTCGCGGAAGCAGACCGACCGGGCCGCGGCACTCGAGCAGGCCAACGCGCGGCTGACCGAAGCCGAGAAGGCCAGCCACGAGAGCGCGCGCAAGCACCTCGAGGACGTTTCGGCGACGCTCGCGGCCGCCCAGCAGCAGCTCGCCGCCGCGACCGTCGAGCGCAACAACCTGCAGGGCGAGGTTGCGCGTCTCCGGCCACTGGCCGAGGCACAAAAGCGCCCGGATGCCGGCGGAAGGGTGAAGGAGCTGGAATCCCAGCTCGCCGCGGCGAAATCCGCGCCCCCGCCCTATCCCGACCTCAGTCCCCGCGTGAAGGAGCTCGAGTCGCAGCTCGCCGCCGCCAAGTCTGCTCCGCCGCCCTATCCGGACCGGAGCGCCGAGGTTGCTTCCCTCCAGTCTCAATTGGCCGCCGCCAAGTCCGCCCCGCCGGCTTACCCCGATCTGCGCGAGCAGGTCGCCACCCTGCAATCCCAGCTGGCGGCGGCGAAGTCCGCGCCCCCGCCCTATCCTGACCTCAGTCCGCGGGTGAAGGAGCTCGAGGTCCAGCTCGCGACGGCCAAAGCCGCCCTGCCCGCCTATCCCGATACGCGCGGACAGGTGGCTTCGCTTGAGGCGCAGCTCGCCGCGGCCAAGAAGGAAATCGCGGCCAAGCCCTCCGCTCCGGCCTATCCGGATCTCTCGGGACGCGTCAAGGAGCTGGAAGCGGCCGTGGTCGCTGCAAAGTCGGCCGCACCGGCGTACCCCGATCTCAGCAGTCGCGTCAAAGAACTCGAAGGTGCGCTCGCCGCCGCCAAATCCGCCAAGCCGGCCGCGCCCGCCTATCCGGATTTGTCCGGACGCGTGAACGAGCTCGAAAGCGCGCTCGCCGCCGCCAAGTCCGCTCCGCCACCATACCCGGACCGGAGCGCCGAGGTTGCTTCCCTCCAGTCCCAGTTGGCCGCCGCCAAATCCGCGGCTCCGGCTTACCCCGATCTGCGCGAGCAGGTCACCTCGCTCCAAGCCCAGCTCGCGGCCGTGAAATCCGCGCCCCCGCCTTACCCTGATCTCAGCGGGAGGGTGCGGGAACTCGAGGGTGAGCTGACCGCGGCGAAGTCTGCCGCTCCGGCTTATCCCGACCTGCGCGAACAGGTCGCCACCCTGCAATCCCAGCTGGCGGCGGCGAAATCCGCCGCGCCCGCCTATCCGGACTTGTCCGACCGCGTGAAGGAACTCGAGTCGCAGCTCGCCGCCGCCAAGTCCGCTCCGCCGCCGTACCCGGACCTGTCCGCTCGCGTCAAGGAAATCGAAGGCGTGCTGGCCGCGGCAAAGTCGGCACCGCCGCCGTACCCGGATCTGCGCAATGAAGTCGCGTCACTTCAGTCCCGGCTGAACGCCGCAAGGTCGGCCCCGCCGCGGTACCCGGATCTCAGTGATCGGGTCAAGGACCTCGAGACCCAACTCGCCGCCGCCAAGTCCGCCCCGCCGGCGTATCCGAACCTTTCTGGCCGAGTGCAGGAGCTCGAGTCACAGCTCGCCGCCGCCAAGTCGGCGCCGCCGCCCTATCCCGACCTGCGCGAGCAGGTGGCGTCGCTGCAAACCCAGCTCGCGACCGCGCAAAGGGCCGCCGCTCCCGCGTATCCGGACCTCTCCGGCCGCGTCAACGAGCTCGAGACCCAGCTCGCCGCCGCCAAATCCGCGCCGCCGCCCTACCCGGACCGGAGTGGCGAGGTTGCTTCTCTGCAATCTGAGTTGGCGGCGGCGAAATCCTCCCGGCCCGCCTACCCGGACCTGCGCGATCAGGTGGCCGCATTGCAGGCCCAGTTGTCCGCCGCGCAAAAAGCCGCCGCCGAGAAATCCGCCGCGCCCGCCTACCCCGACCTGTCCGGCCGCGTGAAGGACCTCGAGACCCAACTCGCCGCCGCCAAATCGGCCCCGCCGGCGTATCCCGACCTATCAGGCCGCGTCAACGAGCTCGAGACCCAGCTCGCCGCCAAATCGGCGGCTCCCGCCTACCCGGACCTGCGCGAGCAGGTGGCCGCATTGCAGGCCCAGTTGTCCGCCGCACAGCAGGCCGCGACGGCGAAGCCCGCCGCACCGGCGTATCCGGACCTGTCCGGCCGCGTGAAGGACCTGGAAGCCAGCCTCGCTGACACGAAGCGGCAGTTGTCCGACGCCCAGATCACGCTCGAAGCTGTCCGCACGAAGCCGCCGGAGACCCCCGCGGTCGACGTCGCCGCGCTGCAGAAGCAGCTGGCGGACGCCCAGGACAAACTGGATGTCGCGTTGCGCGGCTACAGCCTGATGGAGAAGGAGCGCGATGATGCGCTGGCCAAGTCGGCGCAGGCGACGGAATCGGCCGGCAGCGCCTCCACCGCGCTCAACGCCCGCGTCGCCGACGCGGAAGCCAAGGCCGCCGCGGCCCAGGCCGAGACGGCGCGGCTCAACGACTCGCTCGGCGCCGTCCGCACCCAGCTCCAGCAGTTGCAGGCCGCCAACGCGACACTCGCCCAGCAGAACCTCCAGTTGAAGGCGGCGGTGACGACGGAGCCGCCGGCCCCGGCCGCGCCTCGCGTGGCCGTCGCGACGCCGCCTCCGGCGCGCCCGACTGTGGCCCAGACGGAGCCCGCGCGCCCGACGGCGGTCCAATCCCCGCCAGTGCGCGTCGCGCCACCGGCGGCCGCAGCCCCGCTGGGCCGCACGCATGTGGTCGTCACCGGCGACACGCTTACGAAAATCAGTGTGCGCTACTACGGCACGCCGGATCGCTGGCCTGAAATCTACCGGGCGAACGCCGCAACGCTCGGCCCCAAGGGCGTCCTGCACGTCGGGGACCGACTGACGATACCTTAGCCGATCCCTTCAGCAACGCCATTGGTTCCTTGACGGGGGAGCGGGTACTCCCGCGCTGATCTCCCGTTGGCGTCAACGGCCGGCCCAGGCTTCTGCGGCCGGCCTCCGTTCCGGTTTTTTGCGTGGCGGTGCACGGGCGAAACTGCTGCGTTGGGCCCATGCCGTCGCATTCCATTGCCTTCATCGGCACCGGGGTCATGGGCCGCAGCATGGCGGGCCATCTGCTTCGGGCCGGCCACACGTTGCAGGTCCACAATCGGACGCGGGCGAAGGCCGAGCCGCTGCTCGCGGCCGGGGCCCGGTGGCACGACACGCCCGGCGCCGCCGCGGCGGCGGCCGATTTCGTGATCACGATCGTCGGCTATCCCACGGACGTGGAGCAGACCTACTTCGGACCGGAAGGCGTGCTGGCGCGCGCGCGACCCGGTGCGGTGCTGATCGACATGACAACCTCGAGCCCGAAGCTGGCGCAGCGGATCGCCGCGGCCGCCGCGGAGCGCGGGCTCGCCGCGCTCGACGCACCGGTGTCGGGCGGCGACGTCGGCGCCCGCGAGGCGCGGCTGGTGATCATGGTCGGCGGCGACGCGGCGGCCTTTGAACGGGCCCGGCCCCTGTTCGCCGTGATGGGCAAGAATATCGCGCTGCACGGTCCCGCGGGCGCGGGGCAGCACTGCAAATTGGCCAATCAGATCTCGATCGCCTCGATCATGATGTCGTGGTGTGAGGCGCTGCTGTACGCCCGCCAGGCGGGCCTGGATCCGGCGCGGGTCATCGAAAGCATCGGCGCCGGCGCCGCGGCGAGCTGGTCCCTCGTCAACCTGTCCCCGCGCGCGCTGCGCGGCGACTTCGCGCCGGGATTCTACGTGAAGCATTTTCTCAAGGACATGCGGCTGGCGCTCGACTCGGCCGCCGAGATGGGCCTCGACCTGCCCGGCCTCGCCCAGGCGAAGAAGCTTTACGATGAGGTCTCGGCCCGCGGATGGGACGATTGCGGCACGCAGGTGCTGTTCAGGCTGTATGCGGAAAAGCTGAGGTAGGTGAAGCGTGCGGGGTGAGGGCACCCCGCCCACAGGTTGCGACCGTGCAGGTGGCGGCACCTCGCCTACAAGTCGCGATCGTACGGAGTGAGCACCCCGCCCACATCTCCCAACCGTGCGGGTGGAGGCATCCCGCGCACAAGTCGCAGGCATGATCGCCCGCGCCGTTGAGGCCGGAGGCAATCGAGCATCGCCCCTCACCGCAGGAGGGCCACGGGCCAGCCTTTGCCTTTCAACTCCCGGCCCTGAAACCCAAATTCTCGACCTGCGCGGCGCCAGCCGCGCGCTCACTTCGGCCCGGGTCCGGAGGCGCGGCCGGTCATCGCCGCCTGCTTGAGCCCAACGAGGCTGCGCTCGAAGGCTCGCCCGAGCATCGGCTTCAGGATCGGGCCGAGGAGCTTCTTGTAGGGATTGGGGCCGAGGTCGACCTCGTCGAACCAGTCCACCCGCGTGGAGCCGCCGCCGGCCGACTCGAACTCGATGTTGCCGAGCACGATCGTGCCGTGGCTCGGCATCCGCATCTCATAGCGCACGGCGCGGTTCGGCTCGAACTCCCGGAAGATGAGCGAGCCGCTGCCCATCTTCTGGGCGGTCCAGTGCATGGCGCCGGCGAGCCCGGTCGTGGCGCCGGGGTAGCTGTAGGTCAGCGTGGGATCCTCGGTGGCGTTCCAGACGGTCCACTCCGCCCAGCGCTTCAAGTCCGCGACCCAAGGGAAGACCCTCTCGACGGGCTGGTCGATCACGGTCGCCTTCTCCACCAGCACCCGGCGCGGCATGAGGAAGCCGACCGCCGTGACGACCAAAACGAGCCCGAGCAGGGTCATCAACGCATACGCCAGCATATCGTTAGGCTAAGCGACCCGCGCTCCGGCGCGAGCCGGAAAGCGCGACTGCGCGCTGGCCATCATCGCCGGCGCGGCTCAACCTCGCCCGAGCCCCATGCACCGCCGCCTGCTTCTCCTGCTGCTCGCATTGAGCGTCGTCGGATACGTTCGGGCCGGAGACCTGCCCGACGGGCTCTACGCCGAGTTCGACACCCCGCGCGGCAGCTTCACGGCCGAGCTTTATTACCGGCAGACGCCGCTGACGTGCGGCTCCTTTGTGGGACTCGCCGAGGGCACGATCGCCGCGCACGACGGGCAGCCGTTCTTCCACGGCCTGCGCTGGTACCGCGTCGTGCCCGGCTTCGTCCTCCAGAGCGGCGATCCGACGAATCCGGGCGGCGGCATCCAGGACCGGCCGAAACGGACGCCGGCGGACGAGGCGGCCGGCCATCCCTACACGTTTCCCGACGAGATCGTCCCCGGACTGCACCACGACGCTGCCGGCGTGCTGTCGATGGCCAACGACGGCGCCGACACCAACAGCAGCGAGTTCTTCATCACCCTGGCCGCCGTCACGCGGCTCAATTACCTGCACAGCGTGTTCGGGCGCGTGGTGCGCGGACTCGAGGTGCTGCCGCAGGTCCGGCAGGATGATGCCTGTTCCATCCGCATCCGGCGCGTCGGCGCCGAGGCCCAGGCTTTTGCGGCGGACGAGGCCGCGCTGCGCGCGCGGATCGCCGCCGCCCGGCGCTACGCCGGCCCGCCGGCGCCCGGACCGGCGGCCTTCTTCGACGATCCCGACCAGGTGCTGCCGCAGGACGTGCCGCGGGCGCGGAACTTCAACTTCCAGCTGGCCAACTTCGAACGCTTCACCGGCCGGCGCGTCTACGGCCGCGTCTACGCGCATTTCACGCCCCGGCACCCCGGCCAGAAACTGGCGGAGTTCAACGCCGAGCTCGCGCGGGAACTGCACGTCGATCCCGAGGGAGTGGTGGTGAGCTATTACGCCGACCTCGACACCTGGATGATCTGGATCGGCGAAAAATGGCTGGGGCGCTTCATGGGCCGGACCGGTTCGCGGGAGGAATTCGTCGAGACCGGCGAGCTGATGCGACGGAAGGAGGCGTTTCTCGCCGCGGCCCGGGAGCGCGCCGCCACCGTGATCGCCCGCACGCGCGCGGAGGGCCGTCAGGTGGATCACGCGCAGGAGATCAAGGTGAACCTCGACGAGGTGCTTGACGCCTTTATCCTCCTCTACGAATCCAAGACCACTCCATGAAAATCACCGCCGCCGTTCTCGGCGCCGCGCTGGCCGCGACCGCGCCGCTTGCCGCCGCCGAGGACCTTCCCGCCGCCGTCGCCGGCAAGATTGCCGCCGAGTACGCCTCGCTCGAGGCCTTTTACACCGACCTCCACCGTCATCCCGAGCTCTCGCTCATGGAGGAGCAGACTTCGGCCAAGGTGGCCGCCGCCCTGCGGAGCGCCGGTTTCGACGTGACCGACCATTTTGGCGGCTACGGCGTCGTCGCCGTGCTGAAGAACGGCCCCGGGCCGACCGTGCTGTTCCGGTCCGACATGGACGCGCTGCCCGTGCCGGAGGAAACGGGGCTGCCCTATGCCAGCACGGTGCGGACCAAGGATCTTTCCGGCCGCGAGGTGTCCGTGATGCATGCCTGCGGGCACGACATCCACATGACCTCGCTGGTCGGCTCGGCCCGCGTGCTGGCCGCGCTGAAGGACCGCTGGTCGGGCACGGTCGTCCTCGTCGGCCAGCCCGCCGAGGAGCGAAGCCTCGGCGCGCGCGCGATGCTGTCCGCAGGCCTGTTCCGGAAATTTCCCAAGCCGGACTTCGCCCTGGCGTTGCACGACAGCGCGACGATGCCGGCCGGCACGGTCGGGCTCGTCGAGGGCAACATCATGGCCAACGTCGACTGGGTCGACATTACGGTGCGCGGCATCGGCGGTCACGGCGCCTACCCACAGAGCACGAAGGACCCGATCGTGCTGTCCGCCCGCATCATTCTCGCGCTCCAGACCATCGTCAGCCGCGAGACCAGTCCGGTGGAGCCGTGCGTGGTGACGGTGGGCTCGATCCACGGCGGCGCCAAGGCCAACGTGATTCCGAACGAGGTGAAGCTGCAGCTCACGCTGCGCTCGTATTCCGACCAGGTGCGGGTCCACACGATCGAGGCCATCAAGCGCATCTGTCGCGGCGAGGCCATTGCCGCCGGGCTGCCGGAGGATCTCGCCCCGGAGGTCAAGGTGATCGAGGAGGAGGCCACCCCCGCAACCGTCAACACGCCCGAGCTCACCCGCCGGCTGCGCGCGGCGCTGACCGCGTGGATGGGCGCCGACCGGGTGCGTCCCACGATCGCCGAGATGGGCGGCGAGGATTTCGCGTATTTCGGCCGCACCACCGAGCACATCCCACTGTGCCTGTTCCGCGTCGGCGCGGTCGACCCGGCCAAGGTTGCCGAGAGTGAGCGCACCGGCGTGGCCCTGCCCCCGCTGCACTCGAGCAGGTTCGCGCCCGTGCCGGAGCCCACGATCAAGACCGCCATCACCGCAACCGTCGCCTCCATGCTCGACCTCCTCGGAAAGAAGTGACTTGCTGGCGGGAGCGGGCTCCTCCCATGCGCTCAATCTTTGCCGCCCTGCTCGGCATGGTCGTGTCCGGTCTGCCGCCGGCGCCGGCCCGCGCGGAGGAGAGCTACACCCTCGATGACCGGCGGGCGGCGCGGTCCGTGCTGGAGGACATGGAACGGGCGGTGGAGGACCACTACTATCCGCACGACCGGCCCGGGAAGGCGTTTGCCGCGCGCTGCGCCGAGGCCGCCGCAGCGATCGACCGGGCGTCGTCGAACGCGGAGGCATTTGCGGCGATCGCCGACGCGCTGGCGTCGCTGGATCCGCGAATCCGCCTCATCCCGCCGCTGCGCCAGGTCCGGGTCGATTACAGCTGGCAATGGGAGCTCGTCGGCAACACGGCGTATGTGACCCAGGTGGATCGCGAGGGCGACGCGCGCCGGCAGGGCCTGCTGCTGGGCGACCGCGTGCTGTCCCTCGAAGGCGTCGCCCCGGATCGGTCCAACTACCAGTCCCTCTACTACGCCTTCCGCACCCTGGCGCCCCGACCCGGCCTTCGGATTCAGGTCCAGTCCCCGGGCCAGGAGCCGCGCTGGCTGGCGATCGCGGCCACGATCCGGCCGCAGCGGAAGCTCCTGGCGTCGGGCACGCGGTCATCCTTCTGGACCACCTGGAAGCTGTCCGAGACCGACGTCCGGCACCGCGACGAGTTTTTCGACCTGGCCAAACACCTCCACCGCATCGGCCCCACCGCCGTTTGGCGCGCGATCGAACTGGAACGTGACACCGGCGCCGTGGCGGACGGGCTGAAGCAGATTCGCGGAGCCGGGGCTCTGGTCCTGGACCTGCGCGGTGAATGGATCGGACGACACGAAACGGTCCTGCGCTTGCTCGACGGGCTTTTTCTGCAGGGCTTCGACGCCGGCGTCGTCAAGCGGGACCGCGATTTCGACATCGAGCTCCGCGTGCATGGCGACAGCTCGGCGTTCACCGGCATGGTCCTGGTGCTGGTGGACGCCCAGACCCGCGGCTATGCCGAGGTCCTCGCCCGCATCCTCCAACTCCGCCAGCGCGGCGTGGTCATCGGCGACCGCACGATGGGGCGCGCCTTCGAGGAAATGCGGGTGTACCACGCGCGCGGCGCAACGTTTGCCTTCGCTTCCGCCGGCGTCGTGGTGCCGGCGGGCGAGATCGTGCTGGCCGATCATTCTTCGGTCGACGGCACCGGCGTCATTCCCGATCTGCTGCTGCTCCCCCAGGCCGCGGATCTGGCAGCCCGGCGCGACGTCGTGCTGGCCCGCGCCTTCGCCCTTTTGAAACAGAAGGTCGCGCCGGAAGACGCCTATAATCTCGTGCACCTCGCCAGCGAGGACGATGACGACAACGATGACTGAAACATCCGCCATCCCCTGCAGACCGCGTCGAGCCGCCTTGCCGCCCAAACCTGCAATTCTACCCCGGATTGCGCTTTGCCTGATGCGCCTAGCCACCAGAGGGCAAGGGCATACACCCTAGGGTTTTGGCAGCGCGTGGTAACATTAACATGTTTATCCACATAGTATTATCGAAAATAGGTTCCCAATAAATCAGCCATAAGAAGGGTGAATTTACCTCATTTCCGCGGTTTATGGCGGGACATTCACCCCGAACCGTGATTCATTGGCGATAGGCCCTGCTGACAATGAACCCCAAAGCCAGAGCCGGCTTTACGCTGGTGGAGATCATGATCGTCGTCGTGATCATCGGTCTGCTGGCGACGATGGCGATTCCTGCGTTTCAGAAGATCAAGCAGAAGTCGCAGGACAACACCGTGCTGAACAATGCGCGGCAGCTGGCGGCGGCGGCAGATCAGTATTTTCTCGAGACCGGCGTGACCACGGTGGCCTCCACGGACCTGATCGGCCCGACCAACTACCTCCGCTACCAAAAGCCCGTGGGCAATGAAATCTACCCGGGATTCCTGACGCAGGGCGTGACGATCACGGTCGCCGGCGTTGGCGGCGTGCGGACGGTCACCTTCTCGCCTTGATCGCCGGACCCTGGTTGGCCGCTGGGCGCATCCGCGGTGCGTTCGCCGCGTTGCTGGTTGCCGTCGGCCTGTTGTCCGCCGCACCCGTCCGGGCCGCGGCGCCCGAGACGGAGATCCGCGCGCTGCTGCAGGCGCAATCGGCGGCGTGGAACCGGGGCGACCTCGAGGGATTCATGGACGCCTACGAGCGGTCGGACACCCTGCGATTCGCGTCGGGCGGCAACATCACGTACGGTTGGAAGGGGACGCTTGAGCGCTACCAGCAGCACTATCCCGACCGGGCGACGATGGGCACGCTGTCGTTCCAGATCATCGACGTCGCGGTCCTCGGCGCCGACGCCGCGGTGGTCTTCGGCCACTGGGAGCTGGCGCGGGCAAAGGATCGCCCGTCGGGTCTGTTCACGCTGGTCTTGCGGCGCACGCCCGCGGGCTGGCGGATCACGGCGGACCACACCTCGAGCGCGGAAAAGTGAGGCGGGCGTTGCGGCGGGAAGCGGGATCCGCCGAAGATCGGCCGCCACCGGTCCACCGATGCAGCGCTCATCGCGGCCGAGGACCGCGAACCTTGAACGGTGAACCCTACACCTTGAACCTTGGCCTCCGCCCTCACACCAGCTCGGGAATGATCCTGGGCCGGCCGTCGGGACCGGGGCGCAGCCGGTCGCGCGCGATCTCATTGGCGATTTCGCGCCAGGTGATGTCGCGGGCGCGGTGACTCGCCTTGCGGGCAAACATCTCGTCGATGTTCTCGGTGATGATTCGCGTGACCAGCTGCTCAAGGAAAGCGCGGCCTTTGCCGTCCTCCGCCATCACCCGTTCGCGGAACGCGGCGTCGACATCGGCCTTCGCCTCGACATAGGCGGCAATGACGCCGCCGGAGTTCACGATGAAGTCGGTGAGGCAAACGATGCCGCGCCGGTGCTGGAGGAAATATTCGCACACCAGGTCGGCCGGATTGTTCGCGCCCTGCAGCACCAGCCGCGTCGGGATGTGCGGCGCATTTTCGCCGTGGATCGCGTGCGGGCGCGCCGCGGGCACGAGGATCGTGCAGGGCATCTCCATCAGCCGGTCGAGATGCTCGCCGTCGAAACGCTGCTTCACCGGTCCGGCGTAGCCCGCGAGGCCGTCGCGGCGGGAACGGAGCGCCAGCAGTTGCGCCACGTCGAGGCCGTCGGGCTGGTAGAGCCCGGCGTTGATGTCGGACGCACCCACGATGCGGGCGCCCTGGCCGGCGAGCTTCTCCGCGATCGGCGCGCCCACGTTGCCGAAGCCCTGGATGATGACGCTCGAGTCGCGGACGCGGAAATCCGGCAGATGCTTCTCGGTGGCCACCGCGGCGGCGAACAGCCCGTGCGCGGTGATCGCCCACTCGTCGAGCGGGAATCCGCCCTTGGCCGGCGGCCGCCCGACGCCGCCGCGCCCGTGATGGGGTGCGCCGTTGCGCTGGGCAAACGCCTCGTAGATCGTCTGCATGTCGGTCTCGTTCGTGCCCATGTCCGGCCCCGGAATGTAGTCGGGGATCTCCCACAGCGCCTCGGCGAACATCGTCATCAGCGCCCGCTTCGCGGCCGGGTCCGCGGCCAGCTGGCGCGGCTCGGCCCGGAGCCCGCTCTTGGCGCCGCCGAGCGGCAGCAGCGCGGCGGAACTCTTCATCGTCATGGCGTGCGCAAGGCCGTAGACTTCGTCGACGGTCAAGTCCGGCGCGATGCGCACGCCGCCGAGGCCGCGGCCGCGGGCGAGGTTGTCGACCACGACGAAGCCCCACGTGGCGTCGTTCGCCGGATCGTGGATGCGGTACACGCACTTCGGTCCGAATTCGTTCCCGGGGATGCGGAAGCGCCGCTCGATGTCTGGTCCGGTGACGGCCTCGGCCGCCAGCCGCTGGGGTAGTGGGAGATTTTGCATGGACCACCAATAGCCACGCCCGGGATTTCGGCCAAAGGAAAAGGCCCGGGCCCGGACAACCATGAGTCGGCGTTGGAGCGCGATAACCGTCCCGAATATCGCCGCGGCCGCGACCCCCTAGCCGGCGCCGCCCGGCAGTTCCGCCTTTCATTTGCCCCTGGGGCGGGACATGTTGGTCGAATCCCGTCCCGCATGCGCACCTACGGCATTCTCCTCATCCTCGGCCTGGTGCTCGCGTTCATCGCGTTCCAGGCGCGCACCGGCATCTTCCGCCGGGCCAATCCCGGCCCGCCCGCCAACAAGTACACGCGCGAGATGATGGAGGAGCAGCGGCTGTCCGAGGAGGACCTCGCGGCCCTGAAGGACCGCTATGCGGGCGCGGCCGTCACGTCCTCCGGCCTGCGCTTCATCGTGCGCGCCCCGGGCGCGGGCGAGCCGCCGTCGGTTGGCGCCGAGGTCACGGTGAACTACGAGGGCCGGCTGCTGGCGGGCGAAAGGAAGTTCGACAGCAGCTACGACCGCCACGAGCCGTTTCGCTTCCGCGTCGGCACCGGCGCCGTGATCAAGGGGTGGGACGAGGCTGTCGCCACCATGCGGCCGGGCGAGAAGCGCACGCTGATCGTCCCCTGGTGGCTGGCCTACGGACCTTCGGGGCGCGGGCCGATCCCCCCGCGGGCCACGCTGGTGTTCGACGTCGAGCTCGTCTCGGCGCGCTGACGCCGGGGCGCCGCGCTACATCCCGACGAGGCTGGCGTTGCGCTTGAGCCAGCGCTCGGCCTCGCGCCAGCCCGGGCAGACTCCGGCCACGCGGTCCCAGAACCGGGAAGAGTGGTTCATCTCCCGGAGGTGCATCAGCTCATGGTAGATGATGTAGTCGCGCACGGCCTCGGGCGCCTGGATCAGACGCCAGTTCAGCGACACCGTGCCGCCGGCCGAGCAGGATCC
>Ga0335069_10010635_pt1 | contig 13033 bp, 14 predicted proteins | sample Lox_Sample_11_FD_206714 | JGI IMG/M metagenome (GOLD analysis project Ga0335069, IMG submission 206714) | Soil microbial communities from Loxahatchee National Wildlife Refuge, Florida, United States - Lox_Sample_1.1 | ecosystem: Environmental > Terrestrial > Soil > Wetlands | place: USA... | reverse complement strand
CACGTGCGCGTAGCGCGGCAGCGCCTGCGCCGCGCGCGGCAGCGGGACCGGCGTCGTCGCCGCGGCGTAGGCGGCGAGCTGCGCGCGCTTCTCGTCGGCGCGCCCGAGCTGCCACGTGCCGAGGACAGCGCACAGCGCGACGCCGGCGGCGGCGCCCAGCGTCGCCCACGCGCGGGGCGCGAAGCGTCGGCCGCCGGGCAGCCGCACTATACTGGCCCCCCCACCGGGAGACGTGCGTTGGGCGTGATGCGGCTGTTGATCATCGGAACCCTGCTCGCGATCGTCGTGAGTCTCGGCATCGCGCTCTACCAGCTCGGCCGGCGGCGCGGCGACCCGGCGAAGATGCTGCGCGCGCTGACCTGGCGCGTTGGCCTGTCGCTCGCGCTATTCGCGCTGCTGCTCATCGCGGCGCGCCAGGGCTGGATCGCGCCGCACGACGTCGGCCGCTGACTACAGCCAGTAGACGAACACGTACAGGCCGAGCCACACCACGTCGACGAAGTGCCAGTACCACGCCACGCCCTCGAAGGCGAAGTGGCGCGACGGCGTGAAGTGCCCGCGCATCACGCGACCCCAGATCACGAGCAGCATGATCGCGCCGACGGTCACGTGGAAGCCGTGGAAGCCCGTCAGCATGAAGAACGTCGAGCCGTAGATGCCGGTGCCGAGCGTGAGCCCGAGCTCGGTGTAGGCGTGGTGGTACTCCTGCGCCTGCAGGTAGACGAACAGGAAGCCGAGGAGCCAGGTCGCCGCGAGGAACACCTTGAGGAGCGCGCGGTTGCCGGCGCGCAGCGCATGGTGGGCGATCGTGACCGTGACGCCGGAGGTCAGCAGGATCAGCGTGTTGATCGCCGGCACCCCGAGCGCCGGGATCGTCTCGAAGCTGCCGTTGCTGCGCGGGCCGAGCGCCGCCGGGCCGTTCGACGGCCAGCCGCCCTCGAAGTTGCCCCACAGCAGCGTGTGCGTCATGAACTGCGCGGTCTGCCCGGCGAGCCTCGGCAGCGCGAGCTGGCGCGCGTAGAAGAGCGCGCCGAAGAACGCCGCGAAGAACATCACCTCCGAGAAGATGAACCACGCCATGCCCATCCGGAACGAGCGATCGACGTGCAGGTTGTAGGCCCCGGCCTCGCTCTCGCGGATCACGGTGCCGAACCAGAAGTAGAAGAGCGCGAACAAGAGCAGCAGCCCGACCGACAGGATCGCCGGGCCGACGCCGGCGTGCTCGAGCGTGAGCGCCGCGCCCGCCATCAGCACGAACAGCGCGATCGAGCCGAAGAACGGCCAGGGGCTCCCGTGCGGGACGTAGTACTTGTCGGAGTCGGGCGCGGAGTGGGCGTTGGCCATGGCGTTTCCTGGACGGTACGTCAGCGGTTGGCTGCCGCTTGCGGCAGGTCGAAGAACGAGTAGGCGAGCGTGACGCGGTCGACCTCGGGCGGCAGGTCGGCGTCGACGATGAACCTGAGCGGCATGTCGCGACCTTCGCCGGCGGCGAAGTTCTGGGGCCTGAAGCAGAAGCATTCGGTCTTGTGGAAGTAGCGCGCCATCGAGCCCGGCGCGATCGAGGGCACCGCCTGCGCGATCGTCGCGGCGCCCGTCAGGTTGCGCGCGTAGAAGCTGGTGGCGTAGAGCTTGCCGGGATGGACCCTGAGCGTCGCGACCTTGGGCCTGAACTCCCAGTCGCCGGCGCGCGGCACGTTGGCGAGGAACTCGACCGTGACCAGCCGATCGACGACCGGGCGCTCGACGACGGCGGCCGCCGGCGTCTGCGTCCCGTACCAGCGGCTGCCGGTTTCCCAGACCTTGCACAGCACGCTGTAGAGCGGCACGAGCGCGAAGCCGAACGCGAAGCTGCCGGCGGTGAACAGCACCAGCCGTCCGACGAGCGCGCGGTGCGGGCGGGGCGCGCCCATCGTCAGTGGCCCGCCCGGGTGATCGCGAGCACGACGTAGCCCACGTAGATCGCGCCGGCCAGCGCCGCGAGCATCAGCGCGAGCCGCCGCGTGCGGGCGCGGCGCGTGCGGTCCTCGGTCTCGGGCGTGCCGATCACGGGCGACTCAGTGCACGTCCGGCGCGGTCTCGAACGAGTGGTACGGCGCCGGCGACGGCAGCGTCCACTCGAGGCCGTGCGGCTCGGCGTCCCACACCTGCTGGCTCGCGGTCGCGCCGCCGCGCACGCACTTGAGGACGCACCACAGGAACAGCAGCTGCGAGAAGCCGAACACGAAGCCGCCCACCGACGACACCATGTTCCAGTCGGTGAACTGCGTGTTGTAGTCGGGGATGCGCCGCGGCATGCCGGCGAGGCCGAGGAAGTGCTGCGGGAAGAACAGCACGTTGACCGAGATCGCCGACAGCCAGAAGTGCCACTTGGCGATCGCCATGTCGTACATGTGGCCGGTCCACTTCGGCAGCCAGTAGTAGACGCCGGCGATGATCGCGAACACCGCGCCCGGCACCAGCACGTAGTGGAAGTGCGCGACGACGAAGTAGGTGTCCTGGTACTGGAAGTCGGCCGGCGCGATCGCGAGCATCAGCCCCGAGAACCCGCCGATCGTGAACAGGAACAGGAACGCGAGCGCGAACAGCATCGGCGGCTCGAACGACAGCGAGCCGCGCCACATCGTCGTCGTCCAGTTGAACACCTTCACGCCGGTCGGAACCGCGATCAGCATCGTGCTCATCATGAAGAACATCTGGCCGGCGAGCGGCATGCCGACCGTGAACATGTGGTGCGCCCAGACGATGAACGACAGGAACGCGATCGAGGCGGTCGCGTAGACCATCGCGTCGTAGCCGAAGAGCGGCTTCCTGGAGAACGTCGGGATGATCTCCGACACGACGCCGAAGGCCGGCAGGATCAGGATGTAGACCTCCGGGTGGCCGAAGAACCAGAAGATGTGCTGGAACATCACCGGGTCGCCGCCGCCGGCCGGGTTGAAGAAGCTGGTGCCGAAGAAGTGGTCGGTGAGCAGCATCGTGACCGCGCCCGCGAGCACCGGCATCACCGCGATCAAAAGGTACGCCGTGATCAGCCAGGTCCAGCAGAACAGCGGCAGCTTCAAGAGCGTCATGCCCGGCGCGCGCATGTTCATGATCGTCACGATCACGTTGATCGCGCCCATGATCGACGAGGCGCCCATCAGGTGGATCGCGAAGATCGTCAGCGGGAAGCTGTCGCCGGCCTGCAGCGACAGGGGCGGATACAGCGTCCAGCCGCCGGCGGGGCCGCCGCCGGCGGTGAAGAACGACGACAGCAGCAGCGTGAACGCGAACGGCAGGATCCAGAAGCTGTAGTTGTTCATGCGCGGCAGCGCCATGTCGGGCGCGCCGATCTGCAGCGGGATCATCCAGTTGGCGAGCCCGACGAAGGCCGGCATCACCGCGCCGAAGATCATCACCAGCGCATGCGTCGTCACCAGCGAGTTGTAGAACGTCGGGTCGAAGAACTGCATGCCGGGCTTGAACAGCTCGAGCCGGATCAGGAGCGCCATCGCGCCGCCGAGGAAGAACATCGCGAACGCGAACACGAGGTACATCGTGCCGATGTCCTTGTGGTTGGTCGCGAAGATCCAGCGGCCGATGCCGCGCGGCTTCTCGTCGTGGTGGTCGTCGTGGGCGAGGGTGTCAGCGTGTGCCATGTACGAAAACTCCGTCGAATCCTTAAAGCGCGGCGCTCGCCGCCGGCGCGCCGGCCGGTGCCTTGGCGGCCTCCTGGCGCGCGGCGAGCCACTTCGCGAAATCGTCCTTCGACACCACCTCGACGACGATCGGCATGAACCCGTGATCGCGACCGCAGAGCTCGGCGCACTGGCCGGTGTAGCGACCGACCTTCTTGGCCTTGAACCAGGCCTCGTTGACGAAGCCCGGGATCGCGTCCTTCTTGACCGCGAAGTCCGGCACCCACCACGAGTGGATCACGTCGTTGCCGGTCACCAGCAGCCGCACCTTGGTGTCGACCGGCACGACGAGCGGGTGGTCGACCGACAGCAGGTAGTCCTTGACCTTCGTGACGTCGACGCCGGAGTTGAGCTGGCGCGCCTCGTTGGAGTCGGTCGACAGCGTCGAGAAGAACGCGACGCCCGAGCCCAGGTACTCGTACTGCCACTTCCACTGGTAGCCGGTGACCTTGACGGTGAGCTCGGAGTTGCGCGTGTCCTCCATCGCGACGAGCGTGCGTGCCGCCGGGATCGCCATGCTGACGAGGATCAGCGCCGGGATCAGCGTCCAGACGACCTCGACCTGCGTCGAGTGCGTCAGCGTCTTGTCGGGCACGGCGCCCGCGGATTTGCGGAAGCGCACGATCGAATAGATCATCACCGCGAACACCGCGACGCCGATCACGACGCAGACCCAGAAGATCATCATGTGCAGCGAGAACACCCGTGCCGAGATGTCGGTGGCGCCGACCGGCAGGTTGTAGCTGCTCTCATAGGCGAACGCCGGTACGGTGGCCATCAGGCCGCCGAGCGCGCTGGCGACTGTGCGTTTCAACATCTCAGCCCCTATAAAGCCTGTGTTCCCGTCTGCCCGGCCCGTGCACTCACAGGCATTGCTTGTACGCGCCGGGCGGTGGTCGCTGGCGCGGGCCTCGTCCGCAGCCCGCTCCGGCGGGAGTGCCGGCACGACCGGACGCTTCCCGCGCGGGCAGGGCCGTCGCGAAGGGCCGGGAGTGTAACCTCCGGAAGTCTCGGAGAAAACTGTCTTTAGCCGGTCCCCGCGCAGCGTGTGCGCGAGTGCTCAGGATGGCGCAGCAGCGGGCCCGCCGCCCGCGCCGGCCGGCCGATCAGCGGACGCGCGCCGCGCGGCCCGCAGCGTGCGCTCGCCCACGCGTCGCGGCGCCACAATTTTCATGACGGCCAACCACTTGCGCCCCGGCTCAGCGCCGCCTCAGCCGCTCGAGTGGCACGACGACCTCGCCGCGGCGCGAGCGGATGGGAGGCGTCGTACCCGGGCACCAGGCCTGGCCGTAGACGACCTCGCAGCTCGCCGGCAGCCGCCCGTCCGCGTCGCGCGCGTACTGCGCCTCGACGATCGCCCAGCGCTGCCGGCCGGTGAGCGCCCGACGCCGCTCGGCGAGCGCGTTGCTCGCGCCGACCGCCCGCAGGTCGGCGACCAGCGCGCGCACGTCGCGATAGGTGAGCGTCACGCGCTCGACGTCCATGACGGGGTCCGCGAAGCCCGCGCGCACGAGCGCATCGCCGACGTCGTGCATGTCGAGGAAGCGATGCACGTGCGCGCCGCCGTCGGCCGCGGCCCACGCGGCGCGCAGCTCCTTGAGCGTGTCGGGGCCGAGCGTCGCGAACGTGAAGTAGCCGCGCGCGCTCAGGATCCGGCGCGCCTCGGCGAGCGCGGCGTCGAGCGCATCGACCGCGGGCAGCATCAGCGAGGAGAACACGAGGTCGACCGCGCCGCTCGCGATCGGGAGCGCGACCGCGTCGGCGCGGGCGCGCCCGAAGCGCCGCAGGAACGAGCTCTGCGCCGCCGCCCGCGCCAGCATCGCGCCCGACCGGTCGAGCGCGAGCACGCGCGCCTTCGGCCAGCGGCGCTTGAGTGCGCGCGCCGCGTGAGCGGTGCCGCAGCCGAGGTCGAGCACGACGCGCGGCTCGAACGCGACGAGATCGAGGCGCGACAGGAGCTCCTCGCGCACCCGGCTCGCGAGCACCGCGTGGGCATCGAAGGTGCGGCTCGCGCGCTCGAAGTGGCGGCGGAGTGCGCGCCCGTCGAGGCGCAGCGGATCGGCGGGCCTCACGGGGCGAGCCATTCGTCGAGCAGCGCCTCGACTCGCTCGCGGTGCGACAGGAAGGGTGCGTGCGCGGCGCGCGCGATCGATTCCAGGCGCGCGCCCCCGATGCCGGCCGCGAGCGCCGCGACCGCGGCCGGCGGCGCGAGCCGGTCGTACTCGCCGCCGATCACGAGCGTGCGCGCCCGCACCCGCGAGAGCTCCGGCCGCAGGTCCGTGCCGCGCAGGATCGCGAGCCCGGCCTCGAGCGCCGCGGTGCTCGGCGCCCCGTGCGTCGTCAGCTCGCGCTTCAGCGTGCGCAGCGTCGCGAGCGGGTTCTCCTCGCCGCGCACCTCGAGCGCCACGAAGTCCTGGATCGTCGCGAGCCAGTCGCGGCCGAGGCGCCTCGCGAGGCCCGCGAGCGTCGGCTCGTCGAGGCCGTGCGGCCAGTCGCGGCGCTGGCTTCCGAGCGGCGAGGTCGCGATCAGCACGAGCCGCGGGAAGCGCCCGGGAAAGAGCGTCGCGAGCCGCACCGCCACCATGCCGCCCAGCGACCAGCCGAGGAGCGCGCACTCGGCCGGCAGGTACTCGGCGACGATCCGGGCCAGGCCCTCGAGATCGGCCGCGCCCTTGGCCCACGGCGAGCGCCCGTGGCCAGGCAGGTCGAGCACGTGCACGCGGTGGCGGCTCGCAAGCGCGCTCGCGAGCGCAGCGAACACGCCGCCATGCAGGCCCCAGCCGTGCAGCAGCGCGACATCCGTCCCCGCGCCCGTCGACTCGCGATACACGCTCAACCGCAACTCCCGCCAAACGGCCGGCATGATGCGCCACGCGGCGCATCGTGACGAGATGGCGCGCCGGTCGATGAGGTGAGGAACGCCCGCGGGTCGCGATCGCCGGCCGCGCAACGGGAAGGGAACGGGCGATGCCGGCCGCCGGTTCACCCGGCGCGGGAGCGTGTCGAATGCCCCGGACTCCCCCCCGCCCGGCTCCCGGACATTCGCGGTGTGCGCGGCCCGTCCGGGGCGCCATCACCGCCAGGGCGCTCGGCGCAGCCGCTCCCCGTCGTCGCGGCTGCAGCCGCTCGCCCGGCCGGTCGCTAAGCGCTAGCGCGACGCGGTCGCCGCGGCCCCCGGCAGCGGCGGCTCGCAGGTCGAGGAACCGGCGCTGATCGTGGACAGCTGCACGACGCCGAGCGCGGCGATCAGGAGTCCGAGGAACGTCCCGAGCAGTCGACCTTTGACGATGAACATCGGGGTCTCCAGTGGGTGGCGCGATGGGGTCAATGTAGCCGGACCCTCTGGTCGGATAAACCGGACAGTGCTTAAATGACAGTTCGGATATTCCGATTAATCCGGGGGCGCCGATGGACCGTCTGCACGCGATGCGGGTCTTCAGCCGGGTGGCGCGGCTCGGGTCCTTCGCGCGCGCCGCCGATCACCTGGAGCTGTCGCGTGCGGCGGTCAGCGAGGCGGTCGCGGCGCTCGAGCAGCACCTCGGCGTGCGGCTGCTGACGCGCACGACGCGCAAGGTCACGCTGACGGCCGAGGGCACGGACTACCTCGAGCGCTGCCAGCGGATCCTCGCCGAGGTCGAGGCCGCCGAGGAGGCGGTGCGCGGCGCGCACCTGAAGCCCCAGGGCATGCTGCGCGTCGACGTGCCGACCGCGTTCGGCCGCGGCCTGCTGCTGCCCGCGCTGCCGCAGTTCATGAAGCGCTACCCCGACCTCAAGCTCGACCTGCGCTTCAACGACCGCGTCGTGGACCTCGTCGCCGAGCAGATCGACGTCGCGATCCGCGCCGGGACGGTGCGGCCGAAGACCTACGTCGCGCGGCGCATCGCGACGACGCGGCGCGTGATCATCGGATCCCCGGCGTACTTCGCCGCCCACGGGCGCCCGCAGCGTCCCGAGGATCTCGTTCACCACACGCTGCTCGGCATCACGAGCGGCGCGACGGGACGTCCGGTCGAGCTGCATTTTCGCGGTGGCCACGGACCGCGGGTCGAGTTCGCCGCGATCTTCAACCTCGCCGAGGCGCAGCTCGCGGCGGCGCTCGCCGGCGCCGGGCTCGCGCAGACGATCGATCTGCTGGCCGGGGAGCTGATCGCGCGCGGCCGCCTCGAGACCGTGCTCGACGACTACGTCGGCGACGGGCCGCCGCTGTCGATCGTGTTCCCGGCGGCGGCGCGCGGCACCGCGCGCCTCAGGGTGTTCGCGGACTTCGCCGAGGGGCTCCTGCTGCGCTGGCGCGAGGGGCTCGCGCGCGCCGCGCCGCGCGACTGAGCGCCTAGCGGAACAGGTAGTCGAGCGCGATGCCGACGAACACCGCGAGCCCGAACCAGGCATTGTTGGTGAACGCGCGCATGCAGGCGGCGGGGTCGCGCGCGCGGATCAGCCACTGCTGGTAAGCGAACAGCAGCGCGCCCGCCGCGAGGCCGCCGTGGAACCAGCGCCCGAGGCCGGCGCGCTCGCCGGCGAGCCACAGCGCCAGGAGCACGATCGCCTGCATCGCGAGGATCACCCCGCGGTCGGCGTCGCCGAACAGGATCGCGGTCGACTTGATGCCGAGCTTCAGGTCGTCGTCGCGGTCGACCATCGCGTACATCGTGTCGTAGACCGCGGTCCACATGAGGCCGGCGACGAACAGCAGCCACGCGAGCCGCGGAACCGCGTGGGTCTCGGCCGCGAAGCCCATCGGGATCGACCACGAGAACGCGGCGCCGAGCCACATCTGCGGCAGCGGGAAGAAGCGCTTCAGGAACGGATAGACGACGGTCAGCGCCGCGCCGCCGATCGCGTAGGCGACCGTCAGCCGGTCGAGCGTCAGCACGAGCGCCAGCGCGAGCAGCGACAGGATCGCGTAGACGCAGAGCGCCTCGATCGGCGACACGGCGCCGTTGGCGAGCGGCCGCTCGCGGGTGCGCGCGACGTGCGGGTCGAAGCGCCGGTCGGCGAAGTCGTTGACCGCGCAGCCGGCGGAGCGCGTCAGCACGACGCCGAGCACGAACACGATGAACACCCGCTCGTGCGGGTGGCCGCGCCCCGCGAGCCACAGCCCCCACAGCGCCGGCCACATCAAGAGCCAGATGCCGATCGGGCGATGCAGGCGCACGAGGTGCGCGTAGTCGACGAGCGTCGCCCACAGCCCCGTCAGCGCCGCGCGCAGCGGCGCGCGCCACGTCGCGGGCAGCGCGTTCAGCACCCGATCGCCTCCGGCAGGAACACTTCCTGCACCAGCAGCCGCCGGCCGTAGAGCGCGAACCAGGAGCGCCGCGCCCAGAGCACCGCGGCCTTGCTGGCGCCGCGCTCGAGCGCGCTCGCCGCGAGCGGATGCGAGGCCGGGAGCGGCGCGAACTCGAAGGGCCCCCGCGTGACCCCCGCGATCGCGGCCAGCGTCGCGCCCAGCGAGCTCGGCCCGAGCTCGGCGAGCCACGGCTGGTGCTCGAGCGTGTGGTCGGGGATCAGCGTCTCGGCGAACACCCACGGCCGGCCGCGGCCGAGGAGCTCGACCTGCCGCATGAAGCAGCTCGCCGCGCCGGATTCGAGCAGCGCCTGCTGCTCGCCCGACAGGAACCCGAGGCGCTCGCCGACGACCCGCAGGCCCGAAGGCGCCCCGGTCGCGGCGCGGATCCGCTCGCCGAGCAGCCCGGGCTCGGTCAGCCAGGCGGCGAGCGGCGCGGGCAGCCCGCGCACGAGTTCCGTGCCCGGCATCCAGAGGTCGAGCGGCAGCAGCGGCGCCGTGGCCGACGCGTCGTAGTGCTTCAAGCGGCGCTCCCCATGGTTCACACCTTGCCGTAGCGCTCGCGTGCGCCGATCCAGCGCCTGAGCAGGGGCGCTATGTTATCGGGATGGCGCTCGAGCATCACTTCCGCGGCCTGCTGCACCCGCGGCAGCAGGTCCGCGTCGCGCACGAGCTCGGCGACCTTCATCTGCATGAGCCCAGTCTGGCGCGTGCCGAGGAGCTCGCCCGGGCCCCTGAGCTCGAGGTCGCGCCGCGACACCTCGAAGCCGTCGTGGGTCGTGCGCATGACGTCGAGCCGCTCGCGCGCGAGCGGTGACAGGGGTGCGCGATACAGGAGCACGCAGCTCGACTCCGCGGCGCCGCGCCCGACCCGCCCGCGCAGCTGGTGCAGCTGCGCGAGCCCCATCCGCTCGGCGTTTTCGATGATCATCAGGCTCGCGTTCGGCACGTCGACGCCGACCTCGATGACCGTGGTCGCGACCAGCAGGTCGAGCGTGCCGCGCTTGAAGGCCGCCATCACGGCCTCCTTCTTGGCGCTCGTCAGCCGGCCGTGCGCAAGGCCGATCCTGAGTGCCGGCAGCGCCGCGACCAGCGCCGCGTGCGTCGCCTCGGCCGCCTGGTACTCGAGTTCGTCGGACTCCTCGATCAGCGGGCAGACCCAGTAGGCCTGGCGGCCGTCCCGGCAGGCGCCGGCGATCCGCGCGACGACCTCGTCGCGGCGCGTTTCCGGCATCACGACCGTGCGCACCGGCGTGCGCCCCGGCGGCAGCTCGTCGATGACCGAGACGTCCAGGTCCGCGTAGGCGGTCATCGCGAGCGTGCGCGGGATCGGCGTCGCCGTCATGATCAGCTGGTGCGGGAAGCGCCCGTCGGCGAGGCCCTTCTCCCTGAGCGCCATGCGCTGGTGCACGCCGAAGCGGTGTTGCTCGTCGATGATCACGAGCGCCAGGCGCCCGAAGCGCACGCCCTCCTGGAAGAGCGCGTGCGTGCCGACGACGATCGGGACGTCGTTGCCGGCGGCGATCGCATCGAGCGTCGACTGCCGGGCGCGGCCGCTCAGGCGCCCCGACAGGAGTGCGACCGGGAGCCCGAGCGGCCGCAGCCAGCGCTCGAAGTTCTGCGCGTGCTGCTCGGCGAGGAGCTCGGTCGGCGCCATCAGCGCCGCCTGGAAGCCCGCCTCGACCGCGGCGAGTGCCGCGAGCGCGGCGACGACGGTCTTGCCCGAGCCGACGTCGCCCTGCACGAGCCGCAGCATCGGCGCGGGCGTCGCGAGGTCGGCGAGCACCTCCGCGAGCGCGCGCTCCTGGGCGCGCGTCAGCGCGAAGGCGAGCGACTCGCGCAGCCGGCGCGCGAGCACGCCGGGCGGGTTCAGCGGCCAGGCGGGGTCGCGGCGGATCTCGCGGCGCAGCAGCCGCAGGCTCAGCTGGTGCGCGAGCAGTTCCTCGAACGCCAGGCGCCGCTGCGCCGGGTGCCGGCCCGCCTCGAGCGGTGCCAGGTCGGCGCCGGGGGGCGGGCGGTGCACGTAGGCGAGCGCGGCGGCGAGTGCCGGGAGCTTCAGGTCGCGCAGCAGCTCGTCGGGCAGCCAGTCGCGCACGCTCGCGCGCTCGGCCTCGGCGAGCGCGAGCGCGGTCAGTATCCGCAGCCGTCCCTGCTGCACGCCCTCGGTGGTGGGATAGACCGGCGTCAGCGAGTCCTCGGTGCGCTGCGCATCCTCGCCGTCCGCGCGCCGGTATTCGGGGTGCACGATCTCGAGGCCCAGCGTCCCGCGCCGCGCCTCGCCGTAGCAGCGCAGGCGCACGCCGCGCGCGAGCTGCGACTGCTGCTGGGCCGTGAAGTAGAAGAACCGCAGCGTCAGGAAGCCCGAGCCGTCGGCGATGCGCACGAGCAGCTGGCGGCGCTTGCGGAACACGATCTCGGCGAGCTGGATCTCGCCCTCGATGACCGCGCGATCGCCGGCGCGCAGCGTCCCGATCGGCACGATCTGCGTCCGGTCCTCGTAACGCAGCGGCAGCAGGAACAGGAGGTCCTGGACCGTCTCGATGCCGAGACGCGCGAGCTTTGCGGCGAGCGCCTCGCCGACGCCCTTCAGCGCCGTGACCGGCCGCAGCTCGCCGTCGGCGCCGGGCGCCGCCCGCGGGAGCGGACGCGACGCGGCCTCGGTCACAGCTCCAGGATGCAGTCGGCCTCGACGGCGGCCCCGCGCGGCAGCGCCGCGACGCCGACCGCGGCACGCGCCGGGTAGGGCTCCCTGCAGTACTCGGCCATGACCTTGTTGACGAGCGCGAAGTGGCCGAGGTCGACGAGGTAGATCGTGACCTTGACGGCGTCCGCGAGCGAGCCGCCGGCGGCGGTCGAGATCGCCTTCAGGTTCTCGAACACGCGCCGGACCTCGGCCTCGATGCCGCCGCCGACGAGCTCCTTGGTCGCGGGATCGAGCGCGATCTGCCCGGAGATGTAAACGGTATTGCCGACCCGCACGGCCTGCGAGTAAGTGCCGATCGCGGCCGGCGCCGCCGTGGTCGAGATGATCGTGCGTGGCATGGGAGGGTTCCTGGCTGGGCCGCGGCCATTGTCGCATGGCCCCGGCGCCGGGTGACGCTCAGGCGGTGGTGCGCTCGACCGACAGGACTTCGGGCATCGAGCGCAGCGCGCGGATCACCTTCGCGAGCTGGGTGCGGTCGCGCACCTGAAGCTCGAGCGTGATCATGGCGCTCCCCGGGTCGTGCTCGACGACCGACAGGTGGCCGATGTTGGTCTCGGTCGAGGCGATGCCCGAGGCGACCGCCGCGAGGACGCCCGGGCGGTTCTGCACCTCGACCTTGAGCTCCGAGGCGAAGGTCCGGTCGGTGCCCTTCTGCCACGACACCGGCAGCCACTTGTCGGGCTGCTTGTGCCAGCCGGCGAGGTTGCCGCAGCTCGCGCGGTGGATCACGACGCCGCGTCCGGCCGACAGGAACGCGATCACCGGGTCGAACGGGATCGGGAAGCAGCAGCGCGCGTAGGTGACGACGAGGCCCTCGGTGCCGGCGATCGCGAGCGGCGCCGCCTTGCGCTCGCCCTCGGCCGCGCTCTTGTCGGCCGGCAGCAGGTGGCGAGCGACGAGCGGCGCGAGGCGCTCGCCGAGCCCGACCTTCTCGAAGAGGTCGTCCGCCTCCTTGAACCCGAGGTCGCGCACCGCGGAGGCGATCAGCGTGGAGTCGGTCGCCTTCAGCGACTGCTTGAACTCCCCGAGCGCCTGGTTCACGAGCCGCCGGCCGAGGTCGACGGCCTCGTTGCGCTTCATGGTCTTCAGGTACGAGCGGATCGAGGCGCGCGCCTTGGCGGTGACGACGAAGTTCGCCCATGCGGGGTTCGGCGTCGCGCCCTTGGCGGTGATGATCTCGACGGTCTGGCCGTTGCGAAGCGCGGTGCGCAGCGGCACGAGCCGCCGGTCGATCTTCGCGGCGACGCAGCGGCGCCCGACCTCGCTGTGCACCGCGTAGGCGAAGTCGACGCAGGTCGCGCCGCGCGGCAGCCTCAGGATGTCGCCTTTCGGCGTGAACACGTAGACCTTGTCCGGGAAAAGGTCGAC
>Ga0335069_10010633_pt1 | contig 13034 bp, 8 predicted proteins | sample Lox_Sample_11_FD_206714 | JGI IMG/M metagenome (GOLD analysis project Ga0335069, IMG submission 206714) | Soil microbial communities from Loxahatchee National Wildlife Refuge, Florida, United States - Lox_Sample_1.1 | ecosystem: Environmental > Terrestrial > Soil > Wetlands | place: USA: Florida... | reverse complement strand
TAGCCGGGCAATACTCGGAGGCTGCCCAGACCCTCTTGCACGCAGCTGAGATTGCCCCCCAGGCCGGGGAAATCTATTACCTCCTGGGAAGAGTGTATGACGCTGCCGGCACATTCCAGACTGCCATCGCGGAAAAATACAACGATTACTGCCGCAAGGAACCCGGCGATCCCTGGGGACAATACTTCTATGGCCATATCCTCGCCAGTGGGCAACAAGCCAGTGCTGCAGAGCTGCGGGATGCGCAAGACCATCTTGAAAAAGCGATTGCCCTGAATAAGAACCTGGCTGAAGCCCATGCTGAATTGGGGAAGGTTCTGGACATGGGCGGGAACCTGGAGGCTGCCCGCAACGAGCTCGAGCGGGCCGTGCAACTCGACCCTCACTCCAGCTCGGCGTACTACCGGCTGGGAATCGTCTACCGGAAGTTGGGCAACACGGCCTTGGCCGACCAGGCAATGGCGAAATTCCAGCAACTGAAGGCTCAGGAAAGGGAGTCCTCCGATCGCGAACACATTCAGGGGTTTCTGGAGCGGGCGAGGCAAAACAAGCAGGAGCAGTGATCAAGGATCCTTGGACGGTTCTGCATCAGCCACGTGGGGATCGAGTTCCAGAGCGTGTTTTCGAGCTTCCTGCGCCCCGCCCGAGTCCCCTTGCCTCTCCAAGGCGAGGCTCAGGATGTAATAAGCCCGCGCGTCGTCCGGCTTCAAATCAATGACCATGCGCGCGTGTCCGAGCGCGTCCGGCACGTTCTGCGAAGCAAGCAATAACGCGGCCAGATTCGCGTGCGCTTCCGCAAAATCAGGTTTGATGACGATGGCGGCTTGGAAAGCAGTCCGGGCGGACTCTTTGTCCCCCCGGGCAAGCATCTGTAACCCCAAGTTATACTGGGTCACGGCTCGGGCGTAATCTGCATCCTCTTTCTGCCAGCGTTGCACGTCGGCGTACGCAACCAGTGCCTCCTGGTGGCGGCCCATTCCATCGAGCGTGCTTCCCAGGCAGTAGGAAGCCTCGCTGTAGCGGGGCTTGAGCGCGATGGCGCGGCGCAACTCGACCAAGGCCTCGCTATAAGCATGCTGGCGGCGGAGAGTGAATCCAAGTTGGTAGTGAACCTCCGGGTCGTCCGGCGCCAGCCGAACCGCCTCCCGCAATTCCTTCACCGCCGCATCCGGGTTTCCATTTTGGCGCAGGGCCACCCCAAGATTGAGGTGCGCTGCGGCCAGTTTCGGATCCAGTATTATGGCCTCACGGAACTCACCGAGCGCGCCGTCCAGGTCACCGCGTTTTTGCAGGCCGCCTCCCAACAGGCAATGCGCCTCTGCGTCTCTCGGCAGTTGCTCGAGGGCTTCCCGGTGGACGGCAATCGCGGCATCCAGATCTCCTTTTTCCCCCAGAATGACCCCCAGGAGGATTCCCGCTTCCGGCCGCCCCTCCGCCAAAGCAACGCGGAATTCCTTCTCCGCGCCATCCAGGTCCCCATTCTTCCAAAGCGCGGTCCCCAGGTTCTCATGCGCTTCGGGGAAATCGGGACGCACGCCAAGCGCGGCGCGGCATTCTGCGATGGCGCCCTTCGGATCGCCTTGGCTAAGGAGCAGGTGCCCGAGATTATTGTGCGCCTCGGCAAACTCCGGTTGCAGCCGGACCGCCTCACGAAATTCCGTCTGCGCCCCGGCAAAATCTCCTTTCCGCTCCAGAAGCAACCCCAGGTTATTGCGCGCTTCGGCGTAGCCAGGATTGATCTCGACAGCCTGGCGGAATTGTTGGAATGCCGGCGTTTCCTCAGCCTTGGAAAGCAGCACCAATCCCAGGTCATAGTGGGCCTCGGCCGAGCGCGGGCGGATGGCCAGCACCTGGCGAAGCTCCGCCTCCGCCGCGTCATATTCCCCCTGGCGCGCCAGCGTCACAGCAAGATTCTGCCGGGCCTCTACCAAATCGGGTTTTATCTTAAGCGCGGCCTGAAACTCCTTCCTGGCCCGATCCAGGTCGCCGCTGTTAAAGGCCTGAATTCCGGCGTCGTAGTGAGAGCGCGCCTCGACAACATTCCCCTGAGCACGGGATTGGGCCGTCCCCAGCAAAAGCATCAAAAACAGGACGGCCCCCAGGTTCCCTCCCTGGCTCAGAAGATCGCGGGTTGCCTGCCGGTTGGGAGACCTTCGACGCTTCTTCCCCGATGCTGGGGACTCATTCATTGTCGTCTCCCTGCCGGGAGCAAAGGCTTCCCGCCGCGGAATACATTGCGACGATATTGGCGGGGGGCGTGTCAGCCTGAATGTTGTGAGTGGGCGCGAGAATGTAACCGCCCCTGCTCGCGAGAACCTTGATTCGCTCGCGTACAACCCCTCTCACCTCATCCTCGGTGCCAAAGGGCAACGTACTCTGCACATCCACTCCGCCGTGGAAGCTGAGTCGTTCGCCGTACGAGGCCTTGATTTTCGACGGGTCCATAGAGTCGGCGCTGAATTGGAGAACGTCCAGAACATCCACGCCTATCTCGATCAAACCCGGCATGAAAGGCCCTACCGCCCCGCAGGAATGGTACATCACGCGGGCGCCGCAATCGTGAATCCGCCGGTTAAGGCGCTCATGATGAGGCGCAACGAGTTCCCGCCAGGTGCGCAGAGAGACGATCTGCCCGTGTTGATGGGCGATATCGTCGCTGGTCCAGATCAGATCGATGCGGTCTCCGATCGCCTTCATGACCCGATCGACCATCCCAACATAAAAGTCCGTCACCCGGCGCATGATCTCATAGGCAAGGTCCGGATGCTCGATCATGTCGGCAAGGAACTGCTCCATGCCGCGCAGATACCACGCGATTTCGAATATCCCTCCGGGGTCCCCGAACTCCTCCAGAGCGATGGCATAATCTCCCGAAGCATGCAGCCGTCGAATTTCATCGGCCAGCGCCGCGGCATCCCACCACTCCGGCCGGGGCCAAGCGTAAAACTCCAGTTCGCTTGCATCCTTGAGGCGCGCAAGCGGATGCGCGACGAACTCATCGTACGCCCCGGTTCGGTGAGGCACTTTCCGGCGGAGCACACCCCAGGCGTCGGCCCAACTCCCGTCCGAGTAATGTTTCAGTGGGGGCCCCACATAGGGCTGGCGAGGATGTCGCAGATCGATCCCCAAGTGGCGCAGGACGCCCTCCGGGTCGTGAATGCCCAGGTACTCGTGCAACAGCTTCCATGCTTCCGGGGTAGCCATGAAATCCACTGGCACACGGTCCGTTTCCTGGTGAGAAAGCGCCAGGAGGACCCGCGCGCGCGGTGTGAGTTCAGACGGTGGCATGGACTTCATCTTCCCCTTTATCATCGATCCGAGGACTAAATCCGGACTGATGGTGTTATGGCCTTCAACTTCCTAAATACGGTGCGGATCGCGACGTCGAAACCTCTCCCTGCCTATCAAACTCTGCCGACTTCCCGGCGATTATACGTGCGTTCGCTCGAATCTGCTGCGGTTTCCAGGAGTGTGCGAGCAAAAAGTGATATCGCAGTAGTACAGAGCCGGCGGTCAAAAGTTCGATCCGGCTCGGCGGGAATAGAGCTGCGCGGCGACGGCCCGGGCCGCCTGCACCATTTCCGGGTAGGGCGTGTCGGTGACGGAGACGAAGCCGATGTTGTAGTTCTCCCCATCATAGGACCGCCCCGTGAGTGGCTCATCATAGTATTGGAACCAGTGGCATCCCACGAACGCCGGGTTGTCCTCCACGCTCTCCAGGTAATGCTTGAACATTGCCGCCCGCGCCTGCTGATTGGGAACCGTCACCAGGCCGGAGTGGAACATGCCTCGATCCACCGCGCCGAAATGAAACTCCCCGATGATGCAAGGCTTGTCGAGTGATGCGGTGAATCCCCATTCCTGGGGGTCCAGGTGCGAGCGGTAAATGTTGAAGCTCACCACGTCGGCATAGCGGGCCGCAGCGTTGATCGCCTCCGGAGTGCGCCAGGCGAACCGGCATCCGAGGTAGAGGTGATGAGGGTCGTACTTCCGCACCGCATCGTGCACCGTCCGGAAGTACTGCTCGGCAAATGCCGTCAGGAACCTGCTGAAATCGTCTTTCATCCCGGGCGGGAGCGAAGCCGGCGGGCGATAAGGGTGCTCCAGCAAAGCCTGCCAGGAAGCGAAGGTGGCGCCCCAGGCCTGGTTGAGGTCCGCGATGGAGGAATGGCGCGACTTTAGTACTTCGACCAGCGCGCGCTTGGCGGGTGACTCCGGGCCGCCGGAGAGCGTACCGTAGACCAGGCCGAAATGCTCCTTGTCATTTCCTCCGCCACCCCAGGAAATCTCGTTGTCGATAAAGTAGCCGATGCACCAGGGATCGTCGCGAAACTTCTCCGTGCCACGCTGGACGCTCTGGTTGACGGCCTGAACAAATGCCGGGTCGAATGGGTCGTGCATCTTGCCCCAGTAATCATTGCCGCTGGCCACGCGCGCGTAGTTTCCCTCGATTTCAATCGTTGCCGTGTAGGGAACTTTCTTGTAGGCATAAAGCGCGGGGTCGGACCAGTTCCCGATGGTGTTGAAACCCCACGCGCGAAGGCGATCGAGCGCGGCGGCGCGCCAGGCGGCGGGCCAATCGGGGCCATATTTGCGGTGCAGGTTCGCCACGTAGAAGCCGTAAGTGCGCCCCTCCTTGAGAGTCCCGTAAATGGCGTGGTCCTCGTGGCCGTAATACCGGGCGAGCGGATCGTCCTCGGTGGGCAGCCAGGTGAACATCTCCTTGCGTCCATCCACGAAGGTGTAGGCATCGCCTCCCGGCCTGCTTTCCATCACATCGATTCCCATTGAGAAGAACATGTGGCCGTCTGGATCAACAAGCCACCATTTACCGTTACGCTTGACCGTGGTGAAGAAGCCCGTTGGGGAAGAAGCGGCCCTGGAGGCGGATCCTCCCCACATGTCGCATCCCGGCAGGGCGGGGTTGGACAAAATGTCTGATTCTTCGCGCTGTTTCTGGGCCAGCAGGTCCTGGTCATTCTTGATCTTTCCCGGCCAGTCGGCGCGGGTGTACTGGCCGTAGGCGTCCACGATGCCGTTGTAGTTGAATGGCGGCAGCAGACGCAGATTGTCAATCACCACACTTTTTGTCCCTGCCGGGTAGCGGAACGTCAGCTTGCATGTCGTCACGTGGCCGGCATTCACCGGGCGGTCCGAGCCGGAGATGCCACTGACCGGCGCGACCCCCGGAGCCGTGGGAGGTCCGCCGCGCATAGCGTGCGCGAGAGGCGAGCTGGCGCCCACGGGATAGTAGTAACTCATGGCCGCGTGCGGCGGCACGTTGCCGCGGCCCCCGACCGGCTTGGCAGCGCCGCCGCCAGGGTTCGTATCATTCAATTCAAATCCTACCCAGAGTTCCTGGTCGCCGGGATTGTAGACGTCGATTGCCACCGCCCCGAATGCGCTCCAATCCCAGGGGGAAGTTTCGTGCAAAAGCTCGAGGGAGGCTGCCCCGGAACCGGTGAACTCGACCGCGAGGGCGCTCTTTCCTTCCGTCACATTTTCACGGGTCAGCGAAACCCGCGCGCCCGTCGCCTTGATTCTCTGCAGGGCTTGGGGCGATTCAAAGGAGGTGAGGATCTTCCCGGTAGAATGCCCATTCTGGGGATGAATGAAGCCGGCCGGAAGTAACACGACCAACAACCCGACGGCTGCTCTTCGCCACAGCGACTGGAGGTTCATTTTATTCGCCATCCTTCTGGATCCTGCAATACAGAGTGAGACGGTCTCAGGCCGCGCGAGTGTCTTGAACGCTGGGGCGGGACGTCCCAGCTACATCGGCCGGGACAGCCACGTTACCATGAAGAGTGCCACGGGGTTTTGCAAATCGATTTGGGAGGGAGACTCTCGATTGTTTGCTTTTCCACGGCTTTTAGCTAAACTGCTTATTTGACGGATCTTCTTGGCGATTGGAAATCAGATCCGACTCCGACACCCCATTCTCCTGACGAGAATCTCCCCGGCTGAGGGCAAGGTTGATGAGTTCAAGGGTCGTACACAAAATCGGCAAGTACGAGATTGTGGCGGAGCTCGGCCAGGGTGGCATGGGGGTCGTCTACAAGGCGCGCGACCCTTTTATTGGGCGCCTGGTCGCGTTGAAAACGGTCACTCCGGAGCTGGTTTCCGATCCCGAGATCCTCAAGCGCTTTTACCGGGAGGCACAATCGGCCGGGACTCTGCAACATCCCAACATTGTAACCATCTACGACCTGGGGGAGGCGGACGGCCGTCCTTACATCGCCATGGAGTTTGTCGAGGGCGAAAGCCTCCACACCATCATCGACCGGCGCCCCCGGATTCCCCTGGCCGCCAAACTGAGGCTGGTACAGCAGTTCTGCGAAGGTCTGGGCCATGCCCACAAGCGCGGATTCGTTCACCGTGACGTGAAACCCGCCAACATCCTGGTGACTCATGACGGCGTAGTCAAAATAGTAGATTTCGGGATCGTCCATTTGGAGTCCACGAATCTTACCAAGGCCGGAACCTTTCTGGGAACCACGCACTACGCGTCCCCCGAACAGGTCAATGACGGCTATGTCGACAGCCGCTCTGACCTGTGGGCCGTCACCTGCGTCCTGTATGAACTTATCGCTTACAAGAAGGCATTCGACGGTTCCAATATTGCGGCCATAATCGCCAAGATCTTCAGTTCCGACCCGGAACCTTTAAGCGTCTGCTGCCCGGGCGTACCGCCAGCCCTTGACTCTGTCATTCGCAGCGGGTTGAAGAAGAACATCGAGGAGCGATACCAGTCGTTGAACGATTTGTTGACCGATCTCCTCCCCATCACCGGCAGTCTGCAACTGGGCTTCGTGGGTGAAATGCTGAACGAAGCGAAAGACTTGCGCGAGAAGGGCAACTACTCCGGGGCGCGGGAGAAAGTGCGCTCAGTCCTGATCCTCGACAGAACACGCACGGAAGCGAAACGTTTGCATACCGAGCTATCCGCGGAGATGGCTCGGATGGGACCCATTTTCAAGGCCAGGAAAATGGTGGGCGACGCCGAGCAGGCTTTCAACCGCGGCCAACTTGCGGAGGGTGCCCGCCTCCTTGGAGAGGCTGAGGTGTTAAGCCCGCCCGACACCCAGGCTCGCGATCTCAGGATCAAGATCACCCGGGAGCAGGAGCGCGTGCGCGAGATGCGCGATGCTCTTACGGCCGGGCAGCGCCTGATGCATCAAGGTGACCTGACTGCAGCCGAGCAAAACCTGCGCAGGGTATTGGAACTCGACAAGGGCGACCCACCCGCTTCGGAGCTTTCCCAGGCGGTCGAGCTTTTGGAAAAGATCCAAAATGACCGGCTGGCCCGCGAAAGAGAATTCCGCCTGAAAGAAGGACTGTGGCAGGCCGATAACCTGGTTGCCGAGGGCAATCATGAGGAGGCCAAAAACAAGCTGCTAGAGCTTCAGCAGGAATTCACAACCTGCGATGAAGTCAGCCTGCGACTGAAGATCCTGGCCCCCCTCATCAAGTCACGGGAACTCCTTCGGATGGGCAAGGAGGCCCTCCAGCAGGGAGCGTTTGAAGACGCGGTTCACCTGCTCACGGAAGCATGGGTCCTGGATCCTTCAGACCCTGAGGTGCGCGGACTTAAGGACCGGGCGAATCAAGAGCGCGACCGCCAGGAACAGCTCAGGGACGCACTGGGCTATGGGCGGATGGCATTGAATCAGGGGGACGCCGGCATGGCGGAAAGGATGTTTCGCCTTGCCCTGCATGTTGATCCCGCCAACCCTGAGGGACTCAAACTGCTGGAGGAAGCTCGCCAGACTCTGGCGACGGCGCAACGCAAGGGACGCTACCAGGATGGATTAAAGAAAGCTGAAGGACTGGCGGCGCTGGGGAATTTCGAGGACGCACAGTCCACCCTTCAGGAGTTACAGACTGAGTTCCCCGAGGCCAACGAGATTGTCGATCGCCTCCGGGAACTTGAGGCACAAGGGAAGACAGCGCGCCTGCTTGAGGAAGGACAACTCGCATTCGAGCAGGGAGAATATGGTGAGGCCGTCCGAATACTCACCGCGGCGGAGGGAATCGAACCCATCGATGCGCGGGTTCGCGAGCTAAAGGCGCGCGCCGTGACGGAACGCGACCGCCTGCGGCAGGTTCGGGAAGACACGATGGCGGGACACCGCGCCATGCGCCAGGGCCGAATTGATCTAGCCGAGCAGTACTACCGGCACGCCTTGCAATTTGACCCCGCCAACCCCCAAACGGCCAAGTTGCTCGCAGATATTCCGAAGCATCGCGATTAACCGCAGACCCCGCGGAGGGGAAACCGCTCACTTAGAAAGTACTCGCCCGTACCGCGCAGGGTGATCCATACTGGACGCCTATGTTTCGGTGTTTGCGGCGATTCATGAGGCTGCGCCTGATCGCGGCGGTAAGGGTGGGGGCGGTGCTGCTTCTTCTCCCGCCCGTGGCGAGCCGGGGAGGCGCCTCGCCGGGCTTTGATTCACCCAATGTCATCCTCATCACGATTGACACGCTGCGGGCCGATCACGTGGGGTGTTACGGCGACCGATCCGCCGCGACGCCCAACCTTGATGCGCTCGCCCGCGCGGGCGCCCGATTTACCCACGCCTACACTCCCGTGCCAATTACGCTTCCCGCGCACGCCTCGCTCCTTACCGGCAGTTATCCGATGGCCACCGGGATGCACGATTTCACCACCAACAAGCTGCCGTCCGGCGCCGTCACGCTGGCAAAGGCGCTGCGCGACAACGGCTTCACCACCGCGGCATTCATCGGCGCGGCGGTGCTCGATTCGCGCTTCGGGCTCAACCTGGGCTTCGACACGTATTTCGACCACTTTGACTTTGGGCAGTTGCACGGGTCCAATTTCGACCAGTTGGAACGCCGGGCCGATGTGGTTGTGGACGAAGTGCTGAGCTGGCTGAAAGTCAATCCCCGGCAACCCTTCTTCCTCTGGGTACACCTCTATGATCCCCATTATCCCTATACGCCGCCCGAACCCTACGCCAGCCGCTTTCGAGCTTCCCCTTACGACGGCGAAATCGCCTTTGCCGACGCGCAAGTGGGCCGATTTTTCGACTATCTTCGCGAGCGGCACATTTATGAAAACGCCTTGATCGTCATGGCCAGCGATCACGGCGAAGGACTTGGCGATCACGGCGAAAAGTACCACGGGTTCTTCATTTACAATTCCACCCTTCATGTGCCCTTGATCTTCAAGGTGCCCGGGGCGGTCCCGCGCGTCGTGGAGGAAGACGTCTCGCTGGTCGACGTGATGCCAACGATTCTCCAGGCCCTGAAGCTCCCCACTCCGCCCTCAGTTCAAGGCCGGAGTCTGATGTCCCCCATCCTGGGACGCTCCTCGGGCGCCGCGTCGAACCTTTACGCCGAAACCTATCTTCCCCTCCTGCATTTCCACTGGAGCCAGTTGCGCGCATTGCAGTCTGGCGGATGGAAGTTCATCGAAGCGCCGAAACCCGAGTTCTACTCGGTTCGCAACGATCCCGGCGAACAAAAGAATTTATTTGCGGGCCAGGGAGCATGGGCCCGCGAGATGGGGGAGCGGCTCCAGGAGGTGATGCGCCGGTACACGCCGGCGGCGGGCCCGCAGACAGGCCAGGTGCCGACCGATCCGGCCCTTTACGACCGACTGCGCGCGCTGGGGTATGTTGCCGTCTCCGCGGGAACCTTCGCGCCGCCATCGGGCAAGCCCCTCGCCGACCCCAAGGACCGCATCAAGACGTACGAACTGCTCTCCGAGGCGATGGCGGACGGCGAGCACGGTCAATACCAGGAGTCGCTGCGCAAGCTGGGCGAGGCCGCCAAGACGGATCCCGATTCTCCCGCTATCAACTACATGATGGGTCTCAACTACCAGGGCCTGCGTGACGCGCCGAAAGCCATCGAGCGCTTCCAGGCGGCGTTGAAAGTGAATCCCGATTTCTCACTTGCCCTCTACAATCTCGGCATGACGCAGGGGGCGACGGGTGATTTAGACGGCGCTGCCGCATCCTTGGGTCGGGCCGTCGAACTTGACCCGACGAACTTTTCCGCGGTCTTCGAGTTGGGAATCGTCTATTTGAAGAAGAACCGTTACGATGAGGCGTTCCAGCAATTCCAGCGCACGGTGGCGCTGAACCCTACCTTCGCCCCGGCCCACACGGCCGTGGGAGAGGGTTACTTGCGTCAGGGGAAACCCAACGAAGCGGTCAGAGAGCTGGAACGCGCCGTGGAGCTTGACCCGCAATCGCGCCGGGCGCAGCACAGCCTGGGCCTCGCCTACCAGGCGCTCGGACGCGACGCCGACGCCCAACGAGAGTTTGAACGTGCCAAGGGGCCCTGACGACATGTTTGCCAGGCGCAGGTTCCCCGCCCGCACCTCGAAGTCGTGGACCGTTATTTACGGCTCATTACTATTCATCATTTCCGTTCTGGGGAGTTTTGGATGGTTTCTGGGCCGGGCCGCCGTCCGTTCAAGGTGTCTGTCCTGGGGAGGCATCAGCGGCATGGTACCTCATTGTCTTTCTGGTCAGGTGAGCGTGAACAATGTACCGCTTGGGCGCGTCGCCTATGAAAAAAAAGGGATAGCACGTGGTAAGGGTGAGCGAAGGGATGCCACGGTCGCGCAGAACCTGCACGTCCCGGGGAGTGACGATTTCGATCCGATCCACAACATAGGTTTCGGTTTCGCCCTGCTCGGCCAAATTGATCGAGTCGCCCGCGGCGATATCCTTTAAGCCACGGAAGAAGCCATCGCGGTGTCCGGAAATTCCCACGTTTCCATCGCTGCCGGGCGGCGCGGTCCCGGCGATGTGACCCGCGCCACGGTTCAGAGTCAGATCGTCGGTCCCTTCATAAACCGGCACCTCAAGATGAATGCGGGGGATCCTCACTACAGCGATGGGAGCATCTGTCTTCCTGGTCAAGCTCTCTTCATAAGCTGCTACCCGCTTGGGGGACCAACCGGTGAAATCGGGATGGTTCAGCGAACTCCGTGATCCCGAAGTGGCTTCAGACGACTGGCACAGGCGCCGCGAGGCCGGTCGGGGCATCAGGGGGCCATGCAGGCGCGCCGCAGCGGTGGCCTGTAAAGCGAACCAGAGAATGAGGATACTGACTTCCGCCGTCCCAAGGATCCTCTTTCGCAGGGAGTGGGTAAAATGTCCGAGTGGCGCCTGCCTGCGTAGTATCTGACGTGGAATCATAGCTGGTTGCAAAGTGTCCTGGTCATGTCGGGGGATTAGCGCCTTGCGCCCTTCCATTCCCAAGCCGTCTGACGATTCCATAATAACAAAACGCGAGGAAGAAAGAAGATACAGTAGAGTGGATTCATTGCGCCAAATGCTGGCCGGGAATAAAATGGGACCGCTACGAACATGGTTTCAGGGACGGCATGATCGTCACACAGCGCAAACCATAGGAGAGATGGGCATGATATTAGAAGGACAAGTAGCTTTGATTACGGGAGCCTCGAGTGGCATCGGCCGGGCGACGGCGGAAGCCATGGCGCGGGAGGGAGCCCGCGTGGGAGTAAACTACCTGAAGAACCAGAAGGGCGCCGAGGAGGCGGTGGAAGCCATTCGCCGCACCGGCGGCCAAGCCCTCGCGATTCGGGCCGACGTTACCCGCCGAAATGAGGTTCAGGCGCTGGTTGCGGCGGTCCGCCAGCAATGGGGACGCATTGATATCCTGGTGAACAACGCCGGAGACCTGATCGCGCGGCACACTCTGGCGGATATGACCGAGGAGTATTGGGACCAGATCATGGACTTGAACCTGAAGAGCGCCTTCCTTTGCACGCAGGCCGTGTGGGAAGAGATGGCGGCGCGCAAGAGCGGATGCATCATCAACGTTTCATCGATCGCCGGCCGCAATGGCGGAGGGTTGGGCGCCGCGGCCTATGCAGCCGCCAAGGGCGCATTATTGACCTACACCAAAGGGTTGGCCAAGGAGCTCGCCCCGCATGGAATCCGCGTCAACGGCATAGCTCCGGGCGTTATCGCGACGCCTTATCACGAGCGTTACAGTCCCCCCGAGCTTATGGCGAAATTCGTCGCGAACATTCCCCAGGGGCGTGCCGGAACGGCGGATGAGATTGCCGATGTGATCCTGTTCCTGACCTCCCCGGCCGCTCGCTACATTCTTGGCGAGACGGTGGAGGTGAACGGTGGGATGTTGATGGATTGAGGGGCCGGCGCGTGGGTAAAGCCGCCGCCCAATTCTTTCACCCTGGTACGGAGACTCGAAGATTAAAGCCAACGCGTAATAGGCTGCATCCAAATTACTCAGGAGGATCTCCAGATGCGATGCGGATGGGTCATAGGACTCGCAATGATGTTATGCGGGACAGCCACTGTCGGCTGGCCGGCCGACAAGCAGACAGACCGGCTGGAAAAATCGGCCGAAGTCATCAGCGATATTATGAAGACCCCCGAGAAGGGCATTCCCCGCGACTTGATGAATAAATCCGTATGCGTGGGGGTGATTCCTTCTGAACTCAAGGGCGCCTTTGGCCTCGGCGCCACGTTTGGCCGGGGAGCATTGGTTTGCCGGCGCAACGGAAATGGTGCCTGGGGCGCGCCTTCGATGTTCACGGTGGGTGGCGTGAATTTCGGTTTCCAGATTGGCGGCGAAGCCACCGATTTTGTCCTGCTGGTGATGAACGGTAGGGGGGCGGAAAAGCTCCTGCGTGACAGCACCAAGCTTGGCGCCGATGCATCCGCCGCGGGCGGGCCGGTGGGACGCACTGCGCAAGGCGCCACCGACCTGCAAATGCATGCCGAGATCCTCACCTATTCGCGTGCGCGCGGCATCTTTGCGGGTGTGTCGCTCGACGGGCAGATGTTCAAACAGGATGGGGACTCGAACGAAAAGCTTTACGGCCGCAAACTGAATCCAAGGGACATCCTCTTTAAGGGAGTCGTCGCGCCGCCGGCAGCCGCCCACCCCCTGGACACGGCGTTGACCCAATTCTCGCCGCACGGGGGTGAGGCATTCACTCCTAAATAAGAGGCAGGCAGCGTCTTGGAGTGCGGTAGCATCTTCGCGGTATGAATCAC
>Ga0335069_10010630_pt1 | contig 13035 bp, 5 predicted proteins | sample Lox_Sample_11_FD_206714 | JGI IMG/M metagenome (GOLD analysis project Ga0335069, IMG submission 206714) | Soil microbial communities from Loxahatchee National Wildlife Refuge, Florida, United States - Lox_Sample_1.1 | ecosystem: Environmental > Terrestrial > Soil > Wetlands | place: USA: Florida... | reverse complement strand
CCGACGGACATTTCGCCGTTGTCGAAGCAAAAGCCCGACGATCCATCGCTTACCGAGCGTTTCGAAATCTACGTCGCGGGCATGGAGATCGCCAACGGCTTTTCGGAGCTCAACGATCCCTCGGAACAGGAACGCCGGTTTTTGGCGCAGGTCGCGCAAGGAGGCGACGAAGCGCCGAAGCAGGTCGATGTCGACTACGTTCGCGCGCTGGCACATGGCATGCCGCCGACCGCCGGCGAGGGTATCGGCATCGATCGGCTTACGATGCTGCTCACCGACTCGCCGTCCATTCGCGACGTCATCCTCTTCCCGCTGTTGCGGCCCGAAGCGAAGCAAGACTCCGCTTCCGAAGGGCATGGTGCGTGACGTATTCTTGCGTCACGCATGCAATCTCCTCCCGATAAACTGAAGCGCGCCATTCATGAAATTTGAATGGTTTGTTGCGCGCCGCTATCTGAGGTCTCCCTATCGGCCGGCTGTGTTGCGGCTGGTCACGGCATTTTCCATTTTGGGAGTAGCCGCCGGCGTCGCCACGCTGGTGATCGCGCTCTCGATGAACACCGGATTCCGCGAGACGCTGCAGGATCGATTGCTCGGCGTGAAGGCGCACGTTTCGCTCGCGCGGCCGGGCACCGGCGGCATTCATAACTACGAAGACCTGATCAAGAAATTTGCCGAGCTGCCCGGAGTGAAATCGGTTGTACCTTCGGTCTACCAGAACGTGTTGCTCTCTTTTGGCGGCGATGCACGCGGTGTGGTCGCGAAGGGAGTCGACCCCGAGCGCGAGCGCAAATATGACGAGGCGTTGCAGCGCATCGTCGCCGGCAAGCTTGATTTCTCTCGCGATTCCGACGGTATCGAAGCGCTCCTCATCGGCAAGCAGTTGTCTCAGGAATGGAAGATCAAACCCGGCGATTACGTCACGCTGACGAGTCCGCAGGGGCGGCTCACTCCCTTTGGCATGGTGCCTCGCACGCGGCGCTTTCGCGTGACCGGTGTTTTCGATTCCGGCTTCTACGACTACGACGAAAACTGGTGCTTTATGACCCTGGCCGCGGCTCAGGAGCTTTCCGGCACCGGCGACATCATTAACGTGCTGGAATTTCGGCTCACCCAACCGGAGTTGGCCGACGAATTCGCCCACCGGCTCGAACTGGAAGCGGGCGAAAGCTTTGCCGCCAGTACCTGGATGGAGGAGAATCGCGCCTTGTTCCGGGCGCTCCGCCTGGAAAAACTGGTCACCGCTATTTTCATCGGGCTGATTACGTTCGTCGCGGGCTTGAACATCCTGGTCGTGCTCTCGATGACGGTGACCGACAAGGCGAGGGATATCGCCGTATTGATGTCGATGGGCACGCGGCGCGAACAAATCCGCCGCATCTTCCTTTTGCAGGGTATTACGATCGGCGCCACCGGTACGCTCATTGGACTCGCGGTCGGCTACTCGTTTTCGTTTGTTGCCGGAACGTTTCGTTTGATTCCGCTCGATCCGCAAGTCTATTCCGTGCCGTTTGTTCCATTTCATCCGAGCGTTTGGGACGGAATCTGGATCACGGTCGTGGCGATGGCGATATCCGTAGGCGCCACGTTGCTACCCGCGCGCGCCGCGTCGCGTCTATTGCCGGTGGAAATCCTTCGTTTTGAATGATATTGGATCGTTCATGAAAGATCTGCTGCGCGTCGCGCGCATCGGACGCAGGCATGTCGTTGAAACGGAGGGAAAAAGCGGCCATTCGGCGGATTCGGCAGACACGGGGTGGGGGACAAGGAAGAACGATTTGATGCAAAGGAATGGGTCATATTTTGGCTTCCGGTTTGCTCCCTGTAGAGTGTAGAAAGGGCCATGCGGAGGCCACCGGGTGCCGGCGAAACTCGACGGAGCCGGAAGGCATCGTAAGCCATTGAAAAAATGACGGTTAGAGGCGTTTCAAAGTGAGCCAGTTGAGGCCCAGTTTGGGACAGGCAACGAAGTGGTGGAAAAGGGAAGAAAATAGGCGGTCCCGGTCGGCCTGCCATAGCCCTTCCGACGGCACTTCGATTGCACTCTGTGCATCTAATCCAGTATTCGAACGGTAACGCGGCGTGGTAGGAGGGTGCGAAAGCGCCACAAATGTTGCAGGGCGATACCAACGCGGAAAAGGCAATTTCCAACGCGTCGTTTTCGTCCGCCTCGGCGGCCGCGATCCTCGAAGCTCGCAATTTGAAGAAAGTCTACGGCAGCGGCGAGAAGCGCCTGTCGATTTTGGCCGATGCGAATCTGATTTTGCAGCGCGGCGAGATGGTTGCGATTGTTGCGCCGTCGGGCGCGGGCAAAAGTACTTTGCTGCATCTGCTGGCTGCGCTAGACACGCCAACAAGCGGTACAGTATACTTCGCTTCGAAAGCCATTGAATCGAATCAAGACGCGGCCATCGCTGAATTTCGTAATCGCGCCGTGGGATTTTTGTGGCAGCGGCATCAGTTGTTACCGGATTTTACGGCCGCTGAGAATGTGGCTATGCCGCTGTTATTGCGCGGCGAAAATTTCGCTTCCACGCTGGAAAGAGCGCGGAAGTGGCTCGCGGAAGTCGGGCTCGCAAATCGAGCGGAACACCGCGCAGGGGAGCTTTCCGGAGGGGAACAGCAACGCGTCGCGATCGCTCGGGCGCTCGTCACCGAGCCGGCCGTGCTGCTGGCAGATGAACCCACCGGAGATTTGGACGAGCAGAATGCTTGGGCCGTGTTTGAGTTGCTGGAAAGGCTGCATCGCACGTACCAGTTGACGTCCCTGATAGCGACGCACAATCTGGAGCTCGCCGCGCGATGTGACCGGATTCTGGGATTGGAACACGGCGTTCTGAGAACTCGTGAGGCTACGGCCAAAACGAGTAGGGCCCCAGGGGGAGAAGCGAGCTAATCGTGTTCGAACGTTATACAGAAAAAGCGCGACGCGTCATATTCTTTGCTCGGTACGAAGCCAGCCAGTATGGCTCCCCGTACATCGAGACCGAACACTTGCTGCTCGGCTTGATGCGCGAGGACAAAGCGCTGGCGAATCGTTTCCTGCGCCAGCAGGGTTCGATCGAATCGATCCGCAAAGAAATCGAAGCACGCATCACCATCCGCGAACGCATTTCAACATCTGTTGAAGTGCCGCTCAGCGCGGAATGCAAGCGCATCCTTAATATGGCGGGTGAAGAAGCGGAGCGGCTCGGCGTGAAGCACGTCGGGACCGAACACCTTCTCCTCGGCATCTTGCGAGAAGAAAAGTGCTTCGGCGCCGAAATTTTGATGGAGCGCGGACTGCGCCTCTCGACGCTGCGCGAGGAGCTCGCGCGCACGTCGGGTGAAAAGACCACGACCGCGCGCCCGAAAGAGACCTCGCTGCTCGCGGAGTTTTCTCGCGACCTGACGCAGGCCGCCCAGGAAGGCTCGCTCGATCCGCTCGTCGGTCGTGAAGGCGAAGTCGAGCGCGTCATCCAGATTCTCTGCCGCCGCACCAAGAACAACCCGGTGTTGATCGGCGAACCCGGCGTCGGCAAGACCGCCATCGTCGAAGGTCTGGCGCAGCGCATCTCCGACGGAGACGTTCCGCCGTTCCTCGCTGACAAGCGCATCCTTTCGCTCGACCTTTCGCTCATCGTCGCCGGCACAAAGTATCGCGGCCAGTTCGAAGAGCGGCTCAAGACCATCATGAAGGAATTGATGGAGAGCCAGAACTCGATTGTCTTCATCGACGAGCTCCACACCCTCGTAGGCGCTGGGTCGGCCGAAGGTTCCCTCGACGCCGCCAACATCCTCAAGCCCGCTCTGTCGCGCGGCGAAATTCAGTGCATCGGCGCCACCACGCCGGGCGAATACCGCAAGTCGGTCGAAAAGGACCGCTCGCTCGAGCGCCGCTTCCAGGCTGTCAAGGTCCCGGCTCCGAACGAAGAAGAAGCCGTTCAGGTCATCTCCGGCGTTCGCGAGCGCTACGAAAAATTTCACGCCGTCAGCTACACCGACGAAGCGCTCCGCTACTCCGTTTATCTTTCGAATCGCTACATTCCCGACCGCTTCCTTCCCGACAAGGCGATCGACCTGATCGACGAAGCGGGCGCCCGCGTCAAGCTGCGCCAGGCGAGCGTTCCCGAAGAAGTCGGCGAAGTCCAGAAGCGCGTGAAGTTCATCACGCACCGCATGGAAAGCGCCATCGCCGCGCACGAATTCGAAAAGGCGCGGTTCTACTCCGAAGAAGAGCGCAAGGAAAAAGAAAATCTGCGCGGTCTTCGCGAGCGCTACAAGCTCGACGACGCCTCCACCGGCATCGTCACCCGCGAAGACATCGAAGAAGTTGTGTCGCGCTGGACGGGCATCGGCGTCACCTCGATCAAGGAAGACGAGCAGCAAAAGCTTCTGCGCATCGAGCCCGAGCTCCACAAACGCGTCATCAGCCAGGACAAAGCGATCACCGCTCTCGCCCGCGCCATTCGTCGCAGCCGCGCCGGCTTGAAGTCGCCGCTGCGTCCGGTCGGCTGCTTCTTCTTCCTCGGGCCCACCGGCGTCGGCAAGACCGAAGTCGCGCGCCGCCTGGCGGAATTCCTCTTCGGCAGCGAAAAATCGCTGGTCCGCTTCGATATGTCCGAATTCATGGAGAAACACTCGGTGAGCAAGCTCATCGGCGCGCCTCCAGGCTATGTCGGCTACGAAGAAGGCGGCCAGCTCACCGAGCGCGTGCGCCGCACGCCGTACTCCGTCATCCTCCTCGACGAAATCGAGAAGGCGCATCCAGACGTCTTCAACATCCTGTTGCAGGTTTTCGAAGACGGTCAGCTCACCGACGGCCTCGGCAACACTGTTGACTTCCGTAACACCATCATCATCATGACTTCGAATCTTGGCGCGCGTCACTTGCAGAAGCGCACCTCGATCGGCTTCGCATCCGGCGCCGATGAGGCCGGCATGAAGAGCATCGAAGAAATGGTGATGGGCGAAGTGAAGAAATCGTTCAATCCGGAGTTCCTGAACCGCTTGGACGAGGTCATCATTTTCAATCCGCTCGGAGACGACGACCTGCTCCGCATCATCGACCTGCTCGTTGGTCAGCTCAACGACACGCTGATTCACCGCCAGGTCCAGATCGTTCTGTCGCCCGAGGCACGTCAGTGGATTCTGGAAAAAACGTGCTCGGATCGGAACTACGGAGCGCGTCCGTTGCGGCGGGCTTTGCAGAAATACGTTGAAGATCCGCTGTCGGAAGCTCTCATTCAGGGTGGAATCACAAGGCCTGCGACGCTCCAGATTTATGTCGCCGGGGAAGGCCTCGCGTTCCGGCCGGTGGGTGAGGCAACCCCGGTCGTCCACTAGCGAATCAGACACAACGCATAGCTGGTCTTGCTCTCGCGACAAGGCCAGCTTCACGGCCGGCCCATACCGGGTACGGCGGGAGAAGAACAACTTGGGTTTGGGGGCGCGGCCTTGACCTCGTCAATGGCCGCTCAAATAAAAGTCTGTTCGCCGTTCAGGCTTCTGTGCGCTCGGTCTTCGTGGATCGTGGGCTTTGTGTTTTTGCTCGCGGTCGCTTTGCCTTCAGCGTCGGCGTTGCCTCGCGGCATTGCGGCCGTTCCCGCTCGCTCATCTAAGCGATTGGATTCCGCAGCTCCTGCAAACGTTTTATCTTTGTCGCAAGAATCGTCGTCGAAAGAGTCGTCCTCCAGGCCGCCGCAATCCCAGTCTCAATCGCAATCGAGCCAGCCGCAACAACCGCAGCCGGCTCCTCAGCCCACGCAATCGCCGCTCGAAAACGCTCCCACGCAGGCCGCTCCGGCTCCCGATCAGAATTCGCCCGCCGTCGTCGATCGCATCATCTTCCTCGGCAATCGCCGCATCCGCAGCGACACCCTCAAGGCCCGCATCTTTTCCCGCGAAGGTGATCCTTATAATGAGGAAACCCTCCGCCGCGACTTCCAGGCTCTCTGGAACACGCAATTTTTCGAAGACGTAAAGCTCCGTGTCGAAGACTCCCCCGACGGCCCCAATCACAAAAACATCATCTTTGAAGTGAAAGAGCGCCCCGTCATCCGCCGCATTCGCTACGACGGCATGCACTCGATTTCCGAATCCGACATTCTCGATCGCTTCAAAGAACGCAAGGTCGGCCTGACCGTCGAAAGCAGCTTCGACCCGACGCGCATCAAGAAAGCCGAAGTCGTTCTCAAGGAATTGCTCGGCGAGCACGGCCGCCAGTTCGCCACCGTCACTCCGCAATACGAGCGCATCGCCTCCAGCAACGCCGTCATCCTCGTCTTCAAAATCAACGAAGGCCCCAAGGTCAAAGTCGGCCACATCAAGTTCACCGGCAATCACGCCTTCAGCGACCGCAAGCTCATCCGCGCGATGCGCCACGATCGCCCCTATTCGATTCCGCTCTATTTCTGGGACATCGCCGTTCTCAGCAAAACGTACGACTCCGAAAAACTCACCGAAGATCTCGAAGTCGGCATCCGCGGCCTCTATCAGGACAACGGCTACTTCAAGGTCGTCGTCGCGCCCAACGGCCCGATCCTCGAAAATTACGACACGCAAGGCTACAAGCTCGGTGTCCCGCTCACCGGCCGCACCCACGGCAAAGCCGTCAACATCACCATCCCGATCGACGAAGGCATTCGCTACAAGATGGGCACGCTCAAGATCGTCAGCGCCGACCCCGACAAGGCGCTCTCACTGAAAGTCGACGCGCTCCGTACGGTTTTCCCGCTCAAGCAGGGCGACATCTTCTCCGCCGCCAAAGTCCGCAAAGCCATCGAAGACTACGGCAAAGCTTACGGCCAGTATGGCTTCATCGACTTCACCGCCGAGCCCGAGTTCGACATCGACGACTCGACCGCCACCATCAATCTCACGCTGCGTTTCAGCGAAGAGAAGCAGTACTACGTTCGCCGCATCGACTTCACCGGCAACACCACGACCCGCGACAAAGTTATCCGCCGCGAACTGCTCCTCGACGAAGGCCAGCTCTTCAACAAGCGCGCCTGGGAAATCAGCATCCTTCGCCTCAACCAGCTCAACTACTTCGACCGCATCGAGGAAGACAAGGCCGTCGAGATCAAGCGCAACACAAAAGAAGGCACCGTCGATCTCAACCTCAAGCTCAAAGAGAAGGGCAAACAGTCCATCGGTTTGCAGGGCGGCGTCAGCGGCCTCGCCGGCACGTTCATCGGCCTCACCTATCAGACCAACAACTTCCTCGGCCTCGGCGAGACGCTCACCTTCTCCGCGCAGTTCGGCGACTTGCAGCGCAGCTTCATGTTCGGCTTCACCGAACCTTACCTATTCGACCGCCCGATCTCCACCGGCTTCACCATCTTCAGCAGCCGCTATAATTTCGACCAGGCCAAACAGGAAGCCTTGCTCCTCGGCCAGTCCGTCAGCATCAATCCTGAATTCGTCCAGAACTACACCCAGAATTCCACCGGCTTCACGCTCTTCGCGCAGTATCCGGTCAAGCGCCTTTCCTTCACGCGCCTCTCGCTCACCTATGGCCTGACGCACACCAACATCCAAACATTCAACGAGGCTTCGACCCTGCTCTTCGAGCAATTGCAATTCACCAGCGTCGCCGGCCCCAGCGCGCTTACCGGCATCGTCTCGAGCACCATCACGCCGAGCGTCAGCTACAACACCATCGACAACCCGCAGAACCCGCGCAGGGGCAAGAGCTACTACTATTCGCTCGCCGTCAGCGGTGGCCCGCTCGGTGGCAACGTCAACACCATCACCAACGTTTTCTCCTACACGCAATTCCATCCGATCTTCAAGAAGCGCAACGTGCTCGGTCTCCACTTCACTTCCGCCTTCACCACCGGTTACGGCGGCAAGGAAGTTCCGCCCTTCAGCCGCTTCTATATGGGCGGCGAACAGGATCTTCGCGGATACGACATCCGTTCCATCTCCCCGGTCACCTTCATCCCGACCGAGTCGTCGCAGACCTTCAGCTTCACCGATCCAACCACCCTTTCCGCCACCGGCACTCCGCTTACTCGCAGCTTCTCCGTTCCCATTCTTGTTTACCAGGCAACTTTGCCGGGCGGCGACCTGCAAACTTCCGGCAACATTGAATATCGCATTCCCATCGTCGGCCCTGTCACCGCCTCGCTCTTCCTCGACGGCGGCACCGATGGCATCGTCCGCACCGACGCCCTCAAGCTCAATCCCCAGGGGCTGTCGAATCTCATGGCGGCTTTCCCGGGATCCAATGTCAGCGGTCAGTTGCCCATCGCCAGCGGCACGAACTTCCGCCTCCGCGGTTCCACCGGTATCGAATTTGGGGTTCAACTTCCCATCGTCCAGGCGCCGTTCCGTATCTACTACGCTTACAACCTCAATCGCCTGCACTCTCAAATTATTTCGCCACCCGACTACATCAATCCGAGCGAGTTGAAGCTGCTCGAGAACACGCTGCCGCCTGAGGTTTACAACACCCAGGTGTTGCCGTTGCTGCAAGAGTTCAGTTTGAATCCGGGCCGTCTGAATTATTTCGAGCCCAAGACCACGTTCCGTTTCACCGTGGGCAAGACTTTCTAGTGATACGTAGTGGATTTTCATGCCGGCGGCCCGGCTAAACCGGGCGCGGCGCGACGTTGATTGCGAAAGGGTGATTGCAAAAATGGTCGCGCTCTTTGCGATAATCGCCGGACGTTTTACGCAGGGGAGGCAGTCGGAATGAAGTTGCGAAAGTTTTATAGCTGCGCGGCGACGCTCGTCGCGCTCGTGGGTTTCGTGTTCGGCGGCTGCGGCGGCGGCAGCGCCAACACCGTCACTGTCGCGATGAGCCAGACTTCGGCCGCGCTTGTCGTCACCCAGGTCCTCAACCTATCGGCCACCGTTTCAGGTTCCTCCAACCTCAACGTCACCTGGACCTGCACCTTCACGACGACTACGACCACCATCGCGGCCAACAACACTACCAGCTCCACCACCAGCGCCGCCGCTCCCTGCACCGCTGACACCGGTGTTCTCAGCAACATTCAAAACACCACCGTCACCTATACCGCGCCGTCCAAGATCAAGACTCCTCCGCCCACCTCCACGACGATCGTTTCTCCTCCCACCATCACCATCACTGCTACAGCGGCGGCCAGTTCCAAAGCTACCGCCACTTGCGTGATCACCCTCGACTCCGGCATCTCGGTCACCATTAATCCGGCCACCGCCGCCGTACCCACGAACCAGAAATTCCAGTTCGTCGCTACCCTCACCAACGATCCCGTTCCCAACGACGTGACCTGGCAGGTCACCCAGGAACCGCTCAGTTCCGCGAACAGTCTTGCCGACCTCGTCACCTGCAGCCCGACCTGCGGCACCATAAGTTCCAGCGGTGTCTACACCGCGCCGTCCACTGTTCCGACTACCGCGACTCCCTCAACAATCACGACCACAACGCCCCAGGTCGTCACGCTTCTGGCGATATCGAGCATCGATTCGACGCGGCTTGGCACCGCCAGCGTCACCATCGTTCCTACCGGCACGATCACCTTTAGCGCCATTTCGCCTACCACCGCTCCCCAGGGCGGCGTCTTGCAAGACGTGTTCTTGAAAGCCACCAACGTCAACTCGCTCACGAGCATTTTCTACGACGGCACCGCCCTTCCCAGTTCGCAGGTTGTTGTCGTCTCTCCGCCGGTTCTCGGTTCCACGCCGACCGGTGCGCGCGCCCGTCTGCTTCCCGATCAGCTCGCCCAGGCCGGCCAGCATACGATTAGCATCTGCAATCCCCCCATCGGCCAGACCACTTGCACGCCCGATTCGAGCGGCGGTCCGTTCAAAATCAATGTCGTTCCCGTGCGCCCCGCGCTCATTTCCACTTCTCCGGACAGCTTGCCGCAAACCACCAACGGCGCTCCTTCCGGCGGCGCACTGGCCATCGACGGCGGTTTCTTCGGCTCGACGAATTCTCCGCTCGTCTCCGCGCAATTCAACGGAAGTCCGATCGCGGTCCAGCAGCCTTCTTCGCGCCAGTTGGGCTTGACCATGCCGCCGCTTCCGACAGCGGGTTTGTTTCCGATCAGCGTCACCAACAACCTCGCATCGCCAAGCACTGCGGTCACAAGCCTTGCTGTCTTCCCCGACTACGGAGCCAGCAACCCGCCGACCGGCCCGACGTTGTTGACTCTTACCGGAGCCGCCACGCCCAGCGCCATCGCTATCGACGATGTGCTCGGCGTCGCCGCCGTCACCGAAGTCGGCACCAACAAAGTTGAATTCATCAATCTCAACGGCGGCAACCCCGTCCTGATGCCGAGCCCGGTCTCGGTAGGCACCACTCCTACGGGCGTCGCGATGGATACCGCCGGTGTTACCGTGAACGGTGTTCCCGGCACTCACGTCACTGCCGTGGTCAATTACGCCGATCGTACCGTCGAACTTCTTCGCACTCCCGCTCCCGGCGGCACCGTTAATCCCGCGCCGGTCGGCACCATCGTTCTCGCTCCGCTCATCCCCACGACGGCTCCGACAACTCCGCCGACTCCGCCGCCGTTCCCGTATTCGATCGGTATCGATCCGTATACGCACACGGCGCTGATCGCTTACGCCAACACCAACATTGCTTTCATTGCCGACATCAATCCCGGCAACGCCGCCAACAAAGCCGAGTGCTTGATCGCGGGCCAGGCGCCCCCATGCGTCACTTCGTCGGTCAGCGTCGGCACCGGCCAATATCCGCAGATTGCCCTTCAGCCTCGCGTGCACCTTGCCTACGTCACGCCGGGTGGCGCGGGTCCGCTCCAGGCCGTAGATCTCACGAAGCAGTCGACTTCTGTCGGCATCGCCAGCGCGATTCGCACCTCCAACGTTGTTACGATTACGACGACGACGGCGCACAATATCAATCCTGCGAATCCGGGCACCGTACTGATCAGCGGAGTCCCAACCACCAACACGAACTTCAACGGCACCTTCTCCGGAATCACCGTCATCGACGCGAACAACTTCTCGTATTCCCAGACCGCCGTGAACGATTCCGTCACCGGAGGCACAACCACAGCTCCGATCGGTACAGTCCGCTACGGCAATGCCTACCTTCTTTTTGCCGTGTCTCAGACGCTCCAGGGCATTGCCATCAACCCCATTTCCCGCTCGGCAATCATGGCCGATCCGAATTCCAACTCCGCTCAGGTCACCTTCCTGAACACGCTCGATCAGTCGCTCAATTCGATCCTTCTCGATCAAGACGTTGTTCTCGGCGGAAGCACCGCCGGCGCGGCGGGAGAAATCGGTGACACCAACGTCGCGTATCAGCCGTATTCCAACACCGCGGTGGTCTTCAATCCGCACTTGAATCAGGTGTCTTTGCTCGATCCCGCGCGCCTCGCGCGCATTGCCATTGTTCCGACCAACGGCAATGGCATCGGCAGCGTCAATGTTCCGAGCGGCGGTTCGACGCCCAACGCTCTCTCTATTCCCGGCGCTCTGGCTGTCGACGCTACGAACAACGTCGCGCTCGCCGTGAATTCCGGCAGCAACAACATCAGCGTCATCCATCTCGGCAACATCAAGCCCGTTCAAATCACCGAGGTCGTTGCCTCCTCCAGCGTTCCCGGCGCGATTCTTCCGCAAGCGGTTCTCTCGACCAACTCGACGCCGACTGCGGGTGGTCCGGTTACGGTCCAGATTTTTGGCACGGGTTTCACGTCCGGTTCGCCCGCCCAGGTGCGTCTCGATGGAACTCCGTTGACCAGCATCACCGTGGTCAACAACAACGAAATTGATGCAACTGTGCCGGCGTCGTTTCTCACCGTCCCGCGCCGCTACGCTCTCGACGTGATTGTGGGTGGGGTCGGCTCGAATCCGACCGATTTCTCCGTTGTTGAAGCCGTGAACCTCAAGCCTTCGTGCGGTTCCGGCTCAGCACCGAATCCATCTGCGGTCGCCATTGATACCACGCGCAACATCGCCGTCGTTTCCAATAAAGGCTGCAGCAGCATCTCAGTCGTCGATCTGACGCCTGGCTCAACAACTCCGCTCAGGAAAACAATCTCCGTCGGTGGTTCGCCTTCGGGCATCGACGTCATTCCGCGGCTCGGTTACGCTGTCGTTGCCAACAACGCCGATGGAACCGCTTCCATCGTGAACCTCGATACGGACACGGTTGTGGCCAGCCCCAGCACCGGAACCAATCCGACCGGTGTCGCCATCAATCAATATTCGGGTCTCGCGATCGTTGCCAATACCGGCTCGAACAGCATTTCATCGATTGATCTCACTTCGATCAACTCAACGACAACGACTCCGACCGTTAACACTCTCGGCATCGATCAGCAGCCCATCGCGGTTGCGATCGATCCGAACCGCGCTGCTTGCGGCACAGGGTCCACCACCGGCGGCATTGGCATCGCCGTTGTGACTGCCCTTGAATTGGGTAGTGCCAGCACTACCGCCACCGGCGTCCTCGACACGGTCGACATCAGTAGCGCCAGTCCCGCTCAGTGCACCACTGTGGCCGTCGCGACCGTCGGTACGACTCCTACCGGCATCGTCTTCGATCCGGCCGGCGGCACGACCACCACGAATTCGAACGGCTCGCAGAGCCAGCCTCCAGGTGTTTTCTATTCCACCGGCAGCCAGACCAACTCCGTCTACGTCTTCAATCCTACGACCGGTTCGGCCACGCCCGCCTCGGTCGGCATCAACCCCACGTCGCTCGCGGTCAATCCCAATACGGGTACGTTGCTGACCGTCAATTCGCTCAGCAACACCATCTCCGTCTTGGACACGCAAACGTTGAAGACGCGCGCCACGATGGGCGTCCCCGGTTCGACGCAATTCGCCGCGGCGATTCACCCGTTAACCAACATGGCGGTTATTGCGGATTCGACCAATAACCGTCTATTGATTTTGCCGTTGCCCAACTAAGGTGCGCGGGCGTCGCTTTGTGCTCCTCTGGCCCGATCACCGTTTTCGCGAGTCAGGAGCGCCGATTTTCGCTCGGCCAACCGATGTGCGGGTGAACGACATCCTACGTGGCAAGGGTGGGTCTGCCTTCGTTTCTCATTGCAGCAGGCGGAGTTGCTCGGCTAT
>Ga0335069_10010628_pt1 | contig 13035 bp, 13 predicted proteins | sample Lox_Sample_11_FD_206714 | JGI IMG/M metagenome (GOLD analysis project Ga0335069, IMG submission 206714) | Soil microbial communities from Loxahatchee National Wildlife Refuge, Florida, United States - Lox_Sample_1.1 | ecosystem: Environmental > Terrestrial > Soil > Wetlands | place: USA... | reverse complement strand
AATCCGCAGGTCCTAGGTTCGAGTCCTAGTGGGGGCACTGACACGTTTGTATTTCCTCGGGTGATGCTTGACAGTTGCTTCGGATGATCCTTGACACACTCCCAGGTGAGAGTTGCCGGGGCGTCGCACGTGACTCAGCGACGCCATCTCGAGATGTGCGGGTCAGGGAACTGGACTGGTCCCAAGCACCGCGCTGCTGTAGGTCACATCCGCGAACGCCTCAGCGACGTCGTCGTCGGGATATACGAATCCGTTAGCCGCGTGCAGCTCGGCAACCGTGCTCGAGGACGTCTGCCAGCCGCGCTGGCCCAGATAGTCGACGATGTGGCTGCGCTGACCGTGGTAGACCAGATCGTTGAAGTCGATCTCGAACCCGAGTTCACTCATCCGGTCGTGGTGCGCACGCCACCGCTCGTCGGCGAAAATAGCGGTATCCGGCACAAATTCAAATGCCAGGCGGCTCCTGGGGGCACTCAGCGCGGTGATGTTGTCGAAGAGGGCGTCTTGGGCCGCGTCGGGCAGGTAGACCAATAAGCCTTCTGCACTCCAGGCGGCCGGCGCCTGCGGGTCAAATCCTGCTCCCCGGAGCGCCGTGGCCCAATCATCGCGCAGGTCAACGGCGACCGTGCGCCGCTCGGCGGTCGGCTCGGCACCCAGATAACTCAGGGTCAGCGTCTTGAACTCGATCACCTCTGGCATGTCGACCTCATATACGACGGTGCCGGCCGGCCATGGCAAGCGGTAGGCGCGCGCGTCGAGGCCGGACGCAAGGATCACCACCTGGCGGATGCCGTTGCGGGTCGCGTCGAGAAAGAAGTTGTCGTAGAACCTGGTTCGGCAGGCCATTCCACGGGCCATGCGCTGGGGATCGAATTCGGAATCCCCGCCGGCCGGAATCTGGCCGTTCACCAACCGGACATAGACGTCGATGCCCACCGCTCGGACCAACGGTGCGGCGTAGGGGTCGTCGATCAGCTTCTCGTCAGTCGACAAGGCCCGCTGGGCGGCGACCATGGTCGCCGTCGCGCCGACGCTCGTCGCGAGATCCCAACGATCACGGTCGGTGCGCGCCATGATGCTTCCAATCCCGAGCAAAAATATAGACAACCTAGTTAGTACCACAGGGCCAGGGCGCTTCGGCGCGACTACCCTCCGATCTGTGACTGACTTCGCCCCTGCGCACCATCGACCTGGCGCTCCAAAACGTCGCCGACGGTGGTCGCCCGTTCGCGACAGTGATCGTCAAAGACGGCGCGGTTCTCGCCGAGAGCGCCAACGAGCAGTACTACCTCGATGACCGCAAATACTTCGAGGTGTCGACCTTCTACGACGAATTCGCCAAGACCTGGGACCAAAGACGCCTGCCTATGCGCTACCAGCCGCACAATGATGCCGTGGGCGTCTACCGGTTCTGGAACCAACGCAACGGCGGCCGGCGCCAATCGACGGTCGTCCCACGGGACTGAATCAACCATTGGCAGCTGTGCCGCCGTTCACTACTATTTGCGTATGCATGCAGGTAGTAGCGGAGGTCGGGTTCCCGACGACCAGGCCAGTCTGGTGGTCGACGTGTTCCGGATGCTGGCCGATGTCACGCGTGTGCAGGTGCTGTGGTCACTGACCAACCGGGAGATGTCGGTCAACGAACTCGCCGAGCACGTGGGAAAACCGGCACCGTTGGTGTCGGTTTTCGCCGACGCCGAGATTCGGTGACGCTCTTCAGCCGGCCGTCGCCGCGGTGATGGCCGGGAACTCCCGGGCCGGCGTGCTCGGCGTTGAACACCGCATCGATGACGAGCTGGCGGACGTGGTCGTTCTCCAGGCTTGTAGACGTGGCCTTCCCGTCGCGTGCGGCACCAGGCGTGCCATGCGCAGCTTCGCGAGGTACCGGCAACGCAGCGGTACGGCGTGACGAACAGTAACCACAACACATTTCACACAACGAGATGACATCGATGTCCGAACAGCACACGCACGACGCGCCGCACGCACACGAGAACCCGCACGGCGACGTGGCCCACGCGCACGCCCACACCACACACGAGCACGACCACACCGAGCACGAACACTCCCACACCCACGGCGACGGGACCGAGCACACTCATCCGCACATGCACCAGTCCGGCCTGGAGGACATGCACGGTCACGCCCACGCATAGGGCCGGCAACCCGGCTCAGGAGACCGTCGGGCAGTAATGCTTCGGGTTGCCGCGCTCGTCCACGGGCGGCAGGTTGCGCACCGGAGTCTGCACCAGGGGTGTGTCGGCCGGGATTCGTCCAGCGGCACGGTCAAAGCCTGCGCGAGCCCGCGGGTGCTTACGGAATCGGCTTGGTACGAAAGCGAATACAAGACGAACGACGTCGCCGAACCGCTGGTGCAACCACTCGTCGCGTTGCGACCATTGGTAGCCCATCAACTCGCGGACGGGCGGATCGTAAAGCCCGACGGTCACCCAAACGAAGAACGGGGCGAGCAGTTTGCGTTGCACTGCCCATAATGAATCCGGAAGCCATTGCGCGAACGGGGGTTTGGGTAGCTCGGTCAGATCGAGTACGGTCCGCGCGGCGAAGTTGTCCTCGAGTACGTTGCGGCACATGTGGTCCCAATAGATTGCGAAGTCCTCCCACGATGCCGGGACGGGCCGCATGCTCATGCCATACATGCGGTACCAGTCGACGTGTTCGTCGAACAGTTGGCGTTTCTGCGCTTCGGTCAGCCCGCCACAGAAACGCTCGGCCACGTGGATAGTGCCGACGAAGAAAGTAGCATGGGCCCAGTAGAAAACATCTGGGTTCAACGCGTGGTAGCGGCGGCCCTGCTCGTCGACACCCTTGATGTCGGCGTGATAGTCGCGCACCTCAGCGCCGGTAACCGGTGCGCGGTCACCGTCGAAAACGACTCCGCCGATCGGGTGCAACGAGCGCAGCAGCCGCTGCCAGCGCTCCCGAAAAAACGTCGAGTGATCAATGACTGCCGCACCCAACTGTGGATGCATGTTCTGCATGGACCCTGCCCACGGGCCCTGCAGCATGCCGCGCCAGTCGCCGAAGTACCGCCAGGTCAGCGAGTCAGGCCCCAACGGCAGCGCGTCGTAACCCAGCGGGGAAACCGGACAACCACCGGTGACACCGTCGGCGTTAGCAGGTGGCCCACCGGGCATCGACTGCTCAGCGGTGGTAGTCGCATCGCTACCCGCTGCATTGCTGGTCAGCGGGCACGATGCGGACGTATCTTGAGTCACTATCGGGTTCCTGTAGGTATCTGGGAAAACTGACTACGTGCGTTGTCAGTTTTTGAGCTTAGGAGCGATGTGCAGACCGGTCAACGACGGGGCCGTTGGACCGGCGTCCCCTTGGAGAGCCGCCTCGCCCTTCGCCGCGATGACCTCATCGCCGCCGGTGTCCAGTTGCTCGGCAGCGCAAGTGGCCCGGCCCTGACCGTGCGCGCGGTGTGCCGAACGGCGGCGCTGACCGAACGCTACTTCTACGAGAGCTTCTCCGATCGAGACGAATTCGTGCGTGCGGTCTACGACGATGTCTGCACACGCGCGATGAATACCCTCACTACGGCGAAAACCCCACGCGAAGCGGTCGAACAGTTCGTCGAGCTGATGGTCGACGACCCGGTCCGCGGGCGGGTGCTGCTACTGGCCCCGGCGGTGGAACCAATATTGACCCGCTCCGGCGCGGAGTGGATGCCCACCTTCATCGATTTGCTGCAGCGCAAGCTGTTCCGGATCGGCGATCCCGTGCTGCAGAAGATGATTGCCACTAGTTTGGTCGGCGGTCTGTCGAGTCTGTTCACCGCGTATCTGAACGGACAGCTCGGGGCGAGCCGCGAACAGTTCATCGACTATTGCGTCAACATGCTTTACACCGGGGCAGCCCCCTACGTACCCACTCCTGAGCTCGGCAACCACTAGCGCGTTTCCATTTGCCCTGCATCGGCAACTCGTAGGCACGTGAGATCAGGCCCGACTTTCGGCCCCGAACTGTTACTAGCCACGCGGACCCGAAACTTGATGCTACTCAGGTTCACAGATATATTGACTGCTACCCGTCGACACAGATAACTGGAGGCCGGATGTCAGCAGAGCTGACAAACCTACAGCTGTTGCACGAGCTCGAACCGTACGTCGAGAAGTACCTGAACCGGCACGAGAGCATGCATAAGGACTGGAACCCGCACGACTACATCCCGTGGTCGGACGGCAAGAACTTCTATGCGCTCGGTGGCCAGGATTGGGAGCCCGGACAGTCGAAGCTGTCCGACGTTGCCCAGGTGGCGATGGTGCAAAACTTGATGACCGAAGACAATTTGCCGTCGTATCACCGTGAGATCGCGATGAACTTCAGTCTGGACGGCGCGTGGGGGCAATGGGTCAACCGGTGGACCGCCGAAGAGAACCGGCACGGCATCGCGCTGCGCGACTATCTGGTGGTGACCCGCGCCGTCGACCCCGTCGAGCTGGAAAAGCTGCGCATTGAGGTGGTGAACCGGGGCTTCAGCCCGGGCCAGAACCACCAGGTGCGCGCCGATCTGTTCGCCGAGAGCCTGTTCGACTCGGTCATCTACGTGACGTTCCAGGAACTGGCCACCCGCATTTCGCACCGCAACACCGGGAAAGCCTGCGACGAGACGATCGCCGACCAGTTGCTGGCCAAGATCTCGGCCGACGAGAACCTGCACATGATCTTCTACCGGGACGTCAGCGAGGCCGGTTTCGAGGCTTCGCCGAACCAGGCGATGAGATCGCTGCATAAGGTGCTGCGCAACTTCCAGATGCCCGGCTTCCAGGTTCCGGAGTTTCGCCGCAAGGCCGTGGTCATCGCCGTCGGCGGCGTGTACGACCCACGCATCCACCTCGATGATGTCGTCATGCCGGTGCTGAAGAAATGGCGCATCTTCGAGCGTGAGGACTTCACTGGCGAGGCGGCGGCGTTGCGCGACGATCTTGCGCTGCTCATCAAGGAGCTCGAGGAAACCTGCGTCAAGTTCGAGGTGTCCAAGCAGCGCCAGCTGGATCGCGAGGCCCGCACCGGGAAGAAGACGACGGCGTTCGAGCTGCATCAAACCGCCGGCAAGCTGACGATGAGCCGTCGATAGTCCGCCGTTGCGCATCGGTTCCATCACGCTCGCCAGCCCGGTGGTACTGGCCCCGATGGCGGGCGTGACCAACGTCGCATTCCGGACGCTCTGCCGTGAGCTTGAGCAGTCGAAGGTCGGCACCGTCAGCGGACTGTACGTCTGCGAGATGGTGACCGCCCGCGCGCTCGTCGAGCGCAATCCGGCAACCATTCACATGACGACGTTCTCACCGGACGAGTCACCGCGCTCGCTGCAGCTCTACACGGTCGACCCCGCGACCACTTACGCGGCCGCCCGGATGATCGTCGATGAAGGCTTGGCCGATCACATCGACATGAACTTCGGCTGCCCGGTGCCCAAGGTCACCAGGCGCGGCGGCGGGGCGGCGCTGCCGTTCAAGCGGCGGTTGTTCGGCCAGATCGTCGCCGCGGCTGTGCGCGCCACCGAAGCCACCCAAGTACCGGTGACGGTCAAGTTCCGCATCGGCATCGACGACGAGCACCACACGCACCGGGATGCCGGGCGCATAGCGGAATCCGAAGGCGCCGCCGCGGTCGCCCTGCACGCCCGCACGGCGGCGCAACGCTACTCCGGCACCGCCGATTGGGACCAGATCGCGCAGCTCAAGCAACACGTTCGGACCATCCCGGTGCTCGGCAACGGCGACATTTACGATGCCAGCGACGCGCTGGCGATGATGGCCACCACCGGATGCGACGGCGTCGTCATCGGGCGCGGATGCCTTGGGCGTCCCTGGCTATTCGCCGAGTTGTCGGCGGCGTTCACCGGCGGCCCAGCCACGACGCCGCCCACCCTCGGCGAGGTCGCCGACATCATCCGCCGGCACGGCCAATTGCTGGCCGAGCACTTCGGCGAAGACAAGGGCATGCGTGACATCCGCAAGCACATCGCCTGGTACCTGCATGGCTTTCCCGCCGGGTCTGAGTTGCGGCGAGCGCTGGCGATGGTCAAGACCCTCGACGAACTGGACGCTCTCCTCGACCGGTTGGACGGTGTTGTCCCCTTTCCGGCCGCGGCGACCGGTCCCCGCGGCCGGCAGGGTTCACCTGCCCGGGTGGCGTTGCCCGAAGGCTGGCTGACCGACCCCGATGACTGCACGGTTCCGGCTGGCGCCGACGTCATGCACTCCGGCGGCTGACTCGAGCGCTCGCTCAAAATCGCGTCCGGAGCAATAACTCAGTACGATGTGAGCCTTGCCGTATTGCGCTTGGGCGGCGTCGGGTCGTGCCGCCGCCACAAGCGTGACCAATGACGTGTGACCCAGGGTTGGCGCGGCTGCAGCGCTAATAAGGAAAGCGCTGCGCTGAGATTAGGCACAGACACGCTGCATCCGCCAGACTTCGGAGGCCGATAAAGACATGAGTGACGCCGAGAACGACGCCACTCTCGACCGTCGCCGAGTATCCGGCAATGGCCACGTCCACTCCGCTACCCAGGACCCGCCGCCGGTGTCAGGCGCCGCCCCGTGGGAGCGGTTCGCCGAACCACCGTCTGACTACAACCTGGACCTTTGGCAGGGCGAGCCGGATAGCGCGAGTCCGGAGGACGTCAAGCCACAACCAAGCGCACCCGAGCCGGTCGGATGTCACGCCAAAGGCGGAGTCACAGTCGCTGACCTGATCGCGAAAGTGGGAGCCCCAGCCGGTGACCGGCCCCGCCACCACCGCGGCGCACCGGAACCTTACGAGGCTGAGCCGGAGTTGCCGGTCGACCTGCAAGACACCCAGGTGATCGACGACCTGGTCTACTCACTCGAGATCGCATCCGAGCTTCCCGACCTGCACTCCCACTCACCGAACGGAGACGGCTCCAAACCGCCCGCGCGAGGCCGTCAGCGGCAAAGGCGGGGGCGCCGGAACTCGGCGCCCGAGGCCCCCGACACGGAAAACCGGAGACCGGGGCACCGTCGCCATCCGATGCTTATGGCCGGTCGGTCGCTAGCGACACTGTTTGCCGTGCTGGCCCTGGTCCTGACCGGCGGCGCTTGGCAGTGGAGCGCGTCAAAGAATGCCCGGCTCAACACCATTAGTGCGCTCGACCCGCACTCGAGCGATATCCGCGATCCCGCCGGGCAGTACGGCGACGAAGACTTTTTGATCGTCGGGCTCGATTCGCGAGCCGGAGACAACGCCAACATGGGCGCCGGAACTACCGATGACGCCGACGGCGCGCGGTCGGATACCGTGATGCTGGTCAACATTCCAGCGAACCGCAAACGCGTAGTGGCCGTGTCGTTTCCACGTGACCTCGCGATCACCCCCATCCAATGCGAGGCGTGGAACCCCAGCACCGGGAAGTACGGGCCCATTTACGACCAGAAGAAGGGGACGCTGGGCCCCAAGATGGTCTACACCGAGACCAAGCTCAATTCGACATACGCCTTCGGCGGTCCGAAGTGTCTGGTCAAGGAGATCCAGAAGCTGTCCGGGCTGAGTATCAACCGTTTTATTGCCGTCGACTTCGCCGGGTTCGCGCGAATGGTCGACGCCCTCGGCGGGGTCGAGGTATGCAGCAGCACCCCGATCCACGACTACGAGTTGGGCACCGTCCTCGACCACGCAGGTCGCCAGATCATCGACGGGTCCACCGCGTTGAACTATGTGCGCGCCCGCCAGGTCACCACCGAAACCAACGGGGATTACGGCCGGATCAAACGGCAGCAGTTGTTCTTGTCGTCGCTGCTGCGAACGTTGATCTCCGAAGACACGTTGATGAACCTCAACAAGCTCAACAACGTGGTCAACATGTTCATCAGCGACACCTACGTCGACAACGTCAAAACGAGGGACCTGGTGGAGCTTGGTCAGTCGTTGCAGGGCATAGCGGCCGGGCACATCACCTTTGTCACCGTGCCGACCGGCATCACTGACCAGAACGGCGACGAGCCGCCGCGGATGGCCGATATGCGGGCGCTGTTCGATGCCATCATCAACGACGACCCGCTGCCCGAGGAAAACGACCAGAACGCAAAGCCTTTGGGCGGGACGACCCAGACGAAGACTCCCACGAGCAAGAAGTCGCCGACACCGACCGCGGCCCCCGAAGCCCAACACGAGCAGCTCACCACCACCTCGCCGAGCGATGTCACGGTGCGGGTGTCCAACGCGACCACGCAAAGCGGTCTGGCCACAACCGCAACGAGCCAACTCAAACGCGATGGCTTCAACGTCATGACGCCCGACGATTACGATTACCCGAGTTCGGTGACCGCGACGACAGTGTTGTTCTCCGCCGGCAACGAGCAGGCTGCGGCCACCGTGGCGTCGTCGCTCGCCAATCCGAAAGTCCAGCGGGTCTCCGGCTACGGGCAAGTCGTTCAGGTGGTACTGGGCCCGGACTTCAAATCGGTCAACGCACCGCAACCCAGCGGCTCGTCGGTCAGCTTGCAGATAGAACGCGGCGCCGGCAACGCGCCGAGCAAGCTGCCCGAAGACCTGACCGTCACCAACGCGGCCGACACCACCTGCGAGTAACCATCTTTCACGAACTCGGGCGCCCTTTTTGCGCGCCCAGAACGTACGCTTGGTGGTATGCGGACCGCCTACCATGAGCAGCTGTCTGAATTGTCCGAGCTGCTCGGCGAGATGTGCGGCTTGGCCGGGATTGCGATGGAACGGGCGACCCAAGCCTTGCTGCAGGCCGACCTGGTACTGGCCGAACAGGTCATTTCCGACCACGAGGAGATCGCCACACTGAGCGCCAGGGCCGAGGAAAGCGCTTTTGTGCTGCTCGCCTTGCAGGCACCGGTCGCCGGGGATCTCCGTTCCATCGTGAGCGCCATCCAGATGGTGGCCGACATCGACCGGATGGGTGCGCTGGCGCTGCACGTCGCCAAGATCGCGCGCCGACGGCATCCTCAGCATGCGCTGCCCGAGGAGGTCAACGGATACTTTGCCGAAATGGGCAGATTAGCAGTCGAATTGGGCAACAGCGCCCAAGAGGTCATCTTATCCCCGGACCCGGAGAAAGCTGCTCGGATCGCCGAAGAAGATGACGCCATGGATGATCTGCACCGCCATCTGTTCTCGGTGCTGATGGACCGGGAGTGGAGACACGGCGTAGCGTGCGCCGTCGACGTGACGCTGCTGGGCCGTTTCTATGAGCGATTCGCCGACCACGCCGTCGAAGTGGCGAGACGGGTCATCTTCCAGGCGACCGGCAGTCTGCCCGACGACGACACGAAAACTGCTTCGCGTTAAGGGAAAGTTCACCTCGCGGCTAGCCGAAGCGACCGGAGATGTAGTCCTCTGTCGCTTTCTGGCTCGGGTTGGAGAAGATCTTCTCGGTGTCGTCGATCTCGATCAGCCGGCCTGGCTTACCCACGGCTTCGAGGTTGAAGAACGCGGTGTAATCACTCACCCGAGCGGCCTGCTGCATGTTGTGGGTAACGATCACGATGGTGTAGTCCTGTTTCAGCTCACTGATCAGTTCTTCGATTGCCATCGTCGAGATCGGGTCCAGCGACGAACAGGGCTCGTCCATGAGCAGCACGTCGGGTTGCACGGCGATTGCCCGGGCGATGCACAAGCGCTGCTGCTGGCCACCGGACAGGCCGCCGCCCGGCTTATCCAACCGGTCCTTGACCTCATCCCAAAGGTTTGCGCCGCGCAACGAGTATTCGGTGGTCTCATCGAGCACCTTGCGGTTGCGCACACCCTGCAGCTTCAACCCGGCGACCACGTTGTCGCGAATTGACATGGCGGGGAACGGATTTGGGCGCTGGAACACCATCCCGATCGCTCGCCGCACACCCACCGGATCGACGCCGGCGCCATAGATGTCTTCATCGTCGAGTAAGACGCTGCCCTCGACCCGGCCGCCGGGGACGACCTCGTGCATTCGGTTCAGCGTCCGCAGCACAGTTGTCTTGCCGCAGCCCGACGGACCGATGAACGCTGTCACGCTGCGGGGCAGAACCGAGAGCGTTACATCCGCGACCGCGTGAAACGACCCGTAGTAGATGTTTACGGATTTGAGGTCCAACCGCTTGGCCACTTGATGCTCCTGCCTATGACTTCTTGGCGCCAAGGAATTTCGCTATCACCCGGGCCCCGATGTTAATGGTGGCGATCACCAGAATGAGGGTTAGCGCAGCGCCCCACAACCGATCCGTAGGGACGGAGTTGATGCCTGCACCGGCCGACGTCTGGTTGTACATCATGCCGGGCAGCGAACCCATGAAGCCACTGAAGATGTCGAAGTTGATGGACTGGGCGTAGCCGACGAGAATCAGCAATGGTGCCGTCTCGCCCATCACTCTGGCCACCGCCAGCATGATCCCGGTTACGATGCCGGACAGCCCGGTGGGGATCACGATCCGGGCAATGGTCTTCCACTTCGGGACGCCCAGCGCGTAGCTGGCCTCACGCAGATCCACCGGCACGATCCGCAGCATCTCCTCGGTGGCCCGCACGATCACCGGCAGCATCAACAAAACGAGCGCCAGCGACACCGCCAGCACGGAACGGGGAAGACCCAGGGTCGCCACAAACAGCGCATAAATGAACAATGCCGCGATGATAGAGGGCACTCCGCTGAGGATGTCCACCATGAATGAGGCCAGCCTGCCCAGCGCGGTTCCGCCACCGTATTCCACCAGATAAATGGCGACCATGAGACCGATCGGAATGGAGATCACCGCACAGACCAAACCCTGCAGCACGGTGCCGACGATCGCGTGGTAGGCCCCGCCGCCGACCACAAATGCCGTCATACCCGCCTGCGAGTGCGTCCACCAAACGGTCGAAGTGATGACCTTGAAGCCCTTGGCGATCACCGAGCACAGGACCAACAGCAACGGCGTCAGAGCGATCACCATCGACAGCGATACCAGCACGGTCGCAACGTTGTTGGCAGCCCGACGGCGCCGGCTGAGCCCCGACAACGTCCGCGCCTTTACTGGGCGGTCCAACATCCACGTCATCGGTTGACCCGCTTGCTGCCGGCCGCCGCGACAGCGCCACGGGCCATGGCGTCGACGACGAAGGTGAGCAGGAACAGCACCAGCCCCGCAGCGATATACGCCCCGGCCTGGTATTGGTCGCCAAATTCGGACGCGGTGGCCGCGATCTTGGTCGCGAAGGTGGAGCCGCCGTCGAAGAGCGACCAGCCAAACGCTGCCTGGGTGCCCCGCAAGATGATCAGCAAGGCCACCGTTTCGCCCAGGGCGCGACCCAGCCCGAGCATCGCGCCGCTGATGTATCCTGACCGCCCGAACGGCAGCACGGTGGTTCTGACCACTTCCCAACGCGTCGCACCCAGCGCCAGTGCGGCCTCGATCTGATCATGCGGTGTCTGCATGAACACCTCGCGAGTGACGGCCGTGATAATCGGCAGAATCATCACCGCCAGCACGATCCCGCCGGTGAAGACGGTCCCTCCTCCGGCTGCCGACGCGTTACCGTCCGCGAACAGGAAACACCAGCTCATGGAGTGATTTAGCCAGGTGGCGACCGGCCGCAGCTGCGGCGCCAGCACATGCAGTCCCCACACGCCGTAGATGATCGACGGAATAGCGGCAAGTAGATCGACCGTGTACGCCAACGGTCCGGCGGCCCGGCGCGGTGAGTATTGCGTGATGAAGATCGCGACGCCCAGCGCGACCGGCATCGCGAGCATCAATGCGAACACGGACACGAACAAGGTGACCTTCAGCAGGTCCGAGATTCCGAAGTGCATGGCCGAGCTGTCGGTCGTGACCCAGTTGCCGCCGTAGCTGAAAAAGTTCTCCCGATCGCGCTTCAACGCCGGTATCGCGCGCAACAGCAAAAACCCGCCGATCGCGGCAATGAGCACCACCATCAGCCCGCCGGAAACCTGAGCCAGCCGCCGAAATATCCGGTCTCCGACATGCGGTCGCGCGTCACCCCAAGGGCTGATCGGTACTACCGGTGACTCGGGAAAGGGCGCGGCGACGACCGCGCCCGAGCCCGCATCGGCCGGGTTTGGCGTTGTCACTGTGATCCCGTCACAGTTGTGCTCTCGCTCCTTAAACGCGGGCCACTCGGTTACTGGATGGCGTCGATCGCGGTTACCAGTCGTTCCTTGACCTTATCGGGCAGCGAGACGTAGCCGACGGACGAAATGCCGGCCTGGCCTTTGGTGGCGGCCAGGGCCAGAAACGACTTGATGGCGCCGCCGGTGTCGGCGTCATAGCCTTTCGAGCACACCACCTCATAAGTGGCCAGGATCAGCGGATACGCGTCCGGCTCGGGGTTGGTGTACATCGAGTCGAGATCGAGCACCAGGTCGTTGCCGCTGGCCATGAACTTGGCCGCATTGATGGCGTTGCCGGCTGTGTCATCGGTGAGTGGGACCACGCCCTTGTTGTTGACGATTTTGGCGTAAGGCACCCGGGCCTGGTCAGCAAAGCCCTTTTCGACGTAACCGAGCGTGCCCGGGGTGGCCTGCACTGCCTGGATGACGCCGGAGGACTTGGCGGCGCCTTCGCCCACGCCGCCCAGAAATTCGGTGCCAACGCCTTTAGCCCAACTCTGCGGGGCGGCCGCCGTCAAATATCTCTGCAGGTTGTCGGTGGTTCCCGAGGAATCCGCCCGGTAGACCGGCGTGATCTTGGTGTCGGGTAGCAGGACGCCGGGGTTGAGCGCCGCCAAAATCGGGTCATTCCACGTGGTGATCCGTCCGCTGAGAATTTTGGCCAACGCATCACTATTGAGCTGCAACGCCTGCACTCCCGGCAGGTTGTAGACCAATGCGATTGACCCGAACACCAACGGCAGGTCCCACGCCGGGTTTCCATCGCAGCGTTTGGCGGCCGGACCGATCTGGCCGGCGACCAGCGGGGAGTCCGTTCCCCCGAAGTCGACGTGGCCCGCGATGAACTGCTCGCGGCCGGCTCCCGAGCCCGTTGCGTTGTACGACACGCTCTTGTCCGGGCAGTATTGGCCCCAGATCTGGTTGAACAA
>Ga0335069_10010627_pt1 | contig 13036 bp, 10 predicted proteins | sample Lox_Sample_11_FD_206714 | JGI IMG/M metagenome (GOLD analysis project Ga0335069, IMG submission 206714) | Soil microbial communities from Loxahatchee National Wildlife Refuge, Florida, United States - Lox_Sample_1.1 | ecosystem: Environmental > Terrestrial > Soil > Wetlands | place: USA... | reverse complement strand
AAAGCACTCCCTTCGGAACAGCTGGCAGGCGCCGGAGACGTGATTGACGTTCGTGAACCGGTAGTCGTACTGCGCTCCGCCATCGAGGAAGGGCGTGCCCGCAACCCCCAGACCTGGCATCTCGGAAAACCTCTCCAGCAGGAAGCCGAAGTACTCCTCGTCGAAGCTCACGTCCGCGTCGAGATTGCCGACGATGTCGTAGGGAACGTGGCGCAACCTTTGGTACCCCATGTCGAACGCCCGCACTTTGCCGGCAAAGCTTCGGCCGTTCGAGCCACTCACTCGAAGCAGCTCGACCCACGGAAAGAGCCGAGCGTACTTCCCAACGATATCGTCGGTGCCATCGGTCGACCCGTCACTCACAATCACCCAGCGGATCGGAGGTTTCGTCTGCGTGACAACCGACTGTAGCGTGCGCTCGATGATCTCCTCCTCGTTCCGCGCCGGCGTTACCAGCACATAGGTCAGGGCGCTCGCTGTCGCGGCAGTCTTCATGCTACCTGCGGAGGCGATGGCGCGGCCTCACAGCACCCGCTCAGCGGGCATTCCGGCGGCAATCCGATCGCAACGAAGAGAAGCCTGTAAACCGAATGAGTGTGAAGCTGGGTTTGCATATTCGCCGGAGAGTCACCGTGGCGCCGCCGATGGCGGATCGGTGCCGCAGCCCGGCTGGCCCTGCGAATGACCGGCAGCAACCTGCTCGAACACCGTGTCCATGATCGCCGACGTCAGTAGCATCTCCCGGTAGGAGATGGGCAAGGGCGCACCGTCCGCAACGGCGCGATAGAATGCCTCGATCAGGTACTTCATGCCGGACTTCATGTGGAAGTCCCGTGCAAGGAAGAGCCGCGCGTTGTCGAAAACATTGCCCACGTACTGCCCCGCCAGCGCAAGTGCGGGGACGAATTTGCCCGCATAACTCTTGAACCGCGCTCCCCGCAACTTGACGAGCGTCTGCGCGTCCTCGTCTACGAGGATGCCGTTCGCGGGCCCGAAGATTCGGAACTGATTCAGTGAGGGCCGCATCTGTGACGAGAACGTAAAGTACGCCGTCAAGCGCTCTGCCTCGGAGATCACGACGCGGAGCTCGTCGACGATTGCTTCTTCGCCCAAGCTCCGCAGCAGCGGGCTGACGAAGCCGTGGGCGATGACCCGTGGCGAGTCGGTGGTGAGGAACTCCGCAATCCTTGCGACGCCGTGGCTGATGACGTTGTGTAGCAGCCCCCCGGGCAGCCTGCGCACCCAGTGCTCCTGGTCGGCCAGGAACACTCGCGCATAGGTCGTATCCTCCATGTCGTAGGAGTAGTAGCTCTCCATGTGAACGGGGCTGCCACCCAGGTACCCGCCGTGCACCAAGCCGCGCATGCGGCGCGCAACGTGGCTGAATTGCAGGTCGTGGCCCACGGTGAGCTTCAGGCTTCGCTGCTCGGCGAGACGGATCAGCTGCTCCGCCTCAGGCGCGCAGACGGTCAAGGGCTTCTCGACATACACGTGACTGCCGTGCTCGAGGCACTGCCGAGCCAGGGCGAAGTGGCTTTGCGGCGGGGTGGTAATATGTACGACGTCGGGTCGGCACGTCGTCAGCAACTCTGCGACGTCACTGAACGCAGCCCGCAGCCCGAACCGGTCGCAGAGCTGACGCGCCATGAGCAGCTCCCGGTCGCACACACCGACCACCTCGCATCCCGCGACGCGGCGGATCTGCTCCACGTGTGCGTCGGCGATCTTGCCGCACCCGACGATGGCTGCCCTAAGCACGCGGTCCTCTTTCCCGGCAGCTCTCGAAATACCGTCTCAGCCCCTCCGCCATCGCAACGCGTGGCATCCACCCGAGCATGTTTTTCGCCTTGTCGTTGGTGTAACGGGTCTTCTTCCAGTACGCCACCCATCGGCTCCGATTGAAGGCTGGCGGCAGTTGCCCTGCCGAGCGCCTTGCGTATGCCTCCCACAGCCAGCAGAGGCCATAGCTGATGACGTGAGGGACGTACACGTACCGAAAGGATCTAACGTTCCTCTTGTACAGCGTAAGGAACCTCCGGCTGGAGGGCAGTTGATCGTCCACGACATTGAACACCTCGCCGTCTACGCCTCGTTTCAGACCAGCCAGTGCAATGGCCTCTGCGCAGTTGTCAACGTACGTGAATGGTATCGGGTTGCCACCGCCGAGGTGAAGGAAGAGACCGAAGGTGTCTATGCCGACCCGGCCGGTGATCGAGTGCTTGCCCGGTCCGTAGACGACCCCCGGCCGAACCAGCACGTAAGGGAGGCCGCGGTCTCTTCCGTATGCCATGACCAACTCGTCCTGCTTGACCTTCGCATAGCAGTACGCTTCTCCCCGGCGCGTGGGGAATGGCTCCATTGGGCATGCTTCATCCAGCACGCCCCTGCGCGGCTGGTTTTGATTTGAGTAGACCGCGAACGAACTGACGTTTACGAACCGCTTCGGGGGATTGTGCTGCAGGACGGCGTCGAGGAGATTGCGCGTGGTTACCACGGAGTTCCGGTAGGCGTCAGCGAAGGACTTCGTGCCGGCACCCGCCGCCAGGTGATATACGAGCGCGGCATCCCGTGCGACTGTCTCGCAATACTCTCGAGACAGGAGGTTGCCCTCGACCACTTCCGCACGCGCGACGGCGGACTTGCCGCGCAGCACGGCCTCCAGCCGTGAACGATCGTTGCGTGGTCGGACGACGCAGCGCAGATTGCGCAAGCCGAGGCCGAGCAGGCTCGCGACGACACGCGATCCGACAAACCCCGCCGCGCCCGTCACCAAGACCAGATCCTCCGGGCTAACGATCATGTCGGTGGGGTTCATCTCAGCGCCCGTGGCCGCCGTCGGGGCAGCGATCATGGGGCCTGAGCAGGGGGGAGCGCAGCGTCATTGCGCCCCGAACGCTTCAACATGATCGCGATCGCCACGAACAGGATCCAGAAGACCCAATGAATTCCAAGCATATTGGCTTCCGTAATGCTTACGGTCGCGGTGGCCAATAGAAAGGCGATCACAAACAGGGAAAAGGATGTCGCTCGATGCTCGTAGAACCGCACCGCATCGAGCAGGGTGATGATACCATACGCCAGGAGGAGGACGGCGGCCGGCACACCCAGCTCGGTGGCTGTGTTGAGGACGGCGTTGTGGGCGGAACCGGCACTGGGCTGCGCGGTGATCGGGATGTGCGGCAACAGCGTATTCTCTTTCCTCCCCCACACAGCATGGTAACCATACCCCGTGAGTGGCCGCTCGCGGATGATCTGCACGGCACCCGCCCAGAGATCGGTCCGCCCATTCAGACCGGCTCCTTTCCGGATCATCCCGGTAATCGGCTCTCTGGCGTAGGTTGCGGCAGCAGCCGCGGTTCCGAACAGCAGCAGCAGGAGGAAAAGCGCGGCCCGCGGCGAGGACCGCGTTCGCTTTACCGCCGCGAACCAGGCGAGTGTACTCACGCCGATGACACACGCGACAAGGGCCGTGCGCGAGCCAGACAGGAGCAGCGCCAGCAGGCACGCACCGCATATGACCGTCCCCCCGATTTGGCCCGCCCCGCGGCGGAACGCTACCGCCGTGAAGCAGAGCGACGCGATGGCGGCCATGGCGCCAAAGCTGTTCTTGTCGACCATGAGCCCCTGCCAATCCCCGGTTTTGGGATCTGCGACGATGGCGTCGGCGAGCAGAGCTGGCGCCACCAGGCCGGACACGATGATGGCTGCAAACACCCAGCGCAGGACTCTCGAAACGAGCGCCGGCGAAAGTGTGTAACCGATGTACACCCCAAGGATGGTCGTCCCAACCAGAGACATCGATTTCTGTAACGTCTCCAATGGGGCTAGCGACCAGAACGCCGACAAGACCGCCCACGCGAGGAGCAGACAGAGTATCGCTTGATGCCGCATCATCCAGGCGAGCCATCCTGCCCCGAACCTCTGAACGAGCCTGAGAAACGCGCCGAGGTAGAGGAGCCACCACAGGGCTCGCACCAGGAAGCGTTCGACCGGCAGATCCTGCACCCAACCACCCACGTTGGAGGCAGCGACCAGCAAAATGAAGGCGGCGGCGATGCCGTCCCAGTCGACGAATTGCCGCTGTTCCCTAAACGCGGCGGGTTGCTCTCCGGGCAGAGCGACGCGGCCGCGATTCACAGCAGCACCGCCTTGCGTCTCGCCGGACTTTCGCTCGCTCGTCGTGCTTGCAGCAAGAAGGCGCAAAGGGCTCGCAGGGCGAGGGGGATCACAACGTCACCGGTCGACTTCGATCACCGCGGCGCCGCTGTTCCAGTGGTCCGCGGCGGCGGGCAGTAGTGTCCGTTCACGTACCGCCGAGCTCGACCCGTCGCCTCGGGAGCCGTTGCCGTCGGCGCCCCAACGGCTCCCGATCGACGACCACGGCGCGAAACGTCTGCGCCAGAATCTTCAGATCCAGCCACAGGGACCACCGCCGCACGTACTCAATGTCGAGCTCGCACCGCCGGCGGTAGTTCAGGCGATTGCGGCCGGACACTTGCCAGAGTCCGGTCATCCCCTGGGGCATCTCGAAGCGCTCGAAGTGCCAGCTCTCGGAGGCTTCGTATTCGTAGGTAACGATCGGCCGCGGGCCGACCAGGCTCATCTCGCCGCGCAGGACGTTGAAGAGCTGGGGAAGCTCATCCAGAGAGGTAATTCGCAGCCAGCGGCCGACACGCGTGATTCGTGGGTCGTCGGCGAGCTTATAGACGGGCGGAGTCGATCTTTCCCCGCAGTCGGGCTCGGCACCACGTACGAGCTTTGTTGCGAGGTCGCGGTGCAGATCGGCCGGAGCATCCTGAGACATGGTGCGGAACTTCCACATCTCGAAAGGACGCTCCTTCCAGCCGATACGGGTCTGCCGGAAGAACGCCGGCCCCGCCGAATCAAGGCGGATGACGATGGCGATGAGCGCCAAGAGGGGCGAGAAGAGGACCAGCGCGGCGGTACCGATCACGAGGTCCATCCACCGCTTCAAGCGCAGATGTCGCACTCTCGTCTCCAACGCTTGAAGCTCAGACTGTAGGGTGTGATTCGCGGTCACTGGCCGCACCCGTGCGCGACTCCGAGCCCGTACCAACACCCCCCGCACCGGCCGCATACGCCGTCATTAGACATCGTTCGGACGTGATTGGCAAACTTGGCGCCGCTCGGGTAGTGGGACCCCACTACCGCCGCTCGACCGGATCGACATGTCCGGAAACGCGATCGCCAGCACCCCGACACGCGAGCCAGCGCTGGCCGATAACCGCCGCAACGTAGAGCATGAAGTTGTATTCCTCGAGCCAATCGAAGACGAAGCCGAGCACGACAATGACTACGACGAGGAAGCGCGAAAGACCGTCGGCGCAGACATGAAAATAGGTGACCCACAGAAGGCCGCCATACACCAGGATACCGGCCACGCCAACGTCCCCGAAGATGCCCGCCCAGCTGAACATGGGCAGGAAAAAACTGGATGTCTTGTTCGTCAGCCAAGGCAGATTCATGACCTCGTCGTGCAGCTCCGTACGCGTTGCACCCAACGGTGCGAGAAGGTTCCAGTAGTGGTCGATCAGCCAGCCCCCCATGCGGCTCACGGTATGGCCGGGACCCAGGCCGAAGATCCAGCCGGCGAGCGAATGGATGCGCGCCGTGATGAGGGGGAAGACTTCGAACTTCCTCGTGAAGTTATGAACAATCGTGTGTGCGTCTTGCACGTAGAGGTGTGGATCGAAGAGGTGAAAGGCCAGATAGGTCACGCCGGTCAACAGAATGACTCGGGCAGCCAGATACGAAGCGGCTTTCCAGCTGCGAATCTGGCACAGCTCGAAAACGACGTAGCCAAGACCGAAAGCAAGAACGACCTGTTTCGAGTCACTCGCCACGACGAGAAAGAGCAGAAGAGCAGCAAGCGTCGCCCTCCACCATACTCTCGATTCAGGAAAGGACCGCAGGACATAGAGCGCCGCAGTCATAGAGATCGCGCCCAGAACGTGATGACCGGTCCCCATGCCCCTGAAGGATCCCTGCACATAGTCGGAATCATGCAGTGCGATCGCATGCGGCCATTGGAGCAGCCCGATCGGAATCTGCGCGAGGGCGAAGAGAAGTACCCACCCGCCAACCGTTCTCGCCAGACTCTCCGAGGGTTGCGTGTTGATCAAGACGGCGAGGAGCAGCAAGGGCGCCGCTAGAAGCACATAACCGAGGCAAGCGTTGATCATTCCGGCGCCGTTCACCAGCGCGCTCGTTACAAAGACGACTAACAGCGCGATGACGCCGAGGAAGAGCGGGGCAGCGTGCTTCTCGACCCGGAGCAGCGAGCCGGCGAAAGCGGCGCAGAGGATTGGGAAGTGGACCCAGTTGACGGCGCGAGGCAAGCTGAGCTCGGACTCGAGCAGCCGTGAGAAAGTCGCAATACCGAGCGCGAGCACGGCCACATACTGGGTGATCGGTGTGGCTTTGAAGTCGGCGAAATCTCGCGAAATGTTTTTCAAGCTGTTTGCTAGCCCATTGGGACTGAGAGCCCGAGCGCGGGGAACGGCGGTTCGTTCGGGCTAGGGCCTGCGGCCGGCGTCATTTTCGTGGCCCGCTCCCCGTTGGGTCGCTCGGGGCTTCCAAGTCCGCCATAGCAGGCTGCTAGTCTGCGACTTTGCCGCCCTTCGCTTTGCAGTCGTCAGTTGACATTGCGATCCAGCCCTACCCCGTACAATCATTCTTGCCGGCGCACTCGTAACCGACCCCGTTGCAAGCGCTCTGGCCCTTGCACTGGTCGCGACGAACTTGCCCGCAACCGCCGCGGCGATCACGGTTCCCTTGCCGCGCTTGGTCACCTTCCTGGGTCGTGAAGTGGCACGCGTACGATGCCACAAATGCCGCCGACGTTTCCAGTCGCTGCCAGAACCGAGTTAGTGTACGGGCCGAGTCTCGTGCCGGCGAAACTCCCACGGCGGCACTGGGTGCGCGTCTACCCACAGGCCACGTCGGGCGGCGCGCGCCTGTGCCTCGAGTGCGGCCAAGCTGGGATCGAGCGAGCGGTGTGGATAGCGCCACGCTAGTCCGTCCGTAACGAGTTCGCGGTTGAGGTTGCGCCCGTCGGGAAGGGTCACCTCCGCGAGGATTCTCCCGTTCGGGTCGAGGCCGGTGCGGTGTACCGACACCGTCTTATGCAACGCCAGCCGCGCGGTGGCGTTCTTGGCGCGCTGCCCATATGCCTGTGTCCATTCCGGACAATCGATGTCCACCAGGCGGACGCGCCGTACCCGCCCGCCTTGCTGCACGTCGATCGTGTCGCCATCCACCACCTTGACTACCTCGCCCGAGAAGGTTTGCGGCGTGGCGGTTGCGGCGACCAGCACGAGTGTCGTTGCGGTGAGCAGGGATCTCATCCCGGCTCGGTATCCAGCGACCATCGTGACCGCCGCGCGCACACCCAGTCATTCACGACGTTCACAACCGGTGTGCGCGCCGGTCCGTCGGCGGCATCTTCGTCACGCGGCACTGCCGGCTTGTGCCCGAGGCAACAACCGAGACGGTTCACGCCGCCGCAGCCTCCTGTCCTGCGTAGTCTTTTAGACCTTCCGCATTTTGCTGCAGGACATCAAGTTGCTTGCTGATGTCATCGCGCAGGCGTTCAGCTCGGTCGTGGATCTTGACGCCGTTCGAGCGGATGGTTTTAGACCACGTCATGATCTCGCTCATCGACTCGGCAGCCCTTCGGCCTCGAACTCGTGCGAAGAGATCTTCACCCGCAGACTGGTCAGCCCCCTCAACCTTCACCCCACAATCCTGCCACACCCTGGCGGCGATTGCACAGGCAACAGCGCCTCGCTCAGGCGCGAGGGCAGTAACGTGCACGGAGACGCCGCGCTGTTGGGCGTCGATACCTCGCCTCAGCCCCTGAAGAACTGTAACGAACGATTCGCGAAGGCGATGACCGGCGCCCAGTAGACGCCCATGACGATCGTCGCCGCCGACAGGCCCCACATCAGCGCGCCGTTGTGCGCGCTCACCGTTACCGGCGCCTCGGTACCATCGGGGAAGTCGAGGAACATCGTCCGCACGATGCGGGCGTAGTAATAGAGCGAGATCACGCTGTTCACCACGCCGACCAGGGCGAGGAAGTAGAACTGTTGCCGCACGACGGCGGCAAACAGGTAGAACTTACCGACAAATCCCGCGAGCGGCGGCAAGCCAGTGAGCGAAAACAGGAAGATCGCCATGGCCACGGCCGGTGCGGCGCCACCCCGCCAGGCAAGACCGCGGAAGCCTTCGATGTCCTCGCGGCCGGTGGAATTGGCGACGATCATCACCACCAGGAAGGCGCCGATGTTCATCAGGTAGTAGACGATCATGTAGAACATCATGGCCCGTAAGCCCTCGTTGGACAGGACGACGAAGCCCATGAGCATGTAGCCGGCGTGTGCGATGCTCGAGTATGCCAGCAGGCGCTTGAGATTGGTCTGCGACAGCGCCGACAAATTGCCCAGCGTCATCGTCACCATCGACAGCACGAGCACCAATTGCGGCCAATCGACGCCGGGAAGAAACTGCCACGTGCCGTCGGCAACCGGCTGCGACAGCGCGGGGTAGAAGACACGCATCAGCAGCGCAAAACCGGCGGACTTCGAACCCACGGACAGGAACGCAGTGATCGGAATCGGCGCGCCGGTGTACACGTCGGGGGCCCACATGTGGAACGGCACGGCGGAGATCTTGTATCCGAAACCAGCGAGCGTCAGCACCACCGCGATGAACAGCGCCAGCTTGTTGGGGTCGCCGTGCGTCAGCGCGGCATTGATCTGCGCAAAGTCCATGCTGCCGGCCAGGCCGAAGATCCAACTCATGCCGTAGATCATCGTCCCCGAGGCGACACCACCGTAGATCAGATACTTCAACGCCGCTTCGCCGGAGCGCCGGTCATGACGCAGGTAGCCGCTGAGCACGTACGAGGTCAGGCTGACGAATTCCAGCGACAGGTACGCCATGAGCAGGTTGTTCGCCGACGCCATGAAGTACATTCCCAACGTGCTGGAGACCAGGAGACCGTAGTATTCGCCCTGGTTGGCGCCCTTGATCTCCTTGGAGCCGAGCGACATCCAGATCGCCGCCATGGCAGACACCGCGAAGATCACCTTGAAGAAGACCGCGAACGGATCCTGGACGATCATGCGGCTGAAGAGGGTCGCGTCCGGCGTCCCAGCCAGCCGCGTCGCAGCCAACAACGACAAGGCGGCGCTGGCGAGCGCGATCTCGCCAAGCCGTTCCTTCTCAGTCACTGCGAGATCGGTGAGGAAGATGGCGACAATGCCCAGCACGAGCACCAGCTCGGGCAGGATGTAGCCCAGGCTCTGAACGTTACCGACGCTCATGAGGCGCTCATCCGCCGAGGACGAATTGATTCAGACTGTTGAGCGATTGGCTCATCAGGTCGAGAATCGGGCGTGGGTAGAAGCCGAGGATGATCACGATCACCGCCAGTGGGGCCAACGTGAAAAGCTCGCGGCCACTGATCTCCGGCAGCCCGACGTACTTCTCGTTCACCTTCCCAAGGAAGACGCGCTGCATCATCCACAGAATGTAGCCGGCGGTCAGAACCACGGCGCTCGCGCCGATTGCCGTCAGCACCGGGTAGCGTTGCCAGGCACCGAGCAGCACCAGGATTTCGGAGATGAAAGCGGATAACCCCGGCAGCCCGAGCGCCGCAAAGAACGCGAGTCCCGCCATGCCGGTGTACACTGGCATGATCGATGCCAGACCACCGAAGCCCGCGATCTCGCGATGATGCGCGCGGTCGTAGATGACGCCGACCAGGAGGAACAGCATCGCGGTGACCGTGCCGTGATTGAACATCTGCAGCACGGCACCCTGAATGCCTTGCGGCGTGAACGAGGCCATGCCCAGCATGACGTACCCCATGTGGCTGATACTGGAATACGCAACCAGCTTCTTGAGGTCCGTCTGCGCCATGGCACATAACGCGCCGTAGACGATGTTGAACGCACCGAGCGCGCCCAGGAAGTAATACGCCAGCTCAGCGGTCGCCACGGGCAGCATGCCGTAGTTGATGCGCAGGATGCCGTAGGTACCCATCTTCAGCAGGACCCCGGCGAGAATTACCGAGATCGCGGTGGGCGCCTCCACGTGGGCGTCGGGCAACCAGGTATGGAACGGGAACGCCGGAATCTTGATGGCGAAGCCGATGAACAGTGCGATCCAGATGACGGTTTGAAACTGGTGTGAGTAGCTGGCGTGTGCCGCCATCAGCTTGGTCATGTCGAAGGTGTGCGGCGTCTGCGAGAAGTAGAGGGCCAGCAGCGCCAGCAGCATCAACACGCTGCCCGCCAGCGTGTAGAGGAAGAACTTGATCGCCGCATACTCACGGCGCGGTCCGCCCCAGATGCCGATGAGGAAATACATGGGCAGCAGCATCAACTCCCAGAAGATGTAAAAGAGGAAGAAGTCGAGCGACACGAACACCCCCATCATGGCAGCATCGAGCAGCAGGAAGAGCGCGAAGTACCCCTTCACCGCTTTCTCGATTCCCCACGAGGCGAACATGCACAAGAAACTCAGCAACGCGGTCAGCAGCACCATGGTGATGCTGATGCCGTCAACGCCGACGAAGTATTCAATGTTGAAGCTCGGGATCCAGCGGGAGTGCTCGACGAACTGGAAGCCCGCCTGCGAGCGGTCGAAGTTGACGAACAGCCAGACCGCCAGCAGCAGCGGTGGTACCGTGGTGATCGCCGCGGTCCACTTGATCAGATTGTGCGCCGCGCTCGGCAGGCAGAGCACCACGACCATGCCAGCAACCGGGATGAAGGTCATTAGGGTCAGTATGTGGTCCATATGTTCTCCAGCTAAGCCAGTGATCAGTGACCAGTAATCAGTAGGGAGGCCCTCCTCCCACACCCACTCCTGATCACCGGTTACTGATGACTGATCACTCTCCCCATCACATCAGTCTCACCACCATCACGACGACGACTCCGATGACGACGACATAGAGGTATCCATTGATGCTGCCCATCTGCAGCTGGCGGAAGCGGCTGCCGATGCCCATGGTCAAGTCGGCGATGCGGTTCACGATGCCATCGATGACATAGTTGTCGAACAGCCCGTTGAGCCACGACACGAAACGCGCGCTGTACGCAACCCCATCGACGATGAAGTCGATGACGTAGCGATCGAAGCCGGCGCAGATCTGGGTCAGCAGCAACGTGCCGTTCACGAACACGGCGCCATAGATCTCGTCAATGTAGTACTTGTTATAGAGTAAGCGGTAGATGGCGCCGTCGGCGGCCGCGGCGTATACGTCAGGCGAAACGGATTTCGTCAGGTACATGGCACGGGCGATCAGGATGCCGATGATCGCGACGCTCACCGAGATCCCCATCAACAACCACTCGGTGGAGAAACCATGCGCCGCCTCGTGCACCGCCGTGTGGGCGCCCTCGAACACCGGCGCCAGCCACTTGTCGAGGCGATGTTCACCGCCGAGCGCTTCCGGTGTACCGATGAAACCGCCGAAGGTTGCCAACACGGCCAAGACGATCAGCGGGTAGGTCATCACCGCCGGCGACTCGTGGAGGTGCTCACGCGTATGGTGATCGGAACGGTTTTCACCGAAGAAGGTCAGGAAAACCAGGCGGAACATGTAGAAGGCGGTCATGCCGGCGCCAAGCAGTCCCATCGCCCAGATCAGCACGCTGCCGCGCTCCGTGGAAAAGTGTTTCCACAAAATTTCGTCCTTCGAGAAGAATCCGGCGAAGGGAAAGATGCCGGCAATGGCGATGGTGGAGATCAAGAAGGTCCAGTAGGTCTGCGGCATCCATTGCCGCAGACCGCCCATCTTGCGGATATCCTGCTCCCCACCCATCGCGTGGATGACGCTGCCGGAACCGAGGAACAAGCAGGCCTTGAAGAAGGCGTGGGTCATCAGGTGGAAGATGCCGGCGGTGTAGGCGCCGGCACCCATGCCCATGAACATGTAGCCGAGTTGGCTGACGGTCGAGTACGCCAGCACCTTCTTGATGTCGTTCTGAGTCAGCGCGATGGTCGCCGCGAACAGCGCCGTGACTGCCCCGACCCAGGCAACGACGCTGAGCGTGAAGGGCGCCATGTCGAACAGGAAGTTCAGCCGGCCGATCATGTAGACGCCGGCGGTGACCATGGTGGCGGCGTGGATGAGTGCGCTCACAGGTGTGGGGCCGGCCATCGCGTCCGGTAGCCACACGTACAGCGGAATCTGCGCCGACTTGCCGGTGGCACCGACGAAGAGCAGCAACGTAATCACCGTCGCCGTGCTCACGCCCCAGAACATCTTGCCTTCGAGGACGTGGACGTGCTCGGCCAGCTCGCGAAAGATCACGGTTGGATGTTGCGCGTCATGCATCGACCAGAACAGCAAGAAAACACCGAGCGTAAAGCCGAAATCGCCGATGCGGTTGACGATGAAGGCTTTGCTGCCGGCGCTGGCGTTGGCCCACTCGGTGTACCAGAAGCCGATCAGGGCGTACGAGCACAGACCGACGCCTTCCCAGCCAACGAACATCAGCAGCAAGTTGTCGCCGAGAACCAGCGTCAGCATCGCGAAGGTGAACAGATTCAGCCAAGCGAAGAAACGCCAGTACGACTTCTCGTCGTGCATGTAACCGACAGAGTAGATGTGGATCAGTCCGCCGACACCGGTAACGATCAAGATCATCAAGGTCGACAGGGGGTCGGCAAGGAAGGCAATGTCAGCCCGCATGCCGCCGATGTCCATCCACGTCCACAAATGATCGAGCAGGAAGCGGTGTTCGGGTGGCAAGCTGACAAGCTGGAAGAACACGCGCACCGACAGGCAGAACGAGAGGATCACCGGCGTGCATGCGATCACCGAGATGGCGCGCTTGCCAAAGTTCCGCTGAATCAAGACGCCGGGTATGCCGTTGATCACCGCACCGATCAGCGGCAACAAGACAATCCAGCGTAGGTAGTCAACTGAGATCGGATGCTCCATTCCCTGGCCTCTGAATACTGATTACTGGTTACCGATCACTGGTGACTGGTA